>Ga0136640_10000309_pt1 | contig 18294 bp, 18 predicted proteins | sample AntDrymUQ8642106_2_FD_105498 | JGI IMG/M metagenome (GOLD analysis project Ga0136640, IMG submission 105498) | Polar desert sand microbial communities from Dry Valleys, Antarctica - metaG UQ864 (21.06) | ecosystem: Environmental > Terrestrial > Soil > Desert | place: Antarctica: Dry Valley...
TCGACGGCGCAGCGGCGACAACGCACTGGGCCGATCTCGATGAACTGGCAGCCCTGGGCGAGGGGATACAGGTGCGTGGCGAAGAGCGGTTCATCGACAACGGCCTCGTGATCACCGCCGCCGGGGTTTCCGCCGGCATCGACATGGCGCTCCACCTGATTGCCAGGCTCCACTCTCCCGACCGGGCGCGTGTGATACGGCGCTACATCCAGTACGACCCGCAACCGCCGATCTGAGGTCAGCGGCGACGGGTCTCGCCCTGGGGACAGTGCTTCCCGCCTCTCCTCAAGCCTGGCTCTTTGAGCTTCGACGCGCTGGCCGAACCGGAACGCAACGCCGCGGTGGTCGCCCTCAACTACGCTCGTCCACCAGAGTTCCGAGTTCAGCCGCTACCAGTAGGTTGGCCTCGCCCTGCCTAGGGGGTACCGGCACCGAGGATGGCACCCGCCAGGTCTGCACAATAGTGCTGAGCCAGAACTCGGCAGCGTTGAGCATTAGAAATGACCCGTTGGCAACGCTGTCAGGCGGCAACGCGTGCTGACCGCCGAGTGCCTGGCACAGCGAGACGTCGCATGAGTAGCCCTGTGTCAAGCAGCGTCGGTAAGAACGTTCTTGGCGCCGCGGTGGAGGGCCGGGTCGTAGGCGGTTTCGTCTTGCCAGCAGCGTCAGATGACGTGCGGCCGGGCTTTGGCGGGGATGCGGGTGGCGTGCTGGTGGGTCTTGCCGGCGCCGCGGTGTCGGTCGTAGGTCGCGGCGGCCCGGGGGCTGGCGCGGCGGCTGTCGCCGGCGAAGTCCATGACGGCTTCGAGCGGCTTCTTGTTGCACGCCCAGCGGAAGGTGACCACGCGCAGGCGGCCGGACTGGCGTGTGGAGGGACATGCGCCGGCGAGGCTGGACAGGGCGGCTTCGGTGGGGAAGCGGCCGCGGGCGTCGCCGATCTCGACGAGCAGCTTGGCGGCGCGGACGGATGCCGGCATGCGGCAGGGACTGGAAGATGTGCGCGTCGGGGTGCAGCGCGAGCTGCTCGCGGATCTGCGCGTCGAGCGCGGCGATCCGGACGCGCAGCGCCTTGAGGGTCTCGACGTAGGCCCCGGTGGTGTGCGCCGCGCCGGCGGCCGCGTCGCCGTACGTGCCCTGGGGTCCGTCGTGCAGCCTGGCGAGCAGCGTGGCGGTGGGCACACGGCCGCAGTAGGCGTTGGCGGCCAGCCACGCGCCGAGACGGCGGTGACCCAGCCAGGCGGCCTTGTCGACGCTGGGAAAGCGCGTCAGGAACGCCAGGCTGATCGACGAGTCCAGGTCGGCGAACAGCCCCACGACCGCGGGGAACACCACACGCAGGTGCGCGCGCAGCTGGTTGCACAACGCCACGCGCGCGTCGACCAGGTCGCTGCGCGCCCGCACCGCACTGCGCAACGCCAGGGTCTGTGTGGTGTCTGGGCGCAGGGGGACACGGCGGTGCGCGTCGGTGCGCAGCGTGTCGGCCAGCACGAACGCGTCGAAGCGGTCGTCTTTGTTGCCCGCAGACCCGTAGCGCGACCGCAGGTGCTTGACCTGCCGTGGCGGGATCACGACCACCTCCAAGCCCGCGGCCAGCAGCGCCTTCACGACGGGTCCGTCGGGCCGCTCGATGGCGACCTGGGCCACGCTGTGTGCGACCAGCTCGTCGACCAGCCGGCGGATGCCCGCGCCGTCATGGGCGGTGTTCAGCCGCCGCAGCGTGCGGCCGTCAGCGTCAATGACGCACGCCTGGTTGCTGTCAGTCGCCCAGTCCACGCCCCCATAGGTCGTCGTGGCCGTGTCATGCTGCATTTGTGCCTCCTTGCTGTTGGCCCAGCTTGGAAGCACCCGGTGGTGCCGGGACGTGCTCGTCGGTCGCTCACTGATCGGCGCTCGGTGGCGCTCAGCCCTGTCGCCGCTTGGCACGTCCTGGCCGCCGGACCTCGCGGAACTCATGCTGGCCCTCACAAGGCAAGCGAACCAGGCGATGGTCCGACGGGCACCAGGGGTGCATCAGCAGCGCATTCACCGCTGACCACGGGATGGTGCACCAGTGAGCCGCACCGTAGGTCGCGGATGCTCCGCCGGTTCGCCACCCAGCACGCCCGCTGCTCCTCACGCGCCAGCAGCTGCCACCAGCAGCCTCTGCTCGGGCACCGCAGATCGGACAAGCTCGGTTAATTGGTACTCTATGCTACACAAGGTACAACGCTGGTTGCGACTCGGCTTAAATCACCAGCTTAAGGACTTAGGCTGACCAAAGGAGGCGCTGTGCTCCCTCCGCTCCGGCTGCTCCGCCCGCGCTGGTGGATCGCTCTGGTGCTGTTGCTCGCCATGGTGCTCGCGCTGCCCCATCCGTCCCCCGACACCGGGCTGACTGGTCTGCCGGCGGACGGACTGGGCAGCTGGTCGGTGATCGTGCGCCTCGACCCGGATGTCGACGCTCGCCGCTTGGTGGAGGGGCTCGGCGGGCGTGTGCAGGCACGGCTCGGGATCATCTCGGGCGTGGTCGCCGAGCTTCCGGCACGCGCCGTCCCACTGCTGGCACGGACGCCGGGGGTCCGTGGGGTCACGCCAGACGCGCGCCTGCGGCTGTCCTCGGTGGACTACGACGCGGCCAAGGACCTGGGTTCGATGGTCAACGTCGGCCGCCTGATCGAAGCAGACTACCTATGGGAGCGCGGGATCACCGGCGCAGGTGTCGGTGTCGCGCTGATCGACTCAGGCATCGTGCCAGTCGAGGGGCTGCACAGCGACGTTGTTCACGGCCCGGACCTGTCCTTCGAGGGATGGAACGGCGCCCTGCGGACGCTTGATACTTATGGCCACGGAACGCACATGGCCGGGATCATCGCCGGCCGGGACGAGGACTGGGGACCGTCGAGCACCACCGCGTTCGCCGGCGTGGCTCCGGACGCGCGCCTCGTCAGCGTCAAGGTGGCCGACGCCGCCGGCAACACCGACGTCTCGCAAGTGATCGCGGCGATCGACTGGGTGGTCCAGCACCGCGACGAGATGGACATCCGGGTGCTCAACCTGTCATTCGGCACCGATGGGGCACAGTCCTACCAGTTGGACCCGCTGGCCTACGCGGTGGAGGTCGCGTGGAGGAAAGGCATCGTGGTGGTGGCGGCCGCGGGCAACGGCGGGCTCGACGACGGGCGCCTGAACAACCCCGCCTACGACCCTTATGTCGTCGCGGTCGGGGCCGTCGACCCCCGCGCCACCAAACCGACACACGATGATGAGATCCCGAAGTGGTCCAGCCGAGGCGACGGGCAGCGAAACCCGGACCTGGTCGCGCCCGGGCGCTCCATCGTCTCACTGCGCGACCGCGGCTCCACGATCGATCGCGGGCACCCGACCGCACGGCTGGGTGAGCGCTTCTTCCGGGGCAGCGGCACCAGTCAGGCCGCCTCCGTGGTGTCCGGCGCCGCCGCGCTGCTGCTGCAGCAGCGACCGAGCTTGACCCCCGATGAGCTCAAGCAGTTGCTGCGCAGCACCGCAGTGCACCTGCCTGCCGCGGACCCGCGGGGCCAGGGCGAAGGCCTGCTCAACGTCAAGCACGCCGCGCAGGGATCGGCGGCTGTCGCAAACCAGACTCACCCGAAGTCGCTGGGGCTGGGCCTGCTGGAGGCGGCGCGCGGCAGCGTGCACCTGGGCGACGGCGTCACGACGCTCACCGGAGAAGTCGACGCATCCGGCGAGGCATGGGAGGCCGCCGGCTGGACCCTCGCAGCTTCGGGGGAGGTCACCTGGTCCGGCGGTTCGTGGGCGGGCGACGAATGGACCGGCGGCCAGTGGTCGGGCAACAAGTGGGCCGATGACCAGTGGTCAGGCAACAAGTGGGCCGAGCAGGAGTGGACCGGGACCTGGACCGGCAACAAGTGGGCCGACCAGGGCTGGCCGGCTGATGACGGGGCGGGCAGGGCCTGGTCATCGGCGAGCTGGAAGTGACACGGGTGGCGGCGTGCTGCGCGGCAAGGCCTCGGTGAGCACACGGAGCCTGCTGGTGTCTTCGCGCCACCGCGTCCTGTTCTTGACGGCCGCGCTCGCAGGTGCGGCTGTATGGCTGCACGAGGCTCTGCTGCCGGGCCTGCCGTCGCTGCAGGCCCCGCTGTCAATCCCGTGGTGGGCCATCGCCGTGGCCTTCGCCCTGGCAGAGATCGGCGCCGTCTACGTCCACTTCGGGCGTCACGCGCACTCCTGGTCCATCACCGAGGTGCCCCTGACGGTCGGGCTGGTGTTCACCTCTCCGGACGAGCTGGTAGTCGGCACCCTGGTGGGCTACGCCGCCGCGCTGATCCTGCACCGACGCCAGTCGGTGATGAAGTGGTCGTTCAACCTCGCTGTCGCGTGGTTGGAGACGGTCGTGGCCCTCGCCTTACACCGTGCGCTGCTCGACGGCGGGGGGCCCTACGGCGCATCCGGGTGGATCGCGTCCTACGTCGCAGTCGGGGTCGCGACCTGGGGCATCAGCGCGCTGGCCCTGCCAGTTGCCATCTCCCTGCACGAGGGTCGCTTCGCCGCCTCCGTGTTCCGCTGGGTGGGGCTGGCCTCGGTGGTGTCGACCGTGACCAACACGAGCATCGGCCTGCTGGCGGTGTCGATCCTTTGGCTCCAGCCGACGGCGATCTGGCTGCTGGGGCTGGTGGTTGTGGTGGCGGTGGCCGCCTACCGTGCCTACGGTTCCTGGCGCCGCCGCCATGACACCCTGGTCAACCTGCATGGGCTGACGGAGTTGGACAGCACGCGCAACGTTGCCGACGTGATGGCCCAGCTGCTGGAGCACGCCCGTGCGCTGCTGCGCGCCGAGGTCGCCGAGCTGCTGCTGCTGTCGCCGGAGGGAGGTGTCCGGCGGCACGCCGTCTGCGGCCCTCCAGGTTGGAACCCCTTAACCGCGGAGGACCTCGTCGACGTGGCCGGCCTGCCGGATCTCCTCCTCACTAGGCGTTGGGGTGCCCAGCACCATGGGCACCCACTGTTCCGCCGCAACGCGGTCCGCGACGCGCTGCTGGTCGTCCTCGGTCGGGGACGGGGCGGGTCAGGTGTGCTGCTGGTCGCCAACCGCCTCGACGACGTGAGCACTTTCAGCCGCGAGGACCTGAACATCCTCCAGACCTTCGGGCATCACGCCTTGGTGACGATCGAGAACAGCCGTCTGCTCGACCTGCTTCGCAGCGAGGCGGAGGACCGGCGCCGCGAGGCCCTGCACGACGGGTTGACCGGCCTGCCCAACCGGACGGCGTTCCAGGAGATGCTGGGTGCTGCCATCCGCCGGGCATGCCCATCCGGGCGCTTTGCTGTGCTGCTGTTAGATCTGGACCACTTCAAGGAGGTCAACGACACGCTGGGGCACCACATCGGCGACGTGCTGCTGCGAAAGGTCGCTGAGCGACTGCGGTGCGCGCTGCCGCCGGACTGCGACGCGGCCCGCCTCGGGGGGGACGAGTTCGTGGTGCTGCTGCCCGATGGCCGTGACCTCGAATCCATCTTGGCGCTCGCCGAAGGCTGCCGGGCTGCTCTGACGACTGACTTCTGGGTCGCTGAGCTGCAGCTCGGCGTGGAGGCGAGCATCGGCGTGGCGCTGTACCCCGAGCACGGTCAGGACCCGAGCCGGCTGCTGCAGAGTGCCGACATCGCGATGTACAGCGCCAAGCACTCCGGCAGCCAGATCGAGGTCTACGACTCCGCCGTCGACGCGCACACACCCCGCCGACTGACGCTGCTGGGCGGTCTACGCACCGCCATCGAGCAAGGCGAGCTTGAGGTGCACTATCAGCCGAAGGCCTTTCTCGAGACCGGGGACGTGACCGGGGTGGAGGCGCTGGTGCGTTGGCGCCACCCCGACTACGGGTTCATCGCCCCGGCGGAGTTCCTGCCCCTCGCCGAGCACAGCGGGCTGATCCATCCCGTCGCGCAGTTCGTCCTCCGCACCGCGCTGCGCCAGACGCTTGTGTGGCGGGGAGAGGGCCTCACGCTGGAGGTGGCTGTCAACCTGTCCACGCGCAACCTGCTCGACCAGGGCCTGCCCGGCTACGTGGGCGAGCTGCTGGATGAATTCTCGCTCCCCGCCCGCGCCCTGCGGTTTGAGATCACCGAGACGGCTGTAATGAGCGATCCACACCGCACGATCCCGATCCTGGAGGATCTGAGCGCGATGGGCTTGGGCCTGTCGGTGGACGACTTCGGCACCGGTTACTCATCGCTTTCCTATCTCAAGGGCCTGCCCGTGGACGAACTCAAAGTGGACCGGTCGTTCGTGCGGGACATGCAGCACGACGAGGGCGACGCGATGATCGTGCGCTCCACGATCGACCTGGGACGCAACCTGGGGCTGCGCGTGGTGGCCGAGGGCGTCGAGGACGAGGCGACGTGGCAGCGGTTGGGCGCCATCGGCTGCGACGTGGCCCAGGGCTATCTTCTTCTGCGGCCGGTTGCCGCCGCCCAGCTCGGATACTGGCTGCAGCAGTACCGTCCACGGGAGCATGCCGCGGCTGGGTCGGTCCGGCCGAGGGCTTACCAGTAGTAGCTGCGTCCTCCGCGGGGGCGGCCCATGGCGCCGAGTAGCCGCACGAATCGTCCGGGCCCTGACGCGGGACGTCTTTAGACTGGTAACCGGCGTCGGGATGCAATTCGCCTCGGTACTAGCCGCCGCGGCCCGAGGCTCTCGGAGGCGTGGCGAGCTTCCGCTGACCGGATGCCGGGCGTGTCAGGCGACGTGGTCGAGGTCGGCGTCGGCAACGGCCTGAACTTCTCCCACTACCCGGCAACCTCGACCCGTGTCGTTGCTGTCGAGCCTGAACCTCACCTGCGAGCCTTGGCGGAACAGGCGGCCCGACGAGCGCAGGTACCGGCGACCGTCATGCCCCGGCAGGGCAGAGGCGTTGGGACTGGACAGCGCCAGCGTCGACGTCGGAGTGGTCTCGTTGATGCTTTGTGCGCGGGACGACCAGGGTCAGGCGCTGAGCGAGCTGTTTCGCGTCATCCGCCCGGGGGGGTGAGCTGCGGTTCCTCGAACACGTGGCGGTGGCGGGGGTGGGCTCCGCATCGTGCAGAGGGTGGCGGATGCGACCATCTGGCCGTCTCTGACTGGCGGTTGTTGCACCGCCCGGGATCCTGTTGCTGCCATCTTGCAAGCCGGTCTTGGCCTCGAGCAGTCGCGTCGACTGCGGTTCCCGAATTCGCCTTCGGGTGCCGGCAGCGCCACACGTGCTCGGAATCACTCGACGACCACACCGCTGATGGGAACCCAGGACAATGTCGCGACGGCGATGCACGGTCGCGACACCGGCTGGTGTCAGCGGCAGGTTCAACGGATCAGCGCAACACCTCGTCCACAGTGACTGCGGTCACGACGACGAGGGAGGTTGCGGGTGGGCCATCCGAGGATGACTGACGAGTACAAGGCTGAGCTGTGGGACCGCTACGCGCGTGGTGAGACTGCCGCGGTGATCGCCCGAGCGGTCGGACGTCACGCCGTCACGGTCGCCGAGTTCATACGCGAGGCGGGTGGCATCCGGCCCCCTCGAGCGTCCCGCTCGGAGGCGCGACTGACGCTGGCGCAGCGTGAGGAGATCTCCCGCGACCTTTGCGGCCGGTGACTCGATGAGAACGATCGCCGCGCGGCTGGGTCGGGCGCCGTCCACGATCAGCCGGGAGGTCACGCGCAACGGCGTGATGGCAGCGATGGGATCCCTCAGCGGTAAGTTGTGCAGCCGTCAGGACGAAAGAAAGGACCCGTTGGCATGGCTGTGGAACTCAATCACACGATCGTGTACGCCCACGACAGCCACGCCTCGGCGACGTTTCTTGCCGAGATCCTCGGCCTCGCCGCCCCGAGCCGCTTCGGCCCATTCTGGATGGTCGATACCACCAACGGCGTGGCCCTGGACTTCATGGACGCCGACGGCGAGATCACGCCTCAGCACTACGCCTTCCTGATCAGCGAGGCCGAGTTCGACGAGATCTTCGGTCGCATCCGCGAGCAGGAGCTGCCCTACTGGGCCGATCCCGGCAAGGCTCAGCCAGGAGAGATCAACACGAATGATGGCGGCCGGGGCGTGTACTTCCACGATCCCGACAGCCACTTCCTCGAGATCATCACCCGCCCCTACGGCAGCGGCGGCGGCTGACGGCTCAAACGTCCCTCGGTCCCCGGCGCTTACTGACCAACCGCGCTGGCATCCATGTAGATGACCTCCCAGAGGTGGCCGTCGATGTCCTGGAAGCTCCAGCCGTACATGAAGCCCTCGTCCATGCGGTCGTTCGACGGCTGACCCCCAGCAGCGAGCGCCTTGTTGACGAGCTCGTCAACCTCCTCCCTGCTGTCGGCGGATAACGCGAGGATGGCTTCCGTCTGCGTCGTCGCGTCGCTGATGTCCTTCTTGGTGAAGTCGCGGAAGCGGTCTTCGACCAGCAGCATGATGAACGCGTCGTCACTGATGATCATGCAGGTGGCACTCTCATCAGTGAAGTTGGGGTCGAACTTGAAACCGAGCTGGGTGAAGAAGTCGACGGACTTGTTGAGGTCCTTGACAGGAAGGTTGACGTAGATCATGCGGGACATGGGTTCCTCCGTGGTGGGCGTGATGGGTTTCATGGGATACAGACGCGGCTGAGTGCGCCAACTCATCGGCCCGGCGAAAATTCTCTGTTGGGATCCGAAGGGCTTTCGACATCTCCCGCAACAGGCTCGGGCTACGAGTTGTGTAGGTAGGCCGCCTGCAACCAGGTGACGACCTCGTCATCGACCTCATCGACGCCTCGGAGGCCGACGCGCACGTTGATGGTGTCGTTGGCCAGCCCTCGCGCTGGTTGCAGGCGCCCTTCCGGTTGACGGCCATCCAACCGCAGCCCGAGGTCGACGCGATCGCGGGTCGTGGGTTTGACCACGGCGAACTGCCGGCGGTCGCTGACAAGGGACACGTAGGTCTTGCGAGCCTGGACGTGGACCTCATCCAGGCCGGCCGCCGCCACGAGGATCCGATCCAATATCGGCCGCAGCACTGGGCGGTCGGCGTACTGGCCCTCGACGAGCTCGTCGGCGCTGGAGGTGAAGTGGTCGGGGTAGCCAAACCGCTCCATCACCAGGATCATCTGCCCGTAGCCGGTGACGCCGCGCTCTGCCAGCCATGTCCGCAGCTCGGGCTCGCTGTCGATCCCAGTTTCGCCGATCCGCCGGTTCCAATCGGCCAGGCTCTGCCCGGTGCGCTGCTCGAGGAGGCGCACCGAGTCAGCCTGCATCCCGCTCCAGTCACGCATCTGCGCCACGATGCGAGCCTTACTGGCGGTCGGCGAGATCACGCACGCCCTCGTCGCGAGCGCAATGCGCACAGCAGAAGAAGCGGTCTCCGGCTTCCACGCCGTGCCCGATCACCTTGCAGCCACAATGCTCGCAGATGGGTGCCATCCGGTGGATGGCGCACTCGAAGCTGTCGAAGACGTGCACCGCGCCAGCGGCACGGACCTCGAACGCCTTGTCATAGTCGTTGCCACAGACCTCGCATTGGGCCATGTTCAAGCTCCTCCCCTGAGTGACAGCCCGCAGTCTGTCCGCCAGCAGGCGTGGCTACCCCTCGCCGCCTCGCCGCCCGTCGGGTTGCTATGCGCAGGCGAACTCGCGGCTGCGCGGCCAACGCTCGACATGGTCGTCGAACCTCAGATACACGGCCGTAGCGCCGCCGTCGGGGCCGAACCACAGCTCGACCTCGTCGCTGCGGAACCCGGCGGGCCGGGCCCGCGGTGGCAAGCGTGTGTCGAGGTCGAGCGACGACCCCAGCGGCACCACCGGCAGCACGCCCTGGGGGTCGCGGACGTACTGGCGCGAATCAAGCGCTGTTCGTGCGGCGGTGCCCGGGGGCCATCCCAGAAACAGCAACAGCGACGACTGCCAATCGCAATGGCCCGGGCCCTGGATCACGGTCAGCACATCCTCGTGCACGGCGTCGCCGTCGGGTGTCCTCCACTGCGTCTCGGGTAACGCGCCGGCAACACCACCGCAGCCGGCGGCGAACACCCCGACAACGAGCAAGGCGAACAGCCGGGCGTATTGCAGCCCTGGGTGCCCACGAGGCCCGAGTCGGTCGCGATCAGGGTGCATGGGCTCCTCCTCATCAGACTTCCGACGTCCGCCGGGCCACCAAAGTTCCAACCAGGGGCGGCCAGCCCGGCGCGACCGGCGTTACGGAGGCAGCGCGGCGACAAAGTCCTCGATGGCGGTGACCATCTGGTCGCCGTCGAGCATCGCGCGGTCGTTGTGGCCAGCACCCTCGACCTCGAGGAGGCGCTTGGGCTCCCCTGCGGCGTCGTACACCTGGCGGCCCAGCGCGGGCGGCACGATCTCGTCGTCGCCGGCGAGGATCACCAGCAGCGGGACCGCCGCTGCCTGCACGGCTTTGGTAACGCGATAGTGGTCACGCAACAACCAGCCGACGGGGACGTGCAGCTGCACGCGGGCGACGGCCGCCAGGGACGGAAAGGGCGACCGCAGCACCAGTCCCGCCGGCGGACGGCGCACGGCGAGGCCGGCGGCGACCGCCGCGCCTACCGACTCGCCGAAGTACACCAGGCGGTCGCCATCGCCGTGCTCGGCCAGCCAGCGCTGCCCGGCGTCGGCGTCGGCCGCCAGCCCGACCTCCGACGGTCGCCCCGCATTGCCGCCGTAGCCGCGGTAGTCGAACAGCAGGACGCCCATGCCGTGAGCCGACAAGGCTCGTGCCAACGGCGCACGGTCGGCGAAGTTGCCGGCGTTGCCGTTGCAGACCAGCACCCGGGCTCCGCTGTCGGCACCTTGCGGCGGGGTGTACCAGGCCGCCAGGTCCAGGCCGTCGCCTGTGCGCAGCGTCACCGCGTGGCCCGGCAGACCCGCGACGGCGGCTGGCCGCGCATCCGGGAAGTACAGCAACCGCCGCTGGGCCACGAAGGCCAGCAGCACCACGGCGGCCACCAGTGCCAGCAGCCCAACCACGATCCGCACGCCCTCACCCTCTCGACGTACCGGCGGCCGATTCGGAGGGCAGTCCGCTCAACGCGGAGAAGCCGACCGAGGGTCCGGGCGGCCGCAAATGGGAGGCTAGTCCGCTCATCGCGGAGAAGCCGGCGGATCGTCCCGGCGCCCGCCATGGGAGGCTAGTCCGCTCGGCGCGGGGAGGCCGGCCGGTCGTCGCGGCGGGCGACGGTGGGGTCGAAGCCGAACGGCAGCTCCAGGCGGTTGGCGTGCAGCAATCCCTGGTCAGCCAGCAGGTCGGCGGTGGCACCGTCGGCGGTGGCTCTGCCGTCGTTCATGATCACCGCGCGCTCGCACAGCTCCAACGCGAACGGCAGGTCGTGGGTGATCACCAGCTGGGTGATCGGCAGGGCGCGCAACACGTCAACCAGCTCGCGGCGTCCCGCCGGGTCCAGCCCGGAGGTCGGCTCGTCGAGGACGAGCAGGTCGGGGCGCATGGCCAGCACGGTGGCCAGGGCCACCCGCCGTTGCTCACCGCCGGACAGGTGGTGGGGAGCCCGGCCGGCGACGTCCGTCGCCCCCACCGCGTCGAGGGCCTCAGCGACGCGGGCGTCCAGTTTCTCCCCGCGCAGCCCCAGGTTGGCCGGCCCGAAGGCGACGTCCTCGTGCACCGTCGGCATGAACAGCTGGTCGTCGGGGTCCTGGAAGACGAGGCCTACGCGGCGGCGGATCTCGGGCAGGTTGGCGTCAGTCACCGGCAGTTGACCGATCTGGATGCTGCCGGCGTCGGCGTCGTGGATGCCGTTAAGATGTAGCGCCAGCGTCGTCTTGCCCGCCCCGTTGGGGCCGAGCAGCGCGACCCGCTGGCCGTGCTCGATCCGCAGGTCGACGCCCAGCAACGCCTTGCGCCCGTCGGGATAGGCGAAGCGGACGCCACGGATCTCGACCGCGGGATGACTCATGCCGGCGCTAGGAACGCAGCGACGGCCGTGGCGACGGCCACGCCTGGCACGGTGCCCGCGACCAGCCACTCCCGGATGGTGGCCGCCCGCCGATCGAGTGACGGCATGGTGCCCGTGTACCCGCGCGACAGCATCGCGGCATGCACCCGCTCGCCGCGCTCGTAGGAACGGATGAACAGCGCCCCGGCCGAGGTCGCGATGGGACGCGCCTGCCACAGCCAACGGGGGTCGTAGCCCCTGGCGGTCATGGCGGTGCGCATCCGCCGCAGGTCGCCGGCGATCAGTTCCAGATAGCGGACCATGAACGTCGCGATCGCGGTGAGGGTCTCGGGAACCCGCAGCCGTGCCATGCCGCGCAGGATGCTCGGGATCTCCGTGGTCGCCGCCAGCAGGATGCTGACCGTCGCCCCCAACGTGGCCTTGGCGATGACGTTCCAGGCGCCCCACAGGCCAGGCTGTGAAACCGACACGCCGAGCACGTCCACCCGGTCACCAGAGCCGACGAAGGGAATGAGGAAAGCAAAAGCGATGAACGGCAGGATGACCGCCAGTCTGGCCAGGACGAACCCGACGGGCAGGCGCGCCAGCCGCAGCACCACGGCCAACGCAGTCGCGTCGATCGCGAACGCCCACATCGCCTCGCGTGGGGTGACGGCGACCGCCAGCACAAAGGCGAACGCGGCGGCGAGCTTGACTTCCGGAGCCAGCCGGTGCACGGGGCTGTGCTCGTGGACGTACAACGCGTGGGCGTGGCCGGCGCCCATCGCCGCTCAGACCGCCGTTCGGGCGAGGCCGGCGCCCACGGCGCTAGACCGCCGCGTGGTCGCGGTCGCGGCCGGGCTCTCGCCGCCGGTCGCGAACCGCGAAGAACAGCCCCGTACCGACCGCCAGGGTGATGGCGACGCCGGCCGCGCCCGCGATCGCCAGGCTCAGCGTCTCGTTGGCCACACCGGCGGTGGCGTAGTCGGCGAAGATGCTACTGCCAAGGGCGTGGTCCTGTGCGCTCTCGATGAAGCCCGCGTCGGTCGCCACCCTCTCGAGGCCGTCGGGATCGGGGGCGGCGAACTGGCTGACGACCACCGCGAACAGCAGCGCCACCAGCACGCCACCGATCAGGAAGCCGCGCATCCCCACGGCAGGCCGCTCGGCAAGGCTGGCACGATCCAGGTCGCGCACCCCGTAGATCAGGTCGGGACGGGCGGCGAGGACGGCGCCGACGGCCATCGCGCTGATGATCGCCTCGCCGATGCCGATCAGCAGGTGCACGCCGACCATCGCGCCGAAGACCGTGTCGAACGGCACGGGCGCGGTTGCGCCGAACAGCCACTCGATCGAGAAGGCCATCGCCGCCAGCACCACCGACAAGCCTGCGGCCACACCCGTGGCGACGATCACCCCCGTGGCGTTGGACGGCAGCACCCGGCGCGCCAGCAGGAAGATGGCGTAGCCGCCGAAGGAGGTGATGACCGCCATGTTGAGCACGTTGTAGCCCAGCGCGGTCAAGCCGCCGTCGGCAAAGGCCAGCGCCTGCACGATCACCACGACCGTGACGACCAACGTGCCCGTGGCAGGGCCGAGCAGGATCGCCGCCAGCGCACCGCCCAGCAGGTGACCGGTGGTGCCTGCCGCCACGGGGAAGTTGAACATCTGCGCGGCGAAGATGAATGCCGCCGAGATTCCCGCCAGCGGCACCTGCTTGTCGCGTAGCTGCTCACGGGTCCGGCGCAGCGCAACACCGATCGTCCCGACGCTGACGGCTCCGGTCGCGACCGCCGTGCCGGCGTTGAGGAACCCGTCAGGTGCGTGCATGGCCGTCGTCTCCTGCTGGATGGTCAGGCGGCGGGACAAGTCCTGTGTCCTACCGCTTCGCTGCATGAGGACTGGAGCAAGTATCGCGACTCGTTCGCAATCTACCGCCGGCCGCAACCGTTGGCAACGGCGCGGTCTGGCGTACCATGCCGGCGTGGATGTCGAGGCGACGCTGGAACCTGCCCTGCATGAGGGTGGCCACCGGCTGACCCGTCCTCGGCGGCTGGTGTGGGATGTCCTGCGGTTGGCCGACCGGCACCTGACCGCCGAGCAGGTCGCCGCGCGGGTTCATGAAGTCGATCCGGATGTGAACCTGGCCTCGGTGTACCGCTCGCTGGCGCTGTTCGCCGAGTTGGAACTCGCCCGTGAGTCGCGCCTGGGCGTCGACAACGCGTCGCGCTGGGAACCGGCGCACCCCGACGACCGCTTCCATCTCGTGTGCAGGTCCTGCGGCGAGGTGCAGCACCACGCCGGCGACCTGGTGGAACAGCTGCGCGTGCAGCTGCGAACGCGCCAAAGCTTTGACGCCGACGCCATCGACCTGGTCGTGTCAGGCCATTGCGACCGCTGCGCCGCGGAGCAGCCCTGATTACCCCGTCGAGGTTCGCCCTTCCCGACGCAGGAGCCACACCGCGGCGGCGAGGGCGAGGATGCCGGCGCCGCTGACCACCGACGGCAAGGGCAGGCTCAGCGCCAGCGCCGCACACCCCGCCAGGCCGAGCGCGGCGATCCAGCGGGGCCAGCGCCGTTGGTCGTCGGGCAAGGTCCAGGCGCTGGCGTTCGCGATCGCGTAGTAGCCCAGCACGGTGAAGGAGCTGAACCCGATCGCACCCCGCAGATCGACCACGAGTACCAAGGCGACGACGAGCACGGCAACCGTTGCCTCGGCCAGATGCGGCACCTTGTTGCGCGGATGCACGGCGGCCAAGTAGCGGGGCAGCTCGCCGTTGCGGGCCATCGCGAAGGTGGTGCGGCTGACCCCGACGGTCAACGACAGCAACACGCCGAGCGAGGCGACGGTCGCGCCGATGCGCACGGCCGGCAGCAGCACGGCGAGCCGGCCGCCCTCGACCGCCGTCGCCAGCGGCGCCGGGCTGCTGGCCAGCCGCTGCGCGCCGGCCGCCAGCAGCGCCGCCACGGCGACAGCGGCGTAGACCAGTAAGGCGATGCCCAAGGCGACGGGGATGGCTCGGGGAATGGTGCGCTCGGGCTGTATGACCTCCTCGCCCAGCGTGGCGATCCGCGCGTAGCCGGCAAAGGCGAAGAACAACAGCCCGGCGGACTGCAGGATCCCGCGCGCCCCGCCTACCCCCAAGTCGCCAAGGTTGCCAACATCGCTCTGCCCGCCGAACAACGCCGCGGCAACGACGGCGGCCAGGGCGGCGAACACGATGGCCACGATCACGCGGGTCAGCGCCGCCGTCTTCTGCACGCCGGCGTGGTTGACCGCAGTGCACGCGACCACCGCCGCCACGGCGAGCGGTCTGGCGAGGCCCGGGGAGGCGTACGCGCCGAAGGTCAGCGCCATCGCCGCGCAGCTCGCGGTCTTGCCGACGACGAACCCCGCGCCGGCGAGGTACCCCCAGAACGGTCCCAGCTGCCGGCGGCCGTAGACATAGGTCCCGCCGGACTCGGGATAGATTGCCGCCAGCTGCGCCGAGGAGGTGGCGTTGCAGTACGCCACGACGGCGGCCAGCGCCAGGCCAATCAACAGTCCCGCGCCCGCCGCCTCGGCCGCCGGACCGAACGCCGCGAACACCCCGGCGCCGACCATCGACCCCAGACCGATGACGACCGCGTCGCGGGTCGTCAGCCGCCGCGCCAGCCGTGCCTGCCCCCCGCCCGATCCCATCTGCTCCTCGTCGGGTTAGCGGCCGACCGTGGCCGTTGCGCGCTCGAAAACCGCCGCGATTCCCTGACCGCCCCCGATGCACATCGTCTCCAGGCCGTAGCGGGCTTCGCGGCGTTGCATCTCGTGCAGCAGTGTGGCCAGGATCCTGGCGCCGGTGGCGCCGACGGGGTGACCCAGCGATATCCCCGAACCGTTGACGTTGAGCCGCTCGAAGTCGGCGTCGCCCAGCTTCCATTCGCGGGTCACGGCCAGCACCTGGGCGGCGAACGCCTCGTTGAGCTCGATCAGGTCCATGTCGGCCAGATCCAGCCCCGCCCGGTCCAGCGCCCGGGCCGACGCCGGCACGGGGCCGATGCCCATCGTCCGCGGCGGCACACCGGCCACCGCCCAGGACACGAGCCGCGCGAGGGGGCGAAGGCCGAGCGCCTCGGCGCGGGCGGGATTGGTGACGATGCACGCGGCCGCGCCGTCGTTCTGGCCGCTGGCGTTTCCCGCGGTCACGGTCGCGTCGGGGTCGGTGGTCGACCGCACCGGCCGCAGCGCGGCGAGTTGCTCCATACAGGTGTCCCTGCGGGGATGCTCGTCGTGGTCGACCGTGGTGTCCCCGCGACGGCCCGCAACGGTCACGGGCACGATCTCGTCGCGGAACCGGCCCTCCTCCTGCGCGGCGACGGCGCGTTGATGGGAGCCCAAGGCGAGCTCGTCCTGCTCCTGGCGCCCAATCTTGTAGTCGCGCCGCAGGTTCTCGGCCGTTTCCAGCATCCCGCCCGGCACCGGGTGGTTCACACCGCCCGCGGTCACCCGCGCCCGGCCGAGGCGATCGGTCAGGTCGACGTGGTCGCCGGCGCCCCACCGCAGACCGGCGGCGTAGTGCTCGGCCGAGCTCATGCTTTCCACCCCGCCGGCGATCACCAGGTCCGACACGCCGGTCTGCACCTGCATCGCCGCGTAGCACACCGCCTGCAGCCCCGATCCGCAGCGCCGGTCCAGCTGCAGGCCCGACACCTCCACACCCAACCCCGCGTCCAGCGCCGCGACGCGGCCGATCGCGGGCGCCTCACCGTTCGGGTAACCCTGGCCGAAGACCACATCGTCGACGTCACCGGATTCCAGCCCGGCACGGTCGCACAGCGCCCGGATCACGGCCGCAGCAAGGGCGGCGGCGGACAGTGGCTTGAGCACGCCGCCGTAGCGGCCGACCGGCGTGCGCAGGGGTTCACAGACAACGGCGTCGCGCATCAGCTCACGGCTTTCTTGGGCGGGAAGCGAAGCCTATGGGATCGGTTGCCGCTAGCTGTCGATGGCGGCGTCGCGCCACGTCGGCCACGCCACCGGCGCTGCCCCCTCGAGCTGCTCGACGATCTGACCCAGATACCAACGCCGAAACGTGACCAGCTCGGGTGGGGTCGCCAAGGTGAGCAGCTCGCCGTTGCGGCAGTAGTCGTCGGCCTCTTCGAGCAGAGCGGCCAGCGACAAGGCTGCCTCGCGCGCCTCGGCCGGCAGCTGCATCTGTGCGTCGACGCTGCGCTCGCCGCGCTGCATCGCCTGCTCGATCAGCGCGTTGGACTCGGCGGTGAAGGCGCCGAAGCGCTCCCGCAGGGCGGTCGCCACGTCCAGCAGCCGGCGTGGCACGTCGTAGTCGGTGTTCGGATGCGGGTTGGCGATCAGGGCGAATTCTCGCAGCAGCCCTTCGTGTTGCTCCTGGGCGCGGCCCATCACATCGAGCGGCAAGGCGAGGAAACGGACGGGATGCAACTCCAGACCGCTGCGGGTCTGCGTCATGTCAGGCGGCCGCGCGCGCGAGCTCGAACCACACGGTCTTCCCGCTGGGACCGATCTCGCTGCCCCAGGCGTCGGCCAGCGAGTCGACGAGGACAAGACCCCGGCCCGTAGCGGCCTCGGCGCTGTAGTGGCGTAGCGACGGCGCCAGCGACGATCGATCGCCCACCTCCATGCGCAGGCCGTCGCTGGTTCGCGCCACGGTCACGGTTACCTCGCTGCGCGCATGCAGCACCGCGTTGGTGACCAGTTCGCTGACCAGGATCAAGGCGGTCTCGGTCAGCTCGGGCAAACCGATCTCGCTGAGCGCTCGCGTCACGAAGCGGCGGGCTTGGCGGGCGCTGACAGGTTCGGCAGGCAAGGTGGTGTGCAACACCGTCACCATCCCATCCCTTTGCCCTCGTCCATCGCCAGCAGCGGCCCCCGGCTCTACCCATGACCTACAGGTCCGGCTCTGCGACAGGGGCGCCTTACACAGGGTGACCATACGTGCCGGACGCGAAACCCGATCAATTGGCGCGGCGGTGCCGGCGGGGTCATCGCGATCGATCACGGCGCTGCCGAGGCCCGCGCTCGCGGTCCTCCCAGCGGGTCCGCAGCCGGAATCCGAGGTCGATTGGCGAGCCCATGAATCCGAAGGTCTCCCGCAGCCGTCGCTCCAGGTAGCGCAGGTAACCGGGTGACAACTCGCCGGTGGTGAAGATCCGGAAGGTGGGTGGGCCGACAGCGACCTGGGTGGCGTAACGCAGCCGCACGGGGCGCCCGTCGTGCAGTGGCGGGGCGGTGGCCGCCGTGGCGTCCGACAGCCATTCGTTCAGCCGCGCCGTCGGTACTCGCTGCGCCCACTGCGTCAGCACCGCGTCGACCGCGGGCAGCAGCCGGTCGATGCCGCGGCCGGTGGCGGCGGACGTGCGCACCAGCGGCGCCCACCCGACGAGGTGCAGCAA
>Ga0136640_10000310_pt1 | contig 18273 bp, 17 predicted proteins | sample AntDrymUQ8642106_2_FD_105498 | JGI IMG/M metagenome (GOLD analysis project Ga0136640, IMG submission 105498) | Polar desert sand microbial communities from Dry Valleys, Antarctica - metaG UQ864 (21.06) | ecosystem: Environmental > Terrestrial > Soil > Desert | place: Antarctica: Dry Valley...
CCTCGACGCTGTTTCCGTTTCTCGTGCAGGCGCAGCGCGGCGTGAGCGTCAGGACCGTCGCGCCGTCTGAGCTCGCCGAGGCAATCGACGCGAGCACCGACGTCGTCGCCTTCTCGGCGGTGCAGATGAGCACCGGCGAGGTCGCCGACCTCGACGCGATCGTCGCCGCGGCCGCCGAGCACGGGGCGCTGACGCTGCTCGACGCGACGCAGGCCTGCGGCTGGCTGCCGATCGACGCGACGCGCTTCGGCGCCGTCGTCTGCGGTGCGTACAAGTGGCTGCTGTCGCCGCGCGGGACGGCGTTCATGGCGGTCGGCGACGATTGGCTGCAGCGGATCGTGCCCCACAGTGCCGGCTGGTACGCGGGCAAGGACATCCACGCGAGCTACTTCGGCCCGCCGCTGCGCCTGGCAACCGACGCGCGCCGCCTGGACACGTCGCCGGCGTGGTTCTCGTGGGTCGGCACGCAACCCGCGCTGGAGTTGCTCAACCGAATCGGGATCGACACCGTATACGCCCACGATGTCGCACTCGCCAACCGCTTCCGGGCCGGACTGGGCATGCAACCGGGCAACAGCGCGATCGTATCCGCCGCCGTCCCCGGTGGGGCCGACAAGCTCGAGCGCGACGGCATCATGGCCTCCCAGCGCGGCGGGCGGCTGCGCGTCTCGTGGCACCTCTACAACACGGATGCCGACGTCGACGCCACCCTCGACGCGCTGTCGGCCTGAGCGACTCGCTGCGAACGGCGGCCGGCCAATCCGCGTCGCCCGCGATTTGCCTGGCGCGCGTGGGGTACGTTGAGCACGGCATGGCGACGACCGCAGCCACCGCCTTCGAGGAGGCGCTGCAGGAGGCTCGCGAGCGTACGCTCGCCCTCGTCGCGCCGTTCTCCGCCGCGGAGATGGCCTGCGTCCAGCACCCCCTGATGAGCCCGCTGGACTGGGATCTGGGCCACATCGCGGCCTACGAGGATCTCTGGCTCGTGCACCGCCACGGGGGCGAGGAGCTGTTGCGCGGCGACCTCGCCGACCTCTACGACGCGTTCGAGACCCCACGCGCCGCGCGCGGCGAGATCCCCTTCCTGCGCGGCCAGGACGTCCTGGACTACATCGCGGCGGTGCGAGAGCGCTCGCTGCAGGTGCTCGATCGTGTCGGCCCCGGCGACGGGACGCTGTTCGAGATGGTCATCCGCCACGAGGCTCAGCACAACGAGACGATGCGCCAGACGCTGTTTCTCGGCGATATGCCGGGCGGCGCTCCGGATGCGGACGCGGCGCCGCCCGCCGAGGCTCGCGAGGGCTGGATCGAGATCCCTGCGGGCCGGTCGCCGATGGGCGCGCCCGCGGCGGGCTTCGCGTTCGACAACGAGCGCCCGCGCCACGACGTCGATGTGCCGGCCTTCTGCATCGCGCGCCACCCGGTCACGAACGCCACCTGGATGCGCTTCGTCGAGGGCGGCGGCTACGAGCGGCGCGAGTGGTGGTCCTCGGAGGGCTGGTCGTGGAAGGAGGAGTACGACATCACGCACCCCGAGGGCTGGACGGCGGACGGGCCGCCGGACGCTCCGCAGCGGCCCGTCATGCACGTCTCCTGGTTCGAGGCCGATGCCTTCGCTCGCTCGCATGGTGTGCGGCTCCCCACCGAAGCGGAGTGGGAGAAGGCGGCGACCTGGACCCAGGATCGACTGCAGGACGCCGGCGTCGTCTGGGAATGGACCTCCAGCAGCTTCAGCGGCTACCCGGGGTTCGTCGCGCACCCCTATCGCGAGTACTCCGAGGTCTTCTTCGGCGATCGCTATCGCGTGCTGCGCGGCGCCTCCTGGGCGACCTGCGCGCGCGTGCGCTCACACACCTTTCGCAACTGGGATCTCCCCCTGCGCCGGCAGATCTTCGCCGGCGCCCGACTCGCAAAGGACGTGACGTGATGGAGCCCACACTCCAGGGATCGGTCGAGGTGCGCTCCTACCTCGGCCCGGGAGACGAGCGAACGCTCGCCGACGACGTCCTCGACGGGCTCACGCGGCCGCTCAAGGAGCTGCCGCCGAAGCACTTCTACGACGCCCGCGGCTCGGAGCTCTTCGACGCCATCTGCGAGCTGCCCGAGTACTACCAGACGCGAACGGAGCGCCTGATCCTCGAGTCCAGCGCCGAGGACATCGTCGAGCGCAGCGGCGCAGTCGAGCTCGTCGAGCTCGGCTCGGGATCGGCGTCGAAGACGCGCGTGCTGCTCGACGCGATGGCGGCCGCCGGCACGCTCGAGCGCTACGTGCCGGTCGACGTCAGCGCCACGACCGTGCACGCCGCAGCCGAGACGCTCGTGCAGGAGTACCCCGGGATGTCGGTGTACGGCGTGGTCGGCGACTTCGAGCGCCACCTGTCGCACCTGCCCGAGCCCGCCGGCCCGAGGCTCGTGGCGTTTCTCGGTGGCACGCTGGGCAACTTCCCCCCGGGCAGCCGGCGGCGCTTCCTGCGCGGCCTGCGCAACGCGCTGGGCTCCGACGGCTTCCTGCTGTTGGGCACCGACCTCGTCAAGGACCCGCGCGTCATCGAGGCCGCCTACGACGACAGCGCGGGCGTGACGGCGCAGTTCAACCTCAACGTCCTGCACGTACTCAACCGCGAGCTCGACGCGGACTTCGACGTCGACGCCTTCGAGCACGTCGCGTTCTTCGACCGCAAGCGCGAGTGGATCGAGATGCGCCTGCGCGCGACCGACTCACAGCACGTGCGCATCGGCAAGCTCGACCTCGACATCGAGTTCGCCGCGCGCGAGGAGCTGCGCACGGAGATCAGCGCGAAGTTCACGCCCGAGCGCCTGGAGGGCGATCTGAGCGCCGCCGGGCTCGAGCTCGTGGAGCTCTACACCGACCCCGACAAGCTGTTCGCCGTCTCGCTTTCGCGCCGGGCCTAGCCGGTCAGAACTGCCCGGCCCAGCCGTCGAAGGCGCACGGCCCGTGGGCGGCGCCCGCCGCGATCATCCACTCGACCCACGCGTCGACCGTGTCGCGCGACAGCACCGCCGGCTGCGTCACCCCGACGACGAACCACTCACGCCGAACGACCCGCCCCTCGCGCTGGGAATGGGACTTGACCTCGTAGTCGGTCTCAGCCTGCAGGAAGGCGACGAGCCGGTCGGCCTCGGTCTGGCCCGGCGAGAGGTAGGCGAACGCGAGGCGCAGCTGCGTCTGGTCGGTGGCGCCCCGCTCGCGCAGGCCGGCCCAGATGCCGGGGTTGGCCTGCAGCTGCAGCTCGAGCAGCTCCGCATACCACTCCTGCTCGTCGGTCACCGCGACCTGCGCCTGCCCGTCGTCAGCGCCGCTTCGGCGCGACCTCGTTCTTCGAGCGCTTGCGACCCTTGTTGAGCTGCGGGACGACCAGCGGCACCTGCTTGCGAAACAGCACGAGGCTGCCCTCGGCGAGCGCGACCTCGGCGTCGATCTCCCCGGCCTGCTCGTCGTCGACGACCAGCACGAGGTCGCCGCGCTCGTAGGCCTCGAATGCGATGTTGAGCATGACGTCGGTCTCGACCGCCTTGCCCTCGCGCTTGCGCCCCTGCCAGCCGTTGAGCTCCGAGGTCACCGACGGGGCGGCCGTGACGAGGCCGCGGAACCCGCGGCCGCGGTCGAGCTCGGCGTTGTGCTGACCGGTCTCCGTCTGCACGCGCGTGGTGATGAGCTCGCGCGCGGTCATCCGCTCGGCGTCGACCTGCAACTTCATCTCCATGAGCCACTCGCCGTCGCCCATCTCGTCGCGGCACTGCACCGTCAGTCCGGCCATGTCTACAAGCTCCTTGATCGTCTGCGTGGGGAGATGTTCGCGTGTATCTACGAGCGGCGCATCCCCGCGGGACACCACGGCCTCGTGTGTTCGCGGCTTTCGGCCCGCCCGCGCGGGGGCTAGGGTTCGCCGGCGATGCAGATCGATGGCACATGCGCGCTCGTCGTCGGCGGCGCCTCGGGGCTCGGCGAGGCGACGGCGCGCGCGCTGCACGCGAGCGGGGCCGATGTGGTGATCGCCGATCTCGACGAGCGCCGGGGCGAGGCGCTGGCCGCCGGGCTGGGCGAGCGAGCGCGCTTCGTGGCGGCCGACGTCACGCGCGCCGACCAGCTCGAGCTCGCGGTCGAGCAGGCGGCGCAGGCCCCCGGCGGGCTGCGCATCGCCGTGCAGTGCGCCGGTATCGGCTGGGCCGAGCGCCTTGCGCGCAGCCGCGGCCCGCACCGCCTGGACTCCTTCGAGCGCGTCATCGCCGTCAACGTCACCGGCACGTTCAACGTGCTGCGCCTCGTGAGCACCGCGATGCTCGCCAACGAGGCCGGCGAGGACGGCGAGCGCGGCGTCTGCATCAACACCGCCTCGATCGCCGCCTTCGAGGGACAGGTCGGCCAGGTCGCCTACGCCGCCTCGAAGGGCGCCGTCGCGGCGATGACGCTGCCCGCCGCGCGCGAGCTCGCGAGCTCCGCCATCCGCGTCTGCGCGGTCGCCCCGGGCCTCTTCGACACGCCGCTGCTGGCGGCGCTGCCGGCCGAGGCACGCGCGCAGCTCGCGGACTCGATCCCGTTTCCGCCGCGCCTGGGCAGGCCTGAGGAGTTCGCGCGGCTGGTCTGCGAGATCGTCCGCAACACGATGCTCAACGGCGAGGTCATCCGCCTCGACGGGGCGCTGCGGATGGCGCCGCGCTGATTGCCGGCAAGTGGGCGCAGTGCGCGCCAAGCGCGGTTGTAAGGTGCTGGTACTCGCACCCAGGAGAGGATTCATCGCATGAGCGACAGCGCCATCCAGCCACCCGCCGAGGGCGACGATCGAAGCGCGCTGACCAATCGTCAGGGCCACCCCGTCGCCGACAACCAGAACCAGCGCACGGTCGGCCCGCGCGGGCCGGCGACGCTCGAGAACTACCAGTTCCTCGAGAAGATCAGCCACTTCGACCGCGAGCGGATCCCCGAGCGCGTCGTGCACGCACGCGGCACCACGGCCTTCGGCTACTTCGAGGCCGACGGCACCTGCGGCGACGATCCGATCTCGAAGTTCACGCGCGCCAAGCTCTTCCAGGAGCAGGGCAAGCGCACCGAGCTCGCGATCCGCTTCTCGACGGTCGCCGGCGGCCGCGACTCGTCGGAGGTCGTGCGCGACCCACGCGGCTTCGCCGTGAAGTTCTACACCGAGGACGGCAACTGGGATCTGGTCGGCAACAACCTCGGCGTCTTCTTCATCCGCGATGCGATCAAGTTCCCCGACTTCATCCACTCCCAGAAGCCCGATCCCGTCACGTTCGAGCAGTCCGTCCCGAACCGCGCGTTCGACTTCTTCAGCCAGGCGCCCGAGTCCATGCACATGGTCATGCTCGTGTTCAGCCCGCGCGGCATCCCCGCCAGCTACCGCACGATGCAGGGCTTCGGGGTGAACACCTACAAGTGGGTCAACGCCGAGGGCGAGGCGGTGCTCGTCAAGTACCACTGGCTGCCCAAGCAGGGCGTGAAGTCCTACACGGCGGCGGACGCGGCCAAGGTGCAGTCGGAGGTCTTCGGCTCGCACACGAAGGACCTGCGCGACGCGATCGAGGCCGGCGAGTTCCCCGAGTGGGAGCTGCACGTGCAGATCATCAGCGACGACGAGCACGCCGAGCTGGACTTCGACCCGCTCGACGACACGAAGGTGTGGCCCGAGGAGCTCTTCCCGCTACGGAAGATCGGCCGGATGGTGCTCGACCGCAACCCTGACAACTTCTTCGCCGAGAACGAGCAGATCGCGTTCGGCACCGGGGTGCTCGTCGACGGCCTGGACTTCTCCGACGACAAGATGCTCGTCGGCCGCACCTTCTCCTACAGCGACACGCAGCGCCACCGCGTCGGTCCGAACTACCTGCAGCTGCCCGTCAACCAGGCCAAGAACGCCGAGGTGCGCACCAATCAGCGCGACGGGGCGATGACCTACCACGTCGACCAGGCGGGCGACAACCCGCACGTCAACTACGAGCCGTCGATCCTCGGCGGCCTGCGCGAGGCCGACGGGCCGGCGCACGCCGATCAGGGCCCGCAGATCGCCGGCCGGCTCACGCGCGCACGGATCGAGCGCACGAACGACTACGCGCAGGCCGGCGAGCGCTACGGGCTGTCGGAGCAGTGGGAGAAGGACGACCTCGTCGCCAACCTCGTGGACGCGCTGTCGCAGTGCGACCGGCGCATCCAGGAGCGGATGCTGTGGCACCTCTACATGGTCGAGGATGAGCTCGGCGCTCGCGTCGGCGAGGGCATCGGCATCGCGCTGGACGAGGTGCGCGACCTGCCGCCGCTTGCGACGCAGAGCTTCACCGACGAGGAGGAGGCGCGGCGGCGTAACCTCGGCGCCAACGGGCCGCGCGACGTGTCGGGCCACGTGATGACCCACTGCGTGACCAACGAGCGCGTCGCCGTCGCCGACGAGGATCTCGCCGAGGTCTGACGCACGGTCTGTCAGGGAGGGCACGTCCCCGGCGGGCGGGCCCTCACGGTCGCCGGAACGAGCGGATTCGTCCGCCGGCTGCATTCTCAGGAGAGGAAACGCGCTGTCCCTCGCGACGAGTTGCCAGATCGGATCCTCGTCCGCGAGCAGGCGGCACAATGTCGGTGTGCGACCCCTGCCGACAGCGACGATCGTCGTGGCGCTCGTGTTCGCGATGGCATCCGGGTGCGGCGACAGCGGCTCGCCCAAGACACCGGCCAAGACGCCCCCACCCAGCTCGGCCGTGGCGAACTGCAGCGGCCAAGAATGCAAGGTCCGCGTCACCTGCAAGGGCCGCGTTCACCATCGCCTCGGAGCCGCGCCGGTCAGGATCCGCACGTCCAAGACCGCCGTCGTGACGTCGATCTTCATCGATTTCGCCGGCTCAGGCCAAGATGCCGTGGTTCGCTGCTGAGAGCCGCGGCGCGCGGGCTCAGCGATCGTCGAGGCCCGAGTCGACGTTCTCGAGCGCCGCCTCGAGCTCGTCGATCACCAGGCGCTTTCGCGTCTCGGCGACGGTGTCGCGAGGCAGCTTCGGGAGCTTGAACGTCGTGATCCCGAAGTGGCCGGCAAGCTCGGCCTGCGCCGCGTCGTATGCCGCGCGCGCGCGCTCCCAGTCGTTGCCGTAGCCGCTGAGCTGCAGCCGGTCGCAGCTGTAGCGCAGGGTCAGGCGCGCTTCGTCCTCATCCCAGTGCGACAGGATGATGTCCATCGACAGGACGCGGTGGCGCCTCAGGTGCTCGCGCGCCTCCTCGAGCGTGTCGACCGTGAACGGGTCGAACTCCTCGTCGAACACGACCTCGCAGATCGGCGGATCGAACGGTCCGGCCTCCATGGCCGCGCGGGCGGCCACGAAGATCACGTCGAGATCCTTCCAGCCGCACCACCGTTCGCTGAGCTCAAAGCGGTCCATGGCCAGAGAATAGGCGCTCATGCCCCCGCCGAGAACCCCTCGCGCGAGCGCCAAGCGCCAGGCGGCGCCGTCTCGTCGTCGACGGCGCCGTCCGGACGAGCCCTCTGTCAGTCGGTCGTGCTAGATGATGCCGACGGCGTCGTCGCCCTCGGTCGTGCCGGACGCCGGGCCGGCCTCGCCCTTGCCGGTCTTGTCGCCCTCGCCGGTGCCGTCGCCCGTGCCCTCGATGCCCTCGTCGGGAAGGCCGGCTCCCACGCGCTTGCCGGGTTCGGGTCCGTCGCCCTCGATGGGATCTTCGTCGATCATCCGAGCCTCCTCGATTGTTGTCCTCGCCCGGACCGTTACCCAGTGCCCGACGTTCGCGAAACCGGGAGCCCGACGACATGCCGGATGTCCCACGCGCTTACACCGGAACCTCGCTGCCGTCCTGGGACCACCGGATGTGGAAATGCCCGTCGCGGTCGACGCGCTCGTAGGTGTGCGCGCCGAAGAAGTCGCGCTGGCCCTGGATGAGGGCAGCCGGCCCGCGGGCGCGGCGGTAGGCGTCGTAGTAGGCCAGGCAGGACGAGAGGGCGGGCACCGGGATGCCGAGCTCCACGGCGCGCCCGATGACCCGTCGCCAGGCGTCCTGCGCGTCGGCCATCGCGTCGGCGAAGTACGGGGCGAGCAGGAGGTTCACGAGGCCGGGATCGGCCGCGTACGCCTCGGTGATGCGATTGAGGAAGCGCGCCCGGATGATGCAGCCCCCGCGCCAGATCATCGCCATGTCCCCGAGCTTGAGGTCCCAGCCGTACTGCCGCGAGGCGGCCGCCATCTGCTCGAAGCCCTGCGCGTAGGCGACGACCTTGCCGGCGTAGAGCGCGCTGCGGACGTCGTCGACGAGCGACGCGTCGAGGTTGGCGTCGGAGTCCGGCAGCGGGCCGGAGAGGAGGTTCGCGGCCTGCACGCGCTGGTCGCGCAGCGCAGAGAGCGACCGCGAGAAGACCGCCTCGGTGATCGCGGTCAGGGGTACGCCGAGCTCGAGCGCGTCCTGGCCCGTCCAGCGTCCGGTGCCCTTCTGTGCCGCCTGGTCGAGGATGACGTCGACGAGCGGCTCGCCCGTCGCGTCGTCGACCTTCGAGAGCACCGTATGGGTGATCTCGATGAGGAAGGACTCGAGGTCGCCCTCGTTCCACCCTGCGAACACATCGGCGATCTCCGGGACCGTCAGCCCGGCGCCGTGGCGCAGCACGTCGTAGGACTCCGCGATGAGCTGCATGTCGGCGTACTCGATGCCGTTGTGCACCATCTTCACGTAGTGGCCGGCCCCATCGGTGCCGACGTACACGCAGCACGGGGTCTCGTCGACGTCGACGGCGATCGAGGTGAGGATGTCCTGCATCTCCTCCCAGGCGTCGGGGTCGCCGCCGGGCATGATGCTCGGGCCGTTGAGGGCGCCTTCCTCTCCGCCGGAGACACCGGTCCCGAGCAGTCGCAACCCGTGCTCCGCGCACGCCTTCGCGCGCCGGCGGGTGTCCGTGAACAGCGAGTTGCCGGCATCGATGACGATGTCGCCGGGATCGAGGTGTGCGACGAGCTCGTCGATCACGGCGTCGACCGGGCCGCCGGCCTTGACCATGACGATGACCTTGCGCGGGCGCTCCAGCGCGGCCACGAGATCCGCGATCGTCTCTGCGCCGGTGATCGTCCCCTCGTGCCCGAACTCGGCGACGAAGTCGTGCATCTTCTCCTGCGTGCGGTTGTGGACGGCGATGGAGTAACCGCGGCGCGCGATGTTGCGCGCGAGGTTGGCCCCCATCACCGCGAGGCCCGTCAGTCCGACCTGGCTGTGCTCCGTCACGTCGATGCCCCTTCGGCGAGTGTGTGAGCGCGAACATACTCCGGCCGATCACCTCGAAGTGATTTCTGAGGCGCCGCCCGGTTGTGACTTGCGTCACACGCCCGGTGCCGCCAGCCGATTAGAGTCCTCGACTGGGTTCATCACCGAACCCGGTCAAGCGGACTGGAGCTGTGACATGAGGGATCGCCGGTGCTGTGCGCAGGGCGCTCATCGCGGCAGCGTTCGCCTTCGTGTTGGTACCTGGCGGTGTCGCGCATGCCCAGGCCTTCGGTGTGCCGGGCTACGAGCAGGTCACCCAACAGCAGGTGATCCTGGCCGGGCAGCTCGCTTCGATCGTCGCCGTGTGCCCGGCCGGCAAGCAGGTCAATCGCCGGCGGGTTCGACATCGGGACCTCGGCACGCTCGAGGTCTCGATCTCTGCGCCGGGCGGCTCGGGCAACCTGACCGACGACCGCTGGCAGACCTTCGTGCACAACGCGGGCACGCTGACGCAGACGGCGACCACGGTCGCCCAGTGTGCGACGCGCAGGCTGCCGGGCTATGAGCTGCTCACAAATCTCACGACGGTTGCGGCCGGTGTCGCGACGAGCGTCGGGGTGCTGGCGCTCAACCGCCGCGTGGCTGCGCTCGCCGGCCGTGATCGATGCTCGACCGATGTAGTCGAGCAACGGGGTCCGTTGGGGCTTCCGGTCGACGATAAGGCACTGCGGTGCACGTGCTCGTCTTCCATGGCTACCTGCTCCGTGGAACGGGGTCCAACGTCTACAACGCGCGCCTCGTCCCGGCTCTCGTGCGCGCGGGCCATACCGTCGACCTGCTCGCTCAGGAGCCGCGGGCCCACGAGATCGCGTGGGTCGACGCCGTCGGCGCATCAGCCTCCGACGGGGCAGTCACGGGCGTCGAGGTGCTCCGCGATCCGGTCGCGGTCACCGTCTGGCAGCCGGACATCGGCGGGTTGCTTCCCGTCTACGTCAAGGATCGCTATCCGGGCTTCACGGTCAAGACCTTCGTCGAGTGCTCGGAGGAGGAGGTGGAGGCCTACGTTGTGGCCAACGCGCGCGCGATCGCCGCGATCTGCGCGCGCCGCCCGCCGGACCTCGCGCTGATCAACCACCTGGTCATGGGCCCGCTCGCCGCCACGCGCGGCCTGCCTGCCGATGTCCCCTACGCGGTCAAGGTCCACGGCTCCGACCTCGAGTATGCGGTCGCGCCGGCGCCCGCTCGTTTCGTCCCCGCGGCGCAGGAGGGGATTGAGCGTGCGGCCACGCTGCTGGTCGGATCGGGCCACACGGCGCGCCGCATGTTCGAGCTGCTGCAGGATCGCGGTCTGCCGGCGCGCACCCGCCTGGGCCCGCCCGGGGTTGACACTGAGTCGTTTCGGCCGCGCTCGCCGGCCGAGGCCGAGGCGGAGGTGCGGGCGGTCGCCGAACGGCTGCTGGCGGGTGGCGTTCGAGACGAGGCAGGGACGTTCGCCCGCGACGAGCATGCTGTCGCGCGCGCGCTGCTGAGCCTTGACCTCAGCGATGGACCGCACGTCGCGTACGTGGGCAAGCTGCTGCGCAACAAGGGCGTCGACCTGCTCGCCGCCGCCTGGCCGCTCGTGCTCGCGGCGTGCCCGGACGCGAAGCTCGTCGTGGTGGGATTCGGAGACTTCGCCGAGTCCTTCGACGCCCTTGTGAGCGCCCTCTCGATCGGCGACCTCGACGCCGTGCACGGCCTGTGCGCCGAGCACGCCCTGCGCCACCTCGTCGCCTTCCTCGATGCAGGCGGAGCCGACGCCGCCTACCTCGCCGCGGCGCGGGGCCTGCCCGACAGCATCACGCGGACGGGGCGCCTGGAGCACGACGAGCTCGCCCCGCTGCTATCGGCCTGTACTGCACAGGTCGTGTCGAGCACGTTCCCGGAGGCTTACGGAATGGTCGCCGCGGAGGCCGCCGCAGCCGGGGCCCTGCCCATCGTCGCTGCTCATTCCGGTCTGGACGAGGTGGCTGCGACGCTCGCACCCGGCCTGCCGGCCGAGGCTCGCGAGCTGCTGCGCTTCGCGGTCGGCCCGCACGCCGTGAGCGATCTCGCAGGCCGGGTGGTCGCCTGGCTGGAGATGGAACCCGAGCAGCAGGAGGCCATCCGAGCATCGCTCGTCGGCACGGCCCGGCGGCTGTTCGGATGGGACGGCGTCGCCAACGGGGTGATCGCCGCGGCGCAGGGCCGTCACGACGAGCTCGCGCCGCTCCCCTGACCAGCGCCCTGCCGGACGTTCAGTCGCGCAGGCGTCCGACGAACGCGACAGCGCGATCGTCGGAGCCGTCGGTCCGCCGCCGGTGCACATAGGCGTCCCGCGCGAGCTCGTCTGCGCGGTCGGCGAACAGCTCGCGAAGGAACTCGGGGTAGCCGCTCGCCAGCCCGGCGCGATCGTCGCTTCCCGCAAGGAGCGTCGGCTTCACCGCGAACCCGAACAGGCCGCGCGCGGGCAGCAGCCCGATGGCACGGTCGAGCACGGCTGGAGGGGCGTGATCGATCCCGAGGGCGGAGAGAGCGAGCACCGCGGTCGGCTCGAACGCCATGAGGGCCGCGAGCTTCGGCTCGGGCAGCTCGGCGAGGTCGCCCACGAGGTAGCCGTCGTAGATTCCCGGCCGGTCGCGCTCGGCGGCCTCACGGGCCTGAGGTTCAAGATCCAGGCCGAAGACTCGGTGAACGCCGATCGCGCGCAGCTCCTCGGCACCGATGCCGTTCCCCGCGCCCAGGTCGAGCACCCGCTCGGCGGACGGCGGCCGATTGAGCTGCTCCAGGACCCGAGCGTACAAGCCGACGACCCGCGCTGTGGAGCACATCCCGAGCTCCTCGCCGAAGACGCGGTCATAGAGGCCCGGCACCGCGTACAACTCCGCGTAGTCGTGAAAGGCGACGCGCTCGCGGGCGTCCACCGGGCCGAACTCGACCCAGTTCTCGCCACCGGGTGAGAAGGCGATCTCCCCGAGGTCGATCGGCGCGCGGAGGATGCTCACGGTCCGCTGCTACCCGCTCAGCCGTGGGGGATTCGCAGTGGTAGCTAGGCGCTTGACCGCTCCGCGATCACCTCGGCCCGGAGCGCGGCGACGAACCGCTCGATCAGCTCGCGCCGCAGCGGGGCGTCGCGCGCCGTATTCATCAGGGCGAGCTTCGCGCCGATCGCGTACGGCAGGCCCCAGGTCGCGAGCTCGCCGACCGCACCGACGTAGAGCGCGGCCGCGTGGGCGATCTCGCGCTCGTTGCGCTCCAGCCACGCCGGCTCGGCGGCGAACGCGTCGCCCTCCAGGCGGCCGAGGCCGACCTGCAGCGCGAACGTCGTGTAGCGCCGCGAGCGTGCGGTGCCGACGGTCGCGGGCGCGCCGTAGTAGTCCAGCAGGATGTCCGAGACCGTCCGCCCGGCGCTGCGCGAGCCGATGTCGTAGGCAACGCCGATCGCATAGGCATCGACGTTTCCGAGCATGTCCTGCGGCGGGCAGCAGAGGTCGATCTGTGCCTGCACCTCCGCGTCGGTGAGCGGGCGATCGAGGCGGGCTCGCTGAAACAGCACCTCGGCGAGCACGCTGCCGAGGTCGCCGGCCCACGTGACGGCATCGACGTTGCTCGCCATCTCGTACATCCCCAGCGGCGCGACCTCCGACGGGTGGTTGATGGCGTCCAGGCCTGCGAGCACGTGGCCGACGTCGACGAGCTCGCCGTCGGGCATGCGGACCTCCTGCAGGTCTCCCGGGCGCACGAGCTGCGCCGGCGCGCCGTGCAGCCGCGCGCGCCGGTCGACGAAGTCGAGGACGTTCGGCCCCGGCGCCTCGAACCCGCGGCGCACGGGCTCGTCCATCGTGAACGGATACAGGGCGGTCACCTGCGCGGCGCCCGGAATCAGGTGCTCGTCCCAGCCACGGCCGCCGTAGAAGAGCTTGCGCAGCCTCGTGATCATGAGCTTCGCGTCCAGCCGCTCGTGTCGCGGGAGCCTGTCCTCCTCGTCGCGGACGACCTGCAGGAACGCGTCGAGGCCGGCGCCCGCCGACGCGGTCGCAACGCTGCCCCGCAGCGCCACCTCCCAGCCTGTCACGAGCATCTCCGAGAGCACGAAGCAGCGCTACCCGGTACGTGCGCGGTGGACGCCCAGCCCGGCACGTACCAGCTCGCGGTTACGGGCGCACCGGCATGGAACGTGAGCCCCGCGGCCCACCTGCCCGCTCCGGGCTCAAGTTTTTGGCGGCACCTGCCGACAGAGGGCTCAGATCACGGGCTGAGGCGACCCCACGGCCCGACCGCGTGCCCTGCCGGATCGGCGCATATCAACTCGATCAGGAGACATTCCATGGTTCCCACAGCGTGTTGCGTGCGCGAAGACCGCGACGGCGTCGTCTCGATCATCAGCGTCGCCGGCGAGCTCGACATCGCCACGGCCCCAACGCTGCAGTCAGCGCTTGACCGCGTGCACATGTGCGGCGCGAATCACATCCTCGTCGATCTCAGCGAGACCGACTTCCTCGAGACCACCGGACTGCGGACCCTCCTGACGGCCTCGCGGAGGTCAGCCGGCAAGGGGAGCCTGTCGATCGTATGTCCCAACCCCAACGTCCGTCGCGTCTTCGAGCTCACCGGCGTCGCCGAGCTGCTCGCGCTGCACGACGATCGCACCAGCGCGATTCGCTGGCACCATCGACGCGCAGCGGCGAGCGACCCCCGTGCCTAGCCGATCAGCGGGGTGAAGAGCGGCGCCCCGGCGTCGCCGACCTCGGTGTCGACGATCGAGAACTGCTTCGTGACGAGGCCGGTGACGGGCGCGTGGTTGGTCAGCAGGATGCGACCGGACCCGTCGAACGCGATGTTCGCGGGCCCGTCGTACGGCGCGACCAGGCTGCCCTGTGGGTTGGTCAGCCGCGCGGCGACGGTGCCGTCCGGGCGCAGGATCGCCACGCCCGCGCCCAAGGGCGAAGCCATCGCGACGTAGAGGTCGCCGGTCGAGCCGAACGCGATCCCGTCCGGCAGCTCGCCCGCCGCAAAGCGGTGAAACAGGCTGAGCTGGCCGACGAGCGGCAGCGAGTAGACCGACGCCGCGGCGAGCATGTCGACGGTGACCGTGACGTAGACGCGGGTGCCGGCCGGGTTCAGCCGCAGCCCGTTGGTCCCGATGTACGGCGAGGCGAACCGGCTGTCCTGATACCAGATCTTCGCGGCGCCGCCGCCCTTGGGGATGCGCCAGATCGTCGCCTGCATCGAGTCGCTGACGTACGCGTCGCCGTCGGCCGCGAACGCGATGTCGTTGGGCAGCGGCGGGAGGTCGAGGACCGTCGGCGAACAGGGCGCGTTGACGAGCGGCGGCAGGCAGGACTTGAGGTCCGGAAGGGCTGGGCTGTAGGTCGTCTGGTGACCCTGCTGGTCCAGCCGGTAGACGCCGAGCTGCGTGTTGAGGACATAGAGGCGTCCTTCGCCGTCGAACGCGATCGACGAGTTGGCGTGCTCCCCGAGCAGGTTCTCGCCCGCGACGTCGTAGCGGGCGGCCTGCGCGCCCGTGGCGCGGTCGAACGCCAGCACGGCCGACGGGCCCGCGCCCGTGGTACCGAACGTCGCAGCGCCGGCGGCATAGACCTTGCCGTCGCGGACCGCGACGCCCTCGGGGAAACCGGGATCGGCCGGGAACGGAGCGAGGATTCGCGCATCGCCGAAGGCCGCGCTCGCCGCCGCGGGTATCGCGAGCAGCGCGACCGCACAAGCCGCGACGGCTGCAACGCAGCGAAGTGCGATCGCGTGCATGGTGCGTGGTGTCGGCGTCGATGTTCCCATGGTCATCCCCTGGCGTTGGCTCGTCGGTGTATCGCGACTCTCACGACAGCGGGACGCTCAGGCCAGGGGGGTCAACCAGCGGGCGTAGGTGCGGCCAGCCTCACCTCCGCCGTCGTCCCGCGGACCGCACGACGACCTCATGGCGGTCGGGCTCTCGCACGATGTAGCCGACGCCCTCGTCGGCGTCGAATGACTGCACGGTCCCGGTGAACTGCATGTCGTCTGCTCTCGAGCCAGGATCATTTGTCGGCGGTCACGACCAGCAGCGTCGCGTCGTCGCGCAGTGGAGAGCTGGCCGCGCCGATGATCGCGTCCTGCAACGCACGGGCGATGATGGCGGCCGAGGCGTCGGCGTTGTCGCTCAGCACGCGATGGATCCCGTCGGGACCGAAGAGGCTGCCGTCATCGCGACGCCGCTCGCTGATGCCATCGGAGTACAGGATGAGCCGGTCTCCGGGCGCGAAGGTCGCCTGGGCGACCTGGAAGTCGCGTTGCGCCTCGAACAGGCCCAGCGGATACGTGCGCCCGTCTTCGAGCTCTTCCAGGCGTCCGTCCGCGCGCAGCAGCAGCGGCGATGGATGCCCGCAATTGACCCAGCGCAACTGATGGCGCTGGGGTTCCCAGAGCGCAATCACGGCGGTCATGAAGCGGCCGGAGTCATCGGCGTCGCGGATCGACTCATGGACGGTCTGAGCGGTGCTCTCCAGGCCCACGTAGCCGCGGCGTCCGGCGCGCAGCGCGCCCAGCGCCAGCGATGCCAGCGCAGCGGCGGCGTTGCCCTTGCCGGAGACGTCGGCGACGACGAGCCACAGGCCCTCGATGTTTGACGCGTAGTCGAAGAGGTCGCCGCCCACGTCATAGCCGGGCAGCACCCCGCCGGCCAGCTTGGCGCCGGCGACCTGTGCAAGGCGCGGCGGCAGCAGGTTCTGCTGGATCTCGGCAGCCGGCTGGATCTGCTTGCGCCGGCGCACGGCATGAATCGCGTCGGTGTAGCCGGAGGCGACCTCGAGCGCCAAGCCGGCCTGCTGGGCGAAGGGCTCCAGGTCCTGCGCGGGCTGACCGCGTGCGACGAGGAAGCCCATGATCCGGTCGCGCACCACCATCGCCACCACCACGCCGTCACCGAGAAGGTCCGACACGAAGCTGCGCAACGCCGGCAGCGACTCGAGGGGAAGCTCGGGGCCGACGCCGAGGGGCGCGTTGATGTGCGACGGAAACCGCTCCTCGTCACCGGCCAGCCGGATCGCGCACGAGCCGTCGAGGTCGATGGTGTACGCCGCAACCGGGCAGCCTGCCAGCCGCGAGGCGATGTCCACGACCTGCTGCGGGCTGGAGTGAGGCACGCGCAGGGCGAGCATGTCGGTGGCGTCCGGGTCGGCTCGCACGGCTTCTCTGGCGCTACCCCAGCCACCGGCGTGTCAGTCGCCTGCCGGCAAAGCTCCACCGCGCCGGGCCGGCCGGGGCGACGCTAGCCTGGGGCCGGTGCGACCCTTGCTCGCGCTTGCGATCGTCCTCGGCACCGCAGCCGCGATGACGGCCGCCGTCGCGCAGGAGCGTGACGAGCGCGGGTCGTCGCGCACCGCGGCGACGCTCGCCGCGCAGGCCCTCCCCTCCCCTCAGACCGCACTGCCGCGCGGTCCCGTGCGGCTCGCCGAGTCCCTGACCGCGACGACACGGCTGCTGCGCGACGCCGTGGCACGCTGGGACGCGAGCGCTGCCGTGCCGCGCGACGTCACGCACCTGGCACTGCACCACCAGCGGATGCTGCGCTTCATGGCCAAGCGCCGTGAGCTTGGCGACGCTACTCTCGCGCGCCTGCCGCGGGACGTTCGCGGTGAGGCGCGCGACACGGTGCTCGGCCAGCGCCACCTCGCGGCGATCCCGCGTTCGCCCGCGAGCCTGCCGCGCGTGCGTGTGGCGGCTGCGCCACCGGCGGGGCAGCTGCGCCGCCACTACGCCGTGGCGCAGCGGCGCTTCGGGGTGCATTGGTCGATCCTGGCGTCGGTCAACCTGGTCGAGTCGGCGTTCGGGCGGGTGCGCAGCGCCAGCGAGGCGGGCGCGCAGGGACCGATGCAGTTTCTGCCGTCCACCTGGCGTCAGTACGGCATGGGCGGCGACATCGACGATCCACACGACGCGATCCAGGGCGCTGCGAACTACCTCCGGCGCTCCGGAGCTCGCGAAGACCTCGACCGGGCGCTGTTCGCCTACAACCACTCGACGTCATACGTCCGGGCGATCCGCCGCTTCGCCTCGCGCATGCGCGCCGACGAGCGGACCTTCAAGACGTACTACGCATGGCAGGTCTACGTCCGCACCCCCGCCGGCGTGCGGCGGCTGACCGGCCCCGGCCGCGGCTGACACACCGCGGCCGGGCGGAGCAGGGCGACGCGGCTGCAAGGGCGCCGTGCCGGTCAGCCCAGCCGCTCCACGAGCATCGCCTGCCCCATGCCGCCGGCGACGCACATCGACTCGATGCCGTAGCGCCCGTCTCGGGCGTCCAGCCCGTTGAGCAGCGTCGTCATGATCCGCGCGCCGGTCATCCCGAACGGATGGCCGAGGGCGATCGCGCCGCCGAAGGGGTTCAGCTGCTCCTCGGTGATCGCGAGCTCGCGCATGCAGGGCACGATCTGCGCCGCGAAGGCCTCGTTGATCTCGACGACGTCGATGTCCTCGATCCTCAATCCCGTCTGTGCGAGCAGCGCCTGGATCGCCGGGATCGGGCCGAGGCCCATGACCTCCGGGCGCAGCGCGGCGACGGCCGACGCGACGATCCGCGCCCGCGGCCTGAGGCCCAGCTTGCCCGCTCGCACCTCGGACATCACGAGCACCGCGGCGGCGCCGTCGTTCAGGGGGCAGGCGTTGCCGGCGGTGACGGTGCCGTCCTCCTTGAAGACCGCCTTCAGAGCGGCGAGCTTCTCGATCGTCGTGCCCGGGCGCGGCCCGTCGTCCTTGAGCAGCTGCCCGCCGTCGGGCAGGTCGACCGCCACGATCTCGCGGTCGTAGTGCCCGGAGGCCTGCGCGGCGACCGCTCGCGTCTGCGAGATCAGTGCCCACTCGTCCTGCGCGGAGCGAGTGACGTCACGCTGCTCGGCGACGTTCTCGGCCGTCAGGCCCATCGGAATGTACACGTCGTACAGCGAGCCCTCGGAGCCATCCAGCAGCGGGTGCTTGGCCTCGTCGGCGATGGCGGCGCCGAGTCCCGCGCGCGAGACCGCCTCGACCCCGGCGGCGACGTACTGGTCTCC
>Ga0136640_10000311_pt1 | contig 18272 bp, 18 predicted proteins | sample AntDrymUQ8642106_2_FD_105498 | JGI IMG/M metagenome (GOLD analysis project Ga0136640, IMG submission 105498) | Polar desert sand microbial communities from Dry Valleys, Antarctica - metaG UQ864 (21.06) | ecosystem: Environmental > Terrestrial > Soil > Desert | place: Antarctica: Dry Valley...
CCCGCCCGCACCCCGGCAAGATAGCCCCCACCGCCGCGCCCCGGCGGGGGATGCTCAAAGCTAGGCGATCTGCGCGAATCGCGACTGCTCAAACCTACTGGTACCGGTTAAGGTCTACTTTGAGTTCTTCGGTGTACCGAGCACGCCGCAAACATCCCTGACCCAACTCAGGTCGGCGACCAGGAATGCTCTCCCCAGGTCGACGCCCCTCGCCAGCAACACCTCCGTCAGCCGACAGCGAAAGCTGCACACCGTGAGGGGCACGGCACCGTTCTTTACGGAAAAGGTATTATCGACCTTGCGAAAGATCGTTCGCACGACACCGCACTCTCCGCTGCGCACCCATGTTCGGGGGTACGAAGCTTGCATCGCCGAAGCCCAGGAGATTGCCGTGATCAAGCTACCAACACCTCTTCCAGCACGGATGCCCCTCCGGCGAAGCGCCCACTACAACGCCCGAACCATCCCGCCGTCCACTAGCAGAGCCTGACCAGTGAGATAGCTGTTGGCGGGCGAGACCAGAAACACGGCGACTCTGGCGAACTCATCGGGCGTGCCGTAACGACCGAGCGGTATGCGGGCTTCGGCCCCGGCCCGGACTTCCTCGATGGGTATGCCGAGTCGGTCGGCGAGCGCGGCGTCGAAGGATCTGGAGCGGTCGGTAGCGATGCGGCCGGGGCCTAGCGTGTTTATGAGGATGCCGTCGGGGGCGAGTTCGGCGGAGAGGCTCTTAGAGAGCCCGGCTATGCCGGCGCGGAAGGTGTTGGAGAGGGTGAGGTTGTCGATAGGCTGCTTTATGGACGAGGACGCCACGCACACGACGCGCCCCGCGCCGCTCGTCCGTAGGTGAGGCAGTGTGGCGCGCACGGCCCGGATCAAGCTGAGCAGCGTCAACTCGAAGGCGCTCTGCCAGTCCGCGTCCCCGAAGTCCTCGAAAGTGCCGGCGGGCGGACCGCCGGTGTTGGTCACCAGCACGTCGATACCACCGAAACGTTCCGCCGCAGCCTCTACTAGAGCCTCGATGTCCCCGGATCTCGTCAGGTCCGCGACGTGATGGAGCACTTCCGCGCCGGTCTCTTTCCGGATCTCGTCGGCGGTTCCCGCGAGCGCCGCTTCGTCGCGGCCGGAGATCATAACGCGAGCGCCCTCGGCGGCGAGCTCGTGGGCTATGGCGCGCCCGAGGCCCTTGCTCGACGCCAGAACGAGCGCGGACTTGTCTTTCAGACCGAGATCCATACTATCTCCCCTCTAGTTTGACTACCGAGTTTACGAGTGGCTCGAAACCACTTATGCGGCACTCCAAGGTGTCTCCGTCCTGAAGAGAGACCGCGCCGGGGGTGCCGGTGGAGATCACGTCTCCCGGAAGCAGGGTCATCACGCGGGAGTGGAACGCGACGAGGCTCCACGGAGAGAAGATCATGCCGGACACTCTATCCGCCCGCCGAACCTCACCGTTCAACACCGTCGCCACCTCCAGTTCTTCGACATCATCGACTTCGTCCGGCGTGACGAGGTGCGGCCCGAAGCTAAAGAACGTATCGAAGCTCTTGGACCGGGTGAGGTAGCGGGGGTTGCGCATCAAGATGTCCTCGGCGGTCATGTCCAGCACGCATACGAAACCCGCGACGACCTCCCGCGCTTCCTCTTCGGAGACGTTCCTCGCCTCACGCCCGATCACGACGCCAAGCTCCGCCTCGCCCGTCACGCGCTCGGACTGCTCGGGAAGCTGGATACCATCCCCCGGCCCGATAATGGTCGTGGCGGGCCGCATGAAGCTCGCGGGCTCGGTCACGGGGGCGTCCACGGAGAGGTCGCCCGCGTGCTCGGCGTAGTTCAGCCCGATGCCCCAAAGTTTCGGCGGGTTCCGGTACAGCGGCGCGTACTCGACTTCTCCCGGAGGGATGACGCCGTCCGCTCGTTCTCGCAAACCCTCGATGTCCCGCTCCAGCTCGTCCATCCGCCCACCTTGCAGCAGCGAGACCAGGTCCGTCGGATATCCACCGGGGACGGCGTCGAGCGGTAGCACGCCGGTGGATAGTACTGCGGCGGCTATCTCCCGTCCGTCGCGCCGCACCGTTGCTAGTTTCATCGAGTGTTTCCCGTTTGCGGGTTCAAGTCTTGCTCCCTTCCAGAGTTATCACCGGGGCTTATTCTGCCAGAAAGGGCGCGGAGCTTTTGGTTGCGGCGGGGGTTGGGCTGTGTGAGAATCGGCGCGTATTCGAGACTGGGAGGTGGAGATATTTCGGGCGGCAGTGGAGAACGGGTAAATCGGGATGTCGCTTTGTTCGGGATCCGGTACGAGGCGGCTATCGTCGGCGGGCTGCAAGGCGTGGCGCTGGATAAAATCGAGGTTCAGATAGCCGCCGAACTCGGCGAGGACTGGAAATCCAACCCGCACGTCCTGCACGGACGCAACGCGGTCCGCGCCGAACACGGCCTGCCCCGGCTCGGTGAGGCGCCTCCACCGTCCGCCGCGCGCTCGGGTCGGAAATCCATCCTACGTAAAATCTTCGGAAGGTGAACGCCATGCTGTACCGGAACTTCGCAACCCAGGAAGAACTCGACGCGCAATACGACCTCAGCCGGTCGGTGCCGGACGTGGACGTATACTCGGCCTTCTACGAGCGCGAGAGCGAGAAAGCGCGTGCGGCGTTCGACCCCCGACTCGGCTTGCCTTTCGGCCCGACGCTGGCCGAGCACGTAGACGTATATCCGGCGGGCGAGGACGCGCCGGTATTCGTCTACGTCCACGGCGGCTACTGGAGCCGGCGCACGGGGCGGGAGTTCGGGTTCGTGGCGCGGGGACCGGTCTCGCGGGGCGTGGCTACCGTGGTGACGAACTACGCGCTGTGCCCCGACGTTACGATAGATGAGATCGTGCGTCAGACCCGCGCCGCCGTCGCGTGGGTCTACCGCAACGCCCCAAGCTTCGGCGGCGACCCGGAGCGCATTCACGTCGCGGGTCACTCGGCGGGCGCTCATCTGGTGGCGATGTTGCTTTCTACGGACTGGGAGGGTTTGTATGGGCTTCCGGCGGATGTCGTGAAGGGAGCGGCGGCCGTGAGCGGTATATTCGACCTCGTGCCGCTTCCCTACACTTTCTTGCAGCCGAAGCTTCAGCTTACGTGGGATCAAGTCCTTCGCAACAGCCCCATACTCCACGTCCCGGACGTCGCCCCGCCACTGCTGGTCGCCTACGGGAATGATGAGCCCGAGGAGATTCAACGCCAGTCCGAGGATTTCCTGACGGCTTGGAGGTCGAAAAGCCTTGCCGCCGACCGGATCGTCATCCCCGGCAAGAACCACTACGATGTTATCGACGGCTTTCTGGATGCCGATAGTCCGCTGTGCTCCGCCGTTCTCGGGCGGGTTGGATTAGAATAGGAGCGTCTACCCGCAACGCTTCTGGAGGGTCGTATGTCGATAGAGATGACGGGCGGTGAGATCGTACGCGAGCGCGGCACGGTCGTGACCTTCCGCCAGAAGTGCGAGGCGTGCGGCTTCGTCTACGACTGGAACAAGACGACCATCGTCCCGGCCTTCGGCTCCCGCAACGTCCGCGCCTTCACCTGCCCGGAATGCGGCAACCTACAGGAGGTCTCCGCCCGCCACTTCCGCACCGACTAGAGGCCGTTTTGAACCCGTCCTATCCCGCGGGACAAACACCGAACGTCAAAACATGGCCCTGCGGACAAAGCGGATTCGCGTGACGAAGCGTATGGTTTCCTGGTATCTTTCATCTCGGTTAAATTGGGTTCGGAACTCGTAAGGGAGAACCATCTTGCAGCAATTACACGACCCGAACGAGGTGATCGAAGCATATTATTCTAGCCTGCGCCCGTTCTGGCACCCCGTCCTCCCCTCGGACGAGTTGGAGAACGCCCCGGTTCCGATAAAGCTCCTTGGCCGGGCGCTCGTTGTGGCGCAGCTGGACGGCGAGCCCGCCGTCTTCGACGACGTGTGTCGGCACCTCGGGGCGGCGCTGTCTTTGGGCGAGGTCGTGGGCGGAGACGCTCTGCGGTGTCCGTATCACGGGTGGAGCTACGACAAGTCAGGGCGATGCGTGGATATACCGGCTCGCCGGGGGTCTCCCATTCCGCGGGAGGCGCGGGTGCGCTCGTATACGGCGCGTGAGCGTTACGGGCTGGTGTGGGTCTGTCTGGACGAAGCGCCGGAGCACGAGATACCGGCGTTCCCGGAGTTCGAGGACTCGGAGGTCCACAAGGGGCCGCTGCGGACTTACGGACCGTGGCGGGCGAGCGCGCCGCGCATCGTGATGGCGGCTCTGGATGATACGCATTTTCCGTGGGTGCATCCCGGTATATTGGGCGACCCGACGAGCCCCGAGCCGCCGGAACACGAGGTTTATCGGGAGGGCGAGTATCTGGTTTCGACCTACGACATGCTCCAGCCCGCCAACGACACGGTTAGTTCAAACGGTGGCGCGGGGGCTTTGGAGAAGGTGACGTATACCAATTACGTTACGGCGACGAGCATTCGGCTCGTCAAGGAGAGTGCGGCTGGTGTTTATGTGATCTGGCAGGTCGCCTCTCCCATCGCGCACGACGAGTCCCGGATCTTCTCCCGCCAGGCCCGCTCCTTCGACCGCGACCCAGCTCGCGACCCGGAGTACGAACGCCTGCAAGACACCATCCTCGAACAGGACCGCCCCATAGTCGAGAGCCAGCGCCCCTGGTTGCTTCCACCCTTGAGTTCACGCATGATGCTCTACGTGCGCCCGGCGGACCTGCCCCTCGTAGCGTTCCAAAAATGGCTCGAAGAGCTATCCATCCCACAGGAGGTATAGATAGATGACGAACACCCCCACCCGTCGGCAGTTCATCAAAGGCGCGGGCCTGACCATAGGCGCGCTCGGAGCAAGTGGCCTGCTAGCCGCATGCGGCGGTGGCGGCGGCTCCGAGTCCGGCGGCGGTGGAGGTTCGGACGACAAGCTCAAGGTCGCGTTCGTGTACATCGGCCCCACGGGCGACGCCGGATGGACCACCCGCCACGACGAGGGACGCAAGATGCTGCAAGAAGAGCTCGGCGACAAAGTCGAGACCACGTTCGTGGAGAACGTACCGGAGGGCGCGACGGCGCAGCGGACGTTCGAGGATCTGGCGCGCAAAGGTAACGGCTTGATCTTCGGTACCAGCTTCGGGTACATGGACCCGATGCTCGCCGCCGCCAAAAAGTACCCGGATACCGTTTACATGCACGCCACCGGCTTCAAGACCGCCAAAAACCTCGGCACCTACGCCGGGGCCGCCGAGCAGGCCGCGTACCTTGCGGGTATAGCGGCGGGCAAGGCGGCGGAGAACGGCAAGCTCGGCTACCTCGCCCCCTTCCCCATCCCCGAGGTCATCCGGGGGCTCAACGCCCTGATGCTCGGCGCGCGCTCCGTCAACCCGGACGCCACGATGCAGGTCGTGTGGACTTCGACGTGGTTCGACCCGGACAAGGAGAAGCAGGCCGCACAAGGTCTCACGGACTCGGGCGTCGATGTGATCGGGATGCAGCAGGACAGCCCCGCCGCCGGCAAAGTCGCCCAGGACGCAGGCCTCAAATGGGCCGGCCACAACGACGACATGGAACGCTTCGCCCCCGAAGCCTGGCTCACCGGCCCGCTCTGGAACTGGGGTCCGTTCTACACCAAGACCGCCCAGCAGGTGCTCGACGGCTCCTGGAAGAGCGGACAGTATTACGGCACGATGGCTGACGGAATGGTGAAGCTCGCGCCGTTCGGCGAGTCCGTGGACGAGGAGACCAGGAAGCTCATCGACGAGAAGAAACAGGCCACGATAGACGGCAAGTTCGACGCCTTCGCCGGTCCCGTCAAGGACCAGGACGGCAAAGTCCGAATCCCCGAAGGCAAGGAAGCTTCTTTGGACGATCTCTTTTCGATGGATTACCTGGTCGAGGGCGTCACCGGCAAAATCCCCAAGAGCGCGGAAGCCTAAAACCCCGTGAAAAATGGTACACCCGAGGCGAGGTCCGCGGTTGAGGCGCGGGGCGTCTCGAAAGCTTTTCCCGGTGTAATCGCCAACGCTGGCGTCGACCTCTCCGTACAAAGAGGCGAAGTCCACGCCGTCCTCGGCGAGAACGGCGCGGGCAAAAGCACTTTGGCCTCCATCCTGGCTGGCCTGTACCGCCCCGACGACGGCGAGGTGCTCGTGGGCGGCGAGCCCGTGAACTTCGGCAGCCCCCGCGACGCCCTGGCGAGAGGTGTGGGCATGGTCTACCAGCACTTCCGGCTCGTCGAGCGGTTCACGGTGGCCGAGAACGTGATCCTCGGCGACCCGCGCCAGCCCATGTTGCTCTCCACGCGCCGCGCCGAAAACACCGTCGCGGAGTTGGGGAGGAAATACGGGCTTCCAGTCAATCCCCGTGCGAGCGTCGAAGATCTGTCGGTCGGGGAGCAGCAACGAGTCGAGATCGTCAAGATGCTCTACCGGGGGGCGGACGTCCTGATCCTGGACGAACCAACCGCCGTCTTGACCCCGCAGGAATCCGAGAACCTCTTCGAGACCGTCCGGGCGATGGCCGCCGAGGGCAAGTCCGTTATTTTCATCAGCCACAAACTCTCCGAAGTCCTGGCCGTCTCCGACCGCGTGACCGTCATGCGCGACGGTCGCGTCGTGGCCCGCGCCGAGACCGCCGACTCCGACCGCCGCTCCCTGGCCCGCGCAATGGTGGGCCGCGACGTGGACCTCTCCGTCCAGCGAGCCGAAAAAGCACCCGGCGCTCCGCTACTGGAGATCGAAAACCTGAACGCCCCCGGCGAAGGCGACGCCGTGCCACTCACCGACGTGAGCCTCACCGTCCACGCAGGCGAAGTCGTGGGTGTCGCGGGCGTCTCCGGCAACGGACAACGCACCCTCGCCGAGCTCGCCGCCGGGATGCGTAAGCCCTTATCCGGGCGCGTACTGGTGAAGGGTGTGGAGACCACCGGCAGGGGTCCGAAGGCGACGCGGCGGGCGGGACTAGCCTACGTCCCCGAAGACCGGCTGGGGACGGGCCTGGCGCCGTCGCTCTCCATCTCCGAAAACCTGCTGCTCACGCGGCCCCGACCGTTCTTCCTCAAGCGTAAAGAGATGGCGGATACCGCTCGCGAGGCGATACGGCAGTTCAAGATACGCGCTCCCGGTCCACACGCCGCGACCCGAGACCTCTCCGGCGGCAACGCCCAGAAGGCGCTCTTGGCGCGTGAGCTATCCGACGGTCCCGAGGTGATAATCGTGGCCTCCCCCACCCGCGGCCTGGATGTCGGAGCGACGCAGGCCGTGCGGGAAATTTTGGACCAGCGGCGGCGGGCGGGGTGTGCGGTGCTCTTGATCTCCGAGGATTTGGACGAGGTGCGTTCGCTCTCCGACCGCATCCTGGTGTTGTACGAAGGCCGCATCGTCCACGAGACCTCCGGCGAAGCGGCGAACGTGGAGGATTTGGGGCTCGCTATGGCGGGCGCGGGCTGATGCAGCTTCGGCTCGAACGCCGCCTGGAGAAGACCCACGCCGGGCATCGGGTGCTCGTGACCGTGCTGTCCATATTGGCGGCGCTGGTGCTCGGGGCGGTCTTCCTTTCTCTAACGGGCGCGTCGCCGCTTCTGGTGTACCCGGAGATGTTCCGGGCGGCGTTTCTGTCGTGGTATGGGATCACGGACACTTTGGCGGTGGCTATTCCGCTGATTCTTACGGGATTGGCGGCGGCGGTGGCGTTTCGGATGCAGCTCTACAACATCGGGGCCGAGGGGCAATTGTACGTCGGCGCGATCCTGGGTTCCTGGGCGGCGCTGGCGCTCGCGCCGCAGCTTCCGAAACCGCTGGCTATCTTCGTCGTGTTCCTTTTCGGGGCTATCGGCGGGGCTTTGTGGGTGCTGCCGCCGGCGCTGGCTAAAGCGTGGCTGGGGACGTCGGAGATCATCACGACGCTGCTCCTCAACTTCGTCGCCCTGTACCTGATGCGCTACCTGATCTTCGGTTCCGCGTCGTTCTGGCGGGATCCAGCCACCACCAACTTCCCGCAGGGTAAGCCTCTCCCGGAAGAAGCATTTCTCCCCGTACTTGGCCTTACGAGAGTGCATTTCGGGCTCGCGGTAGCGCTTTTGGCGGCGGTGTTGCTGTTCGTCTTGTTCTCGCGCACGAGGTTTGGATACGATGTGCGGGTCGTCGGGGACTCGCCGGGGGCGGCGCTGTACGCGGGTATTTCGGTGCGGCGGACCATCGTGGTCGTCATGCTTATTTCGGGTTCGCTGGCGGGGCTCGCGGGGGCGGGTGAGGTAGCCGGTATCGCTCATGCTCTGGACCCGGCGGGTTTGGCGGTGAACTTCGGGTACACGGGGATCATCGTGGCGGCGCTGGCGCGGTCGAGTCCGTTCGGCGTGGTGGTCGTGGCGGTGCTCCTGGGCGGGTTGCAGAACGCGGGGACGGCGCTCCAGAGCATACCGGGCGGCGGCGGGGTACCAGTCGAGGTCTCGTTTATGTTGCAAGGTGCGATCCTGCTCTGCGCCCTGGCCGGCGAGCTATTCATCCGCTACCGCCTGAAAACCCGCCAAAGCGTCGTCGCCGAAATACTAGAACCCACCCAACAGAAAAGCGGGAGCGCCACGACGGAGAGGGCGCAGCCGTGAACGAGGCCGTCTGGGTGCTCACGCTCGCCGCCGCCGTCTCCGCCGGTACCCCGCTCGTCTTCGCCGCCGTCGGGGAGATACTAGCCGAAAGATCCGGCGTACTCAATCTCGGTGTCGAAGGAATGATGCTTCTCGGGGCTGTGACCGCTTTTCTGGCCGCCGCCGCGTCCGGGAGCCCGTGGGCGGGGTTGCTCACCGGGATGGTCGCGGGTGGCGGGCTGGCCTTCGTTCACGCCTTTCTCAGCGTCACCATGCGGGCCAACCAGATCGTGAGCGGCCTCGCCCTCGTCATCTTCGGCACCGGCCTTGCGACCTTCCTCGGCAACCCCATCGAGGGGAATCCTCTGAAACCTAGCGTCGTAGACTTTCGCGTCCCAGTTCTCGCGGACATTCCGGTCGTGGGGCGCATTCTCTTCGATCAAGACCCGCTGGTCTACGCGAGTTGGGTCGTCGTCGGGCTTGCGGCTTTCTACCTCACGCGCACCCGGACGGGGCTCGCGTTGCGGGCGTGTGGGGAGTCGCCGGAGACGGCGGACGCGATGGGGTTGAGCGTCGCCCGGTTGCGGTACGCGCACGTGGTCGTGGGCGGGTTGCTCGCCGGTGCGGGGGGCGCGTACCAGATACTCGCTCGGGTGCCGTCGTGGAGCGGCGCGGGGACGACGGCGGGTATCGGGTGGATCGCTTTGGCCTTAGTAGTCTTCGCCGCGTGGCGACCCTGGCGGGCGCTGCTCGGCGCGTACCTCTTCGGCGCGGCTCTGGCCGCCAACTTCGCCCTGCAAGCCGCTGGTGTGAATGCCATACCGGCGGAGTTTCTCTCCATGCTGCCGTACCTGCTCACGATCCTGGTGCTCGTGATCCTCTCGGCCTCCAGCGCCCGCAAACGCCTCGGCGCTCCCGCAGCCCTCGGCGTCCCCTACGCCCGCGAAGAAAGGTAGCGTTCCTCGCCAGATGAGCAGTTGGCGCGAGAAGTGGCGAGAATCCAACCGGGCGAATTGGGACGAGCGGGTCCCGATCCACACCTCCGGCCAGTTCTACGACATCGAAGGCTTCAAAGCCGGTGACGGGATGAGCGCCGACTATCTGGCTACGAACGTTCCCGAGAACCCGCTGAGCTACCCAGAGCGATCATAGGCCCCGTCTGAAAGCCGATCCGCTAAGCTAGACTGCGGCACCGTTCTGCTTCACGAGTTCGCCCTGGACGATCAGGCGCTGTGAGTAGTCCGGTAGGGTGCAGGCCTGAAGGCTGACTATGTTCTTTCCGGCGACGGGCTTGGTGACGGAGATTTGATCCGGAGCCACTATCATCCTCTTGAAGACTTGATACACGTATTTGCGTCCTTCGGTGTCTTCGAGAAAGACTTTGTCGCCCCTCTTGAGCTTGTTGAGGTCGTAGAAGACCAGAAAGCTACCAGTCCTCGGATATCCAAGCCGATGTCCGGCGATGTACACGTTGGCCTCCCGCTCCCACGGGTAACCTGTTCCTTTTATGTGAATGGCACCCGCGTCGAGCTTGGTATTGTTGTCGGGGGCGGCAGTGTATACGGGGATAGCCTGCACCCGCTTCATCTTGGGCACCGTGAGGCGCAGCGTCTCGTTTTTGGGCGCTGGCTCGGGGGCGGACGCCGTGCCGATGAGCCGTACGTCCACCAACACCAGGGCAACGGACGCGATGATAAGCGCCAGCCCCCCAAACGCCAGAAGCTTCATGCTCGTGCGCGTCCGCCGACGATAGTAAGTCGTCTTGCCTGCGCGTCCGCTACTACTGCGGGTCCATGTTCCAAAGCCTGTTGGTCTCACGAGCTCAGATCATACCGCGACTGAATTACAAAGCAAAACCTTTAGCGGTTTCAGGCTTCAGATGCTCGCGCTCGAAACGGCTGTGAGCCGTGCGCCGCAGGGTCTCTCCGGGAGGTCTGGTTGATTGCTGAAGGCTGAGTAGCCGACAGCTTTACTTGCGGCGTCGAGGGTCCAGGGCGTCTCGGAGGCCGTCGCCTATGAAGTTTACGGAGAGGACGCAGAGGGCTATGGCCAGGCCGGGGAAGATGATAGCGTGTTGGCCCTGCACGAAGACACCGTACCCGGAGCGGAAGGCATCCGTGAGCATCGCGCCCCATTCGGGCGAGGGGGCGGTCGCGCCGAGGCCCAAAAACGAAAGCGCCGCCACGTCCAGGATGGCGGTTGCGAGGGTCAGGGTAGCCTGCACTATTAGCGGGGCGAGGCTGTTCGGGAGGATGCCGGACATGATGATCTGGCCGTTCCCCGCGCCTAGTGCCCGCTCGGCTTCTATGTAGTCGCGTTCGCGCACGGTTATTACCGCCGAGCGCACCACGCGGGCTATCTGGGGGATAAATACTATGCCGATGGCTAGCATGGCGTTGGTCAAGCCGGTGCCGAGGATCGTTACGATAACGATGGCGAGTAGGATGCTCGGAAAGGCCAGGATCACGTCCATCAGGCGCATGAGTATGGAGTCCACCCATCCGCCAAAGAATCCGGCTACCACCCCGATCACGGTCCCCGCCGCCGTGGCGATGCCGACCGCCGCGAGCCCCGCCGTGAGCGAGATGCGAGCGCCGTAGATAACGCGCGATAGGATGTCCCGCCCGATCTCGTCCTGCCCAAACAGATGCTTAGCGCTCGGTGGATCGAACTTATTGGTCAAGTCCTGCTCCAGAGGGTCATACGGCGCTATAAAAGGCGCGAAGACGGCAAGGATTATAAAGACCGCCATCACCACGACCCCGAATACCGCCAGCCGATTACCGAAGAACGCCTGCCGAACGTCGGTGCCACGACTGCGCGACTCAGTGCCAGCGCCGGTTGCGGCCACCACATCCCGAACCTGAGCCTCGGTCATTCTAGTACCTCACCCTCGGGTCGAGCACCGCGTACAACACGTCCACGAGCAGGTTCACGAGTACGAACAACAGCGCCCCGTACAGCACCACGCCCTGAATACCCGCGTAGTCGCGACGGAACACGGAATCGTAAGCGAACTTGCCGATCCCCGGCCACCCGAAGATGGTCTCGGTGATAACGGCACCACCCATCAGCAGGCCGACCTGCAATCCGATCACGGTTATCGTCGGGAGCATAGCGTTGCGTAGGGCGTGCTTGAAGACCACCCGCCACGGGACCACGCCTTTAGCACGGGCCGTCCGCACGTAGTCTTCGTTCAGTATCTCCAACATGCTGGATCGGGTCATGCGCGTTATGACGGCCATCGGGATAGTCCCGAGCGCGATGCCTGGCAGTACCAGATGCATGAAACCGTCCCAGAAGCCGGAGAAGTTTAGCGTCAGGAGCGAATCCAAGAGAACCATGCCGGTGATCGCGGAGACCGCCGTCTCACTACCTAATCGTCCGGGAAACGGAAAGATCTGCAAGTTTACGGCGAAGATGACCACGAGTACCATTGCCAGCCAGAAGATGGGCATGCTAATGCCGGTGAGGGCGAGGACCGAGATGATCTTGTCGAGCAGCGAGTACTGTTTTACCGCCGATATCACCCCGACCGGCACGCCCACCGCCACGGCAACTATCATGGCGAAGATCGCCAACTCCGCCGTGGCTGGCAGGCGTATTCCAAGCTCCGTCGTCACTGGCCGCCCGGTGGTGATGGACTTGCCGAGGTCGCCCGTCACGGCGTCCCCGAGGAACGAGAGGTACTGAACGATCTGGGGCTCGTCCAATCCCATCTTGGTCCGAAGCGCCTCGGTCTGCGCCTCGGTGGCGTTCTGCCCGAGAAGTATCTGCGCCGGGTCGCCGGGAATGGCGCGCACCATGAAGAACACCAGGATAGACACCCCGAGCAGTACGGGGATTATCTGCAGGATCCTACGCCCGACGAACTCCGCCAAGTCCCGAACCTCCTAGAAAGCTGAACGGCCTCCGAGAAGCGACCGCGTCCCTACGCGCCGCCGCCCGTGTCGATGTTGTTGAACGACTCGCCGCCGGTCGGGCTCGGCTGGTATCCTGAGACCTCCTGCTTGAGCCCCACCGGGACTTTGGCGTAGGCGATGGGTGCCCACGGCGCGTCCTCCACGAGGATCTCCTGCGCCTGGAAGTACAAGTCCTTGCGCTCGGCGTCGTCGATGGTCGTCTGGGCGTCCTTGAGGAGCTTGTCGACTTCATCGTTTTTGTAGTACGCGATGTTCAGCGCGTCAGTCTTCGTGGCCGTGGTGCTCGACAGCAGCACGTTCAGGAAGTTGTCCGGATCGCCGTTGTCACCGGTCCAGCCGAGCAGGGCCATCGGGTGCTCGCCCCGGCCCGTCTTGTCCAAGTAGCTGCCCCACTCGTAGGTCTGCAACTTGACCTTCACGCCAACTTTCTCAAGGTCGCTCTGCATAACCTGCGCGATACCCTTGCCGTCCGGCATGTACGGGCGCGGGATGGGCATGTACCACAGCTCGGTCTCCAGGTTCTCCTGACCGGCATCCTTCAGGAGTTGTTTGGCTCTGTCCGGGTCGTAGCCGTAGGGTTCGATGGAGTCGTTGAAGAACGGGACGGTCGGGGGCATATACGTAGAGGCGACCTGGCCGGTGTCGCCGAAGAAGCCTTCGGTGATCTTCTCCATGTCTATGGCGTAGTTTATGGCCTGACGAACCTTCGGGTCGTCGAACGGCTTTTTGGTGTTGTTCATCGCCAGATACCCGATGGTCAGCGGCGGGCGGTAGTCGATCTTGAGCCCGTCCGTGTCCGAGACCGTGGGGATGTCGTCGGGCGTGAGCCCGTCGGCCCCCGAGAGTTGCTTCCCGGAAAGCGCCGCCACCCGCGAGGTGTTGTCCGGGATGGACTTGAACACGATGGCATCCACGTACGGCCCACCGCCGCCCTCTTCCGGCGGGAGATCCGTCCCCCACCAGTCCCCGTTCTTCTCCACGCGAAGCTCGGAGTCCTTGTCCCACTTCACGAACTTGAACGGCCCCGTCCCAACCGGCTTCTGCCAGAAGCCTTCGACATCGTCTTTCAGCGCCTTGGGCGAGGCTATGGCGAAAGTGCTCATGGCGATGTTCCGCAAGAACGGTCCCTGCGGCTCGCCTAGCGTGATCTTGACGGTAAAGTCGTCCAACGCCTCGACTTTCTTGATGACGGACTCGTCGTCCACGCCGCCAAACTGCGCCGTGTAGTACGAGAAGTCGCTGCCCTGGTCGCCGCCACCCTTGTGCAGCGGGTCATCCGTGAAGCGCCACCGCTCGAAGTTGGTCACGACCGCTTCGGCGTTGAAGTCCGTGCCGTCGTGGAATTTGACGCCCTTACGCAGATTGAAGGTGTAGGAGAGACCGTCGTCCTCGGGCTCGGGGACCTCGGTGGCGAGGGCGGGCGCAACGTCGGTGCTCTCGGGCGCGAAGTCCAAGAGACCGTCGAAGATCTGGCGCGTCACCTTCGAGGACTCGGTGTCCGTTACGTGGATCGGGTCGAGCGTCACTGAGTCCGCCCCGCGCCCGAATACGAAAGTGTTGCCGCCGCCCCCGCCACCACCGCCCTCGCCGCCAGAGATGGTTCCGCCGCCGCCACAGCCAGCCACGCCCAGGAGTGCCGCTCCGGTCAAGCCCGCGCCGCTGATCTTCAGAAAATCGCGGCGGCTGATCTCGCCTACACCTCGAACCCGTGCCATAATGACCCCTTCCCGAACTTCGCGCGTCTTTTTTGAATACCTAAGAAGCGTTGTTTCGTATGGATGCTAACTCACCGTAAGTTAACACTCATTCAACACCGGCGCTAGAACGCCGCGATCCCAAATTCCTCGCCCCGCCGCAGCTTATTTGCCGCCCCGTGAGCCCGACGCGTGGTCTCCGGCAACCGGTACTTTGGCGCGCAGGCGAGCACCAACTCCACGGCGCTCGAAAGGTCGATCCGATTTCCAACCGAAACATACACCGGCGAGACGTTCTTGCGCGTCCGCAGAACCCTCCCCACGACCTCGCCTCGATGCACGAGGTCCGAGGCGCTTCCCTTCTCGGCCTCCGGTTCTTCGTACTCCCCGACGAGCCGGCTCTTGGCGCACCCGACGCACGGCACATCCACGAACAACCCCAGATGCGATGCAAGCCCCAACCGTCGCGGATGCGCGACCCCGTGCGCGTCCGCGACGATTACATTAACCGGTGACTCCACGGACTCCAGAGCCCCTAGCACCGTCGGCAACTCCCGAAAAGACAACAACCCCGGCACATAAGGAAACGAAAGCGGCGCTTCGAACCCCCGCACCTCCACGACCGACAGCCCCGGAAATTCCAGCACCACCACGGTCGCATAAGCCATGTCTCCCTCGGTAGAGACATCCGCCCCCGCCACAAACCGAACGCCGTCCAAGTCCAACCCCGGCCCCCGAACGATTCGAGGCGCTAATTCATCCTGCAGCCGTCGAGCCGCCGCAGGCGAAAGGTCGAACCCATGAACACGAGAGATCTCCACAAGCCCCAATTCTATAGCGCCTACAAAACCCACGAAGAAACAGAAGCGATGTACTGCTGTTCGAGAAGCTGATGACTCAAAAAATACCGACCCAACCGATGGAATCTGGAGGGGGGAATGTTCCATCGGTCGGGGCTCGGTTGAAGTGAATAATACCCCCGCTCTGTTACGGATCGCTTACCGCGATGTTACGATCCCGTAACTCTTTGGAAACACTTGGGTTACAGTCGCCCATTCCCCCGCGGAGAACGCTCCAGACGCCTCTTTTCCTCTTAAACCCAAACTTCAGGTTCAAGGTCAGGTTGGTAGAGCTTTCTAGGCGACTGAGACCTGTATGGTGTGGTAGCCGGATGCGCCGTTGGGGTGGGGCTTGGCGGTCTCTTTGGTCTGGGTGACGCCTTCGCCGTCGGTGGCGCGTACTTGCACGGTGTAGTCGCCGGGTTTGGCGTCCCAGTCGTAGATGTAATGGCGCCAGGTGTCCTCGTCGAGTTGGGCGGCGAGGCGGGCTTCGTTCCAGGTCTCGCCGTCGTCGGTGGAGACCTCGACGCGCTCGATGCCCTTGTGGGGCGCCCAGGCGACGCCGCCGACGCCGATCTTGCCGGCGGAGAGGTCATCGCCGTCCTTGACGGTGTCGATGCGGGATTGAGTCTTGATGGGACCTTGTTTAGTCCAGGTTCGTTGGATCCAATAGGCGTCGAAGTTCCAGTTAGTCAACTCCAACTCCGTGAGCCACTTCGTAGCCGAGACGTAGCCGTAGAGGCCCGGTACCACGAGCCGAACCGGAAAACCGTGCTTGATCGGAAGTTCCGAGTCGTTGAGTCCGAAGGCGACCAGTGCCTCGCGTCCATCGAGGGCGATGTCGGTCTTGAAGCCGCCGGTCCAGCCGTCGGCGCTGCGTCCGACGAGTTGCTCGGAGGCGCGCGAGATGTTTTCGCGCTTCACGCCCGCCTCAGCCAGCACGTCCGAGAGCATTACCCCCGTCCAGCGGCCGTTCGAGATCAAACCTCCGCCAACCTCGTTGGAGACGCAGGAGAGCGTAACGTCCGCCTCCCGCGTGGACATCGAGAGGAGATCCTTGTACGAAAACTCGACCTCGTTCTCGACCGCGCCCTTTACCTTCAGGGACCAACGGTCCACGTCGATCCGGGGCGATGACAACGCCGTATCGATGAGATAGAAGTCCTTCGCGGGCGTGACAAGCGGCACCATCCCCGGCGCGTCTATCGAGGCGTCCTTCGGGACCGCCGGCAACTTCTCGTGCGTTACGGGCTTTTTGGAGCCGTCGCCGGAGTTTTTATCTGAAGAACCCGCGAGGTCCAGAGCCTTCGGTTGGGCGGAATCGGCGCCTCCCCCGCCGGACAAGGCGCGCCCGGTGCCAGCGGCGGCGAGGCCCGCGAGTGCAGCGGCACCGCTCAGGACGACGAATTGACCGCGCCCGACCGAGATCCCACCGGACGAGTGAGCCTCTCGCACCCTGACACCCTCCATCGCGGGCTCCGAAGGAGCGGCCTCCGGCGGTGGCGCTACGGGTTCCCCGGCGCGAAGACCGGAGACGTTCTGCAAAAACGTGGTCACCGCCGCGCCCATCACGAGCGCCCCGATCACCGTGACGACCGTCGCCGCCGGGGACACGAAAGGCTGGCTAAAAGCCGCGACCAGCGCAACGACCGCCAGGAGACCAACCAGCATGATGGCCGTCACGGGACGGCGCAGGCTCAGGATGGAGAGCAGGGCCGCCAAGACCAGGGCCCCGATGATCGTCGAGGCCACCAGTATCGGGATGTCCGCCTGCCCGAGCGTCTCTATCGCCCGCGTCGCAAAACCGCCCGGCGTCAACTCTATAATTCCCTGCGCCAGCGAAACGAAGATGGATGGCACCAACTGGTACAACCCATGCACGAACTCCGCCAGCCCGAAAGCCACCACCGCTCCCGCCGCGCCCGCTACACCCGCTCTAAACCTCTCGTTCACCACGACACTCTCCAACTGGTTACTACTATTTAGTTTGCAACACCTAGAGTCTACTATCCAGCAGTTGCGAAACCCTTACATAAAGATTACGAACCGCCACAAACAGTAGATCATTGCCCATTCCCACCCCTTGACACGACCATGCTTTGGGACGAAAATCGCTTCACAGGCGACGACGGGAATGAGTACGGTCTGCGAACCTCGTCACAGCGAACCGGGGACGGTGAGAGCCCGGCGCGAGACGCGGCCCGAAGATCCTCCCCGAGCCGCCGGTCCAAAGCGAAGAACCGCCACAGGTTCAGGCGTTACTAAGACCGGCCGGGTTAGCCCGTTACAGCGAGCGGCGTAGCTCCCAGCGTGGAGTCGCGTGCGAGAGGTCCGGGGCTTCGGTCCTGGGCAAGCGGGGTGGTACCGCGAGGGCTTCTCTATACAGAGCCCCCGTCCCCGCGGGTGGAGTCGAGAGACGCTCCGTCCGCCGGGGACGGGGGTTTTTATGTGGAGAGGCGGTCGTGATGTTCGAGAGAGTAGACCCAAGGGTCCGGTTTCCGAAGCTCGAAGAAGAGATCCTGCGTTTCTGGGACGCGGACGGGACTTTCGAGAAGTCCGTCGAGCGCCGTCCGAAGGACAATCCTTTCGTGTTCTACGAGGGGCCGCCGACAGCGAACGGAAGGCCGGGGTTCCATCACGTACTGGCGAGGTCTTTTAAGGACCTGATCCCGCGCTACAAAACCATGCAGGGTTATCGTGTGGAGCGCAAGGGCGGCTGGGACTGCCACGGCTTGCCCGTCGAATTGGAGGTCGAGAAACAGCTCGGGCTCGCCGGCAAGAACGACATCGAAGAGTACGGCGTCGAGGAGTTCAACCGGCTGTGCCGGGAGTCCGTGTACCGCTACGTCGAAGAGTGGCGCGGCATGAGCGACCGCATGGGGTTCTGGGTGGATATGGATCACGCCTACTGGACCCTAGACAACTCCTACATAGAGAGCGTCTGGTGGGCCTTGAAGACCCTCCACGACAAGGGCCTTCTCGGCGAGGACTACAAAGTCACCGCTCACTGCCCGAGGGACCAAACCTCGCTATCCAGCGCCGAAGTGGCGATGGGCTACAAAGACATCGTGGACCCGAGCGTCTACGTCAGGATGCCGCTCGAAAACGACGAAGGCACGAGCCTCCTGATCTGGACGACCACCCCCTGGACCCTGGTCTCCAACACCGCCGTAGCCGCCGCCCCAAACGTCGACTACGCAACCGTCGAAAC
>Ga0136640_10000312_pt1 | contig 18257 bp, 14 predicted proteins | sample AntDrymUQ8642106_2_FD_105498 | JGI IMG/M metagenome (GOLD analysis project Ga0136640, IMG submission 105498) | Polar desert sand microbial communities from Dry Valleys, Antarctica - metaG UQ864 (21.06) | ecosystem: Environmental > Terrestrial > Soil > Desert | place: Antarctica: Dry Valley...
ATCTACCGGGCGACGAAGGTTGGCCTCGAGACGGTGGGGATCGACCTGGCGCCGTCCCGGCTGGACAGGAGGGATTACGATCACGACCTCCGGGTAGTCGACCTCGCTCTCGGGCTCACCGACCACTCTTGCGAAGGCTGGATCACGGAGCGTCAGATCAGGGGCCGTATCAGGCCCGGTATGTCCATCGGTCGGGTGCCGGACGGCCTGCTCCTCGGGCCGGGCGGTGAGCGCTGGGCCGCGGAGCTGGAGATCTCCGGCAAGGAGACCCAGCGCTACCACGATGCTTGCGACCGCTACGCCGACCGCCACCGTGACCGCATCCCCGACGACTCACCCTTCTGGGAGCCTGAGGAGCACCTCGACGACTACATAGGAAGCGGGGGAGAGGTCGACGGGGTGGTCTGGTACTTCTTCTCCGACAAGAAGCGGTGCCGGGCGCTCGCCGCGGCCGAGAAGATCATCGCGGACAGGTCCTACGACCACTACAGCACTGAACACCTGCGCTTCAGGTTCCACGGCGCCGACCCGCCGGGCCCCCCGCCCTTCGAGAAGTGGGAGGAACAGGAGGAGGAAGATCTTCTTGAAGCGCAGCGGCTCGCGCGTGAGCGTCGCGAGGAGGCGGCGCGCCAGGCGCAGGAGAGGCGGCGCGCCGAGGCGCTCGCAGCGGCGAGGCACTACCTGACCCCGAAAGAACAGGAGAAGGCGATGGAGATTGTCCGACGCCGCAAGCACGAACAGGGGAGAAGTTGGCAGCTAACCAGGGGCGAGTGCGAGGAGGCGCTCATCGAAGCCATGACGAACAAGCGCGAACGCGAGCAGGAGAAGGAACGCAGGCGCCAGCAGACCAAAGATTCCATCAAGCAGTTCCTCGGTTGGAACCAAGAGACTGGGAGGTAATCGAACAATGTCCGCAAAACGGACCACGCGCCAGACGGGATCGCCGGAGACACCGCGCCCGCAGCAGCACCTGGCTTTCTTCCGCGAGCGACACCCGCACGCCTTCAAATTCGCCGATCCGATGCGAGCCCAGCGTGGCAGGACCGTGCCCGACTGGCCCGACTGGTGCTTCCTGCCGTTCGAGGCGGCGTACCGGATCCTCTTCGGAGAGGAGTTGCCGGAGAACCCGACCCAGGTCGGCGACGCCTTCGAGCTGGCGGCGCTCGCCGCCTGGCGCGTGACGCAGGGCATCTACCGCCCCGACCCCGCGCTGCTCGAAGAGGCCCGCGAAGCCGACCTCGGATGGAAGATCCCCGGTGACCTCTTCTGGCGGCTTCCCGAGTGGTGCGTCTACGTCGAGACGGAGGGCGACGGGCCAGTGGGCATGCGGACCGCGGGCTTCTTCGCCCACCTGGTCACCGATTCGCCGGACACACCCCAACTCAGGCTGCTCTTCGACGTGGACGACACGCCGGAGAGCCGGGATGTCATGGGCCACCCGTCGGAGGAGGGGCGCCCCGAAGGACGGCCGCGGCTCTCTCCCTTCGCGGTAGACCATGCGGCCACCGACCTGCGGGAAGCCGTCTCCGCGGCGGCGTCCAACGCCGCGACGCTGCTCGCGCAGTACTGGGAGAGACCGAATTCCGAGGTCACCCTGGAGGCCGCCGAAGGGATCGGGGTGGACAACATCGCGCTGCAGTACGTGCAGCCCGTGGCCTTGCTGGACCGGGTTTGCTCGCCCGCAGCGCAGTATCGGGACGTGGCCGGTCGGGTTCGCCGGCCGGTCAACCCGGAGCCCAAGAAGACCCGCCGTGGACCGAGGCTCTTCCCGCCCCACGAGCCGAGCATCTGGAGGGTGCGCCATCGGCAGCAGTAGAGGGCTCCTACGTGGCGGGCTGCGAAGACCGCGTCGACGACCGTGCCACAGGCGCTCGGTGGCGGCGGGCCCCAGAGCTCCGCTGCGCTCCGCACAGAGGCCCTGAGTCCGACGTCCGCTGCAGACAGACCCGGGGAGGCGGCAGGCTGACGCCCCCCGCCCTTTGATCGCTACCCATCACGACCACCCCACTCCCGCGATGACGTAACAGGGACCTTGCGGACGCGCGCAGCGTACCGGCGGCGTCCCTCCGTCAAGGCACCCTGAAACTCGGCCTGATGGCCGCCCTACGGGTTTTGCAGGCTTCGCCAGCAAAAACTTTCCGGGGCCCGCCCTTGACTCCGCTCCTTACCGCCGGATGGAAGCGCTCAGGCAAGGTTCCCGTGATGGGGAGCCGTACGTAAAGAAGCCCCGGCGGAGTCGCCACAACTCCCCGAGGCCCGGCACAAGGAGGTAAGTCCTTGAGCGAGACCAGTGTAGCGCGGGGACGGCGCCAGGAGTGCGCCGAGCGCATGGCGAGGGAGCGGAGGGGCATCGCCCTCTTCCGCGAGCGGGGCGAGGAGATCGGGCACGTCCGGGGGAGGCTCTGGGCGGTCCCGTCGTGCTCCGGCGAGGGGATCTACCTGGTGGATCTCCGCGCGGAGATCTGCGGGTGTCCGGACTTCGAGAACCGCCGCGAGAACTGCAAGCATATCTACGCCGCCGCGATAGCTAGCGCCAAGAGCGCGAGCTGCGCGGGTTGCGGAAAGAAGGTCCGCCAACGCGAGCTGTACCAGGCCGGGCCGGATAACCTAACGTTCTTCGAGGGCGACGAGCTCTGCCCGTCTTGCGCCGTGGCACCCGAGCGGGGTTACCCACTCTTCTCTCTGGGGTGGGTCGTCGCCACGCCCGGGGCGCTTGAAGTCCTGGAGGACACGGGGACGGACGCCCTGGATCTCCTCCGCCGCCACGCCACCGGCGACTGGGGCGAGATCCCCGCTTGCGACGCCCGCGAGAACGAGAAGAGCGTCCGCAACGGCTGGCGCGTCTTCAGCTCTTACCCGGTCGGGGAGGATCGGGAGAAGGTATGGGTCATCACCGAGGCCGACAGGTCGAGCACCTGTCTTCTGCTACCAGAAGAATACTGATTCTACGACCGGCGGGGGAGGCGCGCCTCCCCCGCCGGTCGTTGTAGGTTTTCAAGTGTGTCGTTGGCAAAGATTGCAGTTTTCTTACCCCAGTACCTTGCCATCGGGCGTATCTATGGAACGGTTCGCCAACGGAGACGTTACGCGGATGCTGGGCAGATGAGGTTCCAGGAGCAACCTTTGCACTCTCTCCCGGCGTTGGGCGGGTAGCGACCGAAGCGCGCGCCCTCTGCGCGCTCCTGGAGTTTCTTGGTCCGATTCGAGACGACCGTCGGGCTCGGTGTGACGTCTACTATTTTGCCCGTGTCGAGGTAGTGTAGCTCGACGCTTACCTGTGCCTCTGGCCACGTTTGTCTGGCCGCTACTGCGTACGCTGTGTACCGATCCAGGTGATGTTTTTCTTCGTGGCTCTTTCGATGGCGTCCGAACCTGTGCCGGGCGACGACGATGCCACCGTCCGCGTCTCGCCCGATCGCATCCGCTGTGACCTGCATCCTGGTGCCATCCTCCAGCCTAAGCGGCAGTTTCTCGCGGATACTTTGCGTGAGTGCCGCCTCCGAAGCCTGCCACTTCTCGACGACCCTTTCGGCTCGACGACGGTACACGGGCTCGTAGAAATGGTCCGCCGGTCCCTCCTGCTCCCAGACTTGCGCCAGCCGCTGCTCGACCCAATCGAGTCCCGGGTTCCTCCCGGTCTCCTTTGCCTCGATCTCCATGTCTACCAAGACCCTGTAAACGCTGTTGTGGAAATCTTGGTAGGCGCTCCTTTTCTCCGGCAACCCGAATAGCACGCCGTACTTGAATTTCATCGGGCATGCCCTGTACCTGTCCATCTGCCGGAAGGAGAAGGTGCCGCTCGCAGCGCGACCGCGGAACGTCTCGCCCGGTCTCGGGGGGGCTTCGGCGGTACCCGAAGCCGGCGAAACCAACTCCTTCTCCGCGAACATCACACGCCCATCCTTCTCCTTAACGAGCTGGTCGATCAGAGACAAGACTCGGGCGCCGCTCCTATTAGTTCGAACCCTGCTCATTACCAATTCGTCCTCGGCCCTGGTCAATGCTACGTAAAACAGGCAGCGGTTCTCTTCGTCCCTTTCCTCCGATCTGTCGCGGCGGACCAAACCCGGCGGGAGCTTCACGTCCCCTGCGCCCCCGCCGCGACCAGGAAAACGATCCAAGCCAGGCACGTAGACCACCGGAAACTCCAGGCCCTTGCTCTTATGCACCGTCATCACCTGCACCGCTTCCCTGGCGGGAGGTGTATAGAGGGCGCTGTCTCCCTTACCGGAAGCCGCGAGTTCCCGGACGTACTCAAGGAAGCCCGGTATGCCCGTGCCTTCCACTAAGCCTTCGCGCTCCCCGAAAGAGCGTGCCAGCACCGCCAGTTGTCCCACTTGCAGGAGTCGCCGGCGTGCGTCTTCGGAAGGGTCGAAAAAGAGCCTGCGGAGCCTGCTCTCCGGATGAAAGACGTAGGCCAGGAGGGCACGCCAAGCACCCTTCCATCCGGGCAAACCGTCCAAGAAGCGGCCCAGTCCGGTGAGGAACTCGACGGCTTCTTCTCCGAGTTTTTCCACTTCGTCACAGCGAGAGAGCGCCTCCTTGGCGGTGCATCCTTGCTCTCGTGCCCAGGCCAGAAGCTGTGCGGCGTCCTCATCCGTGAGGGGGTTGTCTTCGGAGTTCGAGATCCTCACCAGACCCGCGCCGTCGCCTTCTCGCAGGAGTGACACCACCGCCAGAGCATTCTTGATCTCGCCCGCCCCCAAAAGGCTCGCAGGTCCCTGCGCTGCCAACCCTGCGGCAGAGAGGCGGCCCACCACCATGCGCGCTTGGGCGTTCGTAGAGCAGAGGACGGCCTGATCTCCGAGCGGTACCCCACGCTCAGCGCGGGCACGCACCGACTCCACGAGATGATCTAGCTCGGCCTCCCTGTCGGGGGCTACGACGAGCGATACCGCCGGCTCTTCCGAGGCCGAGCGGCTGGGCTCGAGCGGGGGCGGCGTGCCGTTTTCTCCGCCCGCCGAGACCGGGGACCTGCGCAAGCCGTGACAGGCTCCAACGATATCCGGGACGGAACGGTAGTTCGTCGCCAGAGATATGGTCCGAAGACCCGGGTAGTCGTCCTCAAGGCATTCCAGATTGGCGGGCGAGGCTCCCCTGAAACGGTAGATGCTTTGGTCGGGGTCCGCGACCGCCCACACCACGCCGCGGCCACCGTCGAGTGCCCTGAGCAGCCGACCCATCGCGAAGTTGATGTCCTGAAATTCGTCCACCAGGATTTGGCCGTACCTCGCCCGGATCTCATCGGCCGCTCCCGGATGCTTGAGTACCTCGATCCCCAGGTGCACCAGGTCACCGTAGTCCACGTAACCTTCATCTCGAAGCCACCCCTGGTACGCGCCGTACACCTTCGCCGCCTCCAGGGCCTTGTCCGCGTCTTCTCGCTCCGTGGCGGTCTCTGCGGATTCCGCCCACTCCCGTGCCAGGCCTTCGAGCTCTTCCGGGCTTCGCAGCTCGTCTTTGGCGCGGGAAATGGCTGCCAACACGCCGGGCACGTAGAGACCTGGGTTGCTGAGATCTTCGAGGTAGGAGAGTTCCAGCTCGTGGAGTCGGCCCCTGACGAGCAGCGGGGCGTCCGCGTCGGTGAGAAGCGAGAAGCCCTCGGGCAAGCCCACGATGCGGCCGTAGCCCTTGAGCAGCTCTAGGCAGAAACCGTGGAACGTGTGGGCCTGTACGTCACGATACCCGCCTCCGAGGATGCTCGATACCCGGACGCGCATCTCCTCGGCCGCCTTGTTCGAGAACGTCAGCGCGAGGACCTTCTCCGCGGGAACCCCCGAGCCGACGAGATAGGCGTAACGCTCGGCGAGCACGCGCGTCTTTCCCGCTCCCGGACCGGCGATCACGAACGCCGGCGTCTTGGCCGTTACCGCATCGCTTTGGTGTGGGTCCAGCCTCGGACGAGCGGCATCGGCATCATCGCGCTCATCCGGCGTCTCATCCCGGATTTCCCGTTTGGCACGGCGCATCAAGAGCACGTTGGCGAGCTGCGTTAGCATGGCCGTTTCCGAGATGCCGAACCTCTCGGCGAGATCTTCGGCGGTCCAGCCGGGTACTTCTTCGACGACCTCCAGTACCCGCTCCGTCGGGGCGAGCAATTCGGCGGCGAAGAGGTTGGCCTCTATTTCCAGCAGGTCTCGCGAGTCGTACGCTTGGTACACGCCGTCCTGGGCCTCCAGCTTGTCTAGGCCGACCTGCTCGTCCACGTACTCTTCCAGGTCCACGAGCCTCGGCGCGTGGGCCAACGCGGCGTGGCCTACGTCGTGGGCCACCGTGAAGGCGCGTCGTTGCGGTTCGAGACCTTCGCGGGCAGAGATCTTCTTGCCCTCCAGATCCAACTCTCCTAGCACTCCTTCTTCGAGCCACGATGAGTCAAGTACTTCAAGCCCAAAGCACTCCCGGGCGATATCTTCGATGACCTCTGCAACATTGCGGCCAGGCTTGAACGCCGGGCGGCCGGTCCTGCGTTCGTAGTCGCGCAGGACCTCCGCTGCTCGCCCGGCGATGGCCTCCCATCTTTCCACCCGTTACTCCTGTTCGGCTTCCGAGAACCAGTCTCGGCGGTACTCTTCTTCGGAGGCCCTAAACTCCTTGCTTGCTCGCAAGGCCTCCTCGAAGGATACTGCTCCGCGCTTTCTGCGCTTCGGCATCGCTTCCGCCCTCCAATGGACAGGTCGAAGTCGTCTGTTCCCGGTCTGCAAGAGCGCCCGTACCTCAGCCGGTGCCCTTCCCACGGCTCTGCCCAACCTTTCAAAGAGTTTCGCGGGCACGCTGTCCAGCACGATCATGCCTCGCTCCAAACCATCCAGCACGCTCATGGGTAGATGCACGATCTTCGCCAGTGCTCCGAGGCTCTTACCGGCCATCGCCCGCAGTTCCTGGAACGAACTCACTGGCTTGAACGCCTTCTCTACGGCCCGCTCCTGTACGGCCACGGCGTCGGCTACCTCATCCTCGGATAGCTCCGTGCGCTCCGCCGCCTTCTCAAGGGCAATGAAATCCAGCACGAACTCGGTCAGCTCCTCGCTAAGGTCGGGGTAATATTCGATTAGCTCTTCCAGGGTCGGGGCTTCGCCACGCTCGAATCGCTCCATGTACTTCATCTCTATCTCCCTCAGCCTATCTTCGTTGCTCACCTCTTCTCCTTCCTTTCCAGCCCCATCTGCCGAGCGACGCGCCGCAGAGTCTCCCTGACCCATTTGTGGTGCCGCTTGGCCGTGCTCTCGGAGACACCCACTTCTCGCGCAACTTCCGACCATTTCAAACCTTCTATGTCCTTCAAGACAAAGATGCGCTGCAGTTTCTCGTTGGGCACGTGACTCAGGAGCCTACCCACGATGTTGTTTCCTAGCGTCAGCTCCAAAGCCCCACTAGTTGCGTCGTCCGGGGGCTGTGTCTGTCGCATGTCCTCATCGTCCGGCCTCTCGCCGGAACTCTGAAGGCTGTCCGGTACGTAGTCCCAAATCGCGCTCTCGCCGTTGGCCGGCATGTCGTACTGGACCCTGACTCGCCTCACAGCATCCCTCATCAAACGCTTTACGCACAGGTTGAATCTCCTCTCGTAGAGCTCGTTCTTAGGCTCCAGATCCATAAGATCGGAACACAGGAGGGTGTTCATCTCCCTCTGCGCCTCTACCACCAGGTGAGGGAGATCGTCCCCGAAGGCCCCCTTGGCGTACCTGCGAAAACGTCTCGTTGGCATCCTGGCTATGGCCTCGTACTTCTTGCCCGATTTTCTGCGGGCCTCTTTCGCTCCTCGGCCCTCGCCGCGCTCCCGCAGCCTCTTTTCTTCCCTCAGGCATCCGCGGAAGGCCTTGACGGCCTCCTCGGCATCCCTGGGATCAATCGGTTCTTCATCCGTCCTCGACCGTCCTTCCATCTATCAAATCCTCCTCTGTGAAGGCGTGCCTTCACTTCATTAGTAGACATCTATTAGTTAATCGCACGGCGTCATAGCAATCGGGTCACATTTTCCGCCCTCGACCGAAAAATTTCTGGAAGGCCCGGAACCGCGCGGCGTTTGACCCGATTGCCCGCGGCTCGTGCGACTAACTTCTTGTAGGCATCGTGGACCAAGCTTCACCGAGCCTTCAAACGTCGAAGCTCCGGTTCACTAAACGCAAATACAACAAATACTCTAAAGGAGGTGAAGCATGACCAGGAGCAGGAACAAGAACGGCAGGTTCCGGGCCAAGAGGGCGGATACGCACCTCGGCACGGTCCGACGGCGAGTCGGTAAATCGCTCTCCAAGATCCTCAAGAAGAGATAGTCCAGAGAAAGGAAACCAGAAGATGGCCCTTAGCCCCGTAATGAATATCCCCGTGCGTTCGCAGGTCCTTGGCGTAGACGTGGAGTCCGTCGCCCCGCACAGGGGCTTCGCGCAGGACGCCTACGACGTGGCGAACGTCAACGGTGTGCTCGTCGTCGAGAATCCCACGGAGCAGGAGGTAAGGCTCGTGCTTCCCTTCCCGGCCGAGGAGTCGAGCGCCGAGGTGCGGATCGTCTCCACCGGAAAGCGGACCGAGTTCCGCAAGCGCGACGGCCGGGCGGAGCAGTTCGTCGAGCTTCTCAGGAGCATCGGCGAGATCCCGGCCGACCAGGAGCCGATCCTCAAGGAGGTGCTCGCGGCCATCAAGGAGTTCCGGGTCGCCGACGTCCGCATCCCCGCCGGCTCGCAGGTTCTCCGTTTCCACGCCCGCCAGATCTTGAGGCCCGTGGGCGGCGACCCCAGGTCCTACGAGGTCGAGTTTTTCGCCCCGCTCGCCGGGTTCGTCCTTGCCCCGGGCGGTCAGTCGCAGATGAGCGTCACCGTAGCCTTCCCGCCGGCGTGGGCGGCGCCCGGTATGAGCATCGGCACGCCGGTGATCGCCCCCTTGCCCGGCCAGGCCGCGCCTCCCGAGCAGCCCAGCGGACCCGTGCCCATCGCTGAACGGCCGATCTACGGGTGGTTGTGGCGCAACGACCCCAAGGTCACCATCCCGTACAGGTACGGCTGAGAGGTCACCGCTAAAAGTTGTTGTGGACAAAGGTTCCGAGAAGGGGAGGGCGCGCCACGCGTCCTCCCTCGGTATCTCGGGCGATGATAACCAATCGGAGTTGCTTCGGCCTCCGACGGAAAATACAATGTGCGAAGTTCCAGTGTAACTCCTTCGGGGTAGGGATATGAGCGCGAGCGGTGCCAGACAAGTCTTTCTCGCTTGGATGGCGTCGTGACGCGCCTGGAGGACATAAAGGCCGGGGCTTCGGTGCGCGGGATCTCACCAGATGGGCTCGTCAAGGTCGTCGGCGTCGAGTGGTACGGAGACGAGGCCATCAAGGTCGTGTACGAGGACGGCGACGGAACCCCGGGGAGCCGCCTGATCTACAGGGACGAAGAGGCCACCGTCGAGGTGGCTTCGACCCAGGGGCCATGGTCATTCGACGGCGACGGCGCCCTCCTGCGGCTCGTCTCCGAGGCGAATAGGATCCGCCTGGCGCACCTATTTGACCCGTACCTCGCGGTGCACACCTCCCGCATCGACCCGCTGCCGCACCAGATCACGGCCGTCTACGCCGAGATGCTCCAGCGCCAGCCCTTGCGCTTCCTGCTCGCCGACGACCCCGGCGCCGGGAAGACGATCATGACGGGCCTCCTCGTAAAGGAGCTCATGGTCCGGGGTGACCTGGAGCGCTGCCTCGTCGTCGCGCCCGGCAACCTCGTCGAGCAGTGGCAAGACGAGCTGAGCATGAAGTTCGGCCTCTCCTTCGCCATCCTCACCCGCGAGCACGTCGAGACCTCGGTGGGCAACCCCTTCGAGGAGCATCCGCTCATGATCGCCCGCCTCGATATACTCAGCAGAAACGAAGACCTCAAGGAGCGGTTAACCGGCGCCCCCGAGTACGACCTTATAGTCGTGGACGAGGCGCACAAGATGAGCGCCTCCTACATCGGCGGCAAGGCCGAGTACACGAAGCGCTACCATCTCGGGAAGACCGTCCGCGACCACTGCCGCCACTTTCTCCTGCTCTCCGCCACGCCGCACAGCGGCAAGCAGGACGACTTCGAGCTTTTCATGGCCCTGCTAGACGAGGACCGCTTTGAGGGCAAGCCCCGGGGCGGCGCCGGCCAGAGCCCGGACGTGGGCGACCTCATGCGACGACTGGTCAAAGAAGAGCTCTACACGTTCGACGGCAAGCCGCTCTTCCCGGAGCGGCACGCGTACACGGTCAACTACGAGCTTTCGCCGGAGGAAGAGGCGCTCTACGAAGAGGTCACGGACTACGTCCGGGACGAGATGAATCGCGCAGAGCGCTTCGCCGGTGAGTCTGGCGACGACAGGCGCAGGGTCAACGTTGGGTTCGCCCTGACCATCCTTCAGCGCCGCCTCGCCTCCTCGCCCGAGGCGATCTATCGATCCCTGATCCGCCGCCGCGAGCGCCTGGAGAGGCGTCTTTCGGAAGAGACCTCCTCCGCGCCCGGAGCATCGCGCCCGCCTGGGGAAGGGACAGCATCCGAAGGGGCTTTGCCGCGACTCACCGCCGACTACCTGGACGATTTGGAGGACGCCCCCGAGACGGAGGTAGAGGAGGCCGAGGAACGCATACTGGATCAGGCCACGGCCGCAGCCACGGTCGCCGAACTCAGGACGGAGATCGAGACGCTCACGCGCCTCGAAGAGCGGGCCCGTAGGGTGCGCTTCTCCGGCACGGACACCAAGTGGAGCGAGCTCTCCACCATCCTCGACGACCCGCTCATGACCGACGAGGGGAACCCATGCCACCGCCGCAAGCTCATAATCTTCACCGAGGCCCGCGACACGCTCTCCTACCTGGCCGAGAAGATCCGCGCCCTGCGCGGCAGGCACGAAGAGGTCGTCGAGATCCACGGCGGCCTCAGGCGCGACGAGCGGCGGCAGGCCGTCGAGGCCTTCACCCAGGACCCCGACGTTCTCTTCCTGGTCGCCAATGACGCCGCCGGCGAGGGGATAAACCTGCAGCGGGCTCACCTAATGGTCAACTACGACCTGCCCTGGAACCCGAACCGCCTGGAGCAGCGCTTCGGCCGCATCCACCGCATCGGCCAGAGGGAGGTCTGCCACCTCTGGAACCTCGTGGCCGTCCAGACCCGCGAGGGCGAGGTCTACGCCCGGCTCCTCAAGAAGCTGGAGCAGGAGAGGAAGGACCTCGGCGGCAGGGTCTACGACGTGCTCGGCCGTCTCTTCGAGGCCAGGCCGCTTAGGGAGCTTCTCCTGGACGCGATACGCTACGGCGAGCGTCCGGAGGTCAAGGCCCGCCTCGACGAGACCGTGGACTCAGCGGTAGACCGGGAGCACCTGGAGGACCTGCTGGAGGAGCGGGCGCTGGTCCGGGAGACGATGGACCCCTCGAAGGTGGAGGAGATCCGGGAGCAAATGGAGCGGGCCGAGGCTCGTCGGCTCCAACCACACTTCGTCCGCTCTTTTTTCCTGGAGGCCTTCAGGCATCTCGGCGGCACGATCCACCGGAGGGAGCCGGGCCGTTACGAGATCAAGTACGTCCCCGGTGCCATCCGCGAGCGCGCCCGCCAACGGAGCGTCGGCCATGGCATGCCCGTGGCGCGCGGCTACGAGCGCATCTACTTCGAGAAAGAGAGGGGGGAGGGGCTGCCGCCCACGGCCTTCGTCAGCCCCGGCCATCCCCTGCTCGACGCGACCATAGACCTCGTCCTCGAACGCCACCGCGACCTCCTCAGGAGGGGCGCCGTGCTCGTAGACGAGAGCGACGCCGGCGAAGAACCGCGCGCCCTGGTCTACCTCGAGCACGCCGTGCAGGACGGCCGCACGGACCGCGACGGCAAAGGGCAGATCGTCTCCCGTCGGCTGCAGTTCGTCGAGCTGAACGCTGCGGGAGACGTCCGGAACCCTGGGCCCGCGCCCTACCTGGACTACCGGCCCCTGGGGGACGGGGAGCGGCCCTTGCTGGAGGAGTCGCTGGGCGCGCCCTGGCTCCGGCGGGACATGGAAGAGACCGTGATGGGCTACGCTATCGGAAACCTGGTGCCGCAGCACGTGGGGGAGGTCCGGGAGCAGCGCCTGCCCCTGATCGACAAGGTCGAGCGGGAGGTCGAGGCGCGCCTGAAGACCCAGATCAACCACTGGGACCGCAGGGCCGAGGATCTCAAGGCCCAGGAGCGCGCCGGAAAGAAGACGCGCCTCAGCTCCCAGAACGCCGCGACCACCGCCGAGGATCTCGCCGACCGCCTGCGTCGGCGCCACGAGCTCCTCGAAAAAGAGCGCAAGATCAGCGCGCTACCCCCGGTGGTGAGGGGCGGCGCCGTCGTTGTTCCCGGCGGCCTGCTGCGTCGCCTGACGAAACCGGACGGATCGGCAGTCGCCTCCGATCCCGACGTCCTCCAAAGGCAGGAGATAGAGCGCCTCGCCATGCGCGCCGTGGAGGAAGCCGAGGTAAGGCTCGGACGCATCCCGAGGAACGTGTCGGACGAGCGCGGCATCGGCCACGACATAGAGTCCAAGGACCCCAAGACCGGAACGCTGTACTTTGTCGAGGTCAAGGGCAAATGGGAGGGGAAGGATGACCTTACGATGACCAAGAACGAGATTCTTTGCTCTCGGAACGAGCCCGAAAAGTTCCGCCTCGCCATCGTGGTCGTCGGCGAGGACGGGCCGAAACCGCCACGCTACGTCGCAGGCTACGACTTCGGCGAGCCGGTGTTCGCCCAGACGGCAACGACGTTCAGCTTGAGAAAACTGCTGGAAGCATCGGGGGACCCATTGTGAGCAGGTGGGCATGACCTCCGCTCGATACCGAGAGCCTGCGGGATGGACGTCGATTTGCGAACCGTGATCGACTATGAGGTTCTTCAGCATGGTGACGCACGTGGAGTTGCTGAGGTCGTACAGCTATGATTCTTAGCGCTGAGAGGATCCCGTGAAGCAGTCGTTTGAGCTTATGGGCATAGGGTTGAGGCGGCACCCCTTCCGATTCTTTAAGTCTTGGTTTCTCGCCTACAGTGCCATGTGGACGGCGATTTCCTCGCTCGCCTTCTTCTTCCCAGTCCTCAGGCCAACATCGTGGAGCGTCTGGGTAGTTCTCGGACTTGCGGCGATGTTCGCCATAGGCATCCTGTGGGGCCTCTACCGAATTCGGCCTCGGCAAAGAGCCCGAATTCACTTGAAGCCAGTCGATACCAAGATCGAGGTTGAATACGGTGACCTGTTCAAAGTCGAAGGCATCAAGGCCATCGCCGTGAACGAGTTTTTCGACAGCCGATTGGGAGAGCCCGTTGCACGCTCCAGCCTCCACGGGCAACTGATCGAGCGCATGTTCCAGGATCGTACGGAGCAGTTCGACAAACTCATCGACGAGGAACTGCGGAGTCAGTCGTTTGAGGAGGTCGAGAGTATAGCCGGGAAGAAGAAGAGGTATCCGATCGGAACAACCCCGATTGTCGATGTCGGAGACGAACGGTTTCTTCTGCCTGTGTTGTGCAAGACGGACGTCGATACCTACAAAGCGTACTGCGATGTACCCATGCTGCTGGCGGCGTTGGACGGCTTGTGGTCGACCATCCGGAACCGTGCGGGCGGCAAACGGGCGTCGATTCCACTGATCGGGGGTGGGTTATCTGGGATCGGATTGCCCCCTTACCAATTGCTCCAACTGATCGTCCTGTCCATCGTTATCGCTAGCAAGAAGGGGCACATCCGGAGCGAGATCCACATCATCCTATCGCGCGAGCTCGTTGGAGAGATAGATTTGGACACCCTCGAGAATCAATGGGGTTAGAATGGCTTACCGTAACGGCACATACGTAGCTTTCCACGCGAACAAGACCAAGCAGCCAACAGAGTCCGACATCAAGTACCTCAACCTGTTGAGGGCTTGGAAAGTGCGCTCGGACGACGACTTCAAATTCACCGACAGCCACGCCAAGCAAGCAGCGGTGCGGGACACGAGCCAACGCGCGACTCTTGAAGCTTCCCTCAAGACCCGCCTGCGGAGCTCCAAGAACATGGTGCTCGTGATTGGCGAAACGACTAGGGAGGATACCGACTGGGTCCCTTTCGAGATCCGCTACGCCATTGATGAATGCGAGATTCCCATCATCGCCGCATACTCGGGACGCAGCCGAATCGACTCACCCGGACGTCTGCGCTATTTGTGGCCCAGGGCGCTCGAGATTAGGATCGACGACGACCGCGCCAGGGTTATACACATCCCATTCAGACAGCTTCCGCTTACAGACGCGATTTCCCAATTCAGCCACGCTAAACATCCGAAAGGCGGCGGACTGGGCAGCTACTCTGCAGAGGCGTACCGTTCCTGGGGTATCGTCTAGCGCGCAACCGTTGACAAGGCGAACTCGAGCGACTCGCCTGCCCTGATGGTTGATGAGAAGATTGCAGCGTTGCAGCACCTTACTGGTGGGATCTTTGCGTAGAGGAGGAAACAGTGTCAGTGTCACTGTATCAGGGCCAAATCAAGCGGTTGGATTCTGAGATCGCCTCGCTCGAAGGCAAAATTGCGAAAGAAATGAAAACGCAGACAAAGAACGAAAAAGATATACAGACCATCGAGCGCAGCGTCACGAAGAGCACGTCGACAAGTAGCTTGAAACAGAAACGGAACAGGATCAACGGCTTGCGAAGCGGTATCGCGAAAGCGCAGGACAATATTGCGAAGTTGCGAAAGACGCTCGGATCGAAAAGAGCGAGTCTGGCTACTGCTCGGGACAAGCTGAGCAAAGAGGAGCAGAAGCAAGACGACAAGCGAAGAAGAACCGAGATTCAGCACGAACGGACTTTAACGAGAGAAGCGGAACGACGTCAGAATCTGTATATGTCCGATGAACAATTGGGACAGTACTTTGAAAGTGTGGAATCGACCGAGGGCCAAGATAAACAGTACGATGTCTTCATCGCGCATGCGAGCGAGGACAAGAAGGATTTCGTCGAACCCCTCGCTAATCTGCTGCAGGAGAAGGGGCTGGAAGTGTGGTACGACGATTTCGTACTTGACTACGGCGACAGCTTGCGACGCGAAATCGACAAGGGCATAGCCAACTCCCGCCGTGGTGTCGTCGTGGTATCGCACGCCTTTTTTGCGAAGGAATGGCCGCAGACCGAAATGGACGGAATGATGGCGATACAGATGCAAGGAGGCTCACCTTACATATTCCCGATCTGGCATGAGATCGAATTCGAGGATGTAAGCCGGCTGAGCCCGACGCTTGCCGGCAAGAAAGCCGCGAGAACGAGTGCTATGGACGTCGAGGAAATAGCGAACGCCATTGCTCGGTCAGTCCCCGGATTCGATGCGGAAGGGGCGGAGCAAGTTGAGACCGAGATCGAAACCGGCGCCCTCCCCAGAGAAGAACGAACGCTGTACCAAGGGCTACTAAATCTGAACAGGCGCGTCTACAAATATTGGTACAGTGTTGCGCATAACTATTGGCACGATGGGGCGAGTGCTTGGGAGGAAACGATCGATCCCGAAGACGTACTGCAAAATGCGGGGGACGCGCGTGATTATCAGGAAATGATCAACGCGCTTGACGAAATTGATGCGTTTGCTCCAGATGCGATTCTGGTTCTTGCGCAGCGTCTAGCCGACCATATACGTAACTGTCAGCATCGGGTGCTCTACGAGGTAGATAGGTATGGTGTTGATGCTCCTAAAGAGCAGGGCCCCTTGTGGCGGCAAGTTCAGGTCGGGATCAGAAACACTTTTGACTCTCAAGATACACAGGCTACCTACTTGGCGTTGCGGCAGAGTATTCGGAAAGTGCTGGCACTCTAAGCACTAAACGGTTTCCTTAGCTCCACACCGGGAGCTTCTCATGTGCTTGTAACTATGTACGGGTACTCAAAGCCTGCCGTGCAATTTCGTACGTTTAAGCGGGCCGCAGTGGACCTCATCCCTACTGTAGCTGCGCGCTGGCATTAAGTTTGTCCTAGCCGCACAGAAATTCTAGACTGTTCCTGCGATTCTACGTCCGTCGGCGTTCACGTTTGGCGTGATTTACGACTTGCGTTATCATGGTGGGCGTGATCAGGGGTTTCCGAGGCAAGGAGACGCGCAGTATCTGGGAGAGGGGACGCTGGAGGGTCGTGCCGGCGAACCTCCAGAGAAAAGCGTTGAGAAAGCTCACGGAGTTGAACAACGCCGAGGAGCTGGACGACCTGCGGGTCCCGCCGGGCAACCGGTTGGAGAAACTCTCCGGAGACCAGGAGGGGCAGCACTGCATAAGGATCAACGACCGCTACCGGGTGTGCTTCGTGTGGCGTAGCGAGGCCGGAGACGCCCGCGACGTGGAGGTAGTTGACTACCATTAGGAGGAACAGGACGATGGAAGAGAAGATCATGGCGCCTGTGCACCCCGGCGAGCTGCTGCGCGAGGAATTCTTGGGACCGATGGGCATAACGCCATATCGTCTGGCGAAGGACATAGACGTCCCGGTGCAGCGCATACACGAGCTGGTCCACGAGCGGCGCGGCGTTACCGCCGATACCGCCTTGCGCCTCTCCCGGTACTTCGGCATGAGCGAGGGCTATTGGATGAACGCCCAGAAGCACTACGAGCTGGAGGTCGAGAAGGACCGCATCGGCGAGGCGCTCGAAGGCATCCATCCGCGGGCCACGGCGCGAACGTGAGCGACGTCAGAAGGAGCGCGGCCGGGCAACCCCGCATGTTCCTCTACAAAGGCAAGACGCTCGAAGAGTGGTTGCCGGAGGCCGTTGAGCGGATCGTGGAACGTTTCGATCCCTTGAAGGTGATCCTCTTCGGCTCGCTCGCGCGTGGCGAGGCGGGATACGACAGCGACGTTGACCTGCTCGTCGTCTTCGAACACGTCGAGTGGGAGAACAAGCGGGATCTTACGGTGGACATCCGCCGGGCTATCGCCAGGGTGCCCATACCCGTGGACGTCATCGTCACGGACGTGGACGAGATAGATCGCCGGGGTCACATCGTCGGTACGGTGCTGCGCCCTGCGTTGCGCGAGGGGAAGATCGTGTATGAGCGACCCTGAAGTGCTGGCCGTACTGCGCCAGTGGTTGCGCTACGCTGGGGAGGACATTGGGGCTGCGGAGGCACTGCTCGAAAGGGAGGAGTTGCCCCCGCGCCTGGCGTGCTTCCATGCCCAGCAGGCGGCCGAGAAGTCCATCAAGTCCATCTTCGTGTTCTTGCAGGTGGACTTCCCTTTCACACACAACCTGGACCGTCTGCGAGACCTGCTCCCGGATGGTTGGACCGTCAAGGAGGACTTCCCCGACCTCGCAAGCCTCTCCGAATGGGCCGTGGAACCTCGCTATCCCGGTGATCTGAGAGAGGCCACACACGAAGACGCCGAAGCCGCCGTTGAGCAGGCTCGCAACGTCTACGAGGCCACCTTGAAAGACCTCGAAAACCACGGCTACGAGCGGGAAACCGAAGGGGAGCAGGACGAACCCGCCGAGGAGGATGCCGAATGACCTACCGCAAGAAGCTCATAGAAGTCGCGTTGCCGCTGGACGCCATAAACAAGGAGTCCGCCCGCGAGAAGTCCATACGCCACGGCCACCCCTCGACGCTGCACCTGTGGTGGGCGCGGCGTCCGCTGGCCGCCTGCCGGGCGGTGCTCTTCGCCTCGCTGGTGGACGACCCTTCCAACGACCTGCCCGAGGAGGAGGCGAAGGTGGAACGCGACCGGCTCTTCGGCATCCTGGAGGAGCTGGTCAAGTGGGAGAACTCGAACGACGAGGGCGTGCTCGGCCGGGCACGGGCGGAGATCATGCGTTCCACCGGGGGCAACCCGCCGCCGGTGCTGGACCCGTTCTGCGGGGGAGGTTCGATCCCCCTGGAGGCCCAGCGCCTCGGTCTCGAAGCCCACGGCTCCGACCTCAACCCCGTCGCCGTCCTCATCACCAAGGCCTTGATCGAGATCCCGCCGAAGTTCGCCGGGAAGCCGCCCGTCAACCCGGAGTCCAGGACGAAGATAGGCAACGAGGGCAACTGGCGAGGGGCCAAGGGGCTCGCAGAGGACGTGCGCTACTATGGCAAGTGGATGCGCGACGAGGCGGAGAAGAAGATCGGCCACCTCTACCCCAAAGGACCGAACGGGGAGACCGTGATCGCCTGGCTCTGGGCACGCACCGTCCGCTGCCCCAACCCCGCTTGTGGCGCAGAGATGCCACTTGTCAATTCATTCTGGCTCTCTAAGAAGAAAGGCAAGAAGGCGTGGGTCGATCCGGTGGTGGATCGCGAGAATCGGGAGGTTCGCTTCGAGGTCAGGACCAG
>Ga0136640_10000313_pt1 | contig 18239 bp, 14 predicted proteins | sample AntDrymUQ8642106_2_FD_105498 | JGI IMG/M metagenome (GOLD analysis project Ga0136640, IMG submission 105498) | Polar desert sand microbial communities from Dry Valleys, Antarctica - metaG UQ864 (21.06) | ecosystem: Environmental > Terrestrial > Soil > Desert | place: Antarctica: Dry Valley...
GCCGATGAATTCGGGAATGAGGCCGAACTTGAGCAGATCCTCGGGCTCGCACTGGCGCAGCACTTCGCCGGTACGCCGCTCCTCGGGCGCTGCGACATAGGCGCCGAAGCCGATCGATTTGCCCTGCAAACGGTCGGCGATGATCCGCTCGAGCCCGGCAAAGGCGCCGCCGCACACGAAGAGGATGTTCGAGGTATCGACCTGAAGGAATTCCTGCTGGGGGTGCTTGCGCCCGCCCTGCGGCGGCACGCTCGCGGTCGTGCCTTCCATGAGCTTGAGTAGCGCCTGCTGGACCCCCTCGCCCGACACGTCGCGCGTGATCGAAGGATTGTCTGCCTTACGACTGATCTTGTCGATCTCGTCGATGTAGACGATCCCGCGCTGCGCCCGCTCGACATTATAGTCGGAGGCCTGGAGCAGCTTGAGGATGATGTTCTCGACATCCTCACCAACATAGCCGGCCTCGGTCAGCGTGGTGGCGTCGGCCATCGTGAATGGCACGTCTAGGATGCGGGCAAGCGTCTGCGCGAGCAGCGTCTTGCCGCAGCCGGTCGGGCCGACGAGCAGGATGTTCGATTTTGCTAGCTCGACGTCGCCGCCCTTGGCGCCGTGGTTCAAGCGCTTGTAATGATTGTGCACCGCTACCGAGAGCACGCGTTTGGCGTGCTTCTGGCCGATTACGTAATCGTCGAGGACATTGCAGATTTCCTGCGGCGTGGGGACGCCGTCGCGGGTCTTGACCAGCGCCGACTTGGTCTCCTCGCGGATGATGTCGTTACACAGCTCGACGCACTCGTCGCAGATGAACACGGTCGGGCCGGCGATGAGTTTGCGCACCTCATGCTGCGACTTGCCGCAGAACGAGCAATAGAGCGTCGACTTCGAATCGCTGCCGGTCAGCTTCGTCATTCTCATCCTTCGCGGGACCAAACCCGCATGCACCCCAAGTTACGGGACAATGCCACGAATACAATGGGGGATGTGTTAACGCTCCGCGCGCCCGCGGAGGCGCCTACGCCGCCTCGGCCTGGTGGGTGGCGTCGCCCTCGCCCGGAATGGGGCGTTTTTCGAACACTTCGTCGATCAGCCCGAAAATCTTGGCCTCTTCCGCCGAGTAGAATTTGTCGCGGTCCATCGCCTTTTCGATCTCCTCGAGCGGACGACCGGTATAGGCGGCATAAAGCTCGTTCATCCGGTGCCGGATGCGCAGGATTTCCTTGGCCTGGATTTCGATGTCGGTGGCCATTCCCTGCGCCCCGCCCGAGGGCTGGTGGACCATGATGCGCGCATTGGTAAGCGCGACTCGCATCCCGGGCTCGCCCGCCGCGAGCAGAAAGCTTCCCATCGACGCTGCCTGGCCCATGCACACCGTGCCGACCCGCGGCCGGATATATTGCATGGTGTCGTGAATCGCCATTCCCGCGGTCACCACGCCGCCGGGCGAATTGATGTACATGAAGATATCCTTCTTGGGGTTCTCCGATTCCAGATAGAGAAGCTGCGCTGTGATGAGCGTCGCCATATGATCCTCGACCTGGCCGGTGACGAACACGATGCGCTCGCGAAGAAGGCGCGAGTAAATATCGAAACTGCGCTCGCCGCGGTTCGATTGCTCGATGACGATCGGGACCAAGCCCGCCCGAATTTCCTCGATTCGATTACCTTCGGTCATGTAACTGTCTTTTCCCGCTTTCCCGATGGCGCCAACATCGGCGTTCGGCGTCCCGCCTTCAAGCCCCGCCGACATCCTGTGCGCGGCGGGGGCCTGAGCGTGAGTGGGCTACATCCGTATCATGGCGCGCGCGTAGAGGTAGCGACCGGGGACGTCGTAGGTCGTCGGATCGAAATTGTTCAGGCCGCAGCTGATGCAGGCCGGCGGATCGGAATCGAACAGATTGTTGACCCCGAGCGCGAAGCCAAAACCGTTGTCCTCACCATCGCGGCCTTTGACATTCCAACGAAGCTGAAGGTCGGTGTAGAGTCGGGTCTTAAGCTTGTTGTCGTTCTGCGACTCGGTGACGCCGCTGATGTAGCGACCGGTAAGCGAAGCACCGAGGGCCCCGCGCTCCCAATCGAGGATCGCGGTCGACTTATGCTTTGGAAAGGCTTGATCAGGGCTGCCCTGCTCCGTCCCTTCGCGGCTGATCTTGGTAACTCCGGCGGTGGCCGGCACCGTGACGTCGTAGTTGAAAAGGAAGGTGTTGGCCCAATAAAGTCCGAACGTCCCGATGCCCGACCGCGGAGTGCGGTAGTTGAGCGTGACGTCGAGCCCGTCGGTCTCGATGCCGGCGATATTCTGCAAAAGCCCGCGGATTTGGGCGATCGCACCGGAGGCGGTGCGCGTGATCGCTGCGCAGCTCAGCGCATCGTTCGATCCGGCGCAGCGGCCGAGCAGGGTTTCCGCGGCGATCGACTGGATGGCGCCATCTACCTTGATATCGAAGTAATTGGCCTCCAGCGACAAACGCGGGATGAACGAGGGGCTGTAGACCGCCCCGGCGACATAGCTTTCCGAAGTCTCTGCAGCGAGATCGCTGTTGCCGCCGGTCACCACCGACAGCTGCGGGTTGGCCTGAACATAGCTGCCATTGGCGGGCACCCCTTGCGCGATGCAGTTGGCGCGAACGGCCGCTGGAATCTGTCCGCCGACGGCCGAACACGGATCGACGACCTCCTGATCGAACCGGGATGGCGTTCCGAACAATTCGCCGATGGCGGGGGCACGGAAGCCCTCGGCATAACTGCCCCTCAGCAGTAGATCCTCGACCGGCTTCCAGTTGACGCCGCCCTTGAACGTCGTCGTCGATCCGGATGTCGAATAATCGGAGTAGCGCACCGCCGCCGACAGCTCGAGCGAATTGAAGAAGGGGCGATCCTTGAGCAGCGGCGCGTTGAGCTCCGCATAGATTTCATCGACGTTAAACTGGCCTCGCGTTGGAAGCGCTGGAATATCGGATCCAAGACCCGCGGCGACGGTCGCATCCGGATCGAACCGCCCCTTTTGATCGCGATGCTCGACGCCGATCGCGAGGCCGAGAGGGCCGCCCGGCAGCTCGAACAGGCTGCCCGTGATGTTTCCGGTGATGTCCCACAAGGTTTGCCGGCTGCTGTCGCGTTGGGTGAAGGCGACAAAATCGATCATCGCCGGCGTGATCGAGCCGGCGCCGCCGAAGATGTTGAAGGGAACGCACGGACCCGTGCACGCCGCGACCGGACCGAGCGCGCGCTGCAAATTGGCGGCGTTGACGTTTCCGAGCACGGTCTGGTTAGCCTTGTTGCGTCCATAAAGGCCGTTGACGTCCCAGAACCACTTGCGGTCGCCGATCAGGAACGAGCCGTCGAGTGTGGCCGAGCCATAATAGGTGTCGACGCGCTGATTATAGCGGCGAGGTCCATTTTCGACGAACCGCCGGCCAATGAACGCGTAATTGCTCGTGTCCAGCGTCACCCCGAACGGGTTGAACGGGTTGGTGACGTCGATCGAAATCGTGTCGAGCAGGTTGCCGTTGCCCGCGTCGGGACCGACGAACAGCGGCAGGGGCGCCGCCTGGTTCTTGGACTCGCGGCGATTGTACAGCGCCTTCACGCTAAGCTGGGCGAATTCGCCCAGGTCCTGGCGGACGTTGACGAAGCCGCCATAGCGCTCGACCGGGGTCTGGATGAAATTGAACGGGGCGAAGTTGAAGCGATCGGCGGTTGTGAAGTCCTTGAAGTCGCTGGCTGCGCTATTGGGGACTGCAGGATTGAATACGGGCCGGCGGCCGATCACCGGGCCGCGCAGAGTCAAATTCTGCCCGAGGACGATGAAGCGGCCGAGCGGGGTGCCCGAACTACAGCCGCCGGCAAGGCATGAATCGGCACCGGGCGTCGGGAACAGCGAGATGCTGCGATCCGCGGAACTCACCGACTCCTGCTTCACATAATTGCCGCCGACGACGATGCTGGTGCCACTGTCGCCGCCCGTGCCCCAGCTCAGCTGGTAATTCTGGGTTGTCCCGTCGCCGTCCTCGAACAGTCCGATCTGCGCCGAGGCGAGGAAACCATCCTGGCGTTTCTTGGTGATGATGTTGACCACGCCGGCGATGGCATCCGAACCATAAATCGCCGAGGCGCCGTCCTGAAGAACTTCGATCCGCTCGATCATGCTTTCGGGGATCGAGTTGAGGTCGGTCGAGCCGGGGACGCCAGATGCCGAAGCGCCGTTGACGTAGCGCAGGCCATCGACAAGCACGAGAACGCGCTTCGAACCGAGGTAGCGAAGATCGACTTCGGCCGCGCCGGCGCCGACGCCGCCGCCGTCCGGCGGGTTACCGAAATTGCCGCTATTGTTGAACTTGCTGTTGAGCGCGCCTCCCGAACTTGGCAGCCGCTGCAGCACATCGGCGATCGAATTGAGGCCGGTGCGATCGATGTCTTCGCGATCGACGAACACGATCGGCGCGTCCTGTTCGAGCGGGTCCCGGCGAATCCGCGACCCGGTGATGACGATCTCGCTACCCTCGGTGTCGGCGGCCGCTTCAGGCGCGTCCTCGGGAGGAATCGTCGTTTGCGCTGCGGCGGGGGCTTGTGCCGCCAAAAAGCCCGCGACCAAGGCGAGCGTCGCGCAACCGGAGCGATGAAAATTCAACATGATGCTTCCCCCAAAGCCGTCGCACGGCGGGCAGCGCCACGCGTGCAAGGGGGGTACCAGCGGCGTGCGGCGTTGCGAACCGAATAAAGGGCTTGGCCTCGCAGGCCGCCCGAATTCGCAACTTATGTTGCATTGACGTTACAGTTGCGACGCTTGCCCCGACGCTGCGTAAGCCAGATAGGCGAGCCGCCGCACCTCGCGCCGTCCCCGCGTCACGGTGTCGAGGATGAGCCCGGCAAAAAAGCATAGCACCGAAATGATCACCAGCCCCGTGACGAGGATCGCGGTCGGCAATCGCGGAACCAGCCCGGTTACGCGATAGGTATCGAGCAGCGGCCAGGCGAGAACCAGCGCCGCGATCAGCAGCAGCATGGCGATGATGCGGTAGAAGAGCGCCGGCCGTTCGACGCGGAAGAGATTGACGATCGTCTTCAGGATGCGCCAGCCGTCCCCGTAGGTGGAAAGCTTGCTTGTCGACCCTTCCGGGCGCGCGCCGTACCTCGTGATGACTTCGGCGACCGGCATGCGCAGTTCGAGCGCATGGATCGACATTTCGGTCTCGATTTCGAAACCTTCGGAAAGCACCGGAAAGCTTTTCACGAAACGCCGCGAGAAAACCCGGTATCCCGACAATATGTCGCTGAAACTTCGCCCGAACAGACGTGCGAGCAGACCGGTCAGCACCGCGTTTCCAAACCGGTGCCCGCGGCGGTAGGCTTCCTCGGCCTCGGACTTTCGCGCGCCCACCACCATGTCGAGCTGTTCGGAAAGCAGGCGATCGACCATCGCCGGCGCCGCTGCCGCGTCGTAGGTTTGATCGCCGTCGGCCATGACATAGACGTCGGCGTCGACGTCAGCGAACATGCGGCGAACGACGCTTCCCTTGCCCTGCAGCCGCTCGGTACGAACCGCGGCGCCCGCCGCGCGGGCGACCTCGACGGTGCGGTCGCGGCTGTTGTTGTCGTAGACGTAGATATCGGCATCGGGGAGCGCGGCCCGGAACGCGGCGACGGTGGCGGCGATCGCCGCTTCCTCATTGTAGCAAGGCAGGATGACCGCGATTCGCGCCGCGCGGCCGCCCACTACCTCCCTCGCCCCCGCTTCGCCGCCGATCATGAGCTAGTCCGTAGCGGCGAACGCGGGACTTGTCCCCTGCCCCGCGCACGTGCCCGGAAGACTGCGGCGGCGCCGAGCGCGAGCAGGACCAACAGCGACGCCGCGCTCGCCGCCTGTCCCATTCTCTCGCCGGGAGCGGCTCCCTGGCGCAGTAGATATTCGGAGCGGCCGGCCGGCGCCCGCCAAGCGACGAGTTTGCCCGCCGTGGTTTCGATCGCGACCCTTTGGCCGGTCGCATCGGTGAGGATCCAGGAGGGGAAAGCAAAACGTCGCGCCACCACCTGCGTCGCCACGTCGCTCTCGACGTTGATGCGAAGCCCGCCGCGTGGGAGCGCTGCAACCGCAAGTTTTGCGCCCTCGCCGGCCTCGACTGCAGGGCCTTGCGGAAGCGGAACGAGCCAGGGGTCCGGAACGCCGTCCTCGCCAAGCGGGAGGGGTGAGCCGGCGGGCAGATATTCCGGCGCGTCGCGATAATAGGTGCGGATCGTGGCAATGTCGCCTGCGGATCGATCGACCGATGCCGCGAGGCGGGTGCCGATGAGCATTACGCAGACGGTGGCTGCGAAGGCGAGCGAAACCACCGCCGCGACCGAGAGCGCGCTGCGCAACTTCGGTGCCGCAAGCACGACACAGGTCACCGCCGCGAATTCGATCGGGACCAGCAGCCGCCACGGAAACTGGACTTGTGACAGCAAGGGGATGCTCCAGAAAACCGGCGGGATACCGCTCGCGAGCACCAGCATCGCCGCGCATGCCGCACACCAGAAAAGCGTTTCGCGCGTCCTCGCCACCCACGACGCCCGGGCAGCCGAAGCCGCCGCTAACCCCGCCGCCGCCCAGGTCGGGATGACCACCCACATCACCGCGTCCTGCGACCACAGGTCCACTCGCCAGAAGAACCAGCGATCGGGGGAATGGAATTCGCCGCTAAAGGCTTCGGCAAGGATGTAGGGCTGGAGACCGATCGCTGGAACGAGATAGGCCGCGGCCAGACCAACGCCGAGCAGGCCTCCTGCAGCAACTGACGCAAGGGCGGACAGGCGCCGCACGGCGCGTGCGCTGCAATGGATCGCATAAGCGGGCAGCAGGATCACGCTCGTCAGCAAGCCGACGGGTAGATGCGAGAGGGTGAGAACCGCGTAACTCGCGGCGAGCGCCGATACCCACGCAGTGCGCCCTTCGGCCGCACGCTTCACCGACAGCATCACCACCGGCAACGCCGCATAGGCGCAGCTTTCGGCGAGCGCCGCGCGCGCCAAAATGTCGTAGAGATGGTAAGGCGCGAGCATGTAGGCGAGCCCGCCGAGCATGGCGGCGCGCGGCGCGGCGTGCGCGAGCAGCCAGGCCCGCATCGCGATCCCCGACGCACCAAGAATGAGGCCAGCGGTCAGCGTCAGCAGAGCGCCCGTCTGCAAGGCGCGCGCCGTCAGCAGGTCGGCCGCGGCGGCGGCCCAGAAAAAGAGTGGCGGATAAAAGTAGAAGGTCGGGCTGCCCAGCCCGTCCCACGAGCGCGGCATCCATCGCGGGTAGAGTTCCCTCGCCGCCACCAACGCGCGCCATTGGTCGGTCCACACGATGTTATAGCGGATGCTGTCGGACGTGCTCGGCCCGGTCGCGAATTCGGGGGAGATTATTGCGAGCCCGGCAGCGAGCAGGATCAGGCAAGGCAGGCAGGACGAAAGGACGCGACTCGTCCCCCGCCGCGCTTCGTTCATTCGCTGGCCGCGGCCTTGGCTTTGGTCTTGCCCGCTGGTTTTGCGGCCGGTTTCGCGGCAGCCTTCCCAGCCGGCTTCGCGGCAGCCTTCGCAACTGGCTTCGCGGAAGCCTTTTCAGCCGCTTCGGGCTTCTTTTTCGCCGCCCGCTTCGGCTTGGCGACGGGCGCCGCTCCGCCCGGCCCATGGTCGCAATCGGGCCCGTGAACATGGCCCCCACCGGTTGGCGGCAGCGCGCCCTCGTCACTTTCGATCGCCGCTTCGAGTTCGGCGCGGCTCACAGATCGATCGCTGATTTCGGCATGCTCGAAGAGCCAGTCGACGACCTTGTCTTCGAACAAGGGCGCGCGCAACTGCGCTCCCGCCATCGGATTTTGCTGAACATATTCGATAAAGCGCTCGCGCTCCTTGGGCGCATATTGCTGCGCCGCCTGCGCGATCAGCCGGCTCATCTCGTTCTGGTCGACCTGAACGCCGTTGCGCGTTCCGATCTCGGACAGGAGCAGCCCGAGCCGCACTCGGCGTTCGGCGATGGCATGATAATCGCCGCGCTCGGTTTCCATTTCGGCGCGCGCCTTCTCAGGGTCGGGCTCGCCCGCCGCTTCACGCTCGAGCTGCTGCCAGATTTGCGCGAACTCGGCCTCGACCATGGTTTCCGGGACTGGGAAATCATGGGTCGCAGCGAGCTGGTCAAGCAGCTTGCGCTTCATATGGGTGCGAGTCAGCCCGCCCGATTCCTGTTCGACCTGCCCTTTCATGAGCTCGCGCAACTGGTCGATGCCTTCGAGGCCGAGGCTTTTGGCGAAATCGTCGTCCGCCACCGCCGCCTTGGGCGTGCGAACTTCGTTGACCAGGACTTCGAAAACCGCCGGTTTTCCCTTCAGCGCCTCGACATTGTAATTTTCGGGGAAGGTGACGCTGATCACTTTCTCATCGTTGGCCTTGGCTCCGATCAACTGATCTTCGAAGCCCGGAATGAGCTGTCCCGACCCGAGCGCAATCTGCATTCCCTCGCCGGCGCCGCCTTCGAAGGGCTCGCCGCCGACCTTGCCGACGAAGTCCATCACGACGAGATCGCCCTCCTTCGCCGCATAGGCGGGCTTGGCGGCCTCATAGGTCTTCTGATCGGCGGCGAGCTTCTGCAGCGCGGCGCCGATCGCGGCATCGTCGGCTTCCACGGTCAGCCGCTCGAGCTTCAGCTTGGCGATGTTCGGCTCCGGAAGCTCGGGGAGCGCCTCGAGGCTGAGCGTGACTTCGGCGTCCTTGCCGGGCTCGTAATCCTCGGCAAGGCTGACTTCGGGCTGCATTGCCGGGCGCAGCTTCTGGTCAGCGATTACCCTTTGAACGCTCTCCTGGACCGCGCTATTGAGCGCTTCCTGCTGGAGCGCGGGTCCGTGCATCTTGCGCACCAGATTGGCGGGCACTTTTCCGGGGCGGAAGCCCGGCATGTTGATGCGCGGCGCCATCGTCTTCAATTGCGCATCGACCTGCGCGTCGATTTCCTGCGCCGGAATGGTGATGGTAAAGGCGCGCTTCAGGCCTTCGTTCAACGTCTCGACGATGTTCATTTTCGGCTTCGCATCCTGGCTGAATTTCGGTGCAGCTTGAACGATGCGAGGAAGCTGGTGCGGGCGAAGGGACTCGAACCCCCACATCTTGCGATACTTGGACCTAAACCAAGCGCGTCTACCAGTTCCGCCACGCCCGCGTCAGGCTGCTAGCTTGGGCGGCGTCTATACCAGCGGCGCGATGCGGGGCAAGGCGGCTATGATCGCAGGACCGCACCGCGGGCCATGGTCTCGAAGTCCGGCAATGCGTGTTCGAAATAATGCATCCGCGTCGCGTCGAGCAGCATCAGGTACAAGCGCCCGTGGATGACCGCGCCATAGCTACGCCCGCGGCGCTTGATCTCATTCTGGTCGAGATAGTCGTAGTCGAGCTGGTATCCCTGCCGGCCAAGGAAAGTCGCTGGCTTGAGCCCGGTCATCGCGAATTCGGCGGCGCCGCCGCGGATGCGGTAGAGGCTTTCGATCATCGACACGATTTCAGGCGGGGTCATATTCGATCGGAAGACCGGCACCTGCCGGTCCTCCTTGCGCCGCTGCCGGACGATCGCCTTGCCGTCCTTGAGCGCGGCGATGAAACCGATCGAATCGAGGATCGGGCCGTTGAGCGTCCAATTCTCCTCTTCGGCAATGTCGTAATAGCTCCGCGGCACGCGATTCCACGGCCGCGGCGGGGTCACCGTCATCTTGCCGTTGGCGACCGCGCGGGCCTTGGGCTGGACCAGCGAATATCCGCCGAACCCGCCGCCTCCGCCCGCACACGCGGCCAGCGAAAAGGACATGAGAATCGCGATCAAGGACTTGCTTCGCATCGTCATCCCCTATTGCGCCATTGAATAGCGAACCATCGCCGCATCGCTCGCGGCGGGCTTCATCGCCAGATAACGGGCAAGCGCGCGCTTGCCGGGTTCGGCTTGGCCGCTCTTCAACAGCGAATAGCCGTGCGCGCGCCACGCCTCCGCCGGGGCGTCGGGCATTTGCACCGCGGCGGCATAACCCTGCACCGCGCGCGCTTCGTCCGCGCCTTTTCCCTTGCCCTTCAGCCGCCAGATTTCGGCCTCGTAATAGCGCAGCGTCCCGCTCCATCCGTCCTTGGCAAGGTTCTGGATGATGTAGAGGCTGGCGCCCGGATCGTTCAGTTTGACCTGATCGTCGAGCAGCATCGCCTTGTGCGGAGCGATTATCGATAGATAGCGGTCGCGGCCCGCGTCGTAACTGCGCCCCGACGCCTGGATTTCGACCGCCGATGCCCTGAGATCGGCCATCCTGTCTGCGGGCGCGGGGTGGCTGGCGAGCAGCGAGGTGCCGCGAAAGGGGCGCTTCTTGCGCATTGCCGCGCTGGCCTCGATCTCGGCGATGAGCTGCGACCAGGTATTCGACATTTCGATCGGCGAATATCCGGCTTCCGAAATCAGCCGCAACCCTGTCGCGTCCGCCTCTTTTTCCAGATCGCGGCCATATTGGGCAAGGCTGAAGATCGTCCCGAATTGCGCGAGCTGATAGAGGTCGCCGATCCCGGCAAAGCCGCCGCCCGCGGCGCTGAGGCCGCCGAGCCCCATGCCCAGCATCGTGAAGGCATCGGTCTTGCGCCGCACGTCGCGCCACGCGCGAATCTGATGCTTGCGTAGGAAATGCCCCGCTTCGTGCGCGATCACGCCCGCCAGCTGGGCTTCGTTGCGCATGCGGGTGAGGAGCCCTGAGAACACCACCATGAACCCGGTCGGCGCCATGAACGCGTTGAATTCGGGGATATGCGCCAAATAGACTCGCAAATCGCGTGCCGCGGGTCCGCCCACCCGGCCCGCGAGCCCGCCAAGATAGGCGACCAGCTTCGGGTCCTTGATGAGCAGGTTCGAGCCGGCGATATCTTGCTCGATCCGTTCATATTGCGACCACAAGCCCTTCTCGTCGGTCTCGAGCGGCTTGTAGCCCGGTCCGATCAGCGGGGTCATCGCCGACGGCGCTATCCGCGCCTGCGCCATGCCCGTCAGCCCGGCACAGCACAGGCAGCCGCCGCCTGCCAAGAGCGCGCGCCGCGAAATCTCCAGGCTCACGACGCCGCCTTCCGCACTTCGCGCCCGGCCTTCATCCGCCCGAGCAAACGCTCGATCATCTGCGTTGCGCCTTCAGGTTTGCGAATGTCCCCGAGCTGGCTTTGCAGGACGTTAAACCAGACCACGTCGCCGCTCTTCAAATCGACCAGGCTGGCATAGGCAAGCTGGCGCCCCCCCTGCATCGGCGCGCAGAAGCCGACGAAGCAGCCCGCGGTGCCGAGAACGCCGAGCAGCACCCGCCCTGTCGAGGCGAAACTGTCCTCGGCATACATGAACAGCGCATAGTCGTAGCCGGTCGATCGCCCGAAGCGCACCGCGTCCTCGCCGAGCGTCCAGTCGATCCCCTGGCGCCGCTTTGTGGGTAAATCCTGGCCGAGATATTTGTGCAGCTGGATCGAGGCGCCGACCGCATTGTGCAGCCGCTCGAGATCGGCGACGAGCTCGGCGTTCGCGCCCGCCTGCGCCCGCGTTTCGAGAATCATCGTGCGCCCGCCGCGCCCCGCCTGCTGAGCCTTCAGCGCCGCGATGAGGTTGGCGCGCGACGTCTCGGTCCAATCGGCGCGCGGCTCGGTCAACCCGCCCATCGTCACCGATCCCACAGTCACGTCCGGGCGCATCACGATCAGGCTGTAATCGCCCTCAGGCGGTGAAAATTGAACATCGGCGACTTGCTGGGTGGAAACGCACCCGCCGGCGACGAGCGACGCCGACACGGCAAGGATGAGCGGCAGGCGAGACATCACACGGCACCTCTTCCGGACGAGTGGAGATGATGCTTATAAAGATGCGAAATTGCAAGCAGCTGAACGACTTAGCCGAGCGCCTTCTTCAGCAATTCATTGACCACGCCGGGGTTCGCCTTGCCAGCCATCGCCTTCATCACCTGCCCGACGAAAAAGCTGAACAGCTTGTCCTTGCCGCCGCGGTAATCGGCGACCTTGTCCGCGTTTGACGCCATGACGCCGGCGATAACGGCGTCGATCGCTCCGGTATCGGAGGTCTGTTTGAGGCCGCGTTCTTCTACGATGATGGCGGGGTCGCCGCCGGTCTCGATCATGGTCTCGAAAACCTGCTTGCCGAGCGGGTTGGAAATCGTGCCGTCGCCGATCAGGCCGAGCAGCGCGGCACCCTGAGCCGGGGTTACCGGACTGTCCTCGATGTCCTTGCCGATGCGATTGAGCGCTCCGAACAGATCGCCGATCACCCAGTTCGAGGCCGCCTTGGCGCCGTCGTCGCCGACATGCGCTAGCATCGCTTCGAACCAGCGCGCGGATTCGACTTCTGCGGTCAGGACTGCGGCATTGTACGCCGGAACGCCCAACCCGTCTTCAAAACGACGGCGCTTGGCGTCCGGGAGTTCGGGGAGGCTGGCGCGGCATTCGGCGAGAAAATCCTCGCTGAGCTCGACCGGCAGCAGGTCGGGATCGGGGAAGTAACGGTAATCGTGCGCGTCCTCCTTGGACCGGAGCGAGCGCGTCTCCTGCCTGTCGGGATCGAACAGCCGGGTCTCCTGGACGATGACGCCGCCATCTTCGATGATTTCGACCTGACGCCGCGCTTCAAATTCGATCGCCGCCTGAACGAAGCGGATCGAATTGACGTTTTTGATCTCGCAGCGCGTGCCGAGCGGATCGCCCGGTTTTCGCACCGAGACATTGACGTCGGCACGCATCGATCCCTGCTCCATATTGCCGTCGCACGAGCCGACGTAGCGAAGGATCGATCGCAGCTTCCTGACATAAGCCCCTGCGTCTTCGGGACTTCTCATGTCGGGCCGCGAGACGATTTCCATCAAGGCGACACCCGATCGGTTGAGATCGACCAAGCTTTGCCCGGGCAGCTGGTCGTGGATCAGCTTGCCTGCATCCTGCTCGAGATGGATGCGTTCGACGCCGATGCTCTTGCTCCCCTCGCCGACCTCGATCTCGACTTCGCCCTCGCCGACAATCGGGAAATAGAGCTGGCTGATCTGATAGCCCTGCGGCAGATCGGCGTAGAAGTAATTTTTGCGGTCGAACCGGCTCCACGGATTGATCTGCGCTTCGAGCGCCATCCCGGTGCGTACCGCCTGGCGCACGCACTCTCCGTTCAGCACCGGCAACATCCCCGGCATGGCCGCGTCGACGAGGCTGACATGACTGTTGGGCTCGGCTCCGAACTCGGTCGAGGCGCCGGAAAAAAGCTTTGCTTTCGAAGTCACTTGGGCGTGGACTTCGAGGCCGATGACAACCTCCCAATCGCCGGTCGCGCCGCGGATGCGATAGTCGTCGGTCACCACCAGGCCCCCGGCCGTGCCGTAAAGCCCGCACGTTCCTCGATAGCCAACCCGGCGTTCAAAACCCCCTGCTCGTCGAGCGCGCGGCCGATGATCTGCAGGCCGAGCGGCAGGCCCTGGGCGTCGAGACCGCCGGGGACCGACATCGCCGGCAAGCCAGCGAGGCTGGCGGGAACCGCGAACACGTCGTTCAGATACATGGCGATGGGATCGTTGGCCTTGTCGCCAATCGCGAAGGCAGCCGATGGCGCGGTCGGCGTCGCGATCATGTCGCACGCCTCGAACGCGCGCGCGAAATCCTGGACGATGAGCGCGCGAACCTTCTGCGCCTTGGTGAAATAGGCGTCGTAGAAACCCGCCGACAAAACATAGGTGCCGATCATGATGCGGCGCTTAACCTCGGCCCCGAATCCCGCCGCCCGCGTCGCGCTGTACATCTCGGCAAGCCCGCCCTCGGCCGGAACGCGTACCCCGTAGCGGACGCCGTCGTAGCGGGCCAGATTCGACGACGCTTCGGCAGGCGCGATGATATAGTAGGTGGGCAGCGCATATTTGGTGTGCGGAAGCAAGATTTCGACGACCTCGGCGCCCGCATCTCTCAGCCAATCGGCCCCGCGCTGCCAAAGCAAATCGACCTCCGCGGGAACGCCGTCGATGCGATATTCCCTGGGAACGCCGACCCGCTTGCCTTTGAGATCGGACGACAAGCCTGCCTCCCACGCGGGCACGGGCTGGTCGAGCGAAGTTGAATCCTTGGCATCGTAGCCGCACATCGCCTCAAGCAGGATCGCGCAATCGCGAACGCTGCGCGCCATCGGCCCGGCCTGGTCGAGCGACGAGGCGAACGCCACGATCCCCCAGCGCGAACAGCGCCCGTAGGTCGGCTTGATCCCGCAAATTCCGGTGAAGGCGGCGGGCTGACGGATAGAGCCCCCGGTGTCGGTCCCGGTCGCGCCTGGAACGATCCCTGCCGCCACCGCGGCCGCCGATCCCCCCGAGGATCCGCCGGGCGTCAACGGCGCATTGCCCCCGTCGCTGCGGCGCCAGGGCGAAAGGACGTTGCCGAAGGCGCTGGTCTCGTTCGACGAGCCCATCGCGAATTCGTCCATATTGAGCTTGCCGAGCATCCCAGCCCCCGCCGCGAAGAGCTTGGCGCTGACGGTCGATTCATAGGGCGGGACGAAGTCGCCGAGGATACGGCTCCCAGCGGTGGTGCGAACCCCGTTCGTCGCGAACAAATCCTTGATGCCGAGCGGGATTCCGGAAAGCGGCAGCGAAGTGCCCGATTTGCGGGCGGCCTCGGCGCGGTCGGCGGCGGCGAGCGCAAGCTCGGGAGTTTCGACGAGGAAGGCGTTGAGGCCCTTGGCCGCGGCGACCGCGCCGTTGAAGGCAAGCGCGACTTCGCGTGCGCTGAAGTCGCCCTTGCCCAGGCCCTCGCGCAGGCCGGCGATGCCGAGATCGGTGATCAGGGCCACTATTCGACCACCCGCGGGACTGCGAAGAAGCCATGCTCGGCCGCGGGCGCGTTGGCGAGCACGGCGTCGCGGCAGTCGCCGTCGGTGACGACGTCCTCGCGCAGCCGCGCTTTTGCCGGAATGACTGCGGCAAGCGGCTCGATGCCTGAAGTGTCGACTTCGCCGAGCTGCTCGATCCAGCCCAGGATGTTGTTCAGCTCGGGGACGAGCGCATCGATCTCGCCACCACGCATCGCGATGCGGGCAAGCTTGGCGATATGACGGACCTGGGCGGCGTCGACGGACATTCTTGCTCCTTGGGCGCGGCGGCTAGCATCGCGCCGGGAAGGCGACAAGCCAAGCGCATTGCGCGGCGGCGGGCGCCCCGGCAAAGGGCGGCCATGCTCGCACGGCGCTTCCTGTTCCTCGTGGCGGCGCTGATCGTCCTGGCGATCGCTGGCGCCTTTGCCTACCGGCTGCTCGGCACCCAACTGATGCGCGCGGCGCTGGTGCCGAGCGTCGCCTTCGCGCCGAGCCGCGATCCCTCCCTGCCCGATTACCGCAAGGCGGAACTGTGGATCGCGCGGCCCGATCTGCCGCGCGGTCGCAATCCGGCGCTGTGGGCCCCGGCTGGCACGGTCTTTCGCGCCAAAAACCCCTCGGCATCGCTCTTTTTCATCCACCCCACATCCTATCTGAGCCGCGCCCGATGGAACGCGCCGGTGGACGATCCCGAATCCAGCCTTCGCGCGGCTTTGTTCGTCAGGAGCCAGGCGAGCGCCTTCAACGACATCGCCAGTATCTGGGCCCCGCGCTATCGGCAGGCGACCTTCGGGGCGTTCCTCACCGGCCGCCGCGATGCCGAGCTCGCCCTGGATTTTGCCTACAAGGATGTCCGCGCCGCGTTCGATCAATTCCTGAAGGATACGCCGGCCGACCAGCAAATCCTTCTGGCCGCGCACAGCCAGGGTTCGCTTCATCTGGCAAGGCTGCTTCGCGAAAGGGTAGCGGGAACCCCGCTCGCGCGCCGCATCGCCGCCGCCTACGTCGTGGGATGGCCGCTTTCGACTGTCGCCGACATTCCGGCCATGGGCCTGCCCGCCTGCAGGACCGCGGAACAGAGCGGCTGCATCCTCAGCTGGCAAAGCTTCGGCGAGCCCGCCGAAACCGGGGCGGTGACCAAGGTCTATGACGATTCGACGGGACATACCGGAGCGACGCGTCGGCGGGAGGACCTGCTGTGCGTCAATCCGCTGACCGGCAATGCGGACGACGGCGCGAGCGCCGGCGCCAACCTCGGAACGCTTTTCCCCAGGGCGGACCTTAGCGACGCGACAATCGTCGCGGGCCGGGTCGGGGCCCGGTGCGAGGGCGGCTTCCTCCTCATCGGCAACGAGCCGCCTCCGCTCGGACCCTATGTTCTTCCGGGCAACAACTACCACGTTTTCGACTATGCTTTGTTTTGGGCGAACGTCCGCGCCGACGCGGCCCGGCGGCTGGCGACGTTCGCCGGACCATGATCAGCCGGCGGATCGACGATTTCAGCGCGGCGCTTCTCGGCGGCGGGCGGCTGGCCGGCCTCGACGTAGGCACGCGCACGATCGGCATCGCGCTGTGCGATGACGGCTGGATGATCGCAACGCCCGCGCAAACCGTCAAACGGAGCAAGTTTTCGGCTGACTTCGCGATCCTGGAAGCGCTGTTCCGCGAACAATCGGTGCGCGGCCTGGTCATCGGCTACCCGCTCAACCTCGATGGCGGCGAAAGCCCACGCAGCCAGGCGACGCGCTCGTTCGCGGCCAATCTGGCGCCGCTCGCATTGCCGATCCTGCTGTGGGACGAACGCTGGTCGACCCAGGCCGTCACGCGCACGCTGGTCGATGCCGACACGAGCCGCGCCAGGCGCGCCGAGGTCGTCGACAAGATGGCCGCCGCCTTCATCCTGCAAGGCGCAATCGACGCGCTTGCGGGCATTGGCTAAGTCATTGAGAATGAGCTCCGCGCACCGCCATCTGCTCGGCATTTCGGAGCTCAGCGCCGCCGATATCGCCCTCCTGCTCGACGCGGCCGAAAAGATTTACGCCGGCCTGGGATCTTCGCCGCTTCTCGAAGGGCGCGTGATCGTCAATGTCTTCTACGAAAATTCGACGCGAACCCTTCTGTCGTTCGAACTGGCGGGCAAACGCCTCGGTGCACACGTCCTCAACATGGGGGTTGAGCGATCAAGCGTGGCGAAAGGCGAAACTCTGATCGATACCGCGCGTACGCTCGCGGCGATCGGCGCCGACGCCATCGTCCTGCGTCACCCGCAAAATGGCGCGCCCGCTCAAATCGCGGTATCGGCGGGGTGCGCGGTGATCAACGCGGGCGATGGGACCAACGAACACCCGACGCAGGCGCTGGTCGACGCTCTCACGCTGCGGCGGCGTTTCGGCCGCATCGAGGGTCTTAGCGTCGCGATCTGCGGCGACATCCTCCACAGCAGGGTCGCGCGGTCCAACATGCTGCTGTTGACCAAGATGGGGGCAAAAGTGCGGATGACCGGGCCGTCATCGCTGTTGCCCGAAACCCCCCCGCCGCCCGGCGTATCGGTTCACGCCGACATGGAGGAAGCGATCGGCGGGGCCGACGCGGTCATCATGCTGCGGGTCCAGCACGAACGGATGCCCGCCAAATTCGAACTGGCTCCCGCCGACTATCATTCGCGCTACGGACTGACCCACGAGCGGTTGCGGCTCGCGGCGCCGCATGCGGTGGTCATGCACCCTGGTCCGATCAATCGCGGTGTCGAGATCAGCGCTGAACTTGCCGCCGACCCGGTGCGCTCGACTATATTCGATCAGGTTGCGCTCGGCGCCCCCGTGCGAATGGCCTGCTTGTCGCTGCTCTTAGAGGAGCAGCCTTGAAGCCTAGCCGTTGCGCGCGGTGCGCGACGCCCAGCGAACCCGCGAATCACCCGCCACCTGGCGGACGAAGCAAGCCCCGCCGGCGCGGCGCAGGCCCTCGCAAAGATTGACCGCCCCCTGGCGGGTCGGGAAGCCGCCGACCGAGAGCCGGGTCAGCGACGTGCCTCTGCCGACGGTGATGCGCGTGCTTGCAGGAATATAATTGGCGAGGCGATCGTAGCGATCGACCGCTCCGTTCCACGCGCGTTCGACGCGATCGCTGCTCGCGAAGGCGCCGAGCTGGACGACATAACGCCCCTTCAGTGCGGCCGGAGCGGGGGCCGCTGCGCGGATCGTGTGGGCGAGCGGGCGTGCTATCTGACGCGGAAGGACTTGCTCGACCGCGGCAACGGCAGCGGCGAAGACCGGTGCCGGAGCTGCAGCGATTTCCACTGGCGCGGCCTCGGCGACGGCGGCGGGTTCGGGTGCGAAGAAGGTCTCGGCAGCAGTGACTTCGGTGGCGGGCGCAACAGCCATGGGCACCGCGA
>Ga0136640_10000314_pt1 | contig 18234 bp, 9 predicted proteins | sample AntDrymUQ8642106_2_FD_105498 | JGI IMG/M metagenome (GOLD analysis project Ga0136640, IMG submission 105498) | Polar desert sand microbial communities from Dry Valleys, Antarctica - metaG UQ864 (21.06) | ecosystem: Environmental > Terrestrial > Soil > Desert | place: Antarctica: Dry Valley...
CGCGCCCGGAGCATCCCCCTACCGGCTATGGAACGTCCACTCGAAAACACACCACTCCTCCGCAGCCCGCTTCTCCGGCGGGGAAGTCTACCATCGCGGGCGGAAGGCCCCGGCCCGAAGCGGTTTGCAAAGGCATTGACCCCCGGCGGATAGCACATTCATACCGGGTCTGGGTGAAGGGTTCGCTACGTCCGCGGAGTCATGAATCGTAAGTCGCGGTTCGTGAAACCTGCATCCTCGCGCCGCGTCGGAGGAAGGAGAGAGAGACCGGTTCAGGCGTCAGTTATCGGCGAAAACGAGAAGCCGACCGCCAGGAGGCTCCACCAATAGGCTGGCGACTGACAACTATCGGGGTTCGCAAAGAGGCTGAAATCCAAAAGAGCGCCTCCAGCGGCACGCTGGCCCAGAGTACCACGACCGCGAGCCTCAGGTCGAGCAACGCGGCGTCGTCTCTTGGAGTACAGGGATTCCGCGCGGCCCGCTACGGCGAGATCCAAGTAAACAGTACCGCAGTGAAAGACTTCGCCAGCGCGAGCAGAAGTACGTGTGCTTCCATCATCAATCTATCCTTTTGCGCCGCCGCTTCGAACCGACCCGGCGAGGAGGACGATGACGGAGCTGAGGGCTACCACGATGTACAGGGCGGTTCCGAGGCCGACGAGTTCAGCGACAAAGCCAATGGAAGGCGGCCCGACGAGGAACCCGAAGTACCCTGCGGAGGAGACGGCGGCCAGGGCTGGCCCGGCGGCCATCTCATCACTGTGGCCGGCCGCGCTGAGGGCGGCGGGGAAGATGATCGAGAACCCCGCCCCGGCCGCGGCGAACCCAGCGAGCGCGAAGACCGGCTCGGCTGCGAAGAGCGAGATCCCGAGGCCCCCGGCGGAGACTGCGGCCCCAGCCCGCACTATCCGGACAGCGCCGATCCTCTCCATGAGCCGGTCGCCCGTCAGACGGCCGACGGCCATCGCTAGCGAGAACGCGGCGTACCCGGCGGCCGCGAAGCCGGGCCCGGTTTCCAGCGTATCGTTCAGATAGACTGCGCTCCAGTCAGCCATCGCGCCCTCCCCCAGCAGCACGCAGAAGGCGATGATCCCGAGCCCCATCAGTGCTCGCGTCGGCCAGACGAAGGCCGGTCCATCGTCTCCCTGTCTGGCGTCTGCGCTCGCCGGCAAGAGTGCCCGGTACGCGACCACCGTGGCGGCCACCGTCAACACAGCCACCGCCACGAAGTGGGGCAGAACCCCGATCCCAGCGGACGCCGCGAGCCCGCCGACCACCGCGCCCAAGAGACCTCCAAAGCTAAACGCCGCATGGAAGGAAGACATGATCGGACGCCGGTATTCCTTCTCCACCGCCACCGCCTGCGCGTTCATCGAAACGTCCAGCGACCCGACGGCCATCCCGGCGAACACGAGCGAGAGCACCAGAAACGGCAAGCTCGGCGCCAGAGCCAGCGCCACCAGCGCCACCGGCCACGAGAAAGCCGTCACCCCAACCACGGGACGGCTGCCCACCCGCGACACCATCCATCCCGCTAACGGCATGGCGACGAGCGAACCAACCGCCGCCCCGAGCAACGCCACCCCCAGCAACCCCTCCCCCAACCCCAACTTCTCCTGCACAGCCGGGATCCGAACCACCCAGCTCGCGAACCCGAACCCGTTGAGGAAGAACACCGCGAGCACCGCAAGCCGGGCCATCCACAGATCTCGCTCGATCCTCGACCCGCCCCTCACGCTCGCCTCTTCTCTAAAATGTATCGGAACACTACATTCAGAGTATCAAAGAGATGGGCTTCGACGACGTACCGGAGGCAGCCCATTCCACGCCGCCGCTCACCACCATCAACCAGCCGCACGTCGAGAAAGGACGACTGGCAGGACGGATGCTGATAGCGTAGCTTCGTGGTGAAGAGCCGCCGGAACCGAAGATCCTACCTGCCGGGCTCGTCGTGCGCGATTCGACCGTGGAGACGAGCGGCTGATGCCACGTTCTACTCTCCGTTCTCGACGAGACCGCGCGCCGCGTCGCCCAGCGCGTCCCTGGCGCCATCCAGATTTGATCCGTTCGGAGTCAATCCAGGAAGCATTCGGGCGAGTATCAAGGTGGAGAGGGCTGATGACTCGCCGCCGTCGCCCTGAACCAGAAGCGGGCGCGGCGCGTGGCGCATCAGACGCTCGCCGACCTCGACCCGGCGGCGGGCCAGCTCGTACTGCACGACGGCCCGGTTGTCGCGGTGAGCCTGTCCGAGATGCCGCAGGGCGGTCGCCTCGTTCTCGGCCTCGGTGAGGGCGGCGCGGCCCCGCGTCTCGATATCCAGGCGGACCCGCTGGGCCTCGGTCTCTTTCTCCTCCAGCATCCGGGCCACGTCCTGACGGGCGCGGTTGCGGGCTTCTTTCACCTCGATCAGGCGCGCATCCCGCTCTTTCTTGGATCGCTCTATCTCCATTAAAAGCGTGTCTATGCGGCGCTTACGGGTGAGTTCCCACTCCCGCTCGTAGGCGGCGAGCTCCTTGGCGACGCGCTCGCGGGTTGCGAGGTGCTGCTGGTACTGGTCAGGCAACTGCACGTCCGGGATGTTCGCCCCCAGGATACGCACCCCGTAGCGGGCGAGCTGGCGATTCAGGTAATTCTGCATATCCCCCACGTCCGAGCCGCGCAGGTCATAAGCCTTCTCCGTTTTCACCTGCCGGCTGCGCTGCCTTATGGCGTCCTGCACCGCGCTCGAAAGTACGAGGTCGAAGTTCGACGCTCCGATGGTCCGCACGAAGGCCACCGGGTCGGTGATGCGGAACTTCAGGAAGAACTCTATGGCCTTCAGCGGAACGTTCTCCTGGGTCGGGCAGACTGCGACGGGGGCGAGGTAGGGGATCTCCGTCGCCGTGTCCACGACGTACTCTACCTTCTCCCACGGCCACCACAGGTAGTGGCGTCCCGGCGAGAGCGTCCCGACGACCTGCCCGTAGCGGGAGAGGACGCCGGTTGTTCCCTGTTCGATCTCGATGATGGCGCCCCGCCACAGCCACAGCAGGGCGAGCGCGAGAAACAGGAACGCCGCGAGGCCGACCAGTATCCCGAAGCCCACGCTGCCTGAGAAGATGGCGACGCCGAGCAGGTAGAGGGCGATGCCGAGCAGGAACAGCCAGCCATATCGCCGTCCGTCCTTCGGGATGACGACGGGGACGATCTGCCCCGCGTCCCCGCCGCGCAAAAAGCGCCTAACGCCCGACCAGCCGACGACGACCTCGGTGATCTTCGAGAACTGCGCGCCCTGCGATACCGTCATGAGGTCTCCTCCCCAGCGTCACCGTCGTGGCCGAGTTGCTCGACCCGCCGCTTGACCGCCTCATCGGTGACGGACTGACGTATCTCCTCGATCCTCTCTTCCGAAGCCCCTTCGGCAGCCCGTGCCTCTTCCTCGGGCGCGACCTTCGTCTCCGCCTTCAGCCGCTCTATCTCCTTCTCGCGCTCGCGGATGCGGATCTGTATTGCTTCCAGCCGGTCCCGGATCGCCTGCATGTCAGCCGGCGAGAACAGCGGCTCATCTCCCGTCCCGATCATGCGCCGCGCGATAGCGAGAAAGTCAACCGCTTGCTGCCCATCCTTCGAGCCAAGCTGGACCACCTGCGGCAGCCGCTCTGCGACCGCCGCCAGCCGATCCAGAACGTCCTGCTGGAAGCGATACTCCAGTATCTCCGGCGCCGCCGCCCCGCTGACCGCCCGAATGTCCAGAGCCTGCGCTTCGAGCAACGCCGCGTTGGCGTTCGCCTCGCTCTCCGCCTCGACCATCCGCTCGCGGGCGCGGGCGTTGGCGCGGTTGGTCTCCTGCTCGCGGGCCGTGTCAATCCTGGCCTGGTAGCTGGCGATCTCCGCCTGTATCGCCGAAAGAGTCTCCCGCAGAGAAGCAAGCTCTTTGTTGAGATCCCCTTCGTCCTGCTCTTTCCTCAATTGCAGTTCGTACTCGTAGGTGTACGCTTCTTTAGCGACCCGCACCATTTCGGGGGCGGCGAGGTCCATCCGGTACTCCTGGCTGGCGGGTTCAGCGTGGGTGATGTTGGCGTTGGTGAAGCGCACCGCAGGGAGGAATTGCTGGTTGAGGGAGTCGAGAAATTTCTGGGTGCTCTCGCCGACCAGGTCATAGATATCTTCGGCGCGCTGCTCGTAGATCAAAGCCCGCGTCACCTCGCTGATGGCGTTCTCCAGCTTGTCCGAGAACCCCTTGACCCCGCCGACGGTGAAGATGAACTCAGCCGGCTCCTCGATGCGGAACTGAAGGAAAAGGTCCACGCTGGCGTTGACCCGACTCGCCGTCGGAGCCTCGCGGACGGGGGCGTTGTACGGGTACTCGCGGGCCGTGTTGACGAGGTAGCTGACCTGCTTCCAAGGGTTGAAGAGGAGTTTGCGTCCGGCGTCAACGACCTCCTCCAGTTTCCCGAAGCGTGTGATAACCGCTCTGCAACCGTCAGGGACCATCACGACGCTCTGACGCCACCACCCGAAGAGGGCCAGCAGGGCGAGCAGCAGCCAGAGGTGTGGGCCGAGGATCGCCAGTACGAGCCCACCGCCCGCGAGCGCGCCGATGGCGAGGGTCACGATCACGCCGAGGAAGGCGAATACGATCATCATCCCAATGGGCATCAGCCGCCAGAAAAGCGATTGGCGGTTGGGGATCACCACGGGCGAGATGGCGTTGATGAACCGCCCCGAAGCCTGCATCTCGGGGAAGCTGCGGTTGAGGATCTCCGCCGCCTCCGAGAGCGTCGCGGTGCGCTGCTCGATGCGGGTCCCGGCGGAGCCGCCGCGCTCCCTGGCCGAGAGGAAGTCCCGCGCGTCCACCCGGAACTGCTCGACCTCCTCACCACCCCGTCCCCTGACCCTATCCCCTGTCTCGCCCAGCGCCTCTCTCGCACGCTGGCTGGTCTCCCTGATCAAAGCGTCCTCCCATGCTATGAACGTTGAGACTTCAAACTAACAGGTTTCACCATATCCCGCGACCGGCGCAAGGCGCCGACCGTTTCCACCTTCGCCCATCGAGCCCTGTACCATACCCGCCAGCCCGGTGAAGCACCATCAGCTTTCAGCCGTCAGCAGAGCGACGGGGAAGCTCCGCAGTAGTTTGGAGACGGTCAGGCAGGCTGCTCCGTCGTGTTCTTCAGGCTCCGGCAACTCACCGGTGAGGACGTTGCGGAGCGTCGCTCCCATACCTTCGGGGAGCTTGACGTGGGTATTTTTCCACGTCTCTGGCTGGAGGAAGAGAGAGTCTGAACCATTTACCAGGTTGGAGCAGAGGCGGGGAGTCACCGTGATCGCCGTTTCGTCTCCGTTTCGGCGAGCAAAGGCGACTACGTGATCCACCCTCTCGCCCTCCACTTCGAGCGGCAGATACTCACCGTCCTCGAAGAGATTCGGCATCCCGCGCCTGAACTCCAGAGCCTTCCACATCAGGTACAGCTTGGGACTACCACTCTGCCACGCGCCGTCTTCGAGCAGGGAGCGCGCATCGTTGGGATCGAGATCCTTCAGTTCCGACAACAGCTTCCTTCTCAGGCCGTAGTCAATGGAGCGGCGGTTGTCCGGGTCAACGAGGGAGAGGTCCCAGAGTTCGGCTCCCTGGTAGATGTCCGGGACGCCGGGAACGGTGAGCTTGAGCAAGGTCTGAGAGAGTGAGTTCAGAGCACCGAGGCAGGCTATCTTTCTCCCAAACGGGAGGAAGTCTTCGAGAAAGAGGTCGTTCTCCGAAGGCGTGACTAGGGCGTCCACGAACGCGGCGACAGCCTCCTCATATTCCTCGTTCACGTTCACCCAGGAGGTATGAACCCTCGCCTCCCTCATCGCCTTCTCCATGTACGCTCTTATGCGCTCCCTGAACTCCTCCATCCCGGCCTCATCCATATCTTCGAGCGGCCATGCACCGAGGAGTGTCTGATACAGAAGGTACTCATCGTTGCGACTTGGAGCCGGTCTCCCGTCCACCTCGCGGCGACGGGAGCGGTTCATGCGGCCCCAGCGGATGAGCCTCTCGCGCCATTCGGTCGGCATCTCCGAGAGCACGTTGATGCGGGCGCGCACGTCCTCGCCGCGCTTGGTGTCGTGGGTGGAGGTGGCGAGCATGGCGCGCGGCCAGTGTTTCGCCCGCTCGCCGTTCAAATGATGAAAGGCGGAGACTGTCGTCCCGAACCGCTCCGGCTCGCCGCCGACCTCGTTCAGGGAGGTGAGGCGGTTGTAGCGATACAGGGCGGTATCCTCCATCCCCTTCGCCATCACCGGCCCCGTGTACTGCTGGAACTTCATCACGAAAGCGGCGACCGAAGCCCGATGCTCTTCAGGACCTTCGCTCTCCAGCAACAGCACCTCTCGCAGGAAGTCGAAGACGCCCTTGTCGGCGGCGTCGCTCCGCTTCCTGGCGCGGGCGACGGCCCACTCCACATGGCGGCGGGCAGTCTCGGAGACGTGGCCTGGCGTGATGTACGTCCGGTAGACGGGGAAGAAGGCGACGACCTCGGAGAGCGCGTCGCGCAGCACATTTATGGTGAAGTCGCGAGAGCGGCGGGCATGGCCGTCGGCGCGGCCTTCGGCTCCGCCCTCGAAGCCTTCCGAGATACGCACCAGGCGTCGGCTAAGGACGGCCAGTTCGCTCGCCAGGTCTTCGCGCATGATGAGCTTCTTGCACTCGTAGATAATTTCCTCGAAGTCCACGCTCCGGTCGAGGAAGCGGCGGTATGCACGGTCCATCCCGGCCTCGCCGTCCGCGTCCACGAACAGGCCGTTAAGCAGGTTCGTGAAGTCGTAGCCGGTAGTGCCAGCGACCGGCCAGTCTTCGGGGAGAACCTCGTGGTGGGCCAGGATCTTCTCGACCAGCACGTACAGCGGGCCCTCAGTTCCGGACTTCCCAGCCGCCGCCTGCAACCTATGAAGGTAGCCCGCCGGGTCATGGAGGCCGTCGGGGTGGTCTATGCGAAGGCCATCCACCTTGCCGGTCTTTACGAGGGATAGGATCAGTCGGTGCGTGGCGTCGAATACCTTCTCGTCCTCGACCCGGATACCGGCGAGGTCGTTGATGGCGAAGAACCTCCGGTAGTTGATCTCATCGCTCGCCACCCGCCAGTACGCGAGCCGGTACGATTGCTCTTCCAATATCTCGTGAAGCTTCTCGAAGCTTTCAGGATCTCCCGACTCGCCATTGAGAAATCGGACCCTCTCCTCGATGGCTCGCCTCGCATCCGGAGCTTCGCGGCAGAGCCGGACGAGCCAGCGTCGTTGGATGGCAGCGTCCCGCTCCCGAGCCTCGAATGCCGCATCGTCCGTATCCTCCCGTCCCGGCAGGTTCCCGAAGGCATCAGCCAGGGTCCGCAGTTCCAGCATCCGCTCGTCGGCCCGCGGGAACGGCAGTTCTGCCAGCACCCTCCCGTAAGTGCGCGGGTCGAGTGGAAGCCGGTGCTCGTAGTAGAAGACGGATAACGCGCCTTCCTCCGCGTCGAAGGCCAGCTTCAGCTCGCCGCCTTCGAGGATGGCGCGATAGTGGTCGCCCAGGATCGGGAGCAGGACCTTGCCCCAAAGCCTCTGCCGGTTCGTCGGATACCAGTCCACGTCAAAGAAGCGGGCGTAGACGGACGCCGGGCCGTTCTCCAGCACGTCGAGCCACCAGGCGTTGTCGCTACCGGCGCCCATGTGGTTCGGCACCACGTCGAGGAGATGGCCCATCCCATGCTCGTGCAGCGCGGAGATCATCGCATCGTGCTCTTCTTCAGTCCCGATCTCCGAGTTCAGCGCATTGTGATCGGTGATGTCGTAGCCGTGCGTGCTGCCGGGGCGGGCCTTCATGTACGGCGAGGCGTACATGTGGCTCACCCCAAGCTCCGCCAGATACGGCACGAGATCCCTCGCCTCCAGGAACGTGAAGCCCGCGTTGAACTGGAGCCGGTACGTCGCCCTCAAGTCACTTCACTTCTTCGTCGCTCCGCTCCCGTGAGTCGTGACTGACGCGGCTGGCTTCTCGCCATCATCGGCTCGCTGCTCGTCATTTGCCGTTTTCTACTCATCGTTACTCCGCAGATACCACGCCACCGACCACGCTGACAACTCACTTCCGTCCACGGCGGTATCCGTGGCGTAAAGTGGATCCCCCGCCGCCTTCTCGAAACCGCCGAGCGGCTCATCTCCCAGGTTGGCGAACAGCGTGAGGATTGAGCCATCACCCAATGTCCACCGCGCCTCCAGCCCTCGCTCACCGACGAGCCGATACTCCGCCTCGCCGCCCGGTGCGCCAGCGAGCCGGGGAGCTATCTTCTCCTTCCTCAAGGCCAGAAGCTCACGGTAGAAGCGCAGCCATTCGGCGTGCTCGGACTTTTCGCGTTCCTGCCAATCGAGCTTCGATGATACGAAGGTTTTTTCGTCGCTCGGGTCGGGGATGCGTTCGCGGGTCGCAGGGTCGGAGAACTCGGGGAATTTTGCGAACTCCTCGCGCCGTCCTTCTGTCACGAGCGGCGTCAGGTCTTCCTCGAAGTCGCAGAAGAAGAGAAAAGGTGCCGACGCGGCCCATTCCTCGCCCATGAAGAGCATCGGAACCTGTGGGGAGAGCAGGTATATTGCCGTCGCAGCGCGGACAGCTTCCGGCGACGCGAGGCTGGTTATCCTCTCTCCGAAGGCGCGGTTGCCGATCTGATCGTGGTTCTGCAAGAACGCCACGAACGAGGCCGGAGACAAGTCCGCGCTCGGCTCCCCGCGCTCGTCCCCTCTGTGCCTCGACGGCTCGCCCTGATAAGCAAAACCCTCGGCCAGACAGCGCCCGAGATGACGCACCGGCGCATCGGCGTAATCCGCATAGTACGAGGCGTCCTCCCCGGTCAGGGCCGTGTGCAGCGCATGATGCACGTCGTCGTTCCACTGCGCCTCGTAGAGACCCTCGCCCCGCAACAGCGACGACTGGTTCTCCTCGTTCTCCAGGACTAGGTGGATGTGACGGTCCCGTCCAGGTCCGCTCCGTATTCGCTCCGCCAATTCGACGAGAAGGTGCTTCTCCGAGTCGTCCTTTATGGCGTGGACGGCGTCGAGGCGAAGCCCGTCCATATGGTACTCCTCCAGCCAGTACAGCGCATTGTGGATGAAGAACTCGCGCACGTAATTACTGCCCTCGCCGTCGAAGTTGATGGCCGCCCCCCACGGCGTCTCGTGCCGCTCCGTGAAGAAGTCCAGAGCGTACACGGGAAGATAATTTCCCTCCGGCCCGAAGTGATTGTAGACGACATCGAGGAAGACCGAGAGTCCACGCCCATGCGCCGCCTGGACCAAGTTTTTCAGGTTCTCTGGCGTCCCATGCGAGCTATCCGGGGCAAAGGGCAGCACGCCATCGTAGCCCCAGTTGTAGCGTCCGGGGAAATCCGAGAGCGGCATCAACTCTATCGCCGTCACCCCGAGATCCACCAGATAGTCCAGCCGCTCCTCCACGCCGGCGAACGTGCCTTCCGGGGAGAACGTCCCTACGTGCAACTCGTACAACACGGTCTCGCGCCAGGGACTCCCCTTCCAATCCACATCCCGCCAGTCGAAGGCGGCGGGGTCAATTACGACGCTCGGGCCGTGTACGTCCTCCGGCTGATAGCGCGATGCCGGGTCGGGGAACTCCTGCCCACCGTCCACGCGGTAGCGGTAGCGGGCTCCGGGCGCGGCTTCCGTCGCGAGGATGAAGATGCCGTCATCGCCCCGCTCCATCGGTTCGGTCCCGCGTTTCAGTACTAAGTCCACGCTCCCGGCAACCGTGGTCCAGAAGGAGAAGCGCGTCTGTCCATCGCCGAGGTATTCGGCCCCGAAGGGGATGTCGTGGCGGCGTTTCATGCGGGAGTCGGGAGACACTTCGCTCCGCTCGCTTCGGGAGTCGAGAGTCGGGGGAACTCCGGTTCGCGTCGGGTGGGATGAGGATTGTGCATCTCCCGCATTACTCGTCCTCGTCCTCGACAGTCTCCCACTCGCGGGCGTTGGCGAGCACGGCTATGGAACGCGCTCTCAGCGGGTACTCGCCGCCGGGTTTGTGGAAGCTACCAGCTTCCAGTCCGCCGGAGTAGCTCGTGTCCAGGATGACCCGCCAGCGGGCGTCCTCGGGATGTGCGGGGACGGTGAATGGGGTCTCCTCGTGGTGGGCATTGAGGAGCAGGAGGAAATCGTCGTCCTCCTCGGGGCGGCCTCTCGCGTCGCGCTCGCCTTCCAGTACGCCGGCTATCTGCATTCCCAGCGAACGGGCGAAGGAGTCGTTCCACTCTTCGTCGCTCATCTCGCGGCCCGCAGGATCCAACCATGCGATGTCCTTGACGTCCTCGCCCCCCAAACTACGCCCCCCGAAGAAGCGCCGCCGCCGGAACACGGGATGGTCACGGCGGATACGGACTACGCGCCGCGCGAACTCGAAGAAACGCCGGTCGGAGGCGGATAAATCCCACGATAGCCAGCTTGTATCATTGTCCTGACAATATGCGTTATTATTGCCGTTCTGGGTACGTCCCATCTCGTCGCCGGAGAGGATCATTGGCACCCCCTGCGAGAGAAGGAGCGTCGCAAGGATGTTGCGTTTCTGACGGGCACGCAGGCGGCGAATTGCTCGGTCATCCGTCGGGCCTTCGGCGCCGTGGTTCCAAGAGTCGTTGTGGCTCTCGCCGTCGTTGTTGTCCTCGCCGTTCTCTTCGTTGTGTTTCTCGTTGTAGGAGACGAGGTCTTGCAAGGTAAAGCCGTCGTGGGCGGTGACGAAGTTGATGGAGGCGTTGGGGCGGCGGCCGTCGCCCTCGTAGAGGTCGGAGGAGCCGGTGAGGCGGTAGGCAACTTCGTCCACGAGTCCGCCGTCACCCTTCCAGTAGGCTCGCACGGCGTCGCGGTACTTGCCGTTCCATTCCGTCCAGCCGACGGGGAAGTTGCCGACCTGGTAGCCACCCTCGCCCACGTCCCAGGGTTCGGCTATGAGCTTGACCTGAGAGATCACCGGGTCTTGTCGGATGATGTCGAAGAACGCCCCGAGTCGGTCCACCTCGTGTAGTTCGCGGGCGAGCGCGGAGGCGAGATCGAAGCGAAAACCGTCTACGTGCATCTCCAGGATCCAATACCGCAAGCTGTCCATGATGAGCTGCAAAACTCGCGGGTGCATCATATTCAGGGTGTTGCCCGTGCCCGTGTAGTCCATGTAGAAGCGTTTATCGTCAGTGAGCCGGTAATAGGCGGCGTTGTCTATGCCCCGGAACGATAGCGTCGGCCCTAAATGATTCCCTTCGGCGGTGTGGTTGTAAACAACGTCCAGGATGACTTCGAGACCGGCGGAGTGGAGCCGCTTCACCATCGTCTTGAACTCGCTGATGGAGCCGGTCGCCGAGTAGCGCATGTCAGGGGCCAAAAAGCCGATGGAGTTGTAGCCCCAGTAGTTCTTCAGGCCCCGGTCAACGAGGTGCTTGTCATCCACGAAAAGGTGGACGGGCATCAGTTCCACGGCGGTAACGCCGAGCCTTTTCAGATGTTCGATGGCCGGGGCCGAGGCGAGGCCGGCGTATGTTCCGCGGATGTCCTCGGGCACGTCCGGGTGCTTTTTGGTGAAGCCCTTGACGTGCGTCTCGTAGATGATGGTGTCGCGCCAGGGTATCTTCGGTGGGCGGTCGTCGCCCCAGGTGAAGGCGGTGTCAACGACCCGGCATTTCGGCATCCCGGCAGCGTTGTCCGTCTCGCTCATGGAGAAGTCCTCGTCTTCGGAGAACTTGTAGCCGAAGTGGTCCGCGGACCAGTCGAGCGGCCCGACGGTGGCCTTAGTGTACGGGTCGAGGAGGAGTTTGTTGGGGTTGAAGCGGTGGCCGTTCTCGGGGTCGTATGGACCGTGGACGCGGTAGCCGTAGAGGAGGCCGGGGCGTCCTTCGGGGAGGTAGCAGTGCCAGATCTGGTCGGTATGCTCCGGTATCCGGATGCGCTCCAATTCATTCCCGGAAGGATCGAAGAGACAGAGATCCACGGCCTCCGCGTTCTCCGAGAACAGCGCGAAGTTCACGCCCTCCTCATCCCAGGTCGCCCCTAGAGGATACGGATTCCCAGGCCAGACGGTAGTGTTGTTGGTACTCAAATCAGGGATGTTCCTTTCTTCGAGAGCGTGTCAGCCGGTCAGCAAGAGAAAGCTGACCGGCTGACACGCTGACTAGCTGACCGGCTTCAAAATAATCGTCGCCAGAGGCGGCAGCGTTAGCGCGAGCGAGTATGGTTTTCCGTGGGCCGGGGTTTCTTGCGCTTCGATGGTTGCTTCGCCTATGCCGCTGCCGCCGTAGCGATTGTCGTCGGTATTCAGAACCACTTCGTAGCGGCCTCCGGCTGGGACTCCAATTTGGTAGTTCTCGTGGACTACCGGGGTGAAATTGCAGATGACTATTACGAAGTCATCCGGGTCTTTTGCCCTGCGGAGGAAGGATATTACGCTGTTCTGGCGGTCTGAGTCGGAGATCCACTCGAATCCCTCTGGCTCGAAGTCTACTTCGTGGAGCGCGGGCGTGGCCTTGTAGATGGCGTTGAGATCCCGGACGAGATTCTGAATGCCGACGTTGTTTTCGTTGTCCAGGAGGTTCCAGTCTAGCTGGGTGTCGTGGTTCCATTCGCGGCTCTGGGCCAGCTCGCCGCCCATGAAGAGCAGGCTTTTTCCGGGGTGTATGTAGGTGAGGCCGTAATAGGCGCGGAGGTTGGCGAAACGCTGCCATTCGTCGCCGGGCATCTTGTTTATTAGGGAGCCCTTGCCGTGGACGACCTCGTCGTGGGAGAGGGGGAGCACGAAGTTCTCGTTGAAAGCGTAGACGAGCGAGAAGGTGAGGCGGTCGTGGTGGTAGGAGCGGTGGAGTGGATCTTCCTGCATGTACTGGAGGGAGTCGTGCATCCAACCCATGTTCCATTTGTATCCGAATCCGAGGCCGCCCATGTACGTCGGGCGGCTGACCATCGGCCAGGCGGTGGACTCCTCGGCGATGGTGACGGCGCCGGGAGCGTGTTCGTAGACTAGCTCGTTGGTCTTTTGCAGGAAGGCTATGGCCTCCAGGTTCTCGTTGCCGCCGCGCTCGTTTGGGACCCACTGGCCCTCTTCACGCGAGTAGTCCAGGTAAAGCATCGAGGCTACCGCGTCCACCCGCAGACCGTCCACATGGTACTCCCGGCACCAGAATAGGGCGTTCGCGGTCAGGTAGTTGCGGACCTCGGGGCGACCGTAGTCGAAGATGAGCGTGCCCCAATCAGGGTGACGGCCCTGCCTGGGATCTGCGTGCTCGTACAGGTGCGTGCCGTCGAAGAGACCGAGGCCGTGCGCGTCCTCCGGGAAGTGAGCCGGGACCCAGTCGATCACGACGGCTATCCCCGCCCGGTGGAAGGCGTCAACGAGATGCTTGAAATCATCCGGGGTCCCGAAGCGGCTCGTCGGGGCGAAGAGGCCGAGTGGCTGGTAGCCCCACGAGCCGTCGAATGGGTACTCTGTTGGCGGCAGGAACTCTACGTGCGTGTAGCCTAGCTCCGCGACGTAGAGCACCAACTCGTCGGCTAGCTGGCGGTATGTAAAGTATGAGCCGTCTTCGTTGCGGCGCCATGAGCCGAGGTGAACTTCGTAAGTCGTCATCGGAGCGTCGAGGGCGTTCTTTTCGGCGCGGCGCTGCATCCAGTTCGCGTCGTCCCATTCGTAGCGCGTGGGGTCGTGGACTATGGAGGCTGTGCCTGGGAGCTTCTCGGCCCGGAAGCCGAACGGGTCGGCTTTCAGGGGGAGGAATTCTCCGTCCGGGCCTTTGATCTCGAATTTGTACACCGCGCCGTCGCCGACCTCGGGGACGAAGATCTCCCAGACCCCGCCAGGATACTTCCTCATCCCGTGACGGCGGCCTTCCCAGCCGTTGAAATCGCCAACGACGGAGACCCTCCGCGCGTTCGGAGCCCACACGGCGAAGGCGGTCCCCCCGACGCCATCCACCTCGGATATGTGCGCCCCGAGCTTATCGTAGAGGCGGTGATGATTGCCTTCCCCGAAGAGATGGAGATCCATCTCTCCCAGGGTCGGGGGGAAGCGGTACGGGTCTTCGACTTCCGCGACCGTCGCATCGTCCCACGCAACCCGGAGCCGGTACGGGACGACCTCTGAGGCGGAGACGATACCGGCGAAGAGACCGTCAGAATTTACGGGAGCGAGATCCCCGAGGGAGTAGCCACCCACGGAGACGGCCTGAACCCGGCGAGCGTCACCGGGGAGGAAGGTCCGCACTACGAACTCGCCATCCTCCTCGTGCATGCCGAGCACGGAGAATGGGTCGGGGTGGTCGCCGGACGCGATAGCGCGCAGGGTCTCGTCGTGGATCATGTCTCATCCTCCTCTTCCGGCTCCTCAAGGAGATCCAGGATTCCCCGAACCGGGATGCCGGTCCAGTCAGGGCGATTATCCAACTCGTAACGGACTTCGTAAAGAGCCTTCTCCAGCGTAAATAGCTCGACGAGGGAGCGCATCCGGCCCTCGTCTCGCGGCGGCGTGGAGGAGTCGCGGGTGCCCTCGGCGTAGCCGTCGAGGAACGCCTGCCGCGCCCGCCGCTCCCACTCCCGTACCAGCGGTTCCAGCGTGTCGAGTTGATCTGCGCGTTCGATACTCGGGTTGCGTACCGCGGATTGGGCAGCATAGTTGAAGGAGCGAAGCATCCCGGCAACGTCGCGCAAGGGGGAGTGCTTCTCGCTCCGCTCCGAGAGCGGGCGGGCTGGTTCTCCCTCGAAGTCTATGATCTGGAAGTCGTTGCCAGCAACGAGGACCTGCCCGAGGTGGTAGTCGCCGTGCAGTCGGCTCTTTACCGTTGCGAGTCCCTCGCTGGAGGCGGCTTCGAGGCGGTCGAAGATTCTAGCCTCCATCCGCAGCAGGAGATCCACGTCCGGGCGTATATCTTCGGGGAGGCTATCCTGGCGCTTCTCAAGGATGGTGAGGGTGCGCCGCGCATCGTCGAGAACAGTCTCGATCCAGGCCCGAACCTCCCCCGAGGTAGCGACCTCGGGCGCGAAGGCCGGGTCGTCCGTGGGGACGGCGAAAGCCTCGTGCATCTCGCCCGTGCGGAGCCCCAGAGTGTGCATCAAGTTGGCGAAGAACGCCTCCCGCGCCTCGAACTCTTCATCGAGCTGCGCGTCGTCCTCCTCCAGGCTCCAGGTAGTCATCAGGCGATCCTGGAGGTATCGGTCGAGGTAGTCGAGGGTATACGACCAGCCGTCGCCCTGGTTCGGGACGAAGCCCTGTAGCACGGCGAGGGTCGTGGGCGTCCCGTCAGAACCCGTGTACTCGATGGCCCCGCCGAGCGGTGGGGTGTTGCCGAAGCCCGCCACTTCGGTGAGGTGGCGTCCGATCTCCAACTCCGGGTTCGTCCCTTCCTGGAGACGCCGGTACGCCTTCAATACCATCCGCTCGCCCAAGATCACCGACGTGTTGCTCTGCTCCACTCCGGCGCGACGCACAGCGATGTCTCTTGTCTCTTCATCCCCGAGCATCTCCTCGAAGAAGCCGGTCTTCGTGAACTGAACCGTTCCTTCTCCCATGCCGGACTCGCGCTCCTCGTCCATCGCCGCGAGCAAGGTCTGGCAGAAGCCCTCGTCGGCCATCGCGTCGAAGAGGACGCCCATCCTGGCGCGGCGGCGCAGCTTGGCGACGGCGTACGGGCCGAGGCCGGAGGTCCGGTCCTTCTCCCTGTCCTCCCAGGTCGCCGAGAGCGGCAGGAAGTACGTGTGCGAGGCCGCATCGGAACCGTCACCGATCTTCACTCGCAGGAGCGTCAGGAGCCAGTGCCGGCCCAGTTCGGCGCGGGCTGCGACCTCGACGCCGGTTATCTTCGTCCCCTTCGCCCCGAACCAGCGCCGGATGCCGAGGAAGTTCGGCAGTGCTTCTTTTTCGAGCAAGGAGACCTGGCGGGCGGGCAGGCGCAGGGGGGCCCGGCTGGCGTCGTGGGCTGGTTCGCGGCCGGCTGGCAGCACGATGACCGGAAGCTCGGAGACCGGCGGGCTCTCCTCGTGCCAGCTCGGGGCGGCGGCCTCGGTCGCAAGGCGGAACCAGTAGAAGCTGTGGCCCGGCAGGGTGAGCATGTATGGAAGGTCGCCCAGCGGAGGGAAGCTCGACCCGCCCATCATCTCTACCGGCACCCGGCCTCTGAAGCGCGAGAGATCCAGCTCCACCGGCTGGGCCGAGCGGGAGAGGTTGGCGACGCACAGGATGGACTCGTCCTCGTATTCACGCAGGTAGGCGAGGACCTTGCGGTTGCCTGGATGCAGGAACTCTAACGTGCCGCGCCCGAAAGCCTTGTGCGCCCGGCGGACGGAGATCAGCCGCTTCATCCAGTTAAGGAGGGAGCCAGGGTTGCGGCTCTGGGACTCGACGTTCACCGCCTCGTAACCGTATACAGGGTCCATGATGGGCGGCAGAAAGAGCCTGGCCGGATCCGTGCGGGAGAAGCCCGCGTTGCGATCCGGGGTCCACTGCATCGGGGTACGCACCGCATCCCGGTCGCCGAGAAAGACGTTGTCGCCCATCCCCAACTCGTCTCCGTAATACACGATGGGCGTCCCAGGCATGGAGAAGAGAAGGCTGTTCAAGAGTTCTATGCGGGGCCGGTCGTTCTCCATCAAGGGCGCGAGCCTACGGCGGATGCCGATGTTTATACGCATCCTGGGGTCGTTGGCGTAAGTCTGGTACATGTAGTCCCGCTCGCGGTCTGTGACCATCTCCAAAGTGAGTTCATCATGGTTTCTCAGGAAGATAGCCCACTGGCAGTTCTCAGGGATCTCGGGTGTCTGGGACATGATCTCCACGACCGGATGCCGGTCCTCCTGCGCGACAGCCATGTAGATACGTGGCATCAACGGGAAGTGAAACGCCATATGACACTCGTCCCCGTCCCCGAAGTAAGGCAGCACGTCCTCCGGCCACTGGTTGGCCTCGGCCAGAAAAAGCTTGTCCCGATACCGCTCGTCCATCTCAGCCCGCATCCTTTTAAGGACATCGTGGGTCTCGGGAAGGTTCTCGTTGTCCGTGCCTTCGCGCTCTATGAGATACGGGATAGCATCCAACCTCAGCCCATCCACGCCCGCGTCGAGCCAGAAGCGCATGACGCGCATGATCGCCTTGAAGACCTGCGGATTGTCCAGATTCAGGTCAGGCTGATGACTAAAGAAACGGTGCCAGAAATACTGCCCAGCCTCCTCGTCCCAAGTCCAATTGGAAGTCTCCGTATCCGTGAAGATGATGCGAGTATCCTGATATTTCCTGAAGTCATCACTCCACACGTAGAAGTTGCGCCGGGCCGACCCCTTCGGCGCCTTCCTCGCCCGCTGAAACCAGGGATGCGCGTCCGATGTGTGGTTGATGACCAACTCGGTTATGACCTTGAGACCGAGTTCGTGGGCTTTCCTCACGAACGCCCGGAAGTCGCGGCGGGTGCCGTAATCCTCGTGGACGCCCTTGTACTCTGAGATATCGTAGCCGTCGTCGCGGGTCGGCGAAGGGTAGAAGGGCATCACCCAGATCGCCGTGACCCCCAGATCCTTGATGTACTCCAGCCGCTCCTTCAGGCCCCGGAAGTCCCCGATGCCGTTGTTGTCCGCGTCGAAGTACGCCCGGACGTGCAACTGGTAAATAATGGCGTCCTTGTACCAGAGCAGGTCTTCCTGCCCGATTGTCCCCTTCGTAGCCTCCGTCATCTAGCGTCCGCCCGGTCCTCCGCGGTTTCGGCCCGGCTGAGGCGGAAGATTTCAGCCGGGTTCTCCTCCGGCGCGAGCCGCACCCAGAACCGGCTTCCCGTCGCCTGCATCCTGCGCCCCGAAAGAAGCTCCTCCACCACATACGGCTCGTCCTCCGCGATGCCGAGATCCCACAATGGGAAACGCACATGCGTATCGTGAGCCTCATGCGGGTCCAGGTTGGCCGCGACGAACACGGCGTTATCGCCCGTCTTTTTGCCGTAGAAGAGGATATCGTCGTTCGGGGCCTCGTGGAATTCCAGGTTCGTCAGCTCTTGCATGGCGGGGTTTTCGCGACGGATCCCATTTATCCGCTTCACGTAGTCCTTGATGTTGCCTGGCCTGTCCCAGTCCCACACCTTGTATTCGTAGACCTCCGAGTCCTGGTAATAGACCGTCGTGCCCCGCTCGCCCCTCGGCGTGTTCTCGCACAACTCGTAACCGTTGTAGATACCGTACGTGGGAGAAAGCGTGGCCGCCAGCACCAGCCGCATGATGAACGCGGGACGC
>Ga0136640_10000315_pt1 | contig 18210 bp, 14 predicted proteins | sample AntDrymUQ8642106_2_FD_105498 | JGI IMG/M metagenome (GOLD analysis project Ga0136640, IMG submission 105498) | Polar desert sand microbial communities from Dry Valleys, Antarctica - metaG UQ864 (21.06) | ecosystem: Environmental > Terrestrial > Soil > Desert | place: Antarctica: Dry Valley...
GCCACGTCCGACACCGACACCGACACCGACACCGACATCGGCACCGCTACCGGCGCCGAAGCCGGGGTCGAGAAGGTGACGCTGACCATCGACGGGTTCGAGATCACCGTGCCGGAGGGCACCCTGATCATCCGCGCCGCCGAGGTTCTCGGCATCCACATCCCGCGGTTCTGCGACCACCCGCTGCTGGACCCGATCGGTGCCTGCCGGCAGTGCATCGTCGAGATCGAGGGACAGCGCAAGCCGGTGGTCGCCTGCTCCGTGGCAGTCGCGGACGGGATGGCGGTCCGGACGCAGTTCACGAGCCGGGTCGCTGACAAGGCGCAAAAGGGCACGATGGAACTGCTGCTCATCAACCACCCACTGGACTGCCCGGTCTGCGACAAGGGCGGCGAGTGCCCGCTGCAGAACCAGGCGATGAGCAACGGCCGGTCGGAGTCCCGCTTCCGCGACGTCAAGCGGACCTACGCCAAACCGCTGGCGATCTCCTCACAGGTGCTGCTCGACCGCGAGAGGTGCGTCCTCTGCGCCCGATGCACCCGCTTCTCCAACCAGATCGCCGGCGACCCGTTCATCGAGCTGTTCGAGCGCGGCGCGCTGGAGCAGGTGGCCATCTACGAGGACGAGCCGTTCGAGAGCTACTTCTCCGGCAACACGGTGCAGATCTGCCCGGTCGGCGCGCTGACCGGTGCGGCGTACCGCTTCCGCGCCCGGCCCTTCGACCTGATGTCCACGGCCTCGGTGTGCGAGCACTGCGCCTCCGGCTGCGCCCAACGCACCGACTGGCGGCGCGGCAAGGTGATGCGGCGGCTGGCGGGTGAGGATCCGCAGGTCAACGAGGAGTGGAATTGCGACAAGGGTCGGTGGGCGTTCACCTACGCCACCGAGGCAGACCGCATCCTCACGCCGCTGGTCCGTGACGAGCAGACCGGTGAGCTCGTTTCCGCGTCCTGGCCGGAGGCGCTCGAGCGCGCCGCCGAGGGTCTGCGGGTTGCCCGCGACGCCGGTGGCGTGGGTGTGCTGCCCGGTGGACGGCTCACGCTGGAGGATGCCTACGCCTATGCGAAGTTCGCCCGGGTGGTCCTCGGCACGAACGACGTGGACATGCGCGCGCGTGCGCACTCCGCCGAGGAGTCGGAGTTCCTGGCCGCCGTTGTCGCCGGGCGACGAGATGTCACCTACGCCGACCTCGAGGCAGCGCCCGCCGTCCTGCTGGTCGCCTTCGAACCCGAGGAGGAGTCGCCCATCGTCTTCCTCAGGCTGCGCAAGGCGAACCGGACGAGGGGTCTGCCGGTGTTTGCGGTAGCGCCGTTCGCCAGCGCAGGTACGGCGAAGATGAATTGCACGGTGCTCCTGACCCCCCCGGGGTCCGAGCACCGCGTGCTCGATGCTCTTGCCGACGGCAGCGCCGGGGGGCCGGGAGCGGCCGCGGCGGCGGCGGTGCGCCAACCCGGTGCGGTGATCCTCGTCGGGGAGCGCGCTGCGGAACTGCCCGGCACGTTGGCTGCCGCGACCGCACTGGCGCGAGCGACCGGCGCCCGGCTGGCCTGGGTCCCACGCCGCGCCGGCGAGCGTGGGGCGGTCGAGGCCGGCGCGCTGCCCGGACTGCTCCCGGGTGGTCGTCGGATCGACGATCACGAGGCCCGCTCGGCAGTGCGAGCTCTCTGGTCAGCCAATCTGCCCACTGCGGCCGGGCGGGACACCTCGGAGATCCTGGCCGCCGCCCGGGTCGGCGCACTGGGTGGTCTCCTTGTCGGTGGCGTCGATCCCGCCGACCTGCCCGACCCGGGTACGGCGGTGGCGGCACTGGATGCCGCCGGGTTCGTGGTCAGCCTGGAGTTCAGGCGCTCAGCAGTGACCGAACGGGCCGACGTCGTGCTCCCCGTGGCGCCGGCGGTGCACAAGTCCGGCACCTACCTGACCTGGGAGGGTCGGCACCGGCCGTTCGAGGAGACCCTGCGCGGCACCGGCGCCCTGTCCGACGCCCGGGTCCTGCACGGCCTGGCCGACGAGATGGAGGTCGACCTTGCCTTGCCGACCCCGGAGGCGGCGCTGCATGAATTTCGCCGGCTGCTCGCCGGCGGCTCCAATGCCGCGGTCGACTCCCGGAGCGCCCCGCCTGCCGGCCTGCGGCCGGATTCGCCCGGCCTGCGGCCGGGACCGCCCGACCTTCGGCGGGGGCAAGCCATTCTTGCTTCCTGGCGGATGCTGCTGGACGAGGCCTCGCTGCAGGACGGCGAGCCCAACCTCGCCGGCACTTCACGTCGCCCCGTGCTCCGGTTGTCCCCGGCCACCGCAGGCGAGATCGGCGCCGGCGCGGGCGACCTGGTCACCCTCACCGGCCGGCTCGGCTCCATCATGCTGCCGCTGGTCATCACGGTGATGGCTGACCGCGTCGTGTGGGTGCCGATGAAGTCACCGGGCTCGGCCGTACGCGCCGGTCTCGGCTCGGCACCCGGCGACGTCGTAGCCATCAGCAAGGCGGTGATCTGATGCCCACGCTGGAAGATTTCGGGAACGACGTCTGGTGGATCATCCTCATCAAGGTCGTTGCCGTCTTCGTGATCCTGGTGCTGATGACCCTGTTCACGATCTGGCTGGAGCGTCGGGTGGTCGGCCGGATGCAGCAGCGGATCGGTCCGAACCGGGTGGGTCCGCAGGGGTTGTTGCAGAGCCTCGCCGACGGGCTGAAGCTGGCGTTCAAAGAGGACATCATGCCGGCCCTGGCGGACAAGCCGGTCTACTTCCTCGCCCCGATCATCGCCGCGATCCCGGCGTTCCTGGCATTCTCTGTTATTCCACTGGGCCCCGAAGTCTCCATATTCGGGGAACGGACCCCGCTGCAGCTGACCGACGCACCGGTCGGTGTCCTGATCGTGCTGGCCTGCGCCGCGATGGGCGTGTACGGCAGCGTCCTGGCCGGCTGGGCCTCGGGTTCGACGTACCCCCTGCTCGGAGGTCTGCGCTCGGCGGCGCAGATGGTGAGCTACGAGGTCGGGATGGGCCTGGCGATCGTGCCGGTGTTCCTGTACGCCGGATCGTTGTCGACGTCTGAGGTAGTGGCCTCGCAGGAGAACGTGTGGCACGTGTTTCCGCTGTTCGTCTCCTTCGTCATCTACGCCGTTGCTGTTGTCGGGGAGACGAACCGGGCGCCGTTCGACCTTCCCGAGGCCGAGTCGGAGCTGGTCGGCGGCTTCCACACCGAGTACAGCTCCCTGAAGTTCGCGCTGTTCTTCCTCGCTGAGTACATCAACATCGTCACCGTCTCGGCGCTGGCCGCCACGTTGTTCCTCGGCGGCTGGCGGGCGCCGTTCGGCCTCGGCACGCTCTGGGCGGGGGCGAACGAGGGATGGCTGCCGATCGTGTGGTTCCTCGGCAAGGTGTTCGCCGTCATCTTCGTCTTCATCTGGCTGCGCGGAACGCTGCCCCGGCTGCGTTACGACCAGTTCATGCAGTTCGGCTGGAAGGTGCTCGTCCCGATCGGTCTGCTCTGGATCGTCGTCGTGGCCACGCTGCGGACGCTGTCCCGCGAGTACGACTGGAGCTTCGTCCAGTCGATCGTTTTCGTCGGCATCCCGCTGGGGATTGTGCTTATCGTCATGCTGGTACTACCCGACAGGGAGCCCGAATCAGAGGATGACGACGAGGTCTACGGCATAGTGCCCGAACAGCCGAAGACGTCGTATCCGATCCCGCCGATGGATCTACTTGTGCCGACGAAGGTCGCCGGTGACCGCGTGGTCACCCGGGCCGGTGCCACCGCAGCCAACTCAGCCGCCGATGATTCGGAGACGTGACGTGCCTAGCATCCTGCCCAAGCCGTTGCAGGGCTTCGGTCTGACCTTCTCGCAGATGTTTCGCAAGGTGACCACGGAGCAGTACCCGGAGGACCAGCGCCCGACCGCGCCGCGCTACCACGGCCGGCACGTGCTCAACCGGCATCCGGACGGGCTGGAGAAGTGCGTCGGCTGCGAGCTGTGCGCCTGGGCCTGCCCCGCCGACGCGATCTACGTCGAGGGCGGCTGGAACACCGAGGAGGAGCGGTACTCCCCGGGGGAGCGCTATGGAGCCATCTACCAGATCAACTATCTGCGCTGCATCTTCTGCGGGCTGTGCATCGAAGCCTGCCCGACCCGTTCGCTGACGATGAGCAACGACTACGAACTGGCCGACGACAACCGGCAGAACCTGATCTACACCAAGGAGCAGTTGATGGCCCCGCTGCTGCCCGGCATGGAGCAACCGCCGCATCCGATGCGGCTGGGCAAGACCGAGCAGGAGTACTACCTACGCGCCGACCCGCCCGCTCCGGTCGACGTCGCGGTGGAGCCGGGTACATGAACCCGCAGCTGACGGTGCTGGCCGCGGAGGCCGTCTCGACCGGCGAGGCCGTGACGTTCTGGATCGTCGGACCGGTCGCGTTGGCCGGCGCGCTGGGGATGGTGTTCAGCCGCAACGCCATCCACTCAGCCCTGTGGCTGGTGCTCACCATGCTGGGGCTGGGTGTCTTCTACTTCGTCCAGCAGGCCCCGTTCCTCGGCGTCGTACAGATCATCGTCTACACCGGCGCGATCATGATCTTGTTCCTCTTCGTGCTGATGCTCGTCGGCCGCGAGTCCTCGGACTCGGTGGTGGAGACCCTGCGCGGCCAACGGCAGGCAGCGGTCGTGGCCGGCGTCGCGTTCGCTGCATTGGTCGGCGCCGGCATCGGCCGCGCTGTCACGGGCGCCCCCGTCGAGGGTCTGGCCGAGGCCAACCAGGACGGCGGCAACGTCGTGGCGATCGCGAAAATCCTCTTCACCGACTACCTGTTCGCCTTCGAGCTGACCAGCGCGCTGCTCATCACGGCAGCGGTCGGGGCGATGGTCCTCGCCCACGTCGAGAAGGAGCCGGGCGAGCGGCGTACCCAGCGGGATCTCGCAGCCGCGCGGTACGCCGGTCCCCGGCCCCAGACACTGCCCGGCCCCGGTGTGTTCGCGACGTCCAATGCCGTCGACACCCCGGCGATGCTGCCCGACGGCCGGGTGGCCGAGGACAGCGCCGCGACCGGCGTCGAGATGAAGCCGCTGCCACCGGCACCGGATCGCGTGGACGACGAGGCCTCGACCCAACCACCCGCGCGATTCGGCTGGCGGGCATGAGGGTGCTTCCGGCCACCGCCGACCCCTGCGGTCCTGCCGTGTCCGCACGCACGGGGCCGGGCTCATGACGCCCACCTACTACCTGGTCCTCGCCGCCATCCTTTTCACGATCGGTGCGGTCGGTGTTCTGGTACGCCGCAATGCGATCGTCGTGTTCATGTGCATCGAGCTGATGCTCAACTCGGTGAACCTGACGCTCGTGACCTTCGCCCGGATCAACGGAACGCTCGACGGCCAGATCATCGCGTTCTTCGTGATGGTCGTCGCCGCCGCGGAGGTCGTTGTCGGGCTGGCGATCATCATGTCGATCTTCCGGACCCGCCGGTCGGCCTCGGTCGACGATGCCAACCTGCTGAAGTACTGACTGCCGAGGATCTGAGTGGACGAGACGACCTCCTACGCAGCTGCCACCGGCGCGCTGAGCACGATCTGGCTGCTCATCGCGCTGCCGCTGCTCGGCGCCGCGGTGCTGCTGCTGAGCGGGCGGCGGCTGGACAGGACGGCGCCGGTCATCGGAACCGCGGTCGTCGCGGTGACGTTCGCGCTGTCGGTGTTCTACGTCGTCACGCTGGCCGGGCAGGACAACCGCTCGGTCTCGGTGGATCTGTTCAGCTTCATCCCGGTGGGCAGCCTGCAGGTCGACGCGGGTCTGCTGCTGGACCCCCTGTCGGCGGTGTTCATCCTGCTGATCACCGGTGTGGGTGGCCTGATTCACCTGTACTCGATCGGCTACATGCACAACGATCCCGGGGCGCGGCGGTTCTTCGGCTACCTCAACCTCTTCGTGGCAGCGATGTTGTTGCTGGTTCTCGGCAACAGCTTCGTCGCGCTGTACGTCGGATGGGAAGGCGTCGGCCTGGCGTCGTACCTGCTGATCGCGTTCTGGTACACCCGTCCGAACGCCGCAACGGCGGCGAAGAAGGCCTTCATCATGAACCGGGTCGGCGACGTCGGCCTGGCACTCGCCATCTTCCTGATGTTCGCGACGCTGGGTTCCACGTCGTACGCCGAGGTGCTCGGCGGCGCTGACGCCCTGACCGGCGGTACGGCGACCGCGCTCGCGCTGCTGCTCCTTCTCGGTGCCTGCGGGAAGTCCGGCCAGTTCCCGCTGCAGGCCTGGCTGCCCGATGCCATGGAGGGCCCGACACCGGTCTCGGCACTGATCCATGCGGCGACGATGGTGACGGCCGGTGTCTACCTCATCGCCCGCTCCGCCCCGATCTACAACCTGACCGAGACCGGGCGCACGGTGGTCGCCATCGTCGGCGCGGTCACGCTGCTCATCGGTTGCGTCGCCGGCTGCGCGAAGGACGACATCAAGCGGGTTCTGGCCTGGTCCACGGTCAGCCAGATCGGCTACATGTTCTTGGCCGTCGGCCTCGGCCCGGCCGGCTACGCGGTCGGCATCCTGCACCTGCTCACCCACGGCTTCTTCAAGGCCGGGCTGTTCCTCGGCGCCGGGTCGGTCATGCACGGCATGCATGACGAGGTCGACATGCGTAAGTACGGCGCACTGGCGAAGCGGATGAAGATCACGTTCGCCACGTTCACCCTGGGTTATCTGGCCCTGATCGGGTTCCCGTTCCTGTCCGGCTTCTACTCCAAGGACCTCATCATCGAGGCGGCCTTCGACAAGGGCGGGACGTCCGGGTGGCTGCTCGGCGGTGCTGCGCTGCTGGGAGCCGGTCTGACCGCGTTCTACATGACCAGGCTGATGCTGATGACGTTCTTCGGCGAGGCGCGGTGGTCCAAGGGGGTGGAGCCGCACGAATCCCCGACCGTCATGACAGCGCCGATGATCGTGCTCGCCTTCGGGTCGGTCTTCGCCGGGTTCCTGCTGGTGAACGTGTTCCCCCTGGAATCCTGGCTGGAGCCGGTCTTCGGTCCGCGACCCGAGGTCGACCACGTCATCGAACCGATAGTCGTGACACTCCTGGTGACGGCGTTCGTCGCGCTCGGCATCACCGCGGCGTGGGTGTTCGTCGGCCGACGCGAGGTTGCCCGCACCGCGCCGGTCTCGGTCTCGGCGGTGGTCCGCGCCGCGCGGGCGAACCTCTACGGTGACGCGGTCAACGAGTCGGTGTTCATGCGGCCGGGGCAGTGGTTGACGCGGGCACTGGTGTACGTCGACAACAAGGGGGTCGACGGCGCGGTCAACGGAGTCGCCGCCCTGATGGGTGGCAGTTCCGCACGACTCGGCCGGGCGCAGAACGGCTTCGTCCGCAGCTACGCCCTCGGCATGCTCGGAGGATCGATCCTGGTGGTGGCCGCCCTGCTCGCGGTGAGGTTCGGATGACTCGGGACGAGGTGTTTGGGTGAGCACCCTCCTGCTGGTCACCTTGCTGCTGCCGCTCGTCGGCGGCGTGGTGGTCGCCGCACTGCCCACGGACCGGCTGCAACTCGCCAAGCAACTGACCCTCGGGGTCTCCCTCGTCGTGCTGGTGCTGACGCTGGTAATGGCGGTCCGCTTCGACACCGGCGGCGAGCGGTTCCAGTACGTGTCGTCCTACACCTGGATCGCCGACTTCGGGGTCCGCTTCGCCCTCGGCGTCGACGGCATCGCGGTAGTCCTGATCGCGCTGATCGGCGTACTCGTCCCCGTCGTCATCGCCGCCTCGTGGAACGACGAGCCGCCCAGGCGGCCTCATGAGCGTGCCGTCGATCGGGAGCACGCAGCCGGAGCGGACCGTTCGGTGTCGCGCGGGATGCACAGCATGAAGGCGTTCTTCGCCTGGCTGCTGGTGCTGGAGACGATGATGATCGGAGTCTTCGCAGCGACCGACGTCTTCCTGTTCTACGTGTTCTTCGAGGTCATGCTCGTGCCGATGTACTTCCTGATCGGGAGCTTCGGCGGACCGCGTCGGCAGTACGCCGCTGTGAAGTTCTTCCTCTACAGCCTGCTCGGCGGCCTGATCATGCTGGCCTCGGTGATCGGCCTGTTCGTCGTCAGCCAGAGCCAACTGGGTCAGGGCACGTTCGCCTTCGATGCGCTCCGGCAGCTGGAGATCACGCCGGGAACGCAGAAGCTGCTGTTCCTCGGGTTCTTCATCGCCTTCGCCATCAAAGCTCCGCTGGTGCCGTTCCACACTTGGCTGCCCGACGCCGGTGCCGAGGCCCCGATCGGTGGGGCTGTGCTGCTCGTCGGCGTACTGGACAAGGTCGGGACTTTCGGCTTCCTGCGCTACTGCCTGCCGCTGTTCCCGGATGCCTCGCGGTTCTTCGCGCCGTTTGCCCTGGTGCTCTCCGTGGTCGGGATCGTCTACGCGGCGCTGCTCGCGATGGGGCAGAGCGACATGAAACGGCTGATCGCCTACACGTCCATCGCGCACTTCGGCTTCATCGGGTTGGGCATCTTCGCGTTCACGACGCAGGCCGGCACAGGTGCGGTGCTCTACATGGTCAACCACGGCATCTCCACCGGCGCGCTGTTCCTGATCGTCGGCGTCCTCATCAACCGCGGGGGGAGCCGCCTGATCGGTGACTACGGAGGGATGGCGAAAATCACGCCGCTTCTCGGCGGCGCCTTCCTCATCGCCGGCCTGAGTTCGCTGGCGCTGCCCGGCACGAACAGCTTCGTCAGCGAGTTCCTCGTCCTGATCGGCTCCTTCGACACCCAGCCGGTGTTCGCCATCATCGCCACCGCAGGCATCATCCTGGCGGCGCTGTACATCCTGCTGATGTACCAACGCACCATGCACGGCCCGGACAACCTCAGCAATCCCCGCCTGCGCACGGCGCGCGACCTGGACAAGCGTGAACTGGCCACCATCGGTCCGCTGATCGCTTTGATCATCGTGTTGGGGGTCTACCCCAAGCCCCTGCTCGACATCATCACCCCGGCCGTGGAGGCGACGATGGTGGACCTCGGCGCCACCGACCCCGCCCCCACCGTCGCCGAAGAGGCGGGCTCATGATTATGACCCCGCCCGCCTCCGGCCAGTCCGCTCCTGTTGTGTGCTCCCGGCCGGAGGCGGGCTCATGATTGAAGCACCGTCGGTGAGCTACGCGGGCCTCTCGCCAGTCCTGCTTGTCCTCGGCGCCGCGCTCGTCGGTGTCCTGGTGGAGGCCTTCGTCCCACGCGCCTACCGTTGGGGCACCCAGCTGGCGGTGGCACTCGGCGGAACGCTCGGTGCCCTCGTAGCGGTGGCGCTGGTGGCGGGCAAGCAGGAACTGACGCTTGCCCGCGCTGTCGCCATCGACGGGCCGGCGCTCTTCCTCGAGGGCACGTTGGCGCTGCTCGGCGTGCTGGCCATCCTGCTGCTGGCCGAACGCTCTCCCGACATGGGTGGCAGCGCATTCGTCGCGCAGGCCGCCGTACCGGTCGGCACCGCGCTGGACCGGCAGCTGTCGACGCAGACCCGCAGCCAGACCGAGGTCTTCCCACTGGCCACCTTCGCCCTCGGCGGCATGATGCTCTTCGCCGCGTCGAACAACCTGCTGGTCATGTTCGTCGCGCTCGAGGTCTTGTCCTTGCCGCTATACCTGCTTGCCGGGTTGTCCCGCCGCCGACGGCTGCTGTCGCAGGAAGCAGCGCTGAAGTACTTCCTGCTCGGCGCGTTCACGTCGGCGTTCTTCCTCTACGGACTGGCGCTGATCTACGGCTTCGCCGGCACCGTGGACCTGCGCGGAATCTTCGACCAGGCGGCGGGCACCGACAAGAGCGACGCTCTGTTCGTGATCGGGCTGGCGATGCTCATCGTCGGGCTCCTCTTCAAGGCCGGTGTGGCGCCGTTCCACACTTGGACGCCAGACGTGTACCAGGGTGCACCGACGTCGGTGACCGCGTTCATGGCCGCCTGCACCAAGGTCGCCGCCTTCGGCGCGATCCTGCGGGTCCTCTACGTCGGGTTCGGCAACAGCGACTGGACCTGGCGCCCGGTGCTGTATGGCGTCGCGATCGTCACGCTGATCGTCGGGTCGGTGCTGGCGCTGACGCAGACCGACGTCAAGCGGATGCTCGCGTACTCCTCCATCGCGCACGCCGGCTTCATCCTCACCGGGACGATCGCCAACTCCGCGGCGGGACTGTCCAGCACGATGTTCTACCTGCTCACCTACGGCCTGACGACGATCGGAAGTTTCGCCGTGGTCATGCTGGTGCGTGACGCCGAGGGGGAGGCCGGGCACCTGTCCCAGTGGGCCGGACTGGCCAAACGCTCACCGCTGGTCGCCGGCGTGTTCTCGCTCTTCCTGCTGGCCCTGGCCGGGATCCCGCTGACCAGTGGCTTCACCGGCAAGTTCGTGGTCTTCCGGGCCGCGCTCGATGCGGGCGCCGGGCCACTCGTGGTCATCGCGCTGCTGGCCAGTGCGGTCGCCGCATTCTTCTACATCCGGGTGATCGTGCTGATGTACTTCTCCGAGCCGGCCGCGGACGGGCCCACGGTGGCTGTTCCCGGCATGCTCACGACGGTGTCGCTGGCCATTGCCGCGGCGGCCACGGTGTTGCTCGGAGTGGCCCCCGGAGCGGTACTGGATCTGGCCAACCAGGCAGCCCAGTTCGTCGGCTAGATGACCACTACCCTGCAGAGCATGACCGGGCAGGGGGTTATCGGCGTTGATTTCGCCGACCCGGAGCTGCGGGCGGCCGTCGGCGCCGGCCTGGACGAGGTCGAGGAGTTACTCCGGCGGTCCCTGTCGAGCAACGACCCGTTCGTCCGGGAAGCCTCGCGGCATCTGTTCCTGGCCGGCGGCAAACGGTTCCGTCCGCTGCTCGTGCTGCTGGCCGCCTCGTTGGGTGATCGGTCCCGGCCGGGCGTCGTGCCCGCCGCCGTCGTCGTGGAGCTGACCCACCTCGCGACGCTGTACCACGACGACGTCATGGACGAGGCCGTCGTACGCCGTGGTGCCCCCAGCGCCAACACCCGCTGGGACAACACAGTGGCGATCCTGACCGGGGACTTCCTCTTCGCCCGCGCCTCGGACATCCTTGCCGACCTCGGTACGGAGGCGGTGCGCCTGCAGGCGCGCACCTTCGAGCGGTTGGTGACCGGGCAGATCCGGGAGACCGTCGGGCCGGGCGCCGGCGACGAGCCCATCGAGCACTACCTGCAGGTGGTGGCCGAGAAGACCGGCTCGCTGATCGCGACGTCGGCGCGGTTCGGCGCCATGTTCGGCGGGGTCGCAGCCGGCCTGGTCGAGGCGCTCACCCGGTACGGCGAGCAGATCGGGATCGCGTTCCAGCTCTCCGACGACATCATCGACATCGCGTCGGAGGAGACCCAGCTGGGCAAGACCCCAGGCACCGACCTCCGGGAGGGGATCCGGACGCTGCCCATGCTGCACGCCCTGGCCGGCGACGACCCCGCGGAGGCCCGGCTGCGTGAGTTGCTGTCCGCTGACCTGTCCACGGATGGGCCGCACGCTGAGGCGCTGGCATTGTTGCGCTCGTCCCCGGGCATGGACAGGGCGCGCGAGACGCTCGGCTCCTACGCCGCCAGCGCCCGCGAGACCCTCGCCGAGGTCCCGGTCGGGCCGGCCCACGATGCGCTGCTCCTGCTGTGCGACTTCGTGGTGGCCCGTACCGGCTGACCTAAGCCGGGTCAGCCTTCGACGATGAGCTGACCGCTCATGTTCGAGTGCAGGGTACAGATGAGGTCGTATGTGCCGGCTTCGGGCGCGGTGAACGTCGCGGACTGGCCGGGGTCGATCAACGGCTGCTCGAACGCCCCGCCGGCGTCGTTGGCATTGTGCGGCGCCGCGTCCTCGTTGACGACGGTGACCTCCGTACCGGGAGCGACGGTCAGCGGATCGCCGTACTGGAAGTCCACGATGGTGATCGTCGCTCCGCTGGTCTCACCCTGTGACGTCTCCTCGCTTTCGGTAGTCTCCTCGCTAGAGCCGGTGTCCGTGCCCGGGGCGGTGCCGGCGTCGTCGGGCTCGTCCGAGCCGCAGCCGGCGAGCAGAACCGGGACGCAGGCGATGATGCCGGCCGCTGCGAGCCGGATCCGGTGGGTTCTCATGACCTGGAATACGCAGCCCGACCGGTTGCGGTTCACCGGAGGCCGAGAGTGAACCGGCACCATCGGCGCTGCGTGTGGGTGAGGGGGTGACAAGCAGGTGCAATCAGAGGCCGACCTCATGCGTGCGCTGCATGACGAGCATGCCTCGGCGCTGTGGTCGTTCGCGCTGCGGTTGACCGGAGGCGATCACGCCAGGGCGCAGGATGTGGTCCAAGAGGCGTTGATGCGGGCTTGGCGGCATCCGGAGGTGCTCGACCCGGCCAGGGGTTCGGCTCGCGCCTGGCTGTTCACCACGGCACGGCGGATCGTCATCGATGAGTGGCGGCGAGCCGAGGTCCGGCCGCTGGTGATCACCGAAGACGTGCCCGAGGTCGTCACACCGGACGCCGTCGACGCCGCGCTGCAGGCGTGGCTGATCGAGGACGCCCTCGCGGCGTTGTCGGCCGCTCACCGCGACGTACTGGTCGAATGCTTCCTGCGAGGTCGGTCGGTGGCCGATGCGGCACGGACGCTCGGGATCCCTCCCGGAACGGTCAAGTCACGCACGCACTACGCGCTTCGGGCACTCAAGCTCGCGCTGGAGGAGATGGGGGTGACCGAATGACCTGCCCGTACGCCGATCACGACGCGTCCTACGTCCTCGGCGCTCTCGACCCGAACGAGCAGCAGAGCTACCGCGCCCACCTGACCGAGTGCGAGGGCTGCCGTACCTCGGTCGACGAGCTGGCCCCGATGCGCGGACATCTGGCCCGGCTGCTGCCCGTCGCGGACAGCGTCGCCCCCGCCCCCGCCGCGCCCGGCACCGGCGCTCCCCCCGGCCTGCTGCCAGACCTTGCCGACCGGGTCCGGACCCAACGCCGGATGGCCAGATGGCGAGTGGCCGTGGCTGGAGTCGTCGTCGCTGCGGCAGCGGCGACGGCCGGAGCCGTCATCGCCGCATCCGAGCCTGCTGACAATCCCGCGACCGTCCTCACCATGTCGGCCGAGCCCGGAGTCCCGGTCGAGGCGACCCTGCTCGTGACCGGTCGTGGTTGGGGGACGTCGATCGACACCCGCTGCCGTTACGACGGATCCCCGTACGGCGGGTCGTCGGAGTCGACGTACGAGCTGTACGCCATCGACGAGGACGGCAGCGAATCGTTGGTGTCCTCGTGGCGGCAGCTCTCGGGCCGTGAGATCACCGTTCCGGGCTCGACCCGACTGGACCTGTCCGACATCGACCGGCTCGAGGTGCGGACCGTGACCGGCGAGACGATTCTCCGTACCGATCTGTGACCGGCCGGTCTCGCGCCCGCTGCCGACAACGGGCTAACCTCTCCGCAGTCGACTCATCACCCAGGGTCAGCGGCTCCATGAGAGGGACACCATGAGTCCACGACGGCGCAGCATCCGCCCAGCGTTCATCGGTATCGCCGTGGCCGCGGTGCTCGCGCCGCTCCTGCCGGCGGTGCCTGCCGCCGCCGCGCCGGCCGTTCAGGCGCGACCGACGTTCACCATCACGCAGATCGCCTCCGGGTTGTCGATCCCCTGGGACATCGCACAGACGCCGGACGGGACGCTGATCTTTGACCAGCGTGCCGGCGGGCTGTCGGTACGCCGGACCAACGGCTCTGTGGCCACCCTCAACGCCGACATGAGCGACCTCTACGCCAACGGTGAGACCGGCCTGATGGGCCTGGTCCTCGATCCCGGTTTCGCGGGCAACCGACGCTTCTACACCTGCCAGGGTCACCAGGCCGGCACTGACAAGGAGATCCAGGTCATCGCGTGGACCGTCAACGCCGGGTACACCACCGCTACCCGGGTGGCCGATCCACTGCTCGGAGACATTCCGGCGAACGCGAGCATCGGCAGGCACGGCGGATGCCGGTTGCGCTTTGACAACACCGGCGCCCTGATGATCGGCACAGGGGACAACGCGCTCGGCAGCGCACCACAAGACCTCACCTCGCTGGCCGGCAAGGTGCTGCGGATCGATCCGATGACCGGCGGCCCGGCGGGCGGCAACCCGGGCATTGGTTCGGCCAACCCGAACACCCGGTTGCTGTGGACGTTCGGGCACCGCAACATTCAGGGCCTGGCGCTGCATCCGAACGGCCAGATGGCCAGCGTCGAGCACGGCCCGTCCCGAGACGACGAGGTCAACCTGGTCCTGCGTGGTCGCAACTACGGCTGGGACCCCGACGGCGCCGGTGGCGGCTATGACGAGTCGGTGCCGATGACCGACCTGGTGAAGTTCCCCAAGGCCCAGCCGGCCGCATGGAGTTCCGGGTCCAGCACGGAGGCCACGTCCGGCGCCACGTTCCTCATCGGCCCGCAGTGGCAGGCCTGGAACGGGACGCTGGTCGTCGCCGAGTTGAAGAATCAGTCGTTGCTCCGGCTGACGTTCAACCGTCAGGGGCAGCTGATCGGCGAGGAACTGATTCCCGAGCTCACCGGCACCTACGGCCGGCTGCGCACGGCCCAGCTCGGCACCGACGGCTCGCTGTACCTGACCACTGCCAACGGCGGCGGCAGCGACGTCATCCTCAAGGTCACGCCGACGGGGTAGCTGGCACCGTCCAGCTGTCGTTGCCCCGTAGCAGTGCCGCCAGGTCCGCGTCCTGAGTCAGCGCCGCCTGCGCCATCTGGGCGGCCATCAGCCCGTCGTACGTTGGCCGCTGCACGGAGCGGAAGACCCCTACCGGGGTGTAGCGCAGGTCCGGACCGGACAGCCGTGACAGCGCGAAGGCTTGCGACGGGTCGGCGGCATAGGCGTCGTGCACGACGATGTCCCCTGGCCTTACCGCGGACGTCGTACCAATCACCAGTTCTCCGCGTTGCCCGATCACCACGCACCGGGAGCCGTCTGGCCCGAAACGGATGGGCTCGCCGTGCTCGAGCGGGATCAACCACTGGTCGCGAGTCTGCGGATCCTTGAGCAGGTCGAATGCGCCGTCGTTGAAGATGTTGCAGTTCTGGTAGATCTCCACCAGGGCTGTGCCCTCATGTGCGGCCGCAGCGCGCAGCACCGACGTCAGATGGGCGCGGTCTGAGTCGATGGTGCGTGCCACGAAGCTTGCCTCCGCGCCGAGCGCAAGCGACACCGGGTTGAACGGGAAGTCCAGCGAACCCATCGGCGTGGACTTGGTGATCTTTCCGATCTCCGACGTCGGCGAGTACTGCCCCTTGGTCAGCCCGTAGATCCGGTTGTTGAACAACAGGATCGTCAGGTTCACGTTGCGGCGCAGCGCATGGATCAGGTGGTTGCCGCCGATGGACAGCGCGTCCCCGTCACCGGTCACCACCCACACGGACAGGTCCGGGCGCGACGCGGCGAGGCCGCTCGCGATCGCCGGCGCTCGACCGTGGATGGAGTGCATGCCGTAGGTGTTCATGTAGTACGGGAAGCGGCTCGAGCAGCCGATGCCCGAGACGAACACGATGTTCTCGCGGCGCAGCCCCAGTTCCGGCAGAAACCCTTGCACCGCAGCGAGGATCACGTAGTCACCGCAACCCGGGCACCAGCGGACTTCCTGGTCGGTCTTGAAGTCCTTGGGCCGCTGCGCAACGTCCGTCTTGGGTACGCCGGACAGCGCCGGACTCCCCAGATCGATGCTCATGTACCGGCTCCTTGCAATACGTGCCACAGCGCTTCTTCGAGATCAGCCGCGCGGAAGGGCATCCCGTTGACCTGGTTGATGCTCACGACGTCCACCAGATAGCAGGCCCGGAGCAGCAGGGCCAACTGGCCGAGATTCAGCTCCGGCAGGACAACCCGGTCGTAGCGGTGGAGCAGATCCCCGAGGTCTGACGGGAACGGATTCAGATGGCGTAGGTGCACCTGCGCGACGGGGACACCCCGTCGTCGTACGCGGTGGCAGGCCGCGTCGATGACACCGTGGGTCGATCCCCAGCCGAGCACGAGGACGCCCGCCGCGCCACTCGGGTCGTCGACCAGCAAGGGCGGGATGGACTGCGCGATCCGGTCCACCTTGGACTGTCGCAACCGGACCATGAGGTCGTGGTTCGCGGGGTCGTAGGAGATCTCGCCGGTCTCGTCCGCCTTTTCCAGCCCGCCGATCCGGTGCTCGAGCCCGGCTGTGCCGGGGATCGCCCAAGGCCGGGCGAGGGTTGCGGGATCACGCTCGTACGGCAGGAACGGCCGGTCGGTGGCTACTGCGAAGTCGGGGGCCAGTTCGGGGAGGCCGTCGAGGTCCGGGATGGACCAGGGCTCGGAGCCATTGGCCAGGTAGCCGTCGGAGAGCAGGAAAACCGGGGTCCGGTAGGTCAACGCGATCCGGGCGGCCTCGATCGCGGCGTCGAAGCAGTCACCGGGGGATTGCGGCGCAACGATCGGTACCGGCGCCTCCCCGTTGCGGCCGAACATCACCTGCAAGAGATCGGTCTGCTCGGTCTTGGTGGGCAGCCCGGTGGAAGGACCGCCGCGCTGGATGTCGCAGATCACCAGCGGGAGTTCAAGGGACACCGCCAGGCCGATCGTTTCCGACTTCAGCGCGATGCCCGGCCCGGATGTCGTCGTGACCGCCAGCGCACCCCCGAATGCGGCGCCGAGCGCAGCACCGATGCCGGCGATCTCGTCCTCGGCCTGAAAGGTGCGTACGCCGAAGCCTTTGTGCTTGGACAGCTCGTGCAGGATGTCGCTGGCCGGCGTGATGGGGTATGCGCCGAGGAAGAGCGGCAGCCCGGACTGCCGACTGGCCGCGATGAGGCCGTAGGACAGCGCGAGGTTGCCGGAGATGTTGCGGTACACACCGGGCCGCATCGGGGCAGGCTTCACCTCGTAGGACACCGCGAAGGACTCGGTGGTCTCGCCGTAGTTCCAGCCAGCCCGGAATGCGGCGATGTTAGCCGCGGCCACCTGCGGCAGCTTGGCGAACTTCTTCTCCAGGAAGCGCAACGTCCCGTCCGTCGGGCGGTGGTACATCCAGGACAGCAGGCCGAGGGCAAACATGTTCCTCGCCCGAGCGGCATCCTTCTTCCCCAAGCCGGTGCCCGCGAGCGCCTCGATCGTCATCGAGGTGAGAGGCACCTTATGTACGCGCCATGAGTCGAGTGAATCGCCGTCCAGCGGATTCGTGGCGTAGCCGACCTTGGCGAGATTGCGAGCCCCGAACTCGTCGGTGTTGACGATGATGTCGCGGCCGACGGGGAGGTCGGGCAGGTTCGCCTTGAGCGCCGCCGGGTTCATCGCTACCAGCACGTCAGGTGCGTCGCCGGGTGTGGTGATCTCGTGGTCGGCGAAGTGCAGTTGAAAGGAGGAGACCCCGGGCAGGGTGCCGGCCGGCGCCCGGATCTCGGCCGGAAAGTTCGGCAGGGTGGACAGGTCGTTGCCGAAGACCGCCGTCTCGCTGGTGAACTGGTCACCGGCCAGTTGCATCCCGTCGCCGGAATCGCCCGCGAACCGGATGACTACCCGGTCGAGTTGCTGGACAGGCTTGGCCATACTGGTTTGGGCTCCTCCTGCGACTACGGGACCGGCTCCGTTCGCGGGCACCGGAGCAGGGGTTGCTGTGCGATCCCAGCCTACGACCGATGGGCTCGGCTGGCAGTCGCCGTACGGTGGCGCGCATCACGGGTTTCCCGTAGCCCCGGCCCCGTTGTGCCGGCCCGGCCTGCGTCCGTACGTTGAGCCGGTACGGCGCTCAGCCGTCTGGACAGCGGAGGAGGCGACGGATGCTGCCCGAGCCGGTCAGGTTCATCCTGAACTGGGGCAGCCGGTACTCGCTGTGGGTCTTCAACCTCGGACTGGCGTGTTGCGCTGTCGAGTTCGTCGCCGCCTCGATGAGCCGACCCCCCTTCGCTCGGCTCGGCATGACCGCGCACGGCCCGCAACAGGCCGACGTCATGGTCGTATCCGGCACCGTGACGGACAAGATGGCGCCGGCCGTACGCCGCCTGTACGAGCAGTTACCCGAACCGCGGTACGTCATCTCCTTCGGCGCCTGCTCCAACTGCGGCGGTCCGTACTGGGACTCGTACTCGGTGACCAAGGGCGTCGATCAGCTCATCCCGGTCGACGTGTACGTCCCCGGTTGCCCGCCACGGCCGGAGGCGCTGTTGCAGGGCATCCTCCGGTTGCAGGACAAGATCGCCGGCGAAAGCATGCC
>Ga0136640_10000317_pt1 | contig 18170 bp, 23 predicted proteins | sample AntDrymUQ8642106_2_FD_105498 | JGI IMG/M metagenome (GOLD analysis project Ga0136640, IMG submission 105498) | Polar desert sand microbial communities from Dry Valleys, Antarctica - metaG UQ864 (21.06) | ecosystem: Environmental > Terrestrial > Soil > Desert | place: Antarctica: Dry Valley...
AGCAGATGCGTGGCAAACGAGTGGCGCAACACGTGTGGATGGACGGCGCCCTGCATCGCCGCGTGGCGTGACCACACGCCCAGGCGCCGGCGGACATCCGACGTCGACAGCCGGCGTCCGGACTTGCTGAGAAACAGCGCCGGCTCGTCGACGCCGCGCGAGAGCGCGGCGCGAGCGCGTTCGAGGTAGCGGGCCAGCGCCGCGGTGGCCGGCTCGCCGGCGGGCACCATGCGCGTCTTTGATCCCTTGCCCTCGACGCGCAGCTGCTCGGCATCGAAGTCGACCGAGCCGACGTCCAGGCGCACGAGCTCCTCGGCCCGCAGCCCGCTCGCGTAGGCGACCTCGAACAGCGCGCGGTCGCGCAGCTCCAGCGGCGTCGATGTGGGGATGGCATCCAGCAGCCGGCTGATCTGCTCGGGCGCGAGCACGCTCGGAAGCTCCGAGCCGAGCTTCGGAGCCGCGAGCAGGTCGGCGGGGTTGGCGGGGATCTCGCCGTGCTCGCGCAGCATGCCGAAGAAGGAGCGCAGGGCCGCGAGCTTGCGCGCCACGGATGCCGGCGCGAAGCGCCGTTCGGACAGCGCGGCGGCATAGCGTCGCAGCAGCCGGTGGGTGACGCCGGTCGGCGATGCGTGCTGCGCGCAGGCCCAGCGGGCGAACTGACGCAGGTCGGCGGCGTACGCCTCGCGCGTCTTCTGGGCGGCCCCGTGGCGGCGCAGGTCCTCGTCGAAGCGCACGAGCGCCGCGCGCCAGGCAGCGCTCGTCTCGTGATCGAAGGCGCTCCGCGGCATCGGAGATGCGTCTTCGACGCCGGGCGCACGCTGCCTGCACGCGGCAGGCTGCCGCGGGGCTCGACGCACTAGCCTCGGACCGCAGTGGGCGTCTTCTACATCGACACCGATCGCGGCACCGTCGCGACCCAGCATCAGCTCATCGCCGCGGGGCTCGCTGAGGGCAGCGACCCTCCCCCGCGGCCGTGGCTGCGTATCCAGGGCACCGGCGACGCCAGCACGATGTGGTACGCGATCATGCGCCGGCACGAGCGCGGGATCTACCTCGGGACGCTCGTCATGCGCCACTCCGCGCACCACGAGCTGCTGCTGCGCCAGGGCTGGGAGGAGATCTCCCCCGGCGAGGTCGGCCCCTAGGCCGAACGTCTGGACCCTCCCGGCCGGGCCGGCCGAGAGGGTCCGCAGATCGGCTGTGTCAGACCGGGCCGGCGGACCCGTCGCCGTCGTCGGTGCCGGACGCGGGGCTGGCCTCGCCATCGCCGGTCTTGTCGCCCTCGCCGGTGCCGTCGCCCTTACCCTCTACGCCGCCGTCCGGAAGCCCGCCTTCGGCTCCGGTGCCGCTGGTGATGTCCGCGCCCTTCAGGGCGTCTTCCTCTTCAGCCATGCGAGTCTCCTTCGTTCGTTGAACTCGAGCGCGCAGAGCCTGCGCGGACGGGCAAACCCTACCTCTGCACGGCGTACCTATCCAGCCGGCCGGGGGCGCGGCTCACACCTTCGCGCTGCCGCGCAGGATCGGATCGAGCTTCGCGGCGAGCTCGCGCCAGTCGCTCGCGCAGATGACGTCCTCCTCCTCGCACAGGTCGCGGTTCCACGGATGGCTGATCGTCGCGACGACGATGCCGTGTTCGATCGCGCGAACGAGGTTCTCCGGGCTGTCGTCGACGAGCAGCTCGATGCCGATCTGCAGGCAGCGTCCGACCTTGTCGTGCGAGCAGTGCAGGTTGTCGTAGGGCAGCCCGATCTGCGACAGCCAGCGAGCGGTGGCATCGTAGGTATGCGGATCGCGGTGGCTGGTGACGTGGATGAAGTGGCCGTCCGCGCGCCAGCGGCGGACGGTGTCGACGGCGTCGGGGTACGGCTCGCCGGCGAGGATCACCGCGTCGCAGTGCGTCTCCTGGATGCAGAGGTGCAGCTGGTCGGGGCGCAGGCGCGTGATGCCCCAGTCCAGCTGCTCCTCGTAGGGCAGCTCGATGCCGAAGCGTCGCAGCGCGGCATCCGACAGCAGGTTCCAGTAGTGGTGCAGGGTGGAGTCGATGTCGATCGCGATGCGCATGGGCGGGGGCGCTTGCAGCGTAGCCAGTGTCGCCGCGCCAACGTGGGCGCTCGGCGAACGGGTATCACGCGACCGTGGTCCGCATCGGCTGCAGCGGCTGGAACTACGCATCCTGGCGCGAGGTCTTCTATCCGCAGGGGCGGCCGCCGTCGCGCTGGCTGGAGCACTACGCGACCGTCTTCGACACCGTCGAGGTCAACACGACCTTCTACCGCCTCGCCCGCCGCGAGGCCGTCGAGCGCTGGGTCCGACAGACGCCGCAGGGCTTCACGTTCGCCGTGAAGTCCTCGCAGTACCTCACGCACGTCAAGCGCCTCACCGACCTCGACCGTGGCGTGGAGCGCCTGTACGAGCCGCTCGCGCCACTTGCGAACGCGCAGCGGCTCGGTCCGCTGCTGTGGCAGCTGCCGCCGAACTTCCACCGCAACGACGAGCGCCTCGCACTCGCGCTGGAGCGCCTGCCGGCGGGACGCCACACGTTCGAGTTCCGCCACCCGTCGTGGTTCTGCCACGAGGTCTATGAGCTGCTGCGCTGGCACGGCGTGGCGCTGGCGATCGCCGACCGTCCCGAGATCGCGTCGTTTCAGTCACAGGAGATCACCGCGGACTTCGCATACGTGCGCTTTCACTTCGGTCACCGCGGGCGGCGTGGCAACTACTCCGACAGCGAGCTGCGCGAGTGGGCGCAGCGGATCGCCGGCTGGAGCCGATCGATCGACGTGTACGCCTACTTCAACAACGACTGGGAGGTCTTCGCGCCGCGCAATGCGCGGGCGCTGCGGCGGATGGTCGCCGCGGCTACGTGACGGCGCCCTCCGACGCGCTCGAGACGAGCTTGGCGTACTTGCCCAGGACTCCCGTGAGGGCGCTGTGGTCCGGTCCGCGGTAGTGCTCCACGCGCAGTGCGATCGTGTCGTCGTCGAGGTCGACGTCGAGGCGGCGCGCGTCGACGTCGATCGTGATGACGTCGCCGTCGTGCACGGCGGCGATCGGCCCGCCGCGAACAGCTTCGGGAGCGACGTGGCCGGCCATGAAGCCGTGCGTCGCGCCGCTGAAGCGCCCGTCGGTGAGCAGCGCCACGTGCTCGCCCATCCCGACGCCGTTGAGCGCCGCCGTGACGGCCAGCATCTCGCGCATGCCCGGCCCGCCGGCAGGACCCTCGTTGCGGATCACGATGACGTCGCCGCGGGCGATCATCTCGCCGACGACGGCCGCCATCGCGTCCTCCTCGCTCTCGAAGACGCGCGCCGGGCCCTCGTGGTGGCGGCGCTCGTGGCCGGAGAGCTTCACGACGCAGCCGTCGGGCGCGAGGTTGCCGCGCAGGATCGCCAGGCCGCCGGTGGCCTTGATCGGGTCCGACAGCGGGCGCACCACCTGCTGGCCCTCGGTCTCGACGGCCTCGCGGGCGTGGTCGCCGACGGTCCGCCCGGTGACGGTGATCGCGTCCTCGTGCAGCAGACCCGCCTCGAGCAGGCGCTGGGCGACGAGCGGCACACCGCCCGCGGCGTAGAGATCGGTTGCGACGTAGCGGCCGCCGGGCTTGAGGTCGCACAGCAGCGGGGTGCGCTCGGAGATGCGATCGAAGTCGTCGATGTCGAGCTGCACCCCGGCCTCGCGAGCGATCGCGAGCAGGTGCAGGACGCCGTTTGTCGAGCCGCCGCTGGTCGCGATCGCCGCGATCGCGTTCTCCAGCGCGTCCTTCGTGATGATGTCGCGCGGGCGCTGGCCGCGCTCGAGGATGTCCATGACGAGCTTGCCGGCCGCGACCGCGACGTCCGCCTTGCTGGCGTGCACGGCGGGCACCATCGCCGAGCCCATCGGGCTGATGCCGAGCACCTCGAAGGCCATCGCCATCGTGTTGGCGGTGAACTGGCCACCGCAGGCGCCGGCCCCCGGGCTCGCGACGTGCTCGAGCTCGTCGAGCTCCTCGTCGCTCATCGTGCCGGCGGCGTGCTTGCCGACGGCTTCGAAGACGTCCTGGATCGTGACGTCGGCACCCTTGTAGCGCCCGGGGGCGATCGAGCCGCCGTAGAGCATGACGCCGGGCACGTTGAGGCGGGCGAGCGCCATGACCGTGCCGGGAATCGTCTTGTCGCAGCCGCTGATCGCGACGACGCCGTCGAAGAGGTGGCCGAGGGCGACGAGCTCGATCGAGTCGGCGATGACCTCGCGGCTGACGAGGCTCGTCTTCATGCCGCTCGTGCCCATCGTGATGCCGTCGGAGATCGCGATCGTGTTGAGCTCCATCGGGGTGCCGCCCGCCGCACGGACGCCCTCTTTGACGTTCGCGGCGAGCGCGCGCAGGTGGAAGTTGCACGGCATCGTCTCGATCCACGTCGAGGCGACGCCGATGATCGGCTTGCTCAGCGCGTCCTCGTCGAAGCCGATGCCGTAGAGGTAGGCCCGCGCGGCCGCGCGCCCAGGCCCCTCGGTGAGGGCGCGGCTGCGGTGCTTGGGATCGAGCTTGGTAGCGGGCGCCGGAGACGTCACGGAGCGGGAACACTACCCGCGCCGCGCCGCTGCTCGCGGAGCCGGCCCTGCTCCCACTGGCCCAGGCGCCAGAGGTCTCGGCGCACCTGCTTGGGATCGACCTGGCGGCCGGGCAGGTGCATGTTCGCGCTGTTGATGATGCGCCGCTCATCGCCGGTCAGCGCCATCCACTTCGCCAGCACGTCGTCGGAGTCCGGCAGCCGAGCCGAGCCGTAGGGCTTCGTCTCGTCGAAGAAGGTGACGCAGTACTCGCTCAGCAGGCGGCGGGTCTGCGGCAGGTACGCCACGAGCGGCTTGTGCGGGTAGATGAGGTAGGCGTACGGCGCCCCGCGACCGTCGCGGTCCGCCAGCGGGCCCTCGGCAAGTCCGCCCCAGACGCGGATGAAGCCGAGGTCGCGGTACATCGCCCATTCCTCCTCGTTGACGCACGAGCGCAGCAGCGTGCGCGCGCGCTGCTCCGCGCGACGCTCGCGGCCGGGGTCGTAGCCGTCGGCCTCGATCAGCCTGCGGCTCGCGCGCCAGCGCTCGATGCGGTCCGCGGCCACCGGCCAGGCGACCTCCCACAGCAGCACGAGCATGACGATGACGCTGGCACTGAGCGCGAGCAGCACGATCGGGTCCTAGCGCCCGCCCGCGGCGCGCGGGAAGAAGATCACGCGATCGGCGTCCGGCGGCACGTCGTCGAAGCTCGAGACCATCTGCGCCTCGCGGCGTCCCCCGGCCGCGGCTCGCGGCACGGCGGCCCACATGCCCGCGTCGAGTTGCGCGCGAAAGGCATCGACGAGCGCCTCGTGCTCTTCGGGCACCTCGACGTCGCCCTCGGCGATGAGGATCTCCCCGTGACCCGGCTTCATGCGTAAGAACCTCATCGCGCGAGCGATTATGACAAAGCGGACAAGCCGCAACCCCCGGCCCGGCGCGAAGACCGCCTGAGCCGATGGCTCGGGACCTCCTGGCACCCATGCCTGCGCGGCGAAGAACCGCCGCGCTCCGCGGCCAGGTCAGCCTGCCCGGCCGAGTCCGAAGACGTCGACGGGTCCGGCACCGGCTCCGAGATATCGCAAGCCGTTCGCGACCGCGTCGGCGGCGACCGCCCTCGCACGCTGCGCGGCCACGAGCGGTTCGTCGCCCAGCGCGAGGTGGGCGGCGAGCGTCGAGGCATGGGTGCAACCCGATCCATGGGCGGCACCGTCCGGATGGCGCTCGCCGGGCAGCTCGGTCAGGGTGGTCCCGTCGAAGAACAGGTCCGTCGCGGTGTCCCGGTGGCCCCCCGTGACGACGACGTACGCCGGCCCCAGCGCGTGCAGCGCCCGAAGCAGCTCGATGCCGTCGAGCGCGTCGTCGCCGGCGAGCGTCCGCGCCTCCGCGAGGTTGGGGGTGATCACGGTCGCGCGCGGCAGGATCAGCATGCGCAACGCATCGATGGCATCCGGGACGAGCAGTCGCGCGCCGGACTCCGCGACCATCACGGGGTCGTGCACGACCGGCGTCCCGGCCGCCAGCTCGTCGAGCACCGCCGCGACGGTCTCGATCGTCGCGATGTCTGCGAGCATCCCGATCTTCACGACGTCGACGCCGAGATCCTCCGCGACCGCTCGCACCTGACCGGCGATGATCTGCGTCGCGACCGGCGCGACCGCGGTCACGCCGACCGTGTTCTGCACCGTGATCGCCGTGATCGCCGTCGTTCCGTGCACCCCGGCACGCGCGAAGGCCTTCAGATCGGCTTGGATTCCCGCGCCGCCGCCGGAGTCCGATCCGGCGATCGAGAGCGCGACGGGCACGCGGCTTCTGGACACCGTCGCGAGGATACGCGCCGGCGGGCTCGCCGCGGGCCGTGCAGGCGGTTGGAGCGGTGCCCCTACAGGCGTCGCACATAGCGTCCTCCCGGTCCGCGCCGCAGATAGCCGAGCAGCTCGAGCTCGGCGAGTCCGGCAAGCGCGGACTGGGCCTGAGCGGGCGTGGCGGCAAGCTCGCTGACCGTGTCGCAGCCGTCCTCGACGCGGCGCAGCAGCACGCGCAGCGGCTCCTGCAGCTCGTTCGCACGGCGACCGCTGAGGGCCGTCGCGACGCCGATGCCGAGCACCTCGTCGAGCGCGTCCTGCGCATGGCGCACGACGAGGGCCCCGTCACGCAGCAGCGCGTTGGATCCGGCGGCTCGGGGCGCCGTCACGGGACCGGGAACGGCTCCGACCGCGCGGCCGAGGTCCTGCGCGAGCTCGGCGGTGATCAGCGATCCCGAGCGCTCGGTCGCCTCCACGACGATCGTCAGCGACGCGAGCCCGGCGATCGTGCGGTTGCGCGCCGGAAAGCACCATCGAAACGGCCGAAAACCGGGCGGCATCTCCGACACGGCGGCCCCTGCCTGCACGATCGCCCGGTACAGACCGCGCTTGCTGGGCGGATACGGGACGTCGGCCCCGCCCGCGAGGACGGTCAGCGTCGGCCCGCCGACCTCCAGCGCTCCGGCGTGCGCCGCCGAGTCGATCCCGAGCGCCATTCCGCTGACGACCGTCACGCCGGCGGCGGCAAGTCCGCGGCCGAGCCCGCGGGCGACCTCGATCCCGTCCTGGCCTGCGCGGCGCGCGCCGACGACCGCGACCGCGGGGGCATCGTCTCCGCCGAGTGCGGCGAGCTGTCCCTGATCGCCTGCCACGTGCAGGACCGCCGGGGCATCGGCGGTCCGGGCGAGGCGCTGTGGATAAGCGCTGTCGTGACGGCACACGCCGTGCAGCCCGGCACCGGCCATGCGCTCGCGCGCCGCGGCGGGATCGAACGCGTCGTGACGGCGTGCAAGCTCGCGCCGGCGTGCTCCGGCGAGGCCGGCGAGCAGGTCGTCGTCGCAGAGCGCAAGTAGCTCGGCGATGTGGCGGTGGTCGCGCCGTGCGCGCTCGATGTGGGGCGCCAGCGACGCGACCAGAGCGGTTCGCCGCAGGCAGCGATCGCAGGCGGTCATGCCGCTCCTGCGCCGTCTAGGACGTCGTCCTGACGCAGCGCGATCGCCTCCGCCACGTCCTTCGCGCACACGCACTCGCGTGCACCGAGATCGGCGATCGTCCGCGCCACGCGCAGGATGCGCTGGTGGCCGCGGGCGCTGAGCGTGCCCATGCGGTAGGCGTCGTGCAGCGCGGCGTGAGCCCCCGCCTCGGCTCGCACGACGTCACGCAGCAGGCGCGGGGTCATCGCGGCGTTCGTCGTCTGGCCGGTTCCGGCGAGCCTCACCGCCTGGCGCTCGCGCGCTGCGCGAACGGCATCGCGCACCTCGGCGGACGTCGTCACCGCAGGCGCGTCCATCTGCTCCGCGGTCGGCCGCTGCAGGTCTACGAGCAGGTCCATCCGGTCCAGCAGCGGCCCACTGAGCTTGCGGCGGTGCCTGGCGACGTCCCCCTCCGAGCAACGGCAACGCGTGCTTCCGGCATGACCGCAGGGGCAGGGATTCGTCGACGCGACGAGCTGAAAGCGGGTGGGAAAGGTGACGGTGCGCTGGCCGCGGACGATCGCGACCGTTCCGTCCTCGAGCGGCTGGCGCAGCGCTTCGAGCGCCGAGCGGCTGAACTCCGACAGCTCGTCGAGAAACAGGACCCCATGGTGGGCGAGGCTCGCCTCGCCTGGCGCCGGCAGCGTTCCGCCGCCGACCAGGCCGGACGGCGAGATCGTGTGGTGCGGCGCGCGCAACGGGCGCTGCTCGACGAGCGCCGCACCCGTCAGCCTGCCGGCGATGCTGTGAATCCGCGTGACCGCGATCGCCTCCGCGCGACTGAGCGGCGGCAGGATCGACGGCAGGCGCCGCGCGAGCATCGTCTTGCCTGTGCCGGGTGGACCGGAGAGCAGGATGTTGTGCGCGCCCGCGGCCGCGATCGTCAGCGCGCGGATCGCGTGCGCATGACCGCGCACGTCGGCCAGGTCGGGCTGCTCGGCCGGCGAGCAGGCATGAGGCGCGACCTGGGCGGCCGGGGGCAGATCGGGCGGCGCCTCGCCGCGCAGGATCGCTGCGACCTCTCGCAGGCTCGAGACGCCAGCGACGACGAGGCCGTCGACGAGCGCCGCCTCGCGCGCGCATCCGCGCGGCACGATCAGGCCGGCGATCCTCGCGCGACGAGTGCCCTCAGCCACCGCCAGCACCCCACGGCAGCGGCGAACGTCGCCGCCGAGCGAGAGCTCGCCGCAGACCGCCCAACGTTCGAGCTCGGCGAGCGGAATCTGCTGGGAGGCGGCCAGCAGCCCGCACGCGGTGGCGAGATCGAATCCGGGGCCGACCTTGCGCAGGTGCGCGGGCGCGAGGTTGACGGTGATGCGGCGTTGCGGGAACGCAAAGCCCGAGTTCAGCAGCGCGGCATGGACGCGCTCGCGCGACTCGCGCACGGCCGCGTCGCCGAGCCCGACGATCGTGAAGGCCGGCAGCCCGCTGCGCAGATCGACCTCGACGGCGATCCGCCGCGTGGCGAAGCCGTCGATTGCAAAGGTGCTGACTCGGGCGAGCATCGAAGCGGCACGTTAGGCATCGCCGCGTGCCGGATCAGCATCGATTCGTGCCGAAACACGCGCAGAAGTGAGTTGGACGGCGCGCTGCGGCAAGCGCCGCGATCAAGCAGCCAAATCTGCGCAGAATCGCTGCAAAGCGGGACAGTTCCGGCACAACTGGCCGCGTAGCGTGGCCCTCATGTCCAGCGATCTCCGTCAGCACCTCGGCCGCCTCGGCGAGGACCTCGCGCTCGGGCACCTCGAGCGCCTCGGCTACCGGCTCGTGTCGCGCAACCATCGCACGCGCTTCGGCGAGATCGACCTCATCGTCTGCGACGACGAGACCATCGTCTTCGTCGAGGTCAAGGCCCGGCGCATCGGCGCGCGCACCGGATCCGCGCTGGAGGCCGTGCCTCCGCGCAAGCAACGCCAGGTGCGCGGCATGGCCGCCGCCTGGCTCGTCGAGAGCATCGACCGGCCGCGTTCGCGCGACGTGCGCTTCGACGTCGTCGGCGTCACGGTCGACAGCGGCGGCAGCCTGCTGCGCCTGGATCATCTCGAGGCGGCGTTCTGAGATGTCCCCTGCGGTGCCGCGCAGCGACTCGAGCCCGCGGCTCAGGTCAGGGCGCGCGGCTTGGTCGTCAGGACAGCGCGAGCTGCTGGTAGGCGGTCGACTGGAAGCTCAGCCGGTGCAACGGCGAGACACCGAGGCGCTGGATCGCGTCGCGGTGCTCCGGCGTCGAATAGCCGACGTGGGCCGCGAACTCCCAGCCTGGATGCAGCACGTCGGCCCGCCGCATGTAGCGGTCGCGTGTGACCTTCGCGATGATCGAAGCGGCGGCGATCGCGGCGGAGGTGGCGTCGCCCCCGACGACCGCGCATTGCTCATGGCCGAGGTCGCCCACGGCGAAGCCGTCGGACAGGCAGATGCAGCCGGGGCGCGCGACGCCCAGCAGCGCGTCGCGCAGCGCAGCGAGGTTGGTCTTGTGCAGTCCGCGATCGTCGATGCCGCGGGCGCAGCGCGACACGACGCAGACCTTCGCGGCCGTGCGCAACACGATCGGAAACAGCTCCTCGCGAGCCTCCGCCGAATGCTGCTTGGAGTCGTTGAGGCGCGCGAGGGCGCGCAGATCGCGCGCCGTCAGCGCGTCGGTGTCGAACAGCACGGCCGCTGCGACGAGCGGTCCCGCGAGACAGCCGCGGCCGGCCTCGTCGGCGCCCGCGACCCAGCGCACGCCGAGACGGCGATCGAAGGCGAACAGCCGCCGACCGCTGGAGCGCTTGCGCGCCGCGTGCTTGCCACGCGCCCTGCTGTCAGAGGCCGTCGCGTCCTGGCGGCCGGAGATCTGCGATGGCGCGCCGTTCGCCGCGTACGGGACGCCGCCGGCGGTTGTCGTCGATGGCTCCACGGTCGCGCCCATCATGCACCAGTGGCCGGGCGGAACGGCGCTCGTCACGGCGCGTGCGAGTCCCGCAGCCGCCGGCGTCGGCGCCGGCTCGACGAGGAGCGCCTGCGTCCGCCGCGATTTCTCCTACAGCGGCCCGATGCGCTTCGGCGGCCAGTACGTCGCGAAGGCGTTGCCGATGATCCACTCGCGCGGCACAGGGCCCCAGAAGCGGCTGTCGTCCGAGGAGCCGCGGTTGTCGCCCATCATGAAGAAGTGTCGCGGCGGGACCTTCAGGGGCGTCGTCAGGTCGCAGCGCTCGCCGCCCTCGCAGGGGGCGATGAACGGCTCGGCCTGCCGCTTGCCGTTGAGGATCACGTGGCCGTCCTTGACCGCCACCATGTCGCCGGGGCCGGCGACGACGCGCTTGATGAAGTTCGTCTCGCCCTTCTCAGGCGTCCCACGCGGACACGGGGAGTTCTCGGGCAGCGGCACGCCGCACATCGGGCCCTCGATCGTGTCCGCGCCCGAAGGCGGATGAAAGACCGTCACGTCGCCGATCTGGGGGTCGCCGAAGCGGTTACCCAGGCGATTGACGAGCACGCGCTGGTTGATGACGAGCGTCGGCACCATCGACTCAGAGGGAATCCGGTAGGGCTTGACGAGAAACGCCTGGATGCCGAGGGCGAGACCGAGCGCCACCGCGACGATCAGGACCAGCTCGAACGGGGAGCTGGACTTCTCCTCCGTGCGCCCCTTGCGACCACGGGCGGAACGCTTGCCCTGCGGACCGTCGGAGACGTCGCTCTTGGTCACGCCTGCTCGCCGGTGGGGGCCTTGTCGGCCTCGCCTCCGGCAGGGCTTCCGGCGGCCACCGCGTCCTTCGCGGCGCCGGGCTCGGCGAGCGTATCGCCGGCGACGGCTCCGTCGGCGTCGATCGCCTCGGGCTCGGCGGCGGCTTCGGCCTGCAGCTGCTCGGCGGGGTCGTACAGCAGCCCGGCGACGACGCGCTCCTCGGGACCGGTGTAGCGGCGCTCGCGGACGCGGGCACGCTTGCCGACGCGATCGCGCAGGTAGTAGAGCTTCGCGCGGCGGACGTCACCGCGGGCAGCGACCTCGATCTTCTCGATCTTCGGCGAGTGCACTGGGAACGTGCGCTCCACACCCACGCCGAAGGACTGCTTGCGCACCGTGAACGTCTCGCGGACGCCATGGCCCTGGCGCTTGATGACGACGCCCTCGAAGACCTGGGTGCGCTTGCGCGTACCCTCGACCACCTGGAAGTGGACGCGCAGGCGGTCGCCCGCCTGAAATGATGGGACGCGGCGCAGCTGGGCGCGCTCGAGACGTTCGATGACTGAGGACATGGGCGAGGGAGAGGCGTGGGAGGGCGCGGGTGGTAGCCGGTCGCGCCGAAGCAGGATGGTAGCGGAGCCTCTAGTCCGGGGACCCCTCGGCCCCGGCACGCTCGCGCGAGCACTGCTCGCGCCAACCACGGATCTGCTCGTGATGGCCGGACAGCAGCACATCGGGCACCTGCCAGCCGCGGTATTCGGCGGGGCGCGTGTAGTGCGGGTACTCCGGTCGTCCCTCGAGGGCGACCGAGAAGGACTCCTCGCGCGCCGACGCGCTGGCGCCGAGCGCGCCGGGCAGCTTGCGCAGCACAGCGTCGCAGACGACCATCGCCGCAAGCTCGCCACCCGCCAGCACGTAGCGCCCAATCGAGACCGCATCGCTGGCGAAGTGCTCGACGATGCGCTCGTCGAAGCCCTCGTAGCGCCCGCACAGCAGCGTCACGTCGGGTTCGGACGCGAGCTCGTCGACGAGACGGTCGTCGAGCAGGCGCCCGGACGGCGTCAGCGCGATCACGCGCCGCTCGCGGCGCAGGTCGACGGGGTCCACGCCGTAGAACGCGCGCAGGGCGGCGTCCATGACGTCGACGCGCAGCAGCATCCCCGCGCCGCCGCCGAAGGGGGTGTCGTCGACCTGGCCGCCGCTCAGCGGCGTGTGCTCGCGGAGGTCCAGCGTGCGCAGCTCGTGCCCGGCGGCAAGGGCGTTGGCCACGTGACGCTGGCCGGAGAACCAATCGAACCAGTCGGGAAACAGCGTGACGACGTCGAGGCGCAGGGTCAACCTCGCGGAGGGTCGGGCCCGCCGACATCGACGCCGAGAAACTGCGCATCGACGACGATTCGCCGTTGCGCGACGTCGATCAACCGCACGGCGTCGCCGACCATTGGCACGAGCAACTCGCCGACCTCGAGCACCTCGCACGACGGCAGCGCGCGCATCCCCTCGACGGTTCCGAGCTCGTGCCCGCCGGCGGTCACGACGCGACAGCCGCGCAGATCCTCCGCCCAGTACTCACCCGGCTCGAGCGCCGGCGCGGCGGCGCGGGCGACGTACAGGTCCTGACCGCGCAACGCCTCCGCTCCGGCGCGGTCCTCGACGCCCTGCAGGCGCAGGATCGGGCGATCGTCGGTGCCCGCACGCCGCACGATCGCACGCCAGATCTCGCCGATCCTCACCTCACCGCCGATCGCCAGCAGGGCGGCACGCGCTCGCGTCACGTGGAAGGACCCGTCGAGCCCGTGCGGCCGGCCGATGCGGCCCGCGTTCAGGACATCCGCAGCGCCCACGTCAGTCCACGATGTCGACGAAGACCCGGCAGCCGTCCTTTACTGCGGCTGCCTTGAGCACCGTGCGCAGCGCGTTGGCGGTGCGACCGCCGCGGCCGATCACCTTGCCGTAGTCGTTCTCGCCGACGGACAGCTCGAGGACGACGCTGCCGTCGTCCTCGTCGAAGCGCTCGACGCGCACAGCATCCGGATCGTCCACCAGGGCCCGCGCGAGATACTCGAGCAGCTCCTGCACGAAGTTCTGGGGCTTAGGCGATGCCCTGGATGCGCAGCAGCTTGCGCACCTGGTCCGACGGCTGGGCGCCGCGGTCCAGCCAGTGGCGCGCACGCTCTTCGTCGACGCGAATCGTCGACGGCTCGGTCTGCGCGTTGTAGTGGCCGATCGTCTCGATCACGCGACCGTCGCGCGGAGAACGCTGATCGGCGACGACGATGCGCCAGATCGGATCCTTCTTGCCACCCACGCGGGTGAGTCTCAGTGCAACAGCCATATGACAGTCAGCCTAGCGCCCCTGGCGCATGAGCGCCTGCAGGTCAGGCATCTTGCCCTTGCCGATCTGCTTCATCAGCTTCTGCATCTGGCTGAACTGCTTGACGAGCTGGTTGACCTGCTGGACCGTCGTGCCGGAGCCGCGGGCGATGCGCAGCCGCCGAGATCCCTTGATCAGATCGGGCCGCCTGCGCTCCAGCGCCGTCATCGACAGCACGATCGCCTCGATGCGATCCAGCTCGCGCTCATCGATCTTGACGTTCTTCATCGCGGCGCCCTGAAAGCCCGGGATCATCCCCAGCAGCGACTGCAGCGGGCCCATCTTGCGCATCATCTTCAGCTGCGAGAGAAAGTCCTCGAAGGTGAACTCGTTGCGGCGCAGCTTGCGCTCGAGCTCCTTCGCCTCGTCCTCGTCGATCTGCGCCTCGGCCTTCTCGATGAACGACAGCACGTCGCCCATGCCGAGGATCCGCTGCGCCATGCGATCGGGGTGGAAGCGCTCGAACTGGTCGAGCTTCTCGCCCGTCGACGCGAACAGGATCGGCTTGCCGGTGACGGCCTTGACCGAGAGTGCCGCGCCGCCGCGTGCGTCGCCGTCGAGCTTGGACATCAGCACGCCGTCGAAGGCGACGGCGGAGGCGAACTGCTCGGCGACGTTGACCGCGTCCTGGCCGGTCATCGCATCGACGACGAGCAGCACCGTCGTCGGCTTGACGGCCTTGCGGATCGCGACCAGCTCGTTCATGAGCTTCTCGTCGATGTGCAGGCGGCCGGCGGTGTCGACGATCAGCACGTCCTTGCCGTCGCGCTTGGCCTGGTCCAGCGCCCACTTCGCGATGTCGACGGGGTCGCGGTCGGTGCCCTGCTCGTAGACCGTGGCGCCGACCTGTCCGCCGACCTTGACGAGCTGGTCGACCGCCGCGGGGCGGTACACGTCGCACGCTGCGAGCGCGACCGACGAGCCGTGCTCGCTCATCAGAAAGCGCGCGAGCTTCGCCGTCGCGGTCGTCTTTCCGGAGCCCTGCAGGCCCGCCATCAGGATCACCGTGGGCGGCCGCGGCGAGAACGCGACCCCCGCGCTCGAGCCGCCCATCAGCGCGGTGAGTTCCTCGCTGACGATCTTCACGACCTGCTGGCCGGGGTTCAGCTGGCCGAGCACGTCGGAGCCCAGGCAGCGCTCCTTGACCGTCGCCGTGAACGACTTGACGACCTTGAAGTTGACGTCGGCCTCGAGCAGCGCGAGGCGGATCTCGCGCATCGCGGCGCTGACGTCGTCCTCGGTCAGCGTTCCGCGCGAGCGGACGTCGGCGAGCGTTGCCTGGAGCTTCTCGGAGAGCGTGTCGAACACTTGCGCCAGTCTAGGCCGCGAAGCGCGTCCCCTGTTGCGTCAGCCCCGCGCAGCCGGGCTCGTCACGCCGCGAACCTGGCCGGCGTGGGCGAGCCCTCGGCGCGACGCTCCTGCGTCTAGCTGACGGTCAGCGCGATCACGATGGCGATGATCGCGAGTGCGATGCCCCCGTAGACCAAGAGGCTCTGTGACCCGTCGTTGCTGTCTCCCATGTTCGTCCCTCCGGTAGACGTGTGTGTGCTGGCAAGTTCTAGCGCCTGGGCGCCAGCGGAGCAAGGCCCAGGCCGCTTCCGGCGCGCCCGGCTTAAGCCCGGCGGACGAGCATGATCCCATCGCGGACGGTCAGCATGACGATGACGACGCGCTCGTCGGCCGACAGGTGCTCGTTGAAGGCGCGCAGCGCAACGGTCTGGTCGCTGTCCTCAGTGCCGGCAGGGCTCGCGACGCGGCCGCTCCAGAGGACGTTGTCGACGACGATCAGGCCGCGCTCGGACAGCTTCGGCAGCACCGCCTCGTAGTACTCCAGGTAACCGCCCTTGTCGGCGTCGATGAAGACGAGATCGAACGGGCCGTCGAGCGTGGCGATCGTCTCGATCGCCGGTCCGCGGCGCACCTCGATGCGCCCGGCCTCGCCGGCGGCGGCGATGTGGCGCTCGGCGATGTCGGCGTGCCGGTCGTCGATCTCGCAGGTCACGATGCGTCCCCCAGCGGGCAGCGGCCCCGCCATCGCCAGCGCGCTGTAGCCCGAGAAGGTGCCGATCTCCAGCACCAGCCGCGGCTGGGCGAGGAAGACGAGGAACTCCAGCAGACGGCCCTCGACGTCGCCGGTGAGCATCTGCGGCGCGTCGAGGGTGTCGCGGGTCTCCTGTGCGAGCGCGTGCAGGTGCTCGCCCGGCGGGCTGGTGTGCGCGGCGGCGTAGGCCTCGATCTCTGCCGAGACGAGGTACGGGCTCACGGGCGCGGCGGCAGCGGCGGCCTCTCGGGAGGCGGCGGCGGCGCCTGCGGGCGCACCGCGTTGCCGATCGCCCCGCCGATGTTGCCCAGCGCCTGGCTGAACTCCGACGGGATCACGAAGATCTTGTTGGCGTCGCCCTGCGCGAGCTTCGGCAGCATCTGCAGGTACTGATAGGACAGCAGCCCCTGATCGGGGTCGCCCCTGTGGATCGCGTCGAAGACCGTCTCGATCGCCTTCGCCTCGCCCTCGGCGCGCAGGATCGCGGCGGTCCTCTGACCCTCCGCCGTCAGCACGGCGGACTGCTTGGCGCCCTCGGCGTTGAGGATCTGCGACTGCTTGGAGCCCTCCGCCGTGAGGATCGCGGCGCGGCGGTCGCGCTCGGCGCGCATCTGCTTCTCCATCGCCTCCTGGATCGAGGCCGGCGGGTCGATCGCCTTGACCTCGACGCGGTTGACGCGGATCCCCCAGCGCCCGGTCGCCTCGTCGAGCACCGTACGCAGCTGGGAGTTGATCGTGTCTCGACTGGTCAGCGCCTCCTCGAGCGTCATCCCGCCGATGACGTTTCGCAGCGTCGTCACGGTCAGCTGCTCGATCGCCTGCAGCGGGTTGGCGACCTCGTAGGAGACCGACTTCGCGTCGGTGATCGTGAAGTACAGGACGCTGTCGATCTGGATGCCGACGTTGTCGCCGGTGATCACGCCCGCCGGCTTGAACGTCACGACCTGCTCGCGCAGGTCGATCATCGACCCGACGCGATCGACGAACGGGATGACGACCGCCAGGCCCGGCAGCAGCGTGCGCTGGTAGCGGCCGAAGCGCTCGACGACCCCGGCGCGCGCCTGCGGGATGATCCGCACGGTCTTTGCGGCGAGCAGCAGTGCGAACACGGCGATGATGACGAGCAGGATCAGTCCGGCTTCCATCTCAACCTCCAGTGGTTCACTAGTCGGTGGAGCTCACGAGCGCGGTCGCGCCCCGGATCTCGACGACGTGGACGCGGCGACCGGCCTCGATCACCTCGCCCTCCTCGTACGGGCGAGCGGTCCAGATCTCACCTTCGAGCTTGACGGCGCCCGCGCTGCCCTCGATGCGATCCGTGACGACCGCCGTCTGGCCGATGAGCGCGGCGGTGCCGGTGCGGATCCGCGGCGGGGTGCGCATATGACGGCGTGCGATCGGCCGCACGAAGCCCAGCAGCAGCCCCGAGCTCACGAGAAAGACGATCAGCGCCACGATCGTGCCGAGACCGGCGAGCTCGGCCACCGCCCCGAGCAGCGCGCCGACGGCGAATGGCGCGAGGAAGAAGCTCAGCGTCATCACCTCGCCGGCCGCAAGGATCACGGCCAGCACGATCCACACCATCCAGGCGTCCATGGCGACGACTGTAGCTGGTGTGGCGATGTCGTTGGCGACGTTCGCGCACCGGAGTGCGAGGGCGCGCAGACGACGACGAGCCATCCGTCCCATAAGCGCAACTACATGGTCACATGGTCGTTGTCGATACATGAGCTCCCCAGCACGCAGTGCCTCCGCCATCGCGCTCACCCTCGCGCTCGCATGCGGGTGGGCCCCCACCGCCTCGCAGGCCATGGTGTCCGAGCCTCGCATCGCCACGGCGAGCGCGCTCGACGTCGAGGGATTCGCGATCGCGATGAACCCGTCCGGCGACCGCTCGGCGGTCGTGGCCGAGGGCGTCGTGCGGGGAACGCGCGGGCGCCGCACGCAGCTCGTCGCCCGCTTCGGCCGCGTCCGCAGCCTTGCCCGCGGCCGCACGCTCGAGAACCTTCGCCCAGGATCCGGCGCCGGCGCTTCGGTGGGCATCTCCGCCCCGCAGGTCGCGGTCGCACCCGACGGGGGCGCCGTCGCGGGCTGGATCGTCACGACCGTCACGCGCCGAGACGGCCAGCCGAGCTATCGCCTGCGCGTCGCGACCGCGCCCGATGGCCGGAGCTTCGGCCGCCCGCGCACCCTGCTGACGTCCGCGCGGTCGCAGCTCGAGCTGACGGCGATCGTCGCCGGCCGCGGCGGGCTCGCCGTGCTCGGCTGGCGGCGCGGCAACCGCGTGGAGGTGGCCGTGCGACGCAACGGCCGCTTCGCCAGGCCCCAGCGCCTCAGCGCGAGCGCCGCCTACGGCGTCCCGCCGTCGCTGGCACCGGCGCCGGGCGGCGCGGTCGTCGCGGCATGGAGCCCCGCGGAGGGCTCGGCCGCGAGGGCAGCGGTGCTGCCGGCGCGCGCACGCCGCTTCAATCGCGCGCTGTCGCTCTCCGCCCCGGGCGAGCCTGCGAACCACGCGCGCGCGGCCGGTGGCCCGGGCGGCGCAGGCGTCGCATGGACGGTCGCC
>Ga0136640_10000319_pt1 | contig 18098 bp, 8 predicted proteins | sample AntDrymUQ8642106_2_FD_105498 | JGI IMG/M metagenome (GOLD analysis project Ga0136640, IMG submission 105498) | Polar desert sand microbial communities from Dry Valleys, Antarctica - metaG UQ864 (21.06) | ecosystem: Environmental > Terrestrial > Soil > Desert | place: Antarctica: Dry Valley...
GACATCGACCTCGTCGAGCCGATCGTCGAGAAGATCGAGAAGCAGACCGCCCTCATCGCCAGGATGGCGAGCGAGTCGGTCGCCGACGCCGAGGCGGGGAGCTTCACGGCCGCCGAGGCCGGGCGAATCGCGACGCGGATCGGGACCGCGCTGCTGGCCATCGACGAGGCTGTCCGCCTAGTCGCCACCGAGCTTGCTAGGGCCGAGAGCGGCGTCGTCGACGAGGTCCAGCGCGACGCCCTGATGGGGATCTGGAACCCCTGGGTCCAGCCGTTCAAGGATCTCGGCGACGGTGCCGGCAAGGTGCTCGACTCCCTCGGCGAGCAGGTTCTCGGCATCGACAACGCGACGAAGGGCCTCGGCGACATCGTCAGCTTCGACCCCGAGAGCTTCCGTCTCGCGGCGAAGCTCCTCCCGGCGCCCGAGCGCAACTTCGGCGTCCTGCGCCTCAACGAGACCATCCTGGAGGGCTTCCTCGGCTTCAAGCGGCGCGAGTTCGTCAACCCGTCCGAGGCGCAGAAGCTGGACCTCGTCGAGCGCGATGGTCACTGGTGGCGAGCCGACGAGGCCGTCTTCGGCCTGCGGATCTTCACCATCATCAAGCCCGGGCTGCAGAACGACCCGCTGCTGAAGAAGGTGATGCCGGGGTCCTCCGATCCCGCGACCATCAAGCCGACCGCGATCACGCTCGACTCCGTCGACGGGCTCTACTTGGGCGATGGCCAGGGCGCGGGCAACGAGAAGCTCGTCCTGCCGATCCAGTTCAACTTCCCCGCCGTGGAGATCCGCGAGCTTGCGCTCGGGATCGTGCGCAACCCCGCCAAGGAGGTCACCGGCCTCGAGTTGACCACCGTCATCGCGGCCAAGCTCGGCGACGCGGTGGGACTGCAGATCGGCGGCGCGGGAGTCATCCTCGCCCTCGACGGCCAGCCGACCACGGCTGCGATGTTCCCGTGGGACGTCGCTCCACGCTGGCCGGACGCGATCGGCCTGCGGGTCAAGGCCGGACCGATAAGCGGCGGGGGCTATCTCGAGCGCAAGGTCCGGATCTACGGCACCGGCGCGGACAAGCAGGAGCTGGTCGAGTTCGGCGGGGTCATCCAGCTCGAGATCCTCAAGGTCGGCGTCTTCGCGATCGGCATTCTCAGCCCGGACCCCTTCTCGCTCGTCCTCGTCATGGGAGTGAGGTTCCCGACGCCCATCGAGCTCAGCTTCGGCTTCACCTTCAACGGCGTCGGCGGCATCCTCGCCCTCAACCGCCGCGTCGACACCGGCGAGCTGATCAAGGGCATGCAGTCTCACTTCATCGACCGGGTGCTGTTCCCGGACGACCCGGTCGCCGAGGCGCCGAAGCTCCTGGACCAGGTGGCAAAGGTGTTTCCACCCCACGACGGGGGCTTCGTCGTCGGTCCGATCATCGAGCTGGGCTGGGGGTCCCAGGCCAAGATCATCGAGGCCAAGCTCGGGATCATCCTGGCGCTGCCGGATCCGAAGGTCATCCTCCTCGGCGCGGTCCGGGTGCGGGCGCCGTCAAAGGTCACGCCGCTCACCGACTTCCGCTGCGAGGTGTACGGCGAGATCTCCGCCGACCGCCTGCTCATCATCGCCTCCCTGCGTGACTCGAAGATCGCCGGCATCGCCGTCTCCGGCGACCTCGGCCTGCTCATCCAGTGGGGCGGCGGCGGGGACTTCGCGCTGTCGGTCGGCGGCTTCAACCCGCGGTACACCGAGGCGCCCGCGCCGCTCAAGGAGCTGCAGCGGCTGACGATGGACCTCTCGCCTCCGGCCGTCGTGAAGATCGTCATCAAGGCGTACTTCGCCGTCACGGCGGGAGCCGTCATGGCCGGGGTCCGGGGCGACCTCAACGCGGACGTCGGCGTCGCGAGCGCGCATGCATGGCTGCAGCTCGACATGATCTTCCGCTGGGTGCCGAGGTTCGGCTTCGCGATCGACCTCGACCTCGGGATCGAGATCGAGGTCTTCGGGAGCAGCTTCGCGTCGATCAGCTTCAAGGGCTCGCTGGAGGGCACCACGCCATGGAAGGTCGTGGGCACAGCGACCGTCGACGTGTGGTTCCTGCCGACCTTCGACTTCGAGCTCGGCCCGTACGTCTGGGGAGAGGGCGCGCCGGCGATCGAAGCCAAGGCAAGCCCGCTCGAGCTGGTCCGGGAGGCGCTGAACGAGCCCGAGTCCTGGAAGGCCGTGATGCCACTGGACGGCGACCTGCTGGCCGTCCTGGGCCACGCGGACGTCGAGGGTCTCGTCGCGCACCCGCTGGCCACGCTGGAGATCACCCAGTCGCGGATACCGCTCGAGACCCACATCGACCGCATCGGCAGCGCCGGCGTCACCGCCCACCGGGTCAATCTGGGGCTCGCGACGACGAGCGCGGGCCCGGCGAGCGCCGTGTCGACGGTGACGGCGCCCTTCTCGCCGGGCCAGTTCCTCGCCCTCGAGGGTGAGGCGCTGCTCGCGCGATCGGGCTTCGACGACCTCCCGAGCGGCTGTCGCGTGGGGGCGGCGACGACCCCCGTCTCGGGCACCGAGATCCGTGCGGGCGTGCACTGGCACACGTACTTCCGCGACGAGGAACAGGCGCCAATCCTCAAGCCCTTCGATCCGAGGATGTTCGCCGCGATCCTGGTGGAGCATTCACTCGTCGGGCGGGCCCTCGCCGAGCGCGAGAACCCCTACGTGCCCAGGCCGGAGAAGGTCAGCCCGAACCCGGCGACCAAGGTCTCGGTCCTGCCGAGCGGAGCATCGACCGTGCGCCAGGTCGACGACGGCGGCGCCGTCCTCGCCGATCTCGGCGTGCTGAGCGCAACCGAGGCCGGCCGCGTGGCCGATGCGGTCAACCGCAGCGGCGCGGGTCACGTCGCCGCCGTGACGGTGGGGGTGATGTGATGGCCGACTTCGAGAATGTCCAGGCGATCCGGGGCCCCAGGCTCTCCGACCTGGCCGAGCACGTCCGCGACGTCCTCGCGATCAGCCTGGCCGAAGAGGACGAGTTCCAGGTCGGCAAGCTGAGCCTGGCGTCGTATGACTTCGTGCCGTACGCCCTCACGGGCCTGTCTTCGGCGATGCAGACGCCGGCGACGGGCTCACGCGCGTTCACTCACGTCACGCTTCCGCTCAGCGACGACAGCGGCGGCGCTGACACCTCCGAGCAGGACGTCACCCTGTTCGGGCCCGGCGACGTGTTCGGCGTCGACCCCGGCCAGATCGTCCGGCGCTACCCGGCGCCCGGGGCCACGAACGCCGAAGAGACCTTTCACGCTCACATCGAGCTCGACCGCCCAGAGCTGCCGTGGGCCTTCAGTGCCCACGGGGCGGAGAACCGGATGCCTGCGTGGCTCGCGCTTGTCGTCTTCGAACGCGACGAGGCCGAATGGGAGCCCGCGCAAGCCGGGCTGGCGCCGATCGTCTCGGTGCCCGCCGCGCTGCTGCCGTCGTTGGGCGAGTCGTGGGCATGGGCGCATGCACAGGCCCCGGGCGGGACGCCCTCGCTCAGCGCCCGGCTCTCGACGGCATACGCGCCGGTCAACGTGTCACGCCTGCTCGCGGCGCGAGTCCTGACTCAGAGCACGAACTACGTCGCGTGCCTGGTTCCGACGACCGATGCGGGGCGCAAGGCCGGCTTGGGGCTGCCCGCCGGCACGCTCGAGCCGGCGTGGACGCCTCAGGACGGCACGGTTCGGCTGCCCGTCTACGACCGGTGGGAGTTTCGCACCGCACCCGACGGCGACTTCGCCCGGCTGGCGCGTCGCCTGGAGGGCGTCGCGGCGCCGTGGGAGATCGGGCGGCGAATCATGGATGCGTCGCGCCCCGGAGACCCGCTCGAGGATCTGGCTTCGAACGACGCCGGCCGGCGCCAAGTCATCAAGTGCGCGCTCTTCTCCCCGGCCGTACAGCCCCCGGGGGCGCCCTCGGACAGCGCCCGCTGGAGCGCAGCCCGGACCGGGGACCTCGAGACCGCGCTCGAGCGCCCTGCCGTCCTCGAGGGCACTGCCGGCAAGGACCCCGGCGTCGTGGCGGACCTCCCGATCGTCGGCCCGCGCGTCTACGCCAAGGGCCAGCGGGGCACGTCCACGATCCCGGCCGGCGATTGGTTTGCCGACCTCAACCTCACGCCGGCCCACCGAGTTGCGGCGGGGCTGGGCACACGCGTGGTCGTGCGGGACCAGGAGCCGCTCATGCAGGCCGCATGGGCGCAGGTGGGGGAGATAGACAAGGCCAACCGCGCGCTCATGCTGGCCGAGGTCGCCCGGCACTTGGCCGTCGCGGTCCACGCCCGGCTCGCCAAGGTCGATCCCGGGCGCCTGCTCCAGGTGACCCGTCCGCTCGCGGCGCGCGTGCGGCTCGACGGCGCCGCACTCACGCTCGACGGCCAGACGGTCCGCAGCGCCACGCCGCCGGGCGCGCTGGCCGGATCGTTTCGCAGAGCCGTGCGCGCCACCGGCCCGCTGGCCCGACGGCTCGCTGCCGCGGAGCGAGCGAGCTTGAGGGAGCTGGTCGCGAACGAGCGCGGGACGCGCGACTTCACACGGCCCTACGTCAACCCCGACGGAATCGGAGGTCTGTCCGCCGTCGCCATCGAGTCGCTCGACGCCCAGGCCGTCTCAATCGCGCTGGGGACCTCCCAGGCACAGGCGCTCGCGAGCGTCAAGGGTGCCTCGGACATCCTCGCCGGCTCGCCGAGCCTCGCCACCGCCGTCACGACCCCGACGGCGTGGAACGCCCCCGACTCCTCCTTTCGCCCGGGCGCCGCGGCGACGGAGCGAATCGTTGCCAAGATCCGCGATCGGATACCCCCGGACGCCGGTCAGGACGTCGTCCGGTCGAGGTGGATCGGTGGCCTCGCCGCCGGGCTGGCCGTCTCGCAGGTGCAGGGCACCGCCGGCCTGCACGACGTCGCGCTGCGCCTCGATGACGCCGTCACAGCCGCGGCCACAAGGGAGCGTTCCGTGCAGCCGTCAGCGGTCGTGCATCTGGGCACCCCGGTCCGGGCCAGGAACGCCGTCATGCTCCGCGGTGGAGCCGACCGCGGCGTCGCCGCCTCGGCCGGGCTCTCCGGGAGGACCTCCGGCGCTCTGCTCGGATCCATCGTGCGCCCCGAAGCAGCCGCTGCCGCCACGCGAGGTGGCACCGTACCGACCTCGGATCGCGAGCGGCTCGACCGCTTCAGGACGCCTCAGGCAACCCAGCTCGCCAACTGGGTCGAGCGGGCCGAGCGGGTAACCGCGACCGACGTGCGGGCGCAGATCGCCGCCCTGGTCGAGGAGACCGGGGTGCTGAAGCTCGGCGTGACGCCGTCACGGGAGGTGCTCGCGGTACGCCGGCAGGATCTGCTGGCTCGCCTGGCCCCGAGCCGGACGGTGATCGACACGATGCGGGCTCGTCTGCACACCGGGCTGGTCGGCTTCGACGCGTTGGAGGGAGAGCGGATTCGCCCGATCATGGCGGCTCCGCGGTTCGACCGGCCGATGTACCAAGCGCTGAACGCCTACGACACCGAGTGGCTGGTTCCGGGACTGAAGAGCCTCCCGGAGCCCGAGCTGGTGACGCTGCTCTCGGCCAACGACGAGTTCACGGAGGCGTTCCTCGTCGGGCTGAGCGACGAGATGGGACGCGAGCTGCTGTGGCGCAGCTACCCGACCGATGCCCGCGGCACCTACTTCTACCGCTTCTGGGACCCGAGCAAGGACGAGCTGGCCCAGCAGATCCACCGCTTCACGCACAGCAGGCTCGGCAGCCACATGTCGATCGGCCCTCCGGGGCAGTCCGGCCGGGCGGTCGTCGTCATCCGCGGTGAGGTGGTCCGGCGCTATCCCGACCTGACGGTCATGGCGCTGCGCGAAGAGGGCCGTGACCCCCCCGTTACGGGCCTACCGCTCCTGCCCGAGGCACCCACGGAGAGCAACGCCGCTGCATCGATGTTCCACGCGATGCTTCCGCCCGACGTCATGCTGGCCGGCTTGGACATCACCGTCGACGCACTGCGCCAGCCGGGGTGGTGGATCGTCATCGGCGAGCACCCGCAGGCGCCGCGCTTTCGCCGCAGCGAGACCGACCTCGACGACCACGAAGTCCGCTTCTCGTCCCCCGGGGCCGACGCCACCGGCGCGGTGGTCGCGCAGAGCCGCTTGGAGAACCCGACCCGGATCGCCTTCGAGGCGGCCGACTTCCTGCCCTCCGTCAGCTAGGGAGCCTTCGATGGCCGATCAGATCCCACCCGAGGTCCGAGCCGCCCGCGGCGACGTGTCGCGCCTGGTCACCGAGCGCAATGCGCTGCTGCGCGAGTCCGCCCGCGGCGGCGTCGTCGATCACGGTCGCCTGACCGATATCGACAGCCGCATCGGCGGCCTGCTCGACGACATCCTCCCACTCATCGACCCGTGCGATGCGAGCGAGGCCGAGCCGCTCGTGCTGCTGCCGGTCAGGCTCGAGACCCGGTTCGTCGCGAGCGGCCGCCAGACGATGCTGCGGGTGCGGATCTTCCCGGACGAGATCCACGTCGACGACCTGGTCCGGGGCCTCACCGAGGACGAGGTGAGCGCCGGCAGGGCCTACTGGACGGGCGTCTGGACCGACCCGGTGCCCGAGGACGCATGGACGGACTTCGTGGCCACCGTGGGGCCCGGGCGCGCGGAGTGGGTGGCCCACGCCTGCACCCCGGCCAACCTCTCCGAACGAGGGACGCCCGCCACGCCCAGCTTCGGTCAAGGGGAGGCGCGCGGCCCGCGCAACGTCGTCGCTCGTGCTCTGCCGGACCGCTTCGTCGTGCTCGCCATCCAGGGCGGCGAGGTATCGCGGGACGTCGGAAGGCCCGTACCGCGCGACCTGGCGATGTCCCCGATCCCGCTCGAGGGCGATGAGCCCGAACGGCTCGACGACGCCCTCACCGTTTCGCCGGGCTCGGAGTGGCTCGTCGACTACGACCGCGCTTTGGAGGTCGGGATGGCGGTCACCGTCAAGCTCGCCGGGGGCAACGCCCCGATCGATCGCGTCATCGCGGTGGGCACTCGCGCGAGCCTTTCGCCGAGCGCCGCCGCCGACGAGCTCGAGGACCTGCTCGTCGGCCACCGCTTCGGCCGGGGCCTGGGCCTGCTGGCCCAGGGCACCCCCACCAACAACGCCGATGGCGAGCGCTCGCCATACCGGGCTCGTAAGGACCCGGTCGCACCGCCGCTGTCCCCACCGAGCGCCCAACCGGGGTCGGACACCGCAGCTGCCGCCGGCGTCCTCGGGGTCGACGCGGCCGTCCTCACCGGGCTGGTCGGAGACGGCGGCGGCGAGCAGACGATCGCGAAGCAGGTCAATACCGCGCTGTGGGCGCCGGGTTGGGGCGAGTACCTCAGTCGCCTCGACGCGCAAGGGATTCCAGGGGTCGTGGACGCCCAGCGCGAGTCGGCGCGCGGCCTCTTTCGCGACCACGTCCGGGGTCGCGGCTGCGCGCCCGCGATACGGGTCGGGGCCCAGCCCTACGGCGTGCTGGCGGTCTCCGACCTGAGCGCGTGGGAGCCGCAGGCGGGGGAGACGACGGCGGGAATCGTCCAAGCCGTGCGCACCTTCCTCGAGCGTTGGCTCGTTGCCGCCCGGGAGAAGGTGCCGCAGATCCGCGAGGGCCGGGCCAACCTCGATGCCACGATCCTGGACGTGCTCGGCTCGAGCCCGGTCATGCAGGGACTGCGCGTGCGCCCCGTCGTGTCCGACGACGTCTCGGACGCCGTGATCGCGTCGCTTGGCCTGGATCACCGCGAGTACGAGGCGGAGAAGATGTCGACCGCGGCGGTGATGGCGGGTGCGCTCGGCGCGGCTGCGCCGAAGATGGTGATCGGGTCGCTGCACGACGACGATCGGCCCCTGCCGTTGCCCCTCGCGTCCGAGCGAGACCCGGAGTTCATCGAGGCGCTGCTGGGGAAGCCGTCGAAGGTAATCGCCGTCGACAGCGTGCTGCAGGCCCTGCTCGCCCTGGCCTGGGACTCCACCGAGCTCGACGTGGCCAAGGCGGCCCCCGCCAGCCTGCTGCCCGCGCTCGTCGAGCTCGTCGATATCGACTCGCGCTTGAAGGTCGAGGCCACCGCGATGCTCGCGCGCGCCGACACGGCCGCGCCGGAGGAGCTGCACGGGATGGTCGCGAAGCTCGAGCGCGGCGGCGTGTCGGTCGGCGGGGCGTCCATGTTGCGCGAGTACCAGCCGCTGGAGCAGATCCAGACCTCGCTCGCCGAAGTCGCCCTGTCGGCGCCTGCGACACCGCAGGCCAGGTCCGTCGGGGCCGCCGCGCTCGCCGGCTGGCTGTTCGCGATGGGCTACCGCAGCGAGGTCCGCGCCGCGATGCAGGGACTCGCCAGGACCGGCGTCGCGGCCCGAGCGCTCGCCGTCGCCGAGGCGCTTGACTGCTCCTCGCACCGCCTCGACGCCTGGGCGACGGCGATCGTCGCGGAGCGACGTACCCGCCAGGCCGCGCGCAAGGCCGTCGGCGGATCACGCGGCGGGCGTGGCCTCACTCTCGGGGCCTACGGCGTCGTCGAGGATCTGCACCCGCAGGTGGGGGCGAGCCTCGACGGATGGATCCACGCGCCGAGCACACGCCATGCGATCGCCGCCGGGATGCTCCGCAGCTCCCACCTGAGTCATCTGCCCACCTCCGGCGCCGCGAGCGACGGCGGGCCGTTCGCCATCGACCTCTCCAGCCGCCGCATGCAGTCGGCCTCCCACGTCATCGACGGCGTGCGCCAGGGCCAGCAGCTCGGAGCCCTCGTCGGATATCAGATCGAGCGCGGCCTCGCCGATGCCCGCCTGGCTCGCCTGCAGCTGAGCTTGCGCACGATCGCCCCCCTCGTGGCCCGCCGCCTGCACGACAGCGACGGCGCCGACCCGCAAGCCGCCCAGGAGTCGGTCGCCGCCGCGAACGTGGTCGACGCGGTGCTCCTGCTGAAGACCCACCCCCCCGGGGACGACCTCCTGCGGATCGCGCTCCGCACGCCTCCGGAGAACGTCTACCTCGAGCCCGGGGAGTGGAAGCCGTTGACGGACGACGAGTGGTCGACGGTGACGCGGATCATGCGCGAGGCCGCCGACACCATCGACGCCGTCTCCGACGTCATGCTCAGCGAGTCGGTCCTGCAGTTCGCCGGTGGCAACCCGCACCGGGCGGCCGCCGCGATGGACGCGATGTCCACCGGTGCCAGTCCAAGCGATACGATCGACGTCCTGGAGGCTCAGGACAGCGCTGAGCGGCTCACCCACCGGGTCCTCGCCCTGGTCGGCGCGGACGTGCCCGCGAGCGCGTGGAACCCGCTGCGACCCCGCGCCCTGGTCGAGCCCCGGCTCGAGGCGTGGGCGGCCGCGCACCTCGGCGACCCGGCGAAGGTAGTGCTCGCCGAGGTGGGCGGGCGCAGGATCACGCTGGACGAGGCCGGGTTCGCGGCGCTGGACCTGGTGTACGCCACCGACCTGAACGGCCTGGAGCGCGCGCTGCGGATGGCGGTCGCCGATCTCGGGGACGTCGCGCTGGCGGTCACCCGGGACCCGTCGTGGCCCAAGGCACTCCGGGCGCTGGGGCAGGTCGTCGGCTTGGCGCAGACGCTGCGATCGATCATCGCGGGCGCCCACCCACTGGTTCCGGGCGACCTCACCCGCCCGGGCGAGGAGGCGTCCCGCGACCTGGGGGCCGCCCTGCCCGAGCTGACCGCCAGGGTCACCGACCTCGCGGCCTCGCTCCAGGCAGCCGTCGCCGGTCTGGCGGGCACGATCGCCACGATCCCCGACGACGGCATCGTCGCCGACGACGATGCGGCTGGTGCCCTCGCGCGGGCGGCACACGCGCTGGAGCCTTTCGGCGTCCCGCTCGAGCCCACTTCCGGGCTGCCGCTCGACGTGTCGTGGGTACGATCGGCGTGGGAGGCCGCACAGGCCCGCGGCGAGAGCGCCCAGGCTTCCGTCGAGCGGCTCAACTCCCTGGCGGCCGGGACACCGGCGAGCATCGCTCTCGACACCGCCCAGGAGGCCGTGAGCGCCGTCTTCGGCGACGGGTTCCTCGTCGTCCCGGTGCTCGCGCCGGGGCCCGGGCCCGACGGCTTCGTCGATGCGGTGAGCGCCCCCGCCTTCGCGGCTCCACCCGCAAGCGCGCTGCGCCGGTTCGTGCGCGACATCGGCACGGTGCGCCGGCAGGTCACACGGCTCTCCGAGGCGCTGCTGCTCGGCAGCGCGCTCGGCCACCCGCGTACGCTCGGCGTGGCGCAGCTGTCCGAGCGCGACGCGAACGGCCCCGCGCCCGGCACCACGCAGTGGCTCGCCGGGCCGCTGGAGCCCGCGGGTCCGTGGCCGGCGTCGCCGGTCGCTCACGTCGTGCTCGACCAGATCGGTGACGTCGAGGCGGGGACGACCCTCGCGGGCTTGGTCATCGACGCCTGGGTCGAGGACCTGCCGGCACAGGTCGGGCCGAAGGCCGACCCGAACGATCCACGCCCGGGGCGCGCGCGCACGGGGCTGGCGATCCGCTGCAACGGAGCGTCGGCGCGGCCTCCCCAGGCTGTGCTCTGCGCGATCTCTCCCAACGGCGAGCGATGGACGGCCGCGTCGCTGCGCGGCGTCATCGAGCACACGCTGGACCTCGCGAACGCTCGTATGGTCACCCTCCACACCCTCCCCGGCGAAGGCCGCGTGCTGCCCGCGCTGTACATGCGCAGCTCGTCGCTGCAGGGCGAGCAGTACCTCGACTTCCGCAAGCTGGCCGAGCTGATCACGCTGCACGTGCCGATGCCCTACGTCAAGGAGTCGAGCTCATGAACGTCCCCCCCGTCGAGATGCTCGTGAGCACCGCGCTCAACGAGTCATTCGCGGCAATCTCCATGACGAAGCCGGCCCTGACCCGGCTCGAGCCGCAGTCGATCTCGGGCGACCCGCGGCACGGCGCCGACGCCGTCGTCGCCGACCCGCTCTGGATGATCGGGCGTCAGTGGCAGCTCGGTGAGCTGCTCGGCGAGGACGCCGGCAGCCCGGTCTCGGTCCGTGTCGAGTGGCGAGCGCTGCCGATCACGGCGTGGGCGCCCGCGGGCCGGATGGACGGCACCGACGGCGCTGTGGCGAAACCGCGGTGGCGGCCCTGGCCGGATGGCGCTGTGCTCGACGAGCTCGTCGAGCACGTGCCCCGGGAGGAAGCGGAGGGCGGGCTGCGCTGGCGCGCCGAGGCTGGCGCTCAACTCGCCGACACGCTGAGCGAGGCGGGCCATGAGGACGCCGCCACCGAGCTCCTCGCTGCCCACCCGCTCACGCTGGAGGCGGATCCAGCCGACCCCGAGGGGCGCCTCGATCCGGCCGCACAGCGGCTCTTTCTCATACTCGACGGCGCCGTCCCCGACGGGGGCGCGGCACGTAGAGCGCTCGAGGAGGGTGATCCTGCCTGGGTCACGGGGGCCGCGGACCCCGACGGCGCCCGCACGGTCGCTGCCGAATGGCTGCGATGGGTGGGCGGCTCGCCGGATGCGGGTGGTGCCTGGACCACGGCACGGCTCGAGCACCGCTTCCTGCTGCGCTTCGGCCACGGCGACCAGGCCGTCGTGCTCAGCGCGACGGCCTTCGGCCCCGGGTCGGCCCGCTGGCACCACTTCGAGTGGCTGAAGGGGGAGAAGGTCCGCCTCGATGGCGACGCGGACCTGCCCTCCGCCGACCCGAGCTCCGACGTCATGCTCGCCACGCCGCTGCGCTACCCCGGAATGCCGGCCGACCGCTACTGGCAGCTCGAGGAGGGATCGGTCGACGTCTCGGCCATCGAGGCCCAGCCGCACGACCTCGCGCGCCTGTGCCTCGCGGAGTTCGCCCTCGTCAGCGGCGACGACTGGCTCGTCGTCCCCGTCGACGGCAGGGTCGGCGCGGTCAACCAGGTGCAGTCGGTCTCGGTGACGACGACGTTCGGCGAGACCCTCGCGATCCCCGAGGCGGGAGCGGACCGGCGCAGCCGCGGCTTCCGGATGTTCGAGGTCACCGAGGCGGGTGGCGACTCGCTTCCCGGCGTGGTCCTGCCCCCGATCGCGGCGAGCCCCGAGCTCGGCGATCCGATCGAGGAGATTGCCTTCCTGCGCGACGAGACGGCCAACATGGGGTGGGCCGTCGAGCGGGTGGTGGCGGGGCGCAGCGGCGACCCGAGGCAGCGCTCGGCCGAGGAGCCCCCGCAGCGGCCAACGCCTCCGGCTGACCTCGATCCCAACGACGTGACGTACGAGCTGCAGGTGCCGGTCCCGCACCACTGGATCCCGCTCGTCCCGGTGCGCACCGACCCCGGGGTGATCGGGCTGCGCAAGGGTGCGATGCTCGGCGACGGCGAGCCGATCCTCGCGGCGAGCCTGCTGCTCGAGCCGACCCCGCTGACCTTTCCGTCCGAGGAGATCCCCCGCGAGGGGATCACCGTGCGTGCCGTGCCGGCACTCGCTCGACGCGCTGACGGCACGTATGCCCGCTGGACCGGGCACCGGATCCGGACCGGGCGCGGCGAGGGCAGCAGCGGCTACGCGTCCGACGTCGCCCGACCGGCCGGCGGTCCGGCGACCCATGAGGATCCGGGCCCGTGACGGACCCTTGCCGAGGCGATGCCATCGTCGTCATGACCTCGAAGCAGCGGCCTCCTCGGCCAGCCCCGCCAGCTCCTTCTCGCCGGTCCAGGCGCCCACGGACGCGCGCACGTAGGGGGTGCCGGGCAGGTTGCGCACCAGGTAGCCGGCTCCGAGCAGCCGGGCCGACTCCGACTCGGGATCGGAGGTCTCCCACGACACGAGCGTCGAGTCGCCCCGTGGCGCCACCGTGAGTCCGCGCTCGACGAGCAGCCGGGCCAGCCGTCGGGCTCCCTCGACGGCCGTCGCCTGGAAGCTGCCGTCGTCGCCCAGCACGTCCAGTGAGGCGAGCGCCCAGGCCAGATTCTCAGACGGCGGAAAGCCGCGGTCGAAGCGGGCGGCGCCCTCCTTCAACGGCAGATCCAGCGCTCGCAGCGGCTCCGACAGCGTCTGGTAGCCCGGCGCCGCGGGCGCGAGCCCTGCGATGCGCTCGGAGCGCACGTACAGGTAGCCGCTGCCGATCGGCCCGCACAGCCACTTCTGCCCGGAGGCGGCGTAGTAGTCACACCCGAGCGCGCCGACGTCGACCGGCACCGCACCGAGGCCCTGCGCGCCGTCGAGGAGCACGGGCGCACCGGCCGCGGACAGCGCCTTGGTGTCCATCACCCGCCCGGTCTGCCAGCCCACGTGCGAGCAGGCCACGAGCCGGGTCTGGGCCGTGACCGCGCCGGCCAGCTCGGCGAACGGGGCCACGCGCACCTTCACCCCGCGGCGCTCGCGCGCTGATGCGATCGGAGCCAGGAGACCCGGGTGCTCCTCGTCGCTGGTGAGTACCTCGTCGCCGGGTCGCAGGTCCAGGCCCGCGACCACCGCGTTCACCCCGTCGGTGGTGGCGCCGGTCAGCGCAATCTCGCCCGCCGCGGCCCCCATCAGGCTCGCCACACGGACGCGAAGGCGGTCACCCATCTCGATCAGGCGGTCGAAGTGGGCCTTGCCGCCGCGACCGTTGCGCAGCGCGTCCTCGAGCTCCTCACGGGCCGCGTCCGCCGCGGCGGTGGGCACCGGCCCCACCGACCCGGTGTTGAGGTACGCCACCCGCTCCAGCACGGGAAACGCGGAGCGCAAGTCGGTCTGCACCCCGCAGATACTAGGGTCCCTCAGCGTGATCCTCGAACGCTCGATGCACGACGACTGGCTGTCCAACGCATACCTCGTGGGCGACGAGCCCGGCGGGCACGGAGTGATCATCGACTCCGGTGGTCCGTCCGGCCCGCTGCTGGAGAAGGTGGCCGAGCACGAGCTCACGATCTCCCACCTGCTGCTGACCCACCACCACGCGGATCACGTGGCCGAGAACCACGTGTACAAGGAACGCTTCGATGCGGAGATCCTCGCCCATCCGATCGAGGCCGAGCGCCTGCTCGACGTGGACCGCACGATCGAGCCCGGGGACAGCGTGCTGGAGGTCGGCAAGCTGAAGATCGGCGCGCTTCTCACCCCGGGCCACACGGGCGGGATGCTCAACTTCGTGGTCAACGGCACCGACGTGTTCACGGGCGACACCCTGTTCAAGAACTCGGTGGGCGGAGTGCGCGCCCCCGGCTCGACCAGCTTCGGAGATCTCAAGCACTCGGTGATGGAGGTGCTGATGGGCCTCGACCCGGCCACCCGCCTGCACCCCGGCCACACCGATCCGACCACCGTGGGAGAGGAGTGGGAGAACAACTCCTTCATCCGGGTCTGGCGTGGCTTGGACCACGAGTCCTCGGAGCGCTGCACCGTCCGGGAGGACCCCGCCACCCTGGTGCACTGGGGCGACGACTACGACGGCGGCCACAAGGCCTGGGTCCGCTGGGACGAGTCAGGCACGGACGACATCGTGCCCGGCAGCCAGGTGGTCCGAGAGGCTTGAGGCGTCCCGCGGGGTCTTACTGCCCGCAGGCCGGCCACTGGCCCGGTCCGGACTGCTCGAACAGGGTCGTCGCGCGCAGGTCCTGCTCGGCCTCCGGTGCAGCGGCTGGATCCCCGGTGCCCCCCACGGCCTGCCAGGTGGCGGTCGAGAACTGGTACTTGCCGCGGTAGGCGCCGGTGGAGCTGACCGCGGTCGGGTCGCCACCCGACTCGCACGCGGCGATCGCCTCGAGCGCGGGGGGCACAGCCACTTCAGGCGCCGGCTGGCGACGAGACTCCCGCCTGGCCGCCTTGACGGCCTCGACGACCTGGCGACGGGCCTCAACCGGGTGGAAGGGCTCGGCCACGAAGGAGGCCGAGGACACCAGGCTGGCGTCACTCGGTGACCCTGGGGCGCCGGCGGGCTCGGCGCTCGCGAGGGCCACTGCCGGAGCTACCAGGAGAGATATGGGGACAATCGGAAGAATCAGCTTGCGCACGCGAATTTCACCTCTGCGTGTCGGGGGCACTTGCCGGCTGTGCCGGCCCCACCGGTCGTGGGTGGGGGTTGCAAAGGGGGGCGGTGCCCTCCTTTGACGCCATCGGGATGACCGCGGGCACGCGCCCTGCTGAGAATCGAACCCGAAGACAGAGAGGCTAGGGCGAACGCGTGTTCCGACTGTGATGGGCATCACGGTCGGGCGGACACCTGCCCGGCCGGGCAGCGCCCCTGCTCGGCGCTCGGCTAGCGTGCCTCGACATGACCTTCGAGCTCCCCGACGGCACACCGCTCGAGTTGGCCGGCGGGGCCACGGGCGTGGATGCCGCGCGCTCGATCGGCGAGGGCCTGGCTCGCGCCGCTCTGGGCGTGAAGGTGAACGGCGAGCTGAAAGACCTGGGCGCGCCGTTGCCCGAAGCCGGAGGTCGCATCGAGATCGTCACCGCTCGCAGCCCCGAGGCGCTGTGGCTGATACGCCACGACACGGCCCACGTGCTGGCCACGGCGGTGATGGAGCTTTACCCGGGAGTGAAGATCTCGATCGGGCCCCCGATCGAGGACGGCTTCTACTACGACTTCGAGTTCCCCGAGGGCGTGACGCTCTCCGACGCCGACTTCGAGCCCATCGAGGCCAAGATGCGCGAGCACCTGAAGGCCGACGAGAGCTTCGAGCGCGACGAAGTGCCGGTGACCGAGGCCCTCGAGCGCTTCCTGGGCGAGGGTCAGGACTACAAGGTCGAGCTGATCCAGGACCTGGTGCGCGACCAGGGCGTCGAGACCGTCTCGCTGTATCGCAACGGGCCCTTCACCGACCTGTGCCGTGGCCCGCACGCGCCGTCCACCAAGCGGATCAAGGCGTTCAAGCTCACCAGCGTGGCCGGCGCCTACTGGCGCGGCGACGCCTCACGCCAGATGCTCACGCGCGTCTACGGCACGGCCTTCCTCTCCAAGGAGGACCTGGCCGAGCACCTCGAGCGCCTCGAGCAGGCCCGGCTGCGCGACCACCGCAAGCTGGGCCGCGAGCTGGACCTGTTCCTGTTCTCCGAGCTCTCGCCGGGCATGGCGTTCTGGCAGCCGGCGGGGACCCAGGTCTGGAACCAGCTCACCGAGCTCTGGCGACGCGAGAACGCCGCGCGCGGCTACCGCGAGGTGCGCACGCCGACCCTCTATGACGTGGAGATCTGGAAGCAGTCAGGGCACTGGGACGTCTACCGCGACAACATGTACTTCACCGACGTCGAGGACCGCCCGATGGGCCTCAAGCCGATGAACTGTCCGGGACATGTTCAGATCTACAAGGGCGCGCGGCGCTCCTACCGCGACCTGCCGATCCGCTACTCGGAGGCCGGGCCCGTACACCGCCACGAGCCGAGCGGCACGCTCCACGGGCTGATGCGGGTGCGCCACATCACGATCGACGACGCTCACATCTTCTGCACCGAGGAGCAGGTCAAGGACGAGGTGCAGCGCTGCCTCGACTTTGGCTCTCACATCTACGACATCTTTGGCTTCGACCCGCGCCTCGAGCTCTCCACGCGGCCGGAGAAGCGGGTGGGCACGGACGCGATGTGGGACCGCGCCGAGACCGCCCTCGAGGCCGCACTGACCGAGAAGGGGCTCGCCTTCGAGGTCAACGAGGGCGACGGCGCCTTCTACGGGCCGAAGATAGACCTGCACATGACCGACTCGATCGGCCGTTCGTGGCAGCTGGGCACGGTGCAGCTCGACTACTCGATGCCCGAGCGCTTCGAGCTGGCCTACACCGGCGCCGACAACGCCGACCACCGGCCGGTGATGATCCACCGCGCCCTGATGGGCTCGTTCGAGCGCTTCATCGGGATCCTGATCGAGCACTACGCGGGCGAGTTCCCGCTGTGGCTGGCGCCAGTGCAGGCGCTCGTGCTGCCGATCTCCGACCGGCACGCCGACTACGCGAAGGGGGTGGCCCTCGAGCTGCGCGACGCCGGACTGCGGGTCGAGGTCGACGACCGCGGCGAGTCGGTGGGCCGCAAGATTCGTGAGGGCGAGGTGCGCAAGGTGCCCTACATGCTCGTGGTGGGCGACCGCGAGGCGGAGGCCGCCGAGGTGTCGGTGCGCCGCCACCGCGAGGGCGATCTGGGCTCGGTGGGCGTGAGTGAGTTCGCGGGGCGGGCCTCGGCCGAGGTGGCGGAGCGGGCCTGACGCGAAGGGTTACCCAGCTTACGCGCCGCCGCTATACTCGCCGTAGATGAAGGGCACCCAGACCGCGCGCCGCTGCCGCTGAACGCATCCGTGCCCTCTCCCGACTCTCGCCTCGCCTCCTGCTCTTGACGTCTAGCCACATGTTCGCGTAGTGCCGATTCCGCGTAGGTTCGATCGGCGCCCGCCCGAGCGGGACGAGACACGCACCAACGAGCGCATCCGCGTGCGCGAGGTACGGCTGGTGGGCGACGACGGCAACCAGATCGGGGTCGTGCCGATCGACGAGGCCCTCAAGTACGCCCAGGAGCGCGACCTCGACCTGGTCGAGGTCGCCGCCGAGGCCAAGCCGCCGGTGTGCCGCGTGCTCGACTACTCCAAGTTCAAGTACGAGCAGGAGCAGAAGGCCAAGCAGGCGCGCAAGCACCAGAAGACCGTCAACGTGCGCGAGATCAAGCTGCGCCCGAAGATCGCGGACAATGACTACGAGACGAAGAAGAACCACGTCGTGCGCTTCCTCACCGGCGACGACCGGGTGAAGGTCACGATCATGTTCCGGGGGCGCGAGCAGACCCATCCCGAGCGGGGCGTCGCGCTGCTGATGCGCCTGGCCGAGGACGTCTCCGAGCTCGGCACGATCGAGCAGCGCCCGATTCAGGACGGCCGCAACATGACGATGCTCCTCTCGCCGGTGCCCAAGAAGCAGGTCGAGGAGAACGGCGTCGACGCCGGGCCCTCAGCCGCGGCCGAGCCTGCCGGGGAGGCTCCGGCGCCGAACGGCGCGCCGGCCGAGCCTGCCGGGGAGGCTTCGGCGCCGAAGAGCGCGCCCGCCTCCTAGCCGCTCCGGACGTTTCGCGATAGGCGCCGGCGGCGTTAGGATTGAGGGAAGCTCATGGCACCTCGGGACCCTATGAGCCTGCTGCGGCCGGGACGTGAGGCCGAGTGGGAGCAGATCGACGCCCGCAAGCGCGAGCTACTGGCCA
>Ga0136640_10000321_pt1 | contig 18051 bp, 14 predicted proteins | sample AntDrymUQ8642106_2_FD_105498 | JGI IMG/M metagenome (GOLD analysis project Ga0136640, IMG submission 105498) | Polar desert sand microbial communities from Dry Valleys, Antarctica - metaG UQ864 (21.06) | ecosystem: Environmental > Terrestrial > Soil > Desert | place: Antarctica: Dry Valley...
CGCAACGTGCACATCGGCCCCAGCGACTACGTGCAGTGGCTCGACGACCGCAAGTGGGCTTACGTCCGGTTGGAGGGCCGCGCCTTCGGTGACGTCCCGTTGAACCTGGAGTACAAGCTGGAGGTGTGGGACTCCCCCAACTCTGCCGGCGTCATCATCGACGCCGTCCGGGCCGCCAAGATCGCGCTGGATCGCGGCGTCGGCGGGCCGGTCCACCCGGCCTCGACGTACTTCATGAAGTCGCCGCCCCGGCAGCGGCCGGACGACGTGGGCAAGACAGATCTGGAGGCCTTCATCACCGGCACCGACGACTGAGCCGACAAGGCACAGCCGACGCCCGCACTGACACACTCGACCGGTGCGGGTGCTCATCGATCTGCGTCGACTGCTGCGGGGGGCCGCCTTCCGGCGGCTTGTCGGGGTACGGCTGCTGGCCCACGGTGCCGACGGCGCCTTTCAGGTCATCCTCACCGCCTACCTGTTCTTCTCCCCCGAGCGGCAGACAACGCCCGCGGCGATCGCCGCGGTGACCGCCGCCACACTGCTGCCGTTCAGCCTCGTGGGTCCGTTCGCCGGCGTGCTGCTCGACCGGTGGTCGCGCCGAAACGTGCTCGTCGGCGCGCCACTCGTACGTGTGCTGCTCGTCGCCGCGATCGGCTGGCTGGTGCTCGGGGCAGGAGACCTGCCCGCCGCCGGCAACGCCATCCTCTTCGTCCTCGTCGTCGCAGGGTTCGCTGTCAACCGCTTCCTGCTGTCCGCCCTGTCGGCGGCGCTGCCGCACACGGTGTCCGCCGCGGATCTGCTGTCGGCCAACTCGGTGGTCCCCACCGCCGGCACGATGGCCTTCGCGCTCGGGCTGGGCCTTGGCGGCGTCTGGCAGGGCGTGCTGGGCGGCCCGGATGAGGCCGTCGGCGACACCCTCGCACTAGCCGCTGCGCTGTGGGTACTCAGCGCACTGCTGGCGGCTCGCTTCGCCCGTACGGCACTCGGCCCCGACCACGACCATCGGGGCCGTCCCGCCGACCTTGACGGACCCGTCCGCGGTCTGGTCGAGGGGTTGCGGCATCTGCGGTCCCGGCCGCAGGCAGCAGCGGCGCTGATGCTGGTGGGTGCACAGCGGATGGTCGGCGGGCTTGTGCTGGTGGCGGCGATCCTGCTCTACCGCAGCACCTTCGCAGACCCCGACGACCCCACCGGTGCGCTTGCCGGGCTCGGGCTGACGGTGGTGGCGGCGGCGATCGCGATCACCTTGTCAGCGCTGCTGATCCCCACCGTGGTGGCGCACTCGTCCATGCGCGCGGCGATGGTCGCTGTGTTGTTGTTCGCCGCCGTGGTGCAGTCTGCGTTCGCCGCGATGAGCACCGAAGCCCTGCTGGTGGCGGCCGCGTTCGCACTCAACTTCAGCGGGCACTCGCTGAAGATCTGTGCGGACACGCTCGTGCAACACCAGATCAGCGACGATCACCGCGGCCGGGTCTTCTCCGTCTATGACCTGGTGTTCAACGTTGGTCTGGTGTCTGCCGCCGTGCTCGGCGCGCTCGCCTTGCCGGTGGACGGTAACTCGCCGCCGACCATGGCTGCCGCGGCCGTGGCACTGGTGGCGCTCGCCGTCATCGCTGCTCGGGTGCTGCCTCGCCGGCCTGTCGCCGCTCCCACCAGCTGAACAACTCTGCGCGGGCACGCTCGTCGCCCAGCGGGCCGTGCTCCAGCCGCTGCTCGAGCAGATGCCGGTAGGCCTCGCCGACGATCCGTCCCGGCGGCAGGTCAAGCAGTGCCATGATCTGTTTGCCGTCCAGGTCGGGCCGCACCTTGGCGCGACCCTCCTCCTCGGCCAGCCTGGCGATTCGCGCCTCGATGTCGTCGTAGATGCCCTGCAGACGCGCCGCCTTGCGGGCGTTGCGGGTGGTGGTGTCGGCGCGGGTGAGCACGTGCAGCCGCTCCAGTTGGTCGCCGGCATCCCGGACATAGCGGCGTACGGCCGAGTCGGTCCACTCGCCGCTGCCATAGCCGTGAAAGCGCAGATGCAGCCCGACCAACTCGGTGACCGCGTCGACGACGTCGTTGGAGAAGCGCAGCGCTCGCAGCCGCTTGCGGGTCAGCTTGGCACCCACCACGTCGTGATGGTGGAAGGTGACGCCACCGTCGGCGGTGAAGCGCCGCGTACGGGGCTTGCCGATGTCGTGCAGCAGCGCCGCCAGTCGCGCGACAAGGTCGGGTCCGCCGGCAGGGAGTCGCTCCTCCAAGGCAATCGTCTGCTCGAGCACCTTGAGGGAGTGCTCGTAGACGTCTTTGTGCCGGTGGTGCTCGTCCCGCTCCAGGCGCAGAGCCGGCAGCTCGGGCAGCACCCGGTCGGCCAGCCCGGTGTGCACCAACAGCGTCAGGCCACCACGTGGATCGGTCGAGCACAGCAGCTTGACCAGCTCATCGCGCACCCGCTCGGCCGACACGATCGTGATCCGGTCACCGAGGTCACGCATCCCGGCGACCACGGTGTCGTCGGCGGTGAAACCCAACTGGGCGGCGAAGCGGGCAGCCCGCATCATCCGCAGCGGGTCGTCGGTGAACGACTGCACGGGCGTGACGGGTGTACGCAGTCGGCGGGCAGCAAGATCAGCCAAGCCGCCGTACGGGTCCACGAACTCATGGTCCGGCAGGCGCACGGCCATCGCGTTGACGGTGAAGTCGCGCCGGGACAGGTCGCCCTCGAGGCTGTCGCCGAAGTCGACGTCGGGTTTGCGCGAGGTGGCGTCGTAGCGGTCGGAGCGGTACGTGGTGATCTCGACCTGCGCCGACCCGCTACGAGCACCGATCGTCCCAAAGGCTCGACCGACATCCCAGACGGCGTCGGCCCAGCCCGTCAGCAGGCGTTCGGTGGTCTCCGGGTGTGCCGAAGTCGCAAAATCCCAATCGTTGCCAAGCCGACCCACCAACAGGGCGTCGCGGACCGGGCCGCCCACCAGCGCCAGCTCCTCGCCGGCAGCCGCGAAACGTTGAGCCAGTGGCTGCACCACGGGCGCGACCCGGACCAGCTCGGCAACGGCAGCCCGCTGCAGGTCGCTGAGCCCGCTGCCACCGTGGTGGACAGCCGGGTCGGGCGCGGTCAGGTCAGGCACGACGGGCCATCGTACGCGCGCAGCAAGCCCAGCCTGCCGAGCCGCATCCGGCGTGACCTCTACCATGACCGCGTGACCGCCGGACTCAAACGGCGACGGTTGCGTGCCGTGCTGGCGGTCGTGTCCCTCGCTGCGCTGCTGCAACCGTTGGTGGTCCCCTTTGCGGCAACAGCACCCGCAGCGACTTCCGGCCGCAACAAGGACAGCCTGCGAATGACGCTCACCTCGATCGAGCCGTCCGCGCTGCGACCGGGCCGTCCGCTCACCCTCAAGGGCCGGGTCACTAACACCAGCCCGGAGCCTTGGCGTGCGGTGCAGGTCTATCTGGTGATGTCACCCAGCCCGCTGACCACCCACGACGAGTTGGCCGCCACCAACGACAGCCCCGCCGGATCATACTTCGGCGACCGTGTCACCGAGATCGGGACGTTTGCCCGACTCGGGCGTTTGAGCCCCGACGAGCAGAATGCATTTCGGGTCAAGGTTCCGTGGAAGTCATTGCCGATCTCGGGTGTGCCGGGGATCTACACCGTGGGCGCCCAGGTGCTGGCTACCGATGTCGACGGCACGAGGACCGGGGAGGCACTGGGGAGGACCCGCACCTACGTTCCGCTGGCCGACCCCGCGAAGGCCAGGCCAGTCGAGGTCGCGATGATCTGGCGGCTAGGTGCGCAAGTGCTGCGCCGACGTGACGGAACCTATGCCCGCACTGCCGCACTCACCTCGTCGATGGCCAGCGACGGCGCGTTGCGCAGGCTCGTCGGGCTGGGGTCTGCTGCCGGGTCGGTCCCGATCACCGTGGTCCCCGACCTCGCCGTGCTCGATGCCGCGCGCGACATCGGCTCGGGCCGGTACGGGCCGCCCGGAGGTCTGGTCAACCGGATCGGCCTCGCCGACGAGGCAACCCCGGCCGCGGCTGGGTCCAGCGGCACTGCCGCAGCCCGGGAACGCCAGTCGGGTGCACCCGATCCGGACCCGGCGTCGGCGACCTGGTTCGAGGACGCACGCACGTTGGTGGCCGACCACCCCGGTTGGACCACCACCTACGGCGAGGCGTCGGTGGACACCTTGGCCGCGGTCGGCTCCCAGCCGCTGAGCACCAGCATCGCGTTGGCCACCCGGGCGGCACAACGACGCCTGTTGGACCGCAAGTCGAAGATCCTGCACCTGCCGGACGCCGGCATCTTGTCCACCGAGGGGTTGGACCAGCTCGCCGCAGCGAAAACACCCGGCACCACGGTACTGTCGCCGCGCATGCTTCCCGGGTGGGACAGCCCCGACGGCGCGCCGCAGCGCATCGAGACGGCCTCTGAGCCACTGGATGTCGTGGTCGCGGACCCCACCCTCGCAGCTGGCGGACCGGCGCCCGGTGAGCCGCTGTCGGCACTGCAGGTGCGCCAACGCCTGCTGGCCGAGACTGCGCTGCTAGCCGCACAGGCGCCCTCCCGCCGGACCGGCCCGATCTCCGCCACGTTCGTCACCCCGGACGGCTGGAACCCCGGACCCGACTGGGCGAGCGCGAACTTCTTCGAAGGCCTGGACGTGCCCTGGCTCAAGCCAGTCTCACTGGGGAACCAACTGCGCGACGAACCTGGGCCGGCGCGCTACCGCGGGAACCCCGGCGTGCCCGACGAGAGCGAGCTCAGTGGGCTTGCCGAGGTAGCTCCCGCCGAGACCACCGCCGCGGCCCTGCAACTGCGCCGCCGGGTGCGGCTGCTGGCCAGCCTTGTCGGCGGAGGGCGGGACCTGCAGGCGTGGTACGCCTCGGCGGTGGCACTGGCGATCTCGGAGTCCACCCTGCGTGACCCCGGCGTGCAACAACGGCTGATCCAGTCCGTCGCCGACCGAGTCACTCAACTGTTGCGTGGGGTGCGGCTGACAGGCCCGTCGTTCGTGACGCTGTCCAGCTCGCGCGGCACCTTCCCGCTGACCGTGACCAACGAGCTCGATCGTACGGTGACCATCTCAGTGCAGGTGCAAACCATGCCCGCGGCGAGCACCTCGGGCCGGGCACGCTTCGAGACCGCCGGGCAGTTCACCGTCGCACCCGGTCAACGTGACACAGTCAGCGTCGAGGCTCGCGTAGAACAACCCGGGGTCACCTCGGCCGCGGCGTCGGTGGCCACCGCCGACGGTCGGCCCTTCGGTGCCCCACTGACCTTCAGCCTGCGAACCAGCGTCGTGGGGGTTGTGATCTGGGGCATCCTCGGCATCGCATGCGCCGTGCTGGTGCTGGCCATCATCCGACGACTGTTGGGCCGCGGCCGCCAGCCAGGCACCCAGGCGGGCACCCAGGCGGGCACCCAGCCAGGCATGCAGTGAGCGCCCAAGACCGCAGCCGGCTGCTGTCGGCCGGAGCCGTCATGGCCGCCGGCACCGTTCTGTCGCGACTGACCGGCTTCGTCCGCGCGGCACTGATCCTGGCGGTTCTCGGTCAATCGCTGGATGCTGACCTGTTCACCGCCTCCAACACGTTGCCCAACTCGCTCTACATCCTGGTCGCGGGCGGCGTATTCAACGTCGTGCTGGTCCCCCAGCTGGTGCGCGCGATACGCAACGACGCCGACGGCGGCGAGGCGTTCGCGCAACGACTGCTCAGCCTCGGCGCCCTGGTGCTCGCCGGCGCCACCGCGGTGCTGATGGTGGCCGTGCCGGTGATCGCCCGGTTGGCTTTCGACGGGGCCCTCTTCGAGCCCGAGCTGGCCACCCAGCGTGAGTCGGCGTATGCGCTGATGTTGTGGTGCATGCCGCAGGTCTTCTTCTACGGCACGTTCGTGCTCGTCGGTCAGATACTCAATGCGCGGGAGCGCTTCGGCCCGATGATGTGGGCGCCGATCGTGAACAACCTCTTGGCCTGCGCACTGCTCGGTGGCTACGCGTTGGCCTACGGCACCTCCAACGGCACCGACGGTTTCACCGGCGTCCAGGAGGCATTGCTGGGAGGTGGTGCGACCCTGGGGATCGCAGTGCAGACGTTGGTGCTGGTGCCGTACGCCCGGGCGGCCGGTTTTCAGTTTCGTTTCCGCACCGACCTGCGCGGTGTCGGCCTGGGTCGCACCGTTCGGCTCGGCGCCTGGACGCTGGCCTTCGTCCTGGTCAATCAGGTGGCCTACTTCGTGGTGACTCGGCTGGCCACCGCCAGCTCCACCGAGGCAGCACTCACCGGCGGCGAGGCCAACGGGGTCGCCGCCTATCAGAGCGCCTTCTTGGTCGCACAAGTGCCACATGCGGTGATCACGGTGTCGCTGGTCACCGCGACGATGCCGATGCTGTCCCGGCTGGCAGCAGACGGCAAGCTGCGCGAGGTACGCGCCGAGACCGTCTCCACGCTGCGGCTGGTGCTGGTCGCCATCGCACCGGTCGCCACCGCGCTGGCCTGCCTTGGCGGCGCTGTTGCTGCCGTGTTGTTCTCCTACGGCGCGCTCGATGGCAACACCGCCAGCCTCGGCTACACGGTGGCCGCGTTCGCTCCAGGGTTGCTGTTGTTCACCGTGCACTACTCGGTGCTCCGCGCCTTCTACGCCCAAGAGGACACTCGTACGCCGTTCGTCGTGCAGCTGGTCGTCAGCGGCACCAACATCACCGTTGCGCTGCTGCTCACCGCGGATGCGCCGACCGAGCAGGTCGCCACCCGGCTGGCGCTGGCCTACGGGGCGGCGTACCTGCTCGGCACCACCGTCTCCACCGTCGTTCTCGGCCGACGACTCGGCGGCGGCGCGCTCATCGACCGTGCCCTGGCCGCATTCTGTGCTCGGCTTGTGGTCGCGTGCGCGGCAAGCGCCGGCTGCATGGTGGCGACCCAGATGGGCCTGGACCGGCTCGGTGTCGAGGTCGAGACTGACAGCGGTGCAGTTGTCACATTGGCGGTCGCGGGTACGGTCGGGGTGCTGGTCTATCTGGTGGCCGCGCGGCTGCTCGGCCTCCGCGAGGTCCGTCAACTGTTCGGCGCGGTGGTTCGGCGTTGAGCGGTTACCGCTGACGATCTGGCCGCAACCTCTAACATGGGTGTCTCTGGGCAGGAAAACACCCATGCCCAGCGCGACGATGCAGACGACGAGGACGGGGTGCACGCGCAGACGCTGACTGCCGGCATGCAGCTTGCCGGCCGCTACCAGATCGAAGACTTGGTGGGTGAGACCCATCGGGCCCAGATGTGGCGCGCCGAAGACGACGTGTTGAACCGCTCGGTGAGCGTGCAGGTGATCGGCGGGCAGGATCCCGCCAGCGAAACGTTCCTGGTGGCCGCCCGGCGGGCGACCGCGGTGGAGGACCCCCGCTTTCTGCGCGTGCTGGATGCTGCCCGCGAGAACGACTATGCCTACGTCGTCCGCGAGTGGGCATCCGGGGTCTCGCTCGACAACGTGCTGCGCGCCGGACCGCTGTCGGCGGTGCGTTCGATCTCTGTCGTCCGTGAGGTCGCCGAGGCGGTGGCTGCCGCACACCGTGCCGGTGTCCAACATCGACGGATCGACCCGGCGCGCATCCTGGTCACCGACGGGGGTGCGATCCGCCTGCTCGGCCTTGCCACAGACCAGGCGCTGCACGCACCCGCCGACGACGTCGAAGGCTCGAGCGATCTGGGTGAGCGGAGCGATGTCACGGCCCTGGGCTCACTGCTGTACGCCTGCCTGGTCGCACGTTGGCCCAGCCAGCGCGACGGTTCGCTGCCGGCTGCGCCGACCGAGCACGGGCGGCTGCTGCGGCCCCGTCAGGTGCGCGCCGGCGTTGACCCGGCGACAGATGCGGTATGCGACCGCATCCTCGACATCGGCGCACGCCATGGGGACGACGGCCTGCGAACCGCCGACGAGGTGGCCCGTGAGCTCGGGGTGCTCGTCCCACTCGACGAGACCACGGGTTCGTTTGCCCCACCGGCAGGCGAGGACGACGAGACCATCCCCCGTGGGGTGATCCCGGTGGTGCCCGCCGCCAACGGACCGCCGCCGGCGGTAAACAGGCTGCCACCCCCGCGAACCACGCAGCGGACACCGGTGGCATCGGTGCCCGCGGCGCCGCGTAGGCGTACCGGCGCTCGTCTGCTCGTGTGGGCAGCGATCGTGCTACTGGCGGGTCTCGTCGCAGTGTTCGCTCTGCTGGTCCTGCCGGCGGGGGTCCCGGGCCCGGGCGGGGCAGACACCGGTGCTGATTCCCGAGCCGCACAGGCCGCCGGTTCGCGGGCCCTGAGCATCGCCGATGTGCAGGACTTCGACCCGCTGGGCAACGGTTCGGAGAACCCCGACACTGTCGCAAACACCTTCGACGGTGATCCGGACACCGCGTGGACGACGGTGGGTTACTACAGCGAGCTGAACCTGCAGAAGGCCGGCGTCGGACTGCGCGTGGACCTTGGCGAGGCTCAAGAGGTGAGCAAGGTCGATCTCAGGCTCGTCGGCCGTCCGAGCACCATTGAGGTCTACGCCGCCCCAGCCGGAAACAGCACTCCCCCCGAGTCGGTGGAGGACCTCGAGTTGCTGGGCGAGTCCAAGCGGGCCGGCACGACGGTGTCACTGCCGGTCCGGCCGACGTTCGAGACGCAATACGTGGTGGTGTGGCTCACCGCGATACCTGAGGTCGAGGCCGGCACTCGGAGGGGCTCCGTCGCCGAGATCACCGTCCGAGGCTGAGACGTTCGGTGCGAGGCGAGCAGCCAGACGACCGCACCCTCGTGCAACGCCATGTCGCAGGTGACGCCGAGGCTTTCGGATTGCTCGTCGCCCGCCACCGAGACCGGCTGTGGGCTGTTGCGCTGCGCACCCTGCACAACCCAGATGAGGCCGCCGATGCGCTACAGGACGCGCTGGTCTCGGCTTTTCGTCGCGCCGAGAGCTACCGCGGTGACGCCGCGGTCACCACTTGGCTGCACCGCATCGTGGTGAACGCCTGTCTTGACCGGGCACGACGACAATCGGTGCGTCGCACGGAGCCACTCGCCGACGAACCGGACCAGGCTCACGAGCACACCAGGCGTGCGCAGATACCCGCCACTACGTCGGACGCGGTGGAGACCCTGGCCGAGCAGTCGGCCCGCCGCGACGCGGTGTTGGCCGCATTACGCGCGCTGCCACCCGAGCAACGCACGGCGCTGGTGCTGGTGGACATGGAGGGCTATTCGGTGCAGGAAGCCGCCGACCTGATGGATTGTCCCACCGGCACAGTGAAGAGCCGCTGCTCGCGCGGGCGAGCCAACCTGCTGCCGCAGTTGGGCGCCTGGGCCCCGGGGGGCCACCGGGTGGGCGTGACGGAACCGTTATCAACGCCCGGACGTCCCACGGACAAGGAGGTGACCTGATGTCTCGACCCGACAATCCGCACACCACTACCGAACAGTTGGCCGACTTGCTCGAAGGTGTGCTGACCCCGGCGGACGAAGAGGCTGCGCAGGATCACCTCCGCGGGTGCGATGCCTGCCGCACGGACTACGACCTGCTGGCCGGGCTGCCGGCACTGCTGGCGTCCGTGCCGGCGCCGGAACTGCCACCGGCCGTGGCCAGCCGACTCGACGACGCTATCGCCGCCGAGGACGCCCGGCGAGACACCGGTCCCCGTGTCGATACCAGTGCCGCTCCCAGCCGCTCGCCCAGAAGAGAGCCCAGAAGAGAGCCCAGAAGCAGCGACCGGACACGTCGGTGGCTCGTCGGCGTTGCCGCAGCCGCGGCAGCGGTGGTCAGCGTAGGCCTGGTGGGTGATGTGTGGCTGAGCGGTTTCGACCAGGGGGGTGCCAGCGAGTCCTCGGAGGCCGGCGCCGGCGAGGGATCCGCCAAGGCTGCCAGCGACGATGCCCGCTCCCCGCGCGGTCTCGCCGCGCTGCCCAGCGTCGGCTCAGAAACCTTCGCCGCCGACGTGGACTCCCTCTATGACCCCGCCCGGGGCGGCTTTCCCGGCACATCAGGTCTGCCCGACAAGGACAAGTCTGTGACCCTCGCGCGGGGCCCAGACGCGTACCCCGGTCAGGTCCGGCGCGCGGCCCGCGGATGCACCGCTGCAACGCTGCGCGCCAGCGGAGTCGACGGCCGCTTCGGACCGCTGGTGGCGGTGGATGGCCGCCTGCTGGCGCGGCTAGCGGCGACCGGCCCGGCGCGCGCTGCCACCGTCACGGCGTACTCGTGCCGTGACCAGGAACCCATCGCCGCCGCGCAGGTGGGCAACGCTCGCTGACTGTCCCGCGAGGAGCGCCGTGCTGGAATCTTGGCCCTCTACAATGCGTTGCGGCAGGTGACGCCAACGAAGCCAGCGATGAGACGAGACGACGTGAGCGACGAGCCGACCCACAACGCCGACGGCGCCCCCCGCGAGGTCATCATCATCGGGTCCGGTCCAGCCGGCTACACCGCAGCGCTGTACAGCGCTCGAGCGCAACTCAAGCCCTTGGTCTTCGAGGGGTCGGTGACCGCCGGCGGGGCGTTGATGACCACTACCGAGGTGGAGAACTACCCGGGCTTCCCGGACGCGATCATGGGGCCCGCGTTGATGGACGACATGCGTGCGCAGGCGGAGCGATTCGGCGCCGAGTTGGAGCCCGATGACGTCACCGGCGTCGACCTGGCCGGCGACATCAAGATCGTGCGGACCAGCGATGGCACCGAGCACCGGGCTCGTACGGTGATTTTGGCGATGGGGTCCGGCTATCGAAAGCTCGGCCTGCCAGACGAGGACCGGTTGTCAGGCCGCGGCGTTACTTGGTGCGCAACCTGTGACGGTTTCTTCTTCCGCGACCAGAACATTGCCGTCGTCGGCGGCGGGGACACCGCCGTCGAAGAGGCCACCTTCCTCACCAAGTTCGCCGCCTCGGTCACCATGCTGGTGCGTCGCGACGAGTTGCGCGCCAGCAAGATCATGGCGCAGCGAGCCATGGACAATCCCAAGATCACCCTGGCCTGGAACTCTGCGGTCGACGAGATCATCGGCGACGAGCAGGTGAGTGGTCTGGTCGTGCGGGATACCGTGACCGGGCAGGGCCGTGACCTCGACGTGACCGGCCTGTTCATCGCGATCGGCCACGACCCGCGATCCGAGCTGGTCAAGGGCCAGGTGGACCTCGATGCCGAGGGATACGTCCTGGTCGACGCGCCGACCACCTACACGAACCTCCCCGGCGTCTTCGCCGGCGGGGACCTCGTGGACCATCGATTCCGGCAGGCGGTCACCGCGGCGGGCACCGGTTGTGCTGCCGCGATCGATGCCGAGCGTTGGCTGGCCGACCTGGATGCGGCCAGCTGAGATCCTCGACGGGGAACACCGCACGGTCGATCACTGTTGTCACCATCTGGACGACGACCAACAGACACCAAGGAGAATTTCGTGGCCAACACCTCACCCGTCACCGACGACGACTTCGCGCAGACCGTGCTCGCCGCGGACAAACCTGTGGTGGTCGACTTTTGGGCAGAGTGGTGTGGCCCGTGCCGCCAGGTCGGCCCCATCCTCGATGAGATCGCCGGCGAGCACGGTGCCGACATCACTGTCGTCAAGATGAACGTCGACGAGAACCCGGTGACCCCGGCGCAGTACCGCGTGACCGGCATCCCTACGATCAACGTCTACTCCGGCGGCGAGGTCGTGAAGTCGATCGTTGGCGCCAAGCCGAAAGCTGCGCTGCTCTCCGACCTCGGCGAGTTCATCAACGCCTGACCGGCGAGCTAGCGAGCAGGAGACCCGCCGCGGGTCCGGTGCGACAGTGCCGGGCCCGGCGTGGGGTCCGGCTGCACCACACCGCGCACCCTCTCCCAGGCTTGCTCTACGACATCCTCGACGCCACTTCGCCATGCGTTCATCGCGCGCACATCCAGTCGCACCCGCGGGCTGGTCGGATGCTCGCGTACGACGGTGAAACCGCAAGCCAACCAGAAATCCAGCGGGGCCAGGCAGCCGCCGAGACCGACGCCGGCAGGGCCGACGCCGTTCGGGACGCGAGAAGCCAGCGCCTCTACCGCCCGCACACGCGGCCGCCGCACCGCCTCTCGGGCCACCGCGTGCACCAGCGCCCGACCGAGACCGACCCCCCGACAACCGACGTCGACATGCAACGCAAGCACGGTTAGCGCTGCACCGCCGGTGCGGGCAGGCACCGCATAGGTGACGTAGCCGGCGGCAGGCCGGCCGACCGAGGCCGGTCCAAGCCCGCTGGCCGGCTCGGGTGTGGCCCCGGTCCCGGCGCGGACAACCATGCCCGCTGCCGTGCCGCTGGCCAGTGCCTCGATCCACCACCGCCGCTTCAGCCTGGTGAGGTCAGCCTCGCCAGCGGTTCCGCGACCGTCGCCGTCCAGCTCACCGCGGTCGACGAACCGCTCCCACCGCAAGCACGAGGCGCAGGCGCCGGGCAATTGGGCCAGGTCGGCAGCCGCCAAGGCCCGGTGACGACGACTCACGAGACTCCTCCGGCTCGCTGAGATGGTGGGTGTACCGCAACGAGCACACCGCGTACGGCATCGTAGGACCAGCAGCGGACCGAGGGGAACCGCGGCAGCACGGTGCAAGCCAGCACGAGACGGAGGGACATGGCCGCGGACAAGGATCCGGTGACTGGTGGCGTCATGCCCGCCCGCGGTGTCTCTCGACGCACCCGCCTCGACTCCTACGTCGATCGCTACGCCACCCGCACGCATGGCATGACCGCCTCCGAGATCCGGGCACTCTTCGCGGTGGCCAGCCGACCCGAGGTGGTGTCCTTGGCCGGCGGGATGCCGTCCATCGATGGGCTGCCGTTGGCCAGCGTCGCCGACTCGGTCTCCCGCTTGTTGGCGACCCGCGGGGCGAGTGCACTGCAGTACGGCTCTGGCCAGGGTGATCCGGTGCTGCGCGAGCAGATCTGCACGGTGATGGCGCTCGAGGGCATCCAGGCACACCCCGACGACGTCGTCGTGACCGTGGGCAGCCAGCAGGGACTCGACCTGGTGACCCGCATCTTTTGCGATCCCGGAGACACGGTGGTGTGCGAGGCGCCGAGCTATGTCGGGGCGCTCGGCGTGTTCCGGGCGTACGAGAGCGCCGTGGTGCACGTCGAGATGGACGACGCCGGACTCGTGCCTGAAGCCCTGCGTCGTGCCCTGGCAAGCGCAGCTGCACGCCGTGCCCCGGTGAAGTTCGTCTACTCAGTGCCGACGTATCACAACCCGGCCGGGGTCACCCTTACAGCGCAGCGCCGCACCGAGGTGCTCGACATCTGCGCTGAGTTTGACGTGCTGCTGGTGGAGGACAACCCGTACGGTCTGCTCGGCTTCACCGGCGAACCGATGCGCGCGATGCGAGCCGACGAGTCTGAGCGGGTCGTCTATCTGGGTTCGTTCTCCAAGACGTTCGCCCCAGGCTTGCGGGTCGGCTGGGTGCTGGCGCCACATGCCGTCCGGGAGAAGCTGGTGCTCGCGCAGGAATCGGCGACTCTGTGCCCGCCCACGATGTCCCAAGCTGTCGTGTCCACCTATCTCGCCGAGCATGACTGGCGCGGCCAGATCAAGGCTTTCCGCGAGCTCTATCGCGAGCGGCGGGACACCATGCTTGCAGCGCTGACCGAGCACCTGCCGGCACCCGTGCGGTGGACCCGCCCGGACGGTGGCTTCTACGTCTGGGTCCAGCTGCCCGAGGGCCTCGACGCGCAGGCGATGCTGCCGCGGGCCGTCACCGCACGGGTGGCCTACGTTCCCGGCACAGCGTTCTATGCCGATGGTTTAGGCAGCCGGCACCTACGCTTGTCCTACTGCTATCCGACACCCGAGCGCATCCGTGAGGGGGTCCGCCGCCTCGCCGGGGTGATCGCTGCCGAGGTGGAACTGCGCGAGACCTTCGGTGCCAGTCTGCCGCCAGATGCAGGGGCACAGCACACCTACGAGAGACCGGGACCGGATCAGTCGTGACCCAAGCAGCGTCCACCGACCAGGCCACGAGCACGGCCGCCGCTCGTATCGTCGTGCTCGCTGGTGGACTGTCTCATGAGCGTGATGTCTCGCTGCAGTCCGGCCGCCGGGTTGGTGAAGCGTTGCGCCGGCGAGGTCTCGATGTCCAGGTGCTCGACGTCGGTGTCGGGCTGCTGGACACCCTCCGCAACGATCCCCCTGACTGCGTGTTGCCGCTGCTGCACGGCGAGACCGGCGAGAACGGTGCGTTGCGTGAGGTGCTGGGCCTGGTGGGCGTGCCATACGTCGGCTCAGACCCGCAGGCATGCCGGCTGGCCTTCGACAAGCCGGTAGCCAAGTCGCTCATCGCCCGCGCCGGGGTCCGCACGCCGCCCTGGCTGGCGTTACCAGCCGAGACCTTTCGAGAGTTGGGCGCCGCTGCGATCATGGCAGCTGTGCTCACGCGCCTTGGGCTGCCGCTGGTCGTCAAGCCCGCACGCGGAGGCTCCGCTCTGGGTTGCAGCGTGGTCCGCACCGAGGAGGAGTTGCCCGCAGCCATGGTGGCTTGCTTCGCCTACGACGCGGTGGCGCTGGTCGAACGTATGGTCGCCGGCACCGAGGTAGCCGTCACCGTGCTCGCCGACCCAGAGCCGCGGGCGCTGCCGCCGGTGGAGATCCGGCCCGACAGTGGCGTCTATGACTATGCCGCCCGCTACACTGCGGGGGCCACCGAGTTCGTGGTGCCGGCCGAGCTCTCGCCTACCGCCGCCGCCGCGTGTGCCGAGGTTGCCGTGACGGCGCACAGCACGCTCGGGCTCCGGCACTTGTCCCGCTCCGATCTGTTGGTCGACACCGACGACCACGTCTGGTTCCTCGAGGTCAACGTGGCACCGGGGATGACCGAGACGTCCCTCGTGCCGCTGGCGCTGGACGCTGCTGGGCTGGACGTCGGCGCCGTGTATGCGGGCCTGGCGGACGATGCCATCCTTTCAGCCGACAAGTCTCTGAGTCAGTAAGTCGATAAAGCCGTTTAACTCTCTGCCGCTGGGTGCGGATCCAGGACGCTGATTATCCGCTCCAGGTCGTCCAGCGTGGCGAACTCGACGGTGATGCGACCCTTTCGCTTCCCGAGGTCGACCCGCACCCTCGTATCGAGGCGCTCAGACAACCGATCAGCCAGATCCCGCAAGCCGGGGGCGACCGGCCGGCTGCTCGCGACGCGGGGTTGCCGTGCGGTGTCGGTGCCGTTGCTGGACGAAGCGACGCCGACGGTGACGGCCTCCTCCAACGCCCGTACCGACAGCCCCTCTGCCACCGTGCGATGCGCCAGTCGGTCCTGAGCCGCAGGATCTGGCACCGACACCAAAGCTCGGGCGTGTCCGGCCGACAAGATCCCGGCAGCAACCCGCCGTTGCACCGCCGGGCTGAGTCGCAGCAACCGCAGGGTGTTGGTGATTTGTGGTCTGGAACGACCGAGGCGACCAGCCAACTCGTCGTGCGTACAGCCGAAGTCGTCCAACAACTGCTGGTAGGCCGCGGCCTCTTCCAGCGGGTTCAGCTGGGCGCGGTGCAAATTCTCCAGCAGGGCGTCCCGCAGCATCTGGTCATCGCCCGCATCCCGGACGATGGCGGGGATGTTGCTCAGCCCAGCTCGCTGGCTGGCCCGCCAGCGCCGCTCGCCCATCACCAACTCGTACGCGGTCGGCTCACCGACCACCGGTCGGACCACCACCGGTTGTAGCAGGCCCACCTCGGTGATAGACGCAACCAGCTCGGCCAGCGCCGCCTCCTCAAACACCTGGCGAGGCTGCCGGGCGTTCGGCCGGATCGAGTCCAGCGGCAACTCAGCGAAGAACGCGCCGGTCTCGACCTGCTGGTTGTCAACGGCCGAGTACGGGTTCGGGCCGGCAACGGTTTCCGGACCGGTATCGGCACCGTTCTGGACACCGTTGTGCTGCTGGTTCTGACCGTTGGCGGGGGCTATGCCCACCGACCCGTGGTCGCCCGAGGGCGCTGTGGGGATGAGTGCGCCGAGCCCTCGACCAAGACCGCGCTTTCCATTCATGCCGAACCTCCCGAACCACTGCCGCGCCAGGCGATCTCTCGCGCGGCCTCAAGATAGGACAAAGCCCCGGGGGACCCGGAGTCGTAGGTGAGCACCGTCTGGTGGTGACTGGGTGCCTCGGACACCCGTACCGATCGGGGGATCGCCGTGCGCAGCACCTGGTTTGGGAAATGGGTCCGCACCTCGTCGGCGACACCGGCCGAGAGCCGGGTACGAGCGTCATGCATGGTCAAGACGATGGTGCTCATGCTCAGATCGGGGTTGAGGTGCGCTCGAACCATCTCGGTGGTGCGCAGCAGTTGGCCGACCCCCTCCAATGCGTAGTACTCGCACTGGATCGGCACAAGGATCTCGGCCGCGGCCACCAGGGCGTTCACGGTCAGCAGGCCCAGGGACGGCGGACAGTCGACGAACACGTAGTCGAAGCGTTGACCTGCGTCTTCGGTCTCCCCCAGGTAGCCGGTCAGCGCTCGGCGAAGCCGGGACTCGCGAGCGACCAGTGTCACGAGGTCGATCTCGGCCCCGGCCAGGTCGATGGAGGCCGGCACCACGGAGAGTCCCGGCAGTTGCGGGCTCTCCCGTACGACCTCGCGAATGTTTTTGCCCTCGACGACCGCCTCATAGGAACCCGGCACACCCTCGGTGTGCTCAACGGCAAGGGCGGTCGAGGCGTTCCCCTGCGGATCGAGGTCGACCACCAGCACCCGCTGCCCCGATTGGGCGAGGGCTGCCGCGATGTTCACCGCAGTGGTCGTCTTGCCCACCCCGCCCTTCTGGTTAGCGACTGCGAACACCCGGGTATGGGCCGGCTTAGGCAGCGGCTCCCCCGACCGCAACGTGCGCGCCAGGCGCACCTGTCGTTCGATCTCGCTAGCCAGCGGGGTGTGCTGGCGCGGCGCCAGCGGCCGCGACGATGTTTCACGGGAAACCTCGGCGGCCACCTCGACTGACGGCCAACCGAGCCCCCCGGTGGGCTCTGCAGCGCTTGCGGCGGGCCAGCCCAGCTGCGGAAACACCTGGACCCCCGGACCGATGATGGCGGCATGATGCACCGCGGGCCTCCGATCAGGCGGTCAACACGCGCACCTGGACGACACGCGCGGGCGGATTAAGGACGCCCTCACCGTACGTGGCCAACACGACCTCGGAAGCTCCGGCGCGCTGAAGATCGGGCATTGCGGTCATCATCTCGGTCTCGGCGGACTGACCCTTGATCGCCCACATCTGTCCTCCCGGCATCAGCAGTGGCAGACACCAGTCGGCAAGCTTTGCCAGTGGCGCCACCGCCCGGGACGCGACCACATCCCCGCGGAGCTCACCTGCGAGGTCTTGTGCCCGAGCACGGTGCGTGTCCACGTTGGCCAGCCGCAGGTCGTCCACCACTTCGTCGAGGAAATTCATCCGCCGCAGCAGCGGCTCAACAACGGTGACTCGCACATCCGGTCGCAACACCGCCCAGACGACCCCCGGCAGCCCGGCACCTGACCCGACGTCGACTACGTGCGCGTCGCGAGGCAGGGAGGAGGCCATTGCAGCGCAGTTCAGTAGGTGCCGCTCCCAAAGGCGCGTGCCCTCTCGCGGCCCGAGCAGCCCACGGTCAATCGCGGCGGTGGCCAGCCACGCCGCATATGGACCTAGATCGTCTGCACGTTCACCTAAGAGGGTGCGTGCTGAAGCGGGTGGCGTCGATGCAGCATGTTTCACGTGGAACCGGACGATGGCTGCGTGTCAGGTGCCCGGCAGGACGACCACCCGACGCTGCGGCTCCTCGCCCTCGGACTCGCTGCGCAACGAGGCCGCTGCGACGGTGTCATGCACGACCTTGCGCTCGAACGGATTCATGGGGTTCATCCGCACCGGCTCCCCGCTGACCCGAACGCGCTCGACCGCTTCGCCGGCCTGCTTCGCCAGCTCGGTGCGTCGCTGCGCTCGGTGACCGGCAACGTCGAGCATCAACCGGCTGCGCTCACCGGTCTCTTGCAGCACCGCGAGCCGAGTCAACTCCTGCAAAGCGTCGAGCACTCGCCCGCCGTCGCCCACGAGTTGC
>Ga0136640_10000322_pt1 | contig 18035 bp, 19 predicted proteins | sample AntDrymUQ8642106_2_FD_105498 | JGI IMG/M metagenome (GOLD analysis project Ga0136640, IMG submission 105498) | Polar desert sand microbial communities from Dry Valleys, Antarctica - metaG UQ864 (21.06) | ecosystem: Environmental > Terrestrial > Soil > Desert | place: Antarctica: Dry Valley...
CGAAACCGCCGGTCAACCACACCTGGAACGACACCGTCTGGCGGAGGAAGCCAGATGAGGCAACGACCTAGGCTTGCCGAAGGTATTGACGTGAGGCAACAGGCGAGTGATCAGCCGGGTTTGGGTAGCCCGTTGCGGTACGAGATCTCCGCGGCCGCGGCGACCAGATGTTTGACCACGTCGGGACGCGTGTCCTCGGTCAACCGGAACGTCGGGCCCGAGACGACGACAGCCGCAACCACACCACCGCCGAGCTCCCGGACCGGTGCAGCGACGGCGATCAGACCGTCCTCCTGCTCTTCCAGACTGGCGGCGTGACCGAGCCGCCGCACCTCGGCCAACTCGGCGCGCAGAGCTCCCTGGCGGGTGATCGTCTGGTCGGTGAATCGTTCGAGGCGGCCCCGTGCCGTCGGCTCACCATCACCGGCGAAGGCGAGGAACACCTTGCCGGCGGCGCTGGCGTGCCGGCGCCCGGGTGCCGACCCAGTCGACCGTGGTGACTGCCGCTGGGCCGATGTGCTGGTCGAGGGTGACCACGCCGGTGCCGTCGTGGATCGAGATGTTGACGGTCTCTCCGACGGTGTCGGCCAGCAGCTCGCAGACCGGCCGCGACAGCAGGGACAGGTCGTGCCGCCGCGTCGCGGCTCTCGCCAACTGCACCACCCCATAGCCGAGGGTGTACTGGCCGCGCTCGTGGTTCTGCTCGACCATGCCGCGGGCTTCCAGCGTCGCAAGCAGCCGGAAGACCGTGGACTTGTGCGTGCCGGTCGCTTCGGCGATGTCGGACACCCCGGCCGCCCCCTCGGCGGCGATCACCTGCAGCACCGAAAGCGCCCGGTCGACCGAGCGGACCGTCTCGTCGCGACCAACGCGTTCGGCGGGCACGGCCCGGAGTCTATGGTGCCCCGCATGACGATCTCGGTGTGCGCGGCAGCGGATCTGGCCCGAGGCGACGTACGGGTGGTTCAGGCCGACGTTCCAGTGGCGGTGTTCCGCACTGACGGCGGCGACCTGTATGCCATCGACGACACCTGCACCCACCAGCGGGCGTCGCTGGCCGAGGGCTTCGTGGAGGGCGACACCGTCGAGTGCCCGCTGCATGCTGCCTGCTTCGACCTGCGCACCGGCCAACCCAGCTGCCCACCGGCGACCGAGCCGGTGCGCACGCACGTCGTGCGGGTCGTCGACGGCCACGTCTGGGTGGACCCGGCGGGGTGAGAACCATCACCGTGGTGGGCGCCTCGCTAGCGGGGTTGTCCACCGTGCGGGCGCTGCGTGACCAGGGCTTCGCTGACCGCATCGTCGTCGTCGGGGACGAGTCGCACCCGCCGTACGACCGGCCGCCGCTGTCCAAGGGGTTCCTCGACGGCAGCGTGCCAATCGCAGAGCTCGCGCTGGCGGCACCTGGCGAGGATCTCGACGTTGACTGGCGCCTCGGGGTCCGAGCCGAGGCGCTGCGCCCAGGCGAGCGCACCGTGCTGCTCGCCGACGGGTCCGAGCTGCGCAGCGATGCGGTCGTCATCGCGACGGGTGCGCGAGCCCGCCGGCTGCCCGGCACGGCGGGCATCGACGCCGTGCACACGCTGCGGAGCCTCGACGACGCGGTCCGGTTGCGGGCGGCGGTGGCGACGTCGGGCCGCCGACTGGTGGTCGTTGGCGGCGGTTTCATCGGCTCCGAGGTCGCCGCGACTGCCAGCGCGATCGGGCATCAGGTCAGCCTGGTGGAACCCGAGCCGGTGCCGCTGAGCCGGCAGTTCGGCGTTGCGGTCGGCGGGGTGCTGGCTGACGTGCATCGTGAGCACGGTGTGCAGGTGCTCACCGGCGTCGGTGTCGCGGGGATGGTCGCCGCCGGGAAGGGCGCCCGGGTGGACCTCACCGACGGTCGGGCACTCGAGGCCGATGTGGTGCTGGTGGCGGTCGGTGCGGCGCCCGCCGTCGAGTGGCTGGCCGGCTCCGGGCTCGACCTGGCCGGCGGAGTCAGCTGCGACGCCCGCGGCGTTACCTCGATCCCCGGCGTGCTGGCGGTCGGCGACGTCGCCCGCGGCTTCGTCCCGTACGTAGGGGCGCCGACCCGCATCGAGCACTGGACGCACGCGATGCGGCACCCTTCGGTGGTGGCTGGCGCGCTGCTCAGCGGCGGCCCTCCAGATGCCGCGGTGCCGGCGACGCCGCCGTACGTGTGGTCCGACCAGTACGACCTGCGGCTGCAGTTCGCCGGGCACACCCAGCCCGACGATGCAGTCGAGGTGGTCGAGGGCAGCCTGACCGAGCGCAACTTCGCCGCGATCTATCGGCGCGGTGGCCCCCTCGGACGCCAGGTGGCGGTGCTGGCGATGAACCGTGCCCGCGACTTCGGCCGGCTCAGGCGGACGCTGCAGCCAGCGACTTCACCCAGCGATGCTTGATGCTACTATGTAGCACATGGAGTCCATCGGCGTCCGCGAGCTTCGACAGGACGCGAGTCGCTGGCTGCGGCGCGTGGCCGCGGGCGAAAGCTTCACGATCACCGATCGCGGCCGACCGGTCGCGTCACTTGCACCGATCGCGGCCTCCGATTGGGACCGCCTGACAGACTCGGGCGCCGTGCTTCGCGCCGGGGGCGATCTGAGACACGCCGCCCCCGTACGCAGCGATGCGGATCCCACGCTGACAGCGCTGCTCAACGACGATCGCGACGACGCGAGGTGAGTGTTGTCTACGTCGACACCTCGGCGTTGGTCAAGCTTGTCGTCGTGGAGGCGGAGACCCAGCCCCTGCGCCAGTGGATAGGACGACTGGATGGATCGGTCGCCTTCGCGACATCGATCGCGACGCGCATTGAGCTCACCAGGGCGACACGGCGTCACAGTGCTGATGCGGCGAGTTCCGCCGAGACGGTGCTCGCCGGCACAAACCTGGTCCTGATGTCGCCCGATCTCGTGTTGGACGCAGCCCTGCTCGACCCACCGGGGCTCCGGACGTTGGACGCGATCCATCTCGCGACGGCCCGGCGCATTGGCTCCTCGCTGTCCGCTTTTGTCGCCTACGACGCTCGGCTCTTGGACGCCGCCTCGGCGGCCGGCCTGCCAGTGGCGTCGCCACACTGAAACGGCTTAGAGGTTCCGCAGATAGGCGCGCGTCGTTGACGTGAAACAGGCACAAGCACTCGGAGGATCACGGGTTGTCGAGACTCGTTCTTCCCCACGAGGTGCTTGTGCCTGCGTTGCCATCTTCTGTCATTGAACCGCTGTGGAGCCAGTTCGCCGCGTTGTTGCCTGAACGGGTGGTGGTCCATCCGTTGGGCTGTCACCGGCCACGGCTCCCGGATCGGGTCGTGTTCGACAAGCTCATCCAGGTCCTGGTGCTGGGCGCGGCCTACGACAAGATCGCCGACAGCACGTGTTCGGCGACCACCATCCGCAACCGCCGTGACGAGTGGATCGAGGCTGGGGTCTTCGAGACCCTGGAGCAGATCTGCCTGGATGCCTACGACTGGGTCGTCGGGGTCGATCTGGCCGACGTCACCGTCGACGGGTGCATCGTCAAGGCGCCCTGTGGCGGCGAGGCTGCCGGAAAGTCCCCGGTAGACCGCGGCAAGCAGGGCACCAAGCGATCTCTGCTCAGCGACGGTAGTGGCATCCCATTGGGCTGTGTGATCGCGCCCGCCAACCGCCACGACTCACCGTTCCTGCGCCCGACGCTGGAGAAGCTGGGACGCTTCGAGGTGCGTTTCGGAGTCGGCCTGCCCGAGCAGATCACGGTGCACCTCGACGCCGGCTACGACAGCGCGGCGACCCGCGATCTGCTCGACGAACTCGGCTGCCACGAGGTGATCAGCCAGAAGGGCTTTCCCCTTCAGGCTGGCCGCCGATGGGTCGTTGAGCGCACCAACTCGTGGCACAACCGCGGCTTCAAGAAGTTGGCCATCTGCACCGAACGCCGGGCACGAGTGATCGAGGCATTCATTGCCCTGGCCAACGCCGTGATCATCACACGACGGCTCATCCGGACCGCCTGGACGACCCACCGATGGGACACCCGACCCAGCCGCCGTCCATGACCTATCTGCGGAACCTCTTAGTCGGCTGCCGACTCCGGCAGGAACTCTCCCTCCTCCAGCATGGAGCTGCCCGGCACCTCCTGGATGAAGACCGCGAAGCCGTCCGCCGGCTCGCCGCTCACCTCTGCCCAGGTCTGCGCCAGTCGCTCCATCAGCACGCGCTTGGTCTCCGGAGACCGGCCAGTCCGGATGATCCCGACCAGCCGCCCGTGCGCTACCGGCCGCCCGGAGGCGAACAAGCTGTCAGGACCGAGCTCGGTAAACGCGACATTGACGTACGCCCCGGGCGCGCCGGTCACCTCGCAGTGCACGGCGGTGATTGCTGCGGCGAGCTCAGCCTTCACACGAGCGCTGGCGCAGTCGGCGGGGATCAAGAACTGGTAAAGCGGCACCTCAACCTCCGCAACCCCGATCAGGCGGGCGCGATGGGCTGGTGCTTGCTGACCACCGTCAAACCCTCCGGCCGGCTCAACCCGCGCGCCTCGTCCTCGGCTGGGGCGACCCCGATCCGGACACCCGGCGGCACGTGCACGCCCTTGTCGATGATCGCGCTGCGCACCTCGGCGCCGGCGCAGATCACCACATCGTGCAGCAGCACCGACTCGTGCACAAGCGCACCGCTGTCCACAAACGCGCGGGGCGACAACACCGAGCGCTCAACCCTCCCGCCGGCGACGACGACGCCTGGGGACAGCAGCGCTTCGTCTGCGACCGGCGCCGCCCGGCCCGATCCGTGCACGAGCTTGGCCGGCGCCAGCGGCCCGTAGTGGGTGTAGATCGGCCACTCGTCGTTGTAGAGATTGAACACCGGCAACGCGCTGACCAGGTCGAGGTGTGCCTCGTGATAGCTGCGCATGGTGCCCACGTCCCGCCAGTACGCCTTGTCCCGCTCGGTCGCGCCGGGCACCTCGTTGTCCCTGAAGTCGTAGACGCCGGCCTCGCCACGGGCCACGAACGCCGGCACGATGTCGCCGCCCATGTCGTGCCGGCTGTCCTCGTCCTCGGCGTCCGCGGTGACCGCCTCGACCAGCGCGGCCCGGTCGAATACGTAGTTGCCCATCGACGCCAGCACCTCATCGGGCGAGTCCGGCAACCCGTCCGGCGCAGTCGGCTTCTCCAGAAAGGCGCGGATCCGGCGGACGTCGGTGGGCTCGACGTCGATCACACCGAACTGGTCGGCCAGCTTGATGGGCTGCCGGATCGCTGCGACCGTGGCGGCGGCGCCGGTGTCCAGATGGGACTCGACCATCTGCGAGAAGTCCATCCGGTACACGTGGTCGGCCCCGACGACCACGATGATGTCCGGCTGCTCGTCGCGCACAAGGTTGAGGCTCTGGAAGATCGCGTCCGCGCTGCCCGCGTACCACCGCTTGCCGACCCGCTGCTGCGCCGGCACCGACGCGACATAGTTGCCCAGCAGCGACGACAGCCGCCATGTCTGGGTCACATGCCGGTCGAGGCTGTGGCTCTTGTACTGGGTGAGCACCACGACCTTGCGGTACTCGGAGTTCACCACGTTGGACAGCGCAAAATCGACGAGACGATAGATCCCGCCGTACGGGACGGCGGGTTTGGCCCGGTCGGCAGTGAGCGGCATCAAGCGCTTGCCCTCACCACCGGCCAGCACGATCGTCAACACCTTCGGACCACGCCCGCGCACCGACATACGGCGACCCTATGACGTGCGCACACCCAGGGCTAGGGTCTCGCTATGCGCGCAGACGTGCTCACCCGGGAGTACCCGCCCGAGGTGTATGGCGGCGCTGGTGTGCACGTCGCCGAGCTGGTCCGCGCGCTGCGCCGCCTCGCCGGTCTGGACGTCCGGGTGCACTGCTGGGGCAGCCCGCGCGACGAGGCGGGCACGCAGGCCTACGACGTGCCCGACGCTCTGCGTGCGGCGAACGGGGCGCTGCAGTCGTTGGGAGTCGATGTCGCGATGGCAGCCGGGCTGGCCGGCGCGGACGTCGTGCACTCACACACCTGGTATGCCGCGATGGCCGGACACGTCGGCGGGCTGTTGCACGGCATCCCGCACGTCTTCACCGCGCACAGCCTGGAACCGTTGCGGCCGTGGAAGGCCGAGCAGCTCGGCGGTGGCTACACCGTCAGCTCGTGGGTGGAGCGCACCGCCGTCGAGGCGGCCGCCGCAGTGATCGCGGTCAGCGACGCGATGCGCGCGGACGTGCTGCGCAGCTATCCGGCGGTCGACCCGGGGCGGGTGCATGTGGTCCGCAACGGCATCGACACCTCTGAGTGGCAGCCGGTGCACGACCCAGACCGGGTCCGCGAGCTCGGGCTCGACCCGGACCGCCCCAGTGTGGTTTTCGTCGGCCGAATCACCCGGCAGAAGGGTCTGCCGCACCTGCTGCGGGCGGTCTCGTCGTTGCCGCCAGAAGTGCAGGTGATGATCTGTGCGGGCGCGCCGGACACCCCCGAGATCGGCGCCGAGGTGGAGGCATTGGTCGCCGACCTGCGCACGCGACGCGACGGCATCGTCTGGATCGCCGGCATGCTGCCCCGCGCCGATGTGCTGACGCTGCTCACCGTCGCGACGGTGTTCGCCTGTCCCTCTGTCTACGAGCCGCTCGGCATCGTCAACTTGGAGGCGATGGCCTGCGGCACCGCGGTGGTCGCCACCGCTACCGGCGGCATCCCCGAGGTCATCAACGACGGCGAGACCGGGCTGCTGGTGCCGATCGAGCAGGCAGCCGACGGCACCGGCACCCCGCTCGACCCGGCCCGATACGAGGCCGACCTTGCCGCGGCACTGACCGCTGTCACCGCGGACCCGGACCGAGCAGCGGCCATGGGCGAGGCCGGTCGAGCACGTGCGGTGCAGGCGTTCGGTTGGGACACCGTCGCTGACCAGACCCGCGCTGTGTACGCCGCCGCGGCAATCCGCAGCACCCCGTGAGCCGAACCCTGGGTGTGACCAGTTTTCGTCCCGACACCAGGCTGGCCGCCGCCGGGGCCGGGCTGCTGGCGGCGGGTGCCGGGGTTGCTGCCGCGGCATTCACTGCTTCGCTGTTCACCGGGGTGCCGTCCCCGATCCTGTCGGTTGGCAATGCGACGATCACTCTCGCACCGTCCTGGCTCAAGGATTTCGCGGTGGAGCAGTTCGGCACCGCCGACAAGGCGGTGCTGCTGGCTGGCATCTATACCGTCATCGCTGCCGTCGCTGCGTTGGCCGGCCTGCTCGGTCTGCGCCGTCCCTGGCTGGCGCAGGCAATCACAGTCATTCTCGGCCTGCTGGCTCTGATCGCGGCGGCCACCGACCGTACGTCGCTCAGCTCGCCGCCGGTGACCGTGTTGCCCGCGTTGGTCGCGCTCGTCGTCAGCCTGGTGGCGATTTCGTGGCTGCTGTCTGCGCTGGGTCGCCGCCAGCAAGCACAGGCAGGCTCGTGGAGCGAGCCACACCCCGGTGACGATGTCGGAGCCGACTTCGACCGGCGCAAGTTCCTCGAGGCTGTCGCCGTGACCGGTGCTGTGCTGATCGCGGGTGGGGTGGGGTCCCGGCTGCTCGGACCCGCCCAAGCATTGGCGTCCCGCCGGGGAATCACGATCCCGGCCGCGGCCGACGCGGCCGGTGCAGTGCCGGCCGGGGCATCGCTGGATGTGCGCGGCCTGACGCCGTACCTGACCTCCAACGCCGACTTCTACCGCATCGACACCGCACTCACCCCGCCGGACGTGCCGGCCGCCACCTGGTCGCTGCGTATCCATGGTGCGGTGAAGAACGAGCTCGAGCTGGACTTCTTCGAGTTGTTGGACCGTCGCCTGGTGGAGCGCAGAGTCACTCTGACCTGTGTGTCCAACGAGATCGGGGGCGAGCTGATCGGCAACGCGACCTGGACGGGCGTGCTGCTGGCCGACCTGCTCGTTGAGGCAGGGGTCCAGCCGGGCGCGGACGCGGTGCTGTCGACCAGCGCCGACGGGTTCACCGCCGGGACCCCCATCGAGGCGCTCACCGACGGACGCGACGCGATGATCGCGGTGGCGATGAACGGCGAGCCGCTGCCGATCGAGCACGGGTTCCCGGCACGGATGGTGGTGCCCGGGCTCTATGGGTACGTGTCGGCAACCAAGTGGCTGACCGATCTCGAGGTCACCAACTTCTCGAAGTTCTCCGCGTACTGGACCGAACGCGGCTGGTCCGAGCAGGCACCCATCAAGACCGCGTCGCGCATCGACGTGCCGGCATCGTCTGCCACCGTGCGGGCGGGCACAGTGGCTGTGGCCGGTGTCGCCTGGGCACAGCACCGCGGCATCAAAGCAGTCGAGGTGCGAGTGGACGGCGGCGAGTGGCAGCAGACCCGGCTGGCCGCTGCCGACGGCGTGGACACCTGGCGACAATGGGTGTGGGAGTGGTCCGCACGGCCGGGCGACCATGTCCTCGAGGTCCGCGCGACCGACAGCGCTGGGGAGCCTCAGGTCGTTGAGCAGGCACCACCGAGGCCCGATGGGGCGACCGGCCTGCACCGGGTGGGCGTTACGGTCACCTGACCCGCCTGCTCCTCCCCGCCCACCCCCGCCAGTCATCGGTGCAGTGGGCACCTTGCCGATCGGCGTGTGCCTGCCTGCCGAACCGAGCGCGTCAACAGGGCCCCTCAGCGTAGGTTTCCTGTGGGGCGGGTGACTTGTGGAATGAGGTATCGATGGACGGGCGGCCGGTGAGGCAGCGCATCCTCATTACCGGCGCGAGCTCCGGGCTGGGTGCGGGGATGGCGCGTCTGTTCGCTGAGCGAGGGCGTGACCTGGCACTGACCGCACGCCGTACGGACCGCCTCGAGGCGCTGCGTGCCGAGCTGCTGGCAGTCAACCCGACGATCCGTGTCGCTATTCACCACCTCGACGTCGACGACCACGATGCGGTGTTCACGGTCTTCGACCGCTGCCGTGACGAGCTCGGCGGGCTCGACCGGGTGGTCGTCAACGCCGGCCTCGGCAAGGGCGCCCGGATCGGGTCCGGACGGTTCGACGCCAACCGGCAGACCGCGATGACCAACTTCGTGTCCGCGCTGGCGCAGTGTGAGGCTGCGGTGCAGGCGTTGACTGCCGGCGGCGGCCACCTGGTGGTGATCTCGTCGGTCACTGCCGCCCGCGGTATGCCGGGGGCGATGACCACCTACGCGGCGACTAAGGCCGGGATCGCAGCCCTGGCCGAGGGTATCCGCGCGGATCAGCTGCGGCGCCCGGTCGGGACCGGCGCCGTCGCGGTGAGCACCCTGTTCCCCGGCTACATCGCCTCCGAGATGAACGAGCAGGTCGCCCATACGGTGCGGCACATGGTCGACACCGAGACCGGCTGCCGAGCCATGATCGATGCGATCGAGCGTGAGGTCGACACCGCCGCGGTGCCGAGCTGGCCGTGGCGAGTGGTGATGCCGATGCTGCGCTACGCCCCGCTGCGTTGGGTGCGTCGGCTGCTCTGATTTGCCCTGGTGCTCGACGCCGGAGGACAGTGCGGCAGCTCGAACACCTGCTCGTCGGGTGCGGCGCCGGGTTTGGTGTCCGGCTCGGTGTCGGCCAGCAGTTGCACCCCCGTACGCCGCAACCCGATCAGCGCCATCAGCCCACCCAGTGCCAACAGCACGGCGCTGACCACCATCGCCGCCCGATAACCAGCACCGAAGGCCACTGGATCGTCGTAGTCTGCGCCGCTCAGCCCGACCACAGCCGGCAGCGCGGCAACCGCCAGCAGGCCACCGGTGCGGGCCACCGCATTGCTGACCCCGCTGGCAACGCCGGCAAGCCTGTCCGGCGCGGCGGCCAGCACCGTCGCGGTCAACGGTGCGACCAGCAGCGTGAGCCCGAGCGCGAAGACCGAAACCCCTGGCAACACCCCGGTCAGATAGCTGCTGTCGGCGTCCACACCGACCAGCAGCAGCACGCCCACCGCGCAGACGATCGGCCCGGCGCTCATCTGCGGACGCGGCCCGATGCGGGCGGCCAGTGCCCCCGACCGGGCCGAGAAGCCCAGCATCACGATGGTGACCGGCAGCAGCGAGATGCCTGCCTGCAGCGGGCTGAAACCCATCGCGACCTGCAGCTGCAGGACGAGGAAGAAGAACATCGCACCCAGTGCCGCGTACACGACCAAGGTCAGCATGTTGCTCACCGTGAACGTTCGGGAGCCGAACAGGCTCGGTGGGACCATCGGGTGAGCCGCACCACGCTGGTGTACGACGAAAGCGGCAAGCGCAGCCAGACCGGCCACCAGCAGTGGGATGACCAACCCTCCGCCGCCCTCACCGGCTTCGGTCAGCGCATAGGTGACCCCGGCCAGCCCGAGCGCACCCAGGCTTGCGCCGAGCACGTCCACATGCCGGCCGGCGACGGTGCGGTCGCAGTTTTCCGGCACGTGGCGCAGCGTGACCACCACTACCGCTACTGCCACCGGCACATTCAGCAGGAACACGTAACGCCAGGACGCCTCCTGTACCAGCCAGCCGCCGAGGAAGGGCCCCAGCGCCGCGGCCACCCCGCCGAGCCCCGACCAGGCACCGATGGCGCGGGCACGGTCGTCGCGGTGAAAGCTGGCCTGCAGGATCGCCAGGCTGCCCGGCGTCAGCAGCGCCCCGCCGACGCCCTGCAGCGCCCGGGCGACGATCAGCAGGATGGGGTTCTGGGCAAGGCCGCAGAGCACCGAGGCGGCCGCGAACCACGTGACGCCCACCAGGAAAACCCGGCGTCGGCCGAGCAGGTCGCCCAGCGACCCGGCCACCAGGATCAGGCTCGCCAGCGTCAGCATGTAGGCGTTGACGACCCACTGCAGGTCCGCCAGATCGGCGCCCAGGTCGGAGCCGATAACCCGTAATGCCACATTGACGACGGTGCCGTCGAGCATCGCCATCCCGCTGCCGAGGATGGTGGCGAGCAACACCCAGCGACCCTGAGCCGTGCCCATTCGGACGGTGTCGCGACTCTCCACAGAGCACGACGCTACCCGCCACCGGCGACCGTCGGGAATGATCACCGCATGGACGACGACGCGCTCGTGCACCTCGACCTGGCCGACACAGTCGCCACCGTCACCCTGGACAGCCCCGGCAACCGCAACGCGCTCAGCCGCCGGCTGATCGCCGAGCTCACCGACCGACTCCAGGCGGCCGCGTCCGTCGAGTCCGTCCTGGTTGTCGTGGTTCGCTCGTCCGGCCGGGTGTTCTGCTCCGGTGCCGACATGCGTGAGGCGGTCACCGACGGCATGGTGGGGGGCGCCCGCGCGATGGTTGCCCTGCAGCGCGCCATCGTGGCCCTGCCGGTGCCGGTGCTGGTCCGCCTCGACGGGCCCGTGCGGGCCGGCGGGCTCGGGATCGTGGCGGCGGCTGACGTGGTGGTGGCGGCTGAGTCGGCCACGTTCGCGTTGACCGAGGCCCGGCTCGGGCTCGCCGCGGCGACCATCTCGCTGACCGTGCAGGCTCGAATGACGCCCCGGGGGGCGGCGCTCGCGGCCCTGTCCGGCGCGCCCTTCGGGGCCGCCGAGGCGGTCGAGCGGGGTCTGGTCACCACCGTGGTCGCCGACGACTTGGTAGATGCGGCGGTCGCCGATCTGGTCGCGGAGTTCGCGCAGACGACCCGGCAGGGTGTCCGCGAGACCAAGACCCTGCTCAACGCCGACCTGCTGGCGCGCATCGACAGCCGCGGCGAGCAGCTGGCCGCCGCCTCCGCACGGCTCTTCGGATCGCCTGAGGCCCGCGCGGCGATGAGCGCCTTCCTGCAGCGCTGACAGCAAGCGTAGGATCGGACGTTCGCAAATCCTCGCCACAGGTGGGAGTCGATCGGACCGTGTCGGACCACAACGACCAGCTCGCGCGGCGCGAGGTGGCCGTCGAGCAGGCCTACGTCGACGAGGTGTATCGCCGCCTCGACGCGGCCGCCCGCTCGGCCCAGGCGCTTGCCCGCGAGGGCCACGGTCGAGCCCGGCTCGGGCACGAGGGTGGTCTGGTCGAGCGGGACGCGATGGTCTTCCAAGCCGCCAAGCGCATCGCCGCTCTTGACGCGGCGCACGAGGGGCTGGTGTTCGGGCGGCTCGATCTGGTGGCTGGACCGCAGGTCGATGGGCCGCGCTACATCGGGCGCATCGGCCTGCGCGACGCCGAGCAGGAGGTGCTGCTCGTCGACTGGCGTGCTCCGGCCGCCGCGGTCTTCTACCAAGCCACCGCGCAAGACCCTGCCGGTGTCGTACGCCGCCGGGTCATTCGCGGCCGCGGCAAGACCGTCGCGGGGGTAGAGGACGAGCTGCTGGACGCGGACTCCGCGCCGGACGAGATGGCCGTCATCGGTGACGGCGCGCTGATGGCGCAGCTGTCCAGAGCCCGCGACGCCTACATGCACTCCGTGGTGGCCACCATCCAGAAGGAGCAGGACGAGGCCATCCGCGCGCCCGCGCGCGGTGTGACCACCATCGGCGGGGGGCCCGGCACCGGCAAGACGGTGGTGGCGCTGCACCGCGCCGCATATCTGCTGTACACCGACCGCCGGCGCTTTGAGGCCGGCGGTGTGCTGGTGGTGGGGCCATCGGGGGTTTTCATGGCCTACATCGACCGGGTGTTGCCGAGCCTTGGTGAGACCACGGTGACGCTGCGGTCCGTCGGCGAGGTCGTGGACGGTGTCGGAGCCACCCGGCACGATGATCCAGCGGTGGCCGCCGTCAAGGGCTCGGCCCGGATGCGTAGCGTGCTGGCCCGCGCCGCCCGAGACGTGGTGCCTGGCACCCCGACCGAGTTGCGGGCGTTCTGGCGGGATGAGGTGCTGGTGCTGAACGAGCGGGACCTCGGCGGGTTGCGACGTCAGCTGTTGTCCGGGGGGCAGCGTCGCAACCGGCCGCTGCGCAAGGTGCAGCAGGCTCTGCTGGACCTGCTCTGGTCCCGCATCTCCGGGCAGCGGGCGATGGAGCGTGGCCGTGAGGCGTTCGTCGAGGACCTCGCCGACGACGGGCCGGTGGGGGAGTTCGCCCGGGCCTGGTGGCCGCCGCTGGAGGCGGTCGAGGTCTGGCGGTGGTTGCACGACCCGGCACGGCTGCACCGCTACGCCCAGGGGGTGCTGAGCCCGGACGACGTGTCCCTGCTGCTCGCCACCCCCCCGCCATCCGCGCATTCCGTGATCCCCAGCATCGAGGACATTCCGCTGATCGACGAGCTGCGCTACCTGCTCGGCGACGTGATCGCCGAGTCGCCGATCAGCGACGACATCCCCAGCCAGCAGATGAGCTTTGAGCGTGAGGAGTCCGAGCAGCGCCGACTGCGGGCCGCACGCCGCACCGAGGACGACGGTTATGCCCACGTGTTGGTGGACGAGGCCCAAGACCTGTCGCCGATGCAGTGGCGGATGCTCGGGCGGCGGGGCCGGTACGCCAGCTGGACCATCGTCGGCGACGCCGCGCAGTCCTCGTGGCCGCTGGCCGAGGAGGCCGCCGCAGCCCGGGCAGAAGCGCTCACCGGCAAGACGGAGCACTTCTTCCGCCTGTCCACCAACTACCGCAACTCTGCCGAGGTGTTCGCGCTTGCTGCTCAGGTGGTGCAGCAGGCGGTGACCGACCCCGACCTGCCCGACGCGGTACGGCGTACCGGGCGGGAGCCGGAACACCTGGTGCCGAGCGAAACTGACCTCGCCGCCACGCTGACCAGCGCCGTCGCCGACATGCTCGACGCCGTCGAGGGCACGATCGCTGTTGTCGTGCCCCCGGGACGCGAGGGCGGAGTCGAGCCGTTGCTCGCCGACATGGTTGAGCAGACCAGTCGGGTCCGCGTGCTCGGACCGCTGGACACCAAAGGGCTGGAGTTCGACGGCGTGGTTGTCGTCGAGCCGGATGAGATCGTCAGCGATTCGCCATCCGGTTGGCGGGTCCTCTACGTGGTGCTGACCCGCGCCACCCAGCAGCTGGTGACGGTGGGGTCGACGCGCCGCTGGTTGGAGCGGCTCGACCCCTGATGGCTGGCCCGGTGCTGCTCAGGACTTGCGGCATCGGTCACTCGCCCGCATCGACGGCAGCCGGATGGCTCCTGCAGCGTTGAGCTGTTGGCTCGCCGACGGGGTGCTCGGGGCCTGCGAGACGGTAGCCCTGGGTCGGGTGCGCAGCTCAGCCGACTGCTACTGCTTGTCGGCGGGGGGGGGAGGGGCCGGAGACTGCTCGGCCCGCTCGGGTTCGCGCACCGGAGCGCTGTCTTTCGGCGCCGGCTTCGGCGCCCCCGTTGGGGGGCGGCGAGGCGAGGGACCGCTGTCGGGGCGCTTGGCCGTTGGGTGGCGGGGTTGGGGCCTGCTGGGTGGGGGTCTAGCTGGTTGGTGCTGGTTGCCTGGGCAGCTCGGTCACCGGGCCCAGATTCCTGACCGGAGGCCCCTGCCCCGGGTTCCTGACCCAGGATCGTGTCGCTGGGCCGCAGCGACTCTTCGTACGCCTGCTGGGCGCCGACAACCGGCCTGGGTGTGCTCGCTGGCCAGCTCGCGCAGCGCCTTGGCGCGAGCCGACGCGAAGGCGCGGGTCGTCTTCTCGTACTCGCCGGCTGCCTCGCGCTCGGCCTCGGCGCGGGCCACGGCCGCCTTGAAGGTCATCTCGGCCTGGCCGACTGCCGATTCGCGGATGCGCTCCAGCCGGCTCATTGCGGCAGCCTCGGCGGCCGCCGCAGCCTGCAGTGCCTCGGAGTGCGCCGCCGCAGCCGCGGAGATGGCCTTCTGGTGGGTCTCCTCGTTCACCCGCAGGGCTGCGGCCTCGGTCGCCTGCATGACGCTGTGCTGCTGCTGGGCAGCTGTGCGCAGGACCGCCTCGTAGGCGGCGGCTTCACGCATGGTCAGCCGCTTCAGTCGCTCGGCATGCCCGACCGCAGCAGATCGCACCGCGTCCGCACGTTTCTGCTGGCCTGCCCGCACGGCTTCAGCGTGTTGGCGGAACAGCCGGGTGTCGCGCTCGGCGGCACCGGCTGCGGTGTCACGGGCTACCGTGGCGAGCCGGATGGCCTCGTCGTACTCCCGTCCGGTAGTCGCTACCCAAAGTGCACGCTACATCACAGTCGGCGATGACCGCCATGGCGCGAGTGACAGGCAAAAATCTGTGACAGATGGGAAACATGAGGCGGTTTTGCGCGTGTTCGTGGGTGCGGACGGCCGCTGGGCACGAATCCCGGCGAAGCGGTCAAAGCGACTCGTGCTGTTGGACCGGCTCGCGCAGCGGTTCGAGCCGGGTGAGGTCTACACCGAGTCCGAGGTGAACGGGATCGTCCGCAGCTGCCACGACGACCACGCCGCCGTGCGTCGGCACCTCGTGGACGAGGGGTTCCTCGACCGCCGTGATGGCTTCTACTGGCGCTGCGGCGGCACGGTCGACGTGTGACCGCGACGGGTCAGCCGGAAGTGACGCTGGCCGCGCGCCGCCGGCGGGCGACACGTCCAGACCAGTGCCCCGCCCAGGCGCCCAGCAGGGCGATCCCGACGATGATGACCGAGCAGGTCAGCAGGAACACGACGTCGTCAAGGGCGACCCGCGGCTGACCGTCCTCGATGGGCGCGGCGATGGCGGCGACGTTGAACAGCACGACGCCGGCGGCCGCGGCCCACCACCAGGCGCGCCCGGCCCACCCGAGCACGGCCCCGAGCAGCAGCGGCAGGGGGAGTAGCGCGAACAGCATCAGGGTTGCTGAGATCGACATGGCGACTTCCTTTCGACAGACGAGCAGGACGCCGACGACGTTATGGACCACAGCAGCCCGGCGCGTCGCGCTGCGGGCTCGATCTCGTACCACTGCAGGTACACGCCGGTACGACCCCAGTCAGACGTGGGCGGTTGGCTCCCGTGCCACGCTGGACCGATGAGGTGGGATGCCGTGCTCGCGGCCGCATTGGCCGCGACGGCCGTCGGCGAGCTGATCGTCGGGCGCGAGCAGGTCGAGGGTCCCTGGTGGGGTGAGCTGCTCGCCTTCCTCGTCATGACCGGGGCGGTTGCCCTGCGCCGCCGGACCGTGATCCTGGCCGCGGCCGCCTGCGGCAGCGGACTCGTCGTGCAGGAGATGCTGGGGCCGGCACCGGTGGTGTCGGGTTTCCTCGCCCTGCTCGTCGTGGTCTACTCCGGCGGCGCCCACGGGGCGGCCCGGCAAGGCGTCGCCGCGCTCATCGTGATGCTGGCCGCTCTGACGGTCTACCCGGTCACCGAGCCGGCGGCACGTGCCCCCGCCGACTTGGTCGGCAACCTGGCGGTATTCGTCGGCGCCTGGGCACTCGGCCGGCTGGTTCGCCACCACCGGCAGCGGGAGACGGCCCTGGCGACAGCGCATGCTCAATTGGCTGCCAGCCAGGAGCGTGACCGGGCCGCTGCGCTGGTGGCCGAGCGGACACGCATCGCCCGCGAGCTGCACGACGTTGTGGCTCACGGCGTGAGCCTGATGGTGCTGCAGGCCGGTGCGGCCCGAGCGGTGCTCGCCAGCAACCCGCAGCGCGCGCGTGACCCGCTGCTGGCCGTCGAGACGGCCGGCAGGCGGGCCCTGGACGACCTGCACCGTATGCTCGGCCTGCTGGGGGCCGAGGAGTCGACGACCCCGCCGCCCGGCCTGGCGGACCTGCCCGGGCTGGTCGAGGGGCTGGCCGGCTCCGGCCTCGACGTCACCTTGCGCACCACTGCTGAAACCCCCGAGCTGGCCCCCGAGGTCAGCCGGTGCGCCTACCGGGTCGTCCAGGAGGGGCTCACCAACGTGGTCAAGCACGCGGGCGCCACTCGCGCCGACGTGGTCGTGGCCGACAATGCAGCGGGACTGCGGGTGGAGGTGGTCGACCCCGGTGGCAACCGTTCGAGTTCGGCCGACCTGCCGTCCAGCGGTGCCGGACTGACCGGGCTGCGTGAGCGGGTCGCGTCGCACGGGGGGAGCCTTCGCGCAGGCCCGGATGGAGCAGGCTGGCGACTTGTCGCCGAGATCCCCGCCCAGGCTGCACGGCAGGGCACCGAGGGGCGCCCGTGATCGGCGTCGTGGTCGTGGACGACGAGGAACTCGTCCGGCACGGCATCCGGCTCATTCTCGACACGGCCACCGACATCGAGGTCGTCGGCGAGGCCGACGGCGGGCGCGCTGCGGTCGAGCTGGTGCCCCGGCTGCGCCCGCAGGTCGTCGTGATGGACCTGCGAATGGTCGACCTGGACGGCATCGACGCCACCCGCACCATCGTCGACCGGTGCGGGGCAACGACTCGGGTGCTGATGCTCACGACGTTCGACCGTGACGAGCACCTGTACGACGCCATCCGGGCCGGTGCGAGCGGTTTCCTGCTCAAGAGTTCGCCGCCCGAGCAGCTGACTGCGGCGGTGCGCGTCGTCGCGGCCGGCGACTCGCTGTTGGCGCCACAGCTCACCCGCCGGCTACTGGAACGGTTCACCAGCCGGCCGCTGCCGAGCCGGGTCGCCGAAGAGCGGCTGGCGCCGCTCACCGAGCGAGAAAAGCAGGTGCTCCGGCTGGCCGGACAGACGCTGACCAACGCCGAGATCGCGGCGACCTTGTTTCTCAGCGAGGGCACCGTGAAGACGCACCTGGGCCGGGTCTTCACCAAGCTCGGCCTGCGCGATCGCGCACAGGCGGTCGCGTTCGCGTACGAGACCGGCCTCGTCGTCGCCGGGGGCGGGCAGGGCTGAACGCGGCGATCGGCCGGGAGATCTTCCCGGCCGTCGTGGGAAGCCGCCCGATGTGCTCGCCGCGCCGGGTCGCGAGGCTCACCGGAGAGCGCACGGGCAGGCCGTGCGCACCGATCAGCCGGGAGTAGTTATGTCGCACACCGTTCCTGTGCAATTCACCACTGCGCATGCCGGGCCGCCGCCCAGCGTGCCCGGCATCCGCCTCTGGCGGGCCGCCGGCGTGCTTGCGCTGGCGCACGTCGTCTTGGTCATCACGGGCATTGCTCTGATGCGAAGTGGCGGCTGGCGGGGCGGTCTTCGGCCGTGGCGTCGCCGAACGGGTGCTCGCCGGCGGGCACGGTTCACGCGGCGGGGGGCTCACCCCCGAGCTGACCGACCGCGAGGCCGAGGTGC
>Ga0136640_10000323_pt1 | contig 18018 bp, 18 predicted proteins | sample AntDrymUQ8642106_2_FD_105498 | JGI IMG/M metagenome (GOLD analysis project Ga0136640, IMG submission 105498) | Polar desert sand microbial communities from Dry Valleys, Antarctica - metaG UQ864 (21.06) | ecosystem: Environmental > Terrestrial > Soil > Desert | place: Antarctica: Dry Valley...
GGGCGCACGCCGCGCTCGGACGGGGCGAGCGGGCTGCGCGTGGTCCGCGTCCTCGAGGCCGCGCAGCGCGGGCTCGACGCCTCACGACGGGACGCGCGTGCAGCCGTCTGACCGGGCGCCGGGGCTCGTGCTCGGCGAGGATGTCGTCCTGCCGGAGTCCGTCGTCCTCGGAGCGCACGTGGTCATCCATCCCGGCACGATCCTCGGCGAGGACTGCGTGATCGGCGACCACGCCGTGCTCGGCAAGCCGCCGAAGCTCGCGCGGACCTCGTCGGCACCGAAGGATGCGCCACCACCGCTGCGCGTCGGCGCCGGCAGCGCCATCTGCGCCCACGCCGTCGTCCTCGCAGGGGCCGAGCTCGGCGAGGATGTCATCGTCGGCGACCAGGCCTTCGTCCGCGAGCGCGCGCGCATCGGGGCCTCCACCGTCGTCGGGCGCGGCAGCGCGGTCGACAACGACGTGACCATCGGCGCGCGGGTGAAGGTGCAGACGCTCTGTTACCTGACCGCGTTCTCCGTGCTCGAGGACGACGTGTTCTTCGGGCCCGGCGCCTCGACGACCAACGACGACACGATGGGCCGTCACGGCCCGGAGCACGCCCTGCGTGGCGCGACGCTGCGGCGCGCGTGCCGCGTCGGCGGCAGTGCGGTGCTGTGTCCGGGCATCGAGGTGGGGGAGGAGGCCTTCGTCGCCGCCGGCGCGGTGGTCGTCCGCGACGTCCCGGCGCGCGCGGTGGTCATGGGCGTCCCCGCCCGCGTCGTGCGCGAGGTCGGCGACGAGGACCTGCTGGAGCGCTGGCGATGACGCGGCGACCGACCAAGACCCACGCGCTGGGAGCGACGGCCGTCGGCCTCACCGCCACCGTGGTAGGACTCGAGTACTGGCAGGTCTGGCGGCGCGGAAGCGCGCCGCTGCCGGCGAAGGCCGAGAACGTGCTGGAGGCCAGCGCCGAGGCGGCACGGGAGACGGTCGAGGTCGCGGTCACCGGCTACAAGCTCGCCTCGCCGCGCGAGCACGCGCTGCTGAACCTCCTGATCTCCTATGCCACCACGGCCGCGATCGTGCGCGCGAGCACGTGGAGCATCCGCGCGCGCGGGAGCTTCGGCCCCTTCCGCAACCGCAAGGTCGGCGGGCGCCACATCCACCACTTCATTCCGGGCATCGTGCTGGCCTTCCTCGCCGGTGGCGCGTCGATCGTCACGCGCGACGAGGACCTGGACCGCTACTTCGCCATTCCCTTCGGCGTCGGCGCGGCGCTGACGCTCGACGAGGCGGCGCTGCTCGTCGAGCTCGACGACGTCTACTGGTCCGACGAGGGCGTCCTGTCGGTGCAGGTCACGCTCGGCACCATGGCGGGCCTCGGGGCGCTGGCGCTGGCGCGGCGCGCCATGCGGCGCGGCGAGGACGAGGTGCTGTCGCTCGGACCGTCGCTGCCGTCAGCCGACGACGGCGCTGTCAAACAGGGCGCTGGCTCGGCCTGAGTCCGTCCAGATGGTCTGCTCGCGGCCCGGGCCGACGCCGACGAGCGCGATCGGCACGCCGACAAAGTCCGACACGTAGGCCAGGTAGTCACGCGCGGTCTGCGGCAGGTCGGCTTCGGACTCGCAGGACGTGAGGTCCTCGTCCCAGCCGGGCAGGGTCCTCGTCTGGCCGGTGACGTTGTGCAGCACGGACTGGTGGTAGGGGAACTCGGTGAAGATGCGCTCGTTGCCGCGGTAGCTCTCGCAGACCTGGATGTCGCCGATGCCCGAGAGAACGTCGAGCTTGGTGACCGCCAGGTGCGACAGCGAGTTCAGCCTGACCGCGTAGCGCAGCGCCACCAGATCGAGCCAGCCGACGCGCCTCGCACGGCCGGTGGTCGTGCCGAACTCGCCGCCCTTCTCGCGGATCGCGTCGCCGAAGTCGTCGTCGAGCTCGGTGGGAAACGGCCCGGCGCCCACCCGCGTGGTGTACGCCTTGACGACGCCCCAGATCTCGCGAAGGTCGCGCGGACCCACGCCCGCCCCGGCGCACGCCGCGCCGGCCACCGGGTTCGAGCTGGTCACAAAGGGATACGTGCCGTGGTCGATGTCCAGCAGCGTGCCCTGGGCGCCCTCGAAGAGGACGTTGAGCCCGCGGTCCAGCGCCTCCCACACGAGCTTCGGCGTGTCGGCGATGTACTGCTCGAGCGCGTGGCCGAAGGTCAGGTAGGCCTCGGTCATGCCCTGCAGGTCGAGCTCGGGCGCGCGCGCGAAGGGCCGCAGCGACAGGCGCTTGGGCTCCATGGCGGCCACGATCTTCTTCTTGAGGATCTTCTCGTCGAGCAGGTCCTGTACGCGGATGCCCAGGCGGGACGCCTTGTCGGCGTAGCACGGGCCGATGCCGCGCCGGGTCGTGCCGATCTGCGCCGAGCCCAGGCGCGCCTCGCCCGCCGTGTCGAGCAGCAGGTGGTAGGGCATGATCATGTGCGCGTTGGCGCTGAGCCGCAGCCCGGAGAGGTCCACGCCGCGGCCGCGCAGGCCGTTGATCTCGCCCGTCAGCACGACGGGGTCGACGACCACGCCGTTGCCGATGGCGCACTTCTTGCCGGGGTAGAGGATTCCGGACGGGATCAGGTGGAACTTCCACACCTCGTCGCCGCGCACGATGGTGTGCCCGGCGTTGTTGCCGCCCTGAAAGCGGATCACCATGTCCGCCTGCTCGGCCAGCAGGTCGGTCACCTTGCCCTTGCCCTCGTCGCCCCACTGGGCGCCGATGATCACGATCCCGGCCAAGGCCTTGAGTCTAGGTGGGCAGCTCGCCGTAGCGCAGCGGCGCGCCGGCGCCCGGACGGACGAAGTCGACGACCTTCCGGTGGTCCTCGCCGAACAGCGGCAGGGGGTCGCCGCACATCTCCGTGAGGCGCGATGCCGTGCGCTCGGTGATCTGCTCGGCCAGCGCGTCCGGCTGGAGGTTCGTGGTCAGCACGATCGCCCGCTCCTCCTCGTAGCGCGCGTTGACGATGGCGTAGAGCTGTTCGAGCACCCACTCGTTCGAGCGCTCCGTGCCGACGTCGTCGATGTGGAGCAGGTCGGCCGAGGTCAGCGAGTCCAGCAGCCCCAGGTAGGACTCATCCGAGGAGTCGCTGAAGGTCTTGCGCAGCTCGCTCAGCAGCCGTGGGAGCGAGTAGATCGCGACGGTGCGACGGCGCTCGAGCGCCGCCTTGGAGACGAGCATCGCCAGCGTCGTCTTGCCCGTCCCGACGTCGCCCATGAACCACAGCCCCCGGCCCGCGTCCAGGTGCGCGTCGAGATCGGCGATGTAGCGGCGCACCTCCGACACCACGTGGGGGTCGAGGTCCGTGACCGGCGACCGGTCGAACGAGACGCCCTGGAATCGCTTCGGGATGACCGAGGACAACTTGCGGGCCTTGGCTCTGGCGATCCGCTCCGGCCGGCAGCGGCACGTGCGCGTCGTGCGCGTATCGGTGTCGACGACGAACCCCGAGCCGTCGCACTCGCCGAACGTGCAGTCGGTCATCCGTAGCGCTCGGCGTCGCGGATCCCCGGCATGAAGCGCGGGTACTCGCTCTGGAAGACCAGCGGGACCGTCCCGAGGCTGCCGTTGCGGTGCTTGGAGATCAGCAGCTCGGCCTCGCCCTGGCGCTCGGAGTCGTCCTCGTAGTACTCCTCGCGGTAGATGAACATGACCAGGTCGGCGTCCTGCTCGATCTGGCCGGACGAGCGCAGGTCGGAGAGCATCGGGCGCTTGTCGTGGCGCTGCTCCACGGCGCGGCTGAGCTGCGACAGGGCGATCACGGGCACCTTGAGCTCGCGCGCGAGCGTCTTGAGGCCCTTGGAGATCTCACCGATCTGCTCCACCACGCTGTCGGACCGGCTGTCGGAGCGCATCAGCTGCAGGTAGTCGACCACGATCATCCCCAGCTCCCCGTCGACCTGCTGCGCCAGTCGCCGTGCCTTGGCGCGGATGTCGAGCACCGACAGGTCGCTGGAGTCGTCGATCCACAGCGGTGCCGCCCCGAGCGTCTTGACCGCCGCCGTCACCTTGGCCCAGTTGACCTTGCCCTTGCGCAGGTCGTTGCCCTTGATGGAGCCCTGGGACGCGATGAAGCGCTGCGCGAGCTCGGACTCGCCCATCTCCAGCGAAAACATGACGCCGGGCTTGCCGTAGCGCACGGCGGCGTTCTCGAGGAAGTTGGCGGCAAGACTCGATTTCCCCATCGACGGGCGTGCCGCCAGGACGATCAGGTTGCCGGGCTGGAAGCCGCCGGTGATCTCGTCGAGGTCGGGAAAGCCGGAGGGGGTGCCGGTGATCTCCTTGCCCGCGGCGGCGAGGGCGGTGAGCTTCTCGATCTCGGTCTCGAGCACCTCGAAGATGCCGCGGAAGTCCTTGCGCCGGTCGTCGTGGCCGATCTCGAGGATCGAGCGCTCGGCCTGGTCGAGCAGCTCGAGCGGGTTGCCCGCGTGGTCGGCCACCTGCTGCTGGATGCGGTAGGTGGCGGTCAGCAGGCCGCGGACGAGCGCGGTCTCCTTGACGATCTTGCCGTACTGCCGGGCGTTGCCGACGACGGGCGGGGCGGCGGCGAGGGCCTCGATCGCGGTGGCGCCGCCGGCCGCGTCGAGCTGGCCGGCCTGCTTGAGCTTCTCCGTGACCGTGAGCTTGTCGATCGGGTCCGCCTGCTCGTACAGCGCGCGCATGGCGCCGAAGATCACCTGGTGCGCGGGGCGGTAGAAGTCCTCGGGCTGGAGGTTGACGTCGATCGCCAGCGCGTACATCGTCTGGTCGGACAGCAGGACGGAGCCGAGGACGGACTGCTCGGCCTCGAGGCTCTGCGGCGGAAGCAGCCCGCCGGGCGCAGAGGACCCGCCTCTGGGCTCGGAGTGGCCGTTCGTGCGCTCGGGAATCGCCATCGACATCGCGACCCTAGAACGTGCCATCCGGCTCGGACGCACCCGCAACACGAAGCGGCCGCTTCTTGCGCGGAGTTGTCAGGACCTGCGCAGGTCTCGGCGCAGCCCCGCGGAAAGCTGACGCCCCGGGTCCACCTTCTCCAGAAGGTGGATTGAGCACCGCAGCGCGTCCGGGGTTTCAGGCCAACGTGCCGAGGCCCTCAGCGAGGCGGTGCAGGCCGGAAGCCCACGCCGCATCCTCGGGGCTCTGGTGCGCACGCGAAGCGGAGCCGAGCGCTCTGGCGCGAGCGATCACCCGTGTCCAGGCGGCCGCGCGCCGTGCCTGCATGCCGGCTGCGTGGGCGTAGGTCCGCACCCAGCCACCGACGAGCTCGGCGTCGTCGCGGGAGCTGGCGGGCAGTGCCAGAGAGGCTTCGAGCAATGGCTGGATCTCGGCGTGACGGTCGCCGAGCAGGGCGTGCGGGTCGATGATCTTCCAGGTGTCCCCGTCGCGCAGGGCGTTTCGGCCATGCAGGTCGCCATGCAGGAGCGCTTCGGTGCCGCCGTCGGAGAGCCGCCGGTCGAGCTCGCCTTCCAGCGGGTCGCCCGCGAGGGCCCAGCGCCAGTGGCGGGCCGTGTTGGAGCGGGCCAGTGGTGGGAAGGACTCGGGCGGTGGTGGCGTGGCGTGCAGTGCGGCGGCGAGCCGGCCCAGCTCGGTGAGCATCTGCTCGACGGGCAGGCGGGCGTCCTCGAGCCGGTCGCCGGGGCGGATGCGTGCGAGCAGCAGCGTGTACTCGTCGTCGCGGAGGTCGAGCACGTGGGCGACGGCGCCGGTGCTCTGCCAGAAGCGCAGCGCCCGGCCTTCGGCGCGCAGGCCTTCGCCGCCCGGCACCCGCGGGTTGACCTTGACGATGACCGGCCGGCCGGCTTGGGTCGCGGCGCAGACCAGAGCGACGCCCCCACCGCCTAGCGGCTCGATCTTGCGCAGCTTCCAAGCCTGGGCCGCCGACTCGAACCGGGAGCGCACGTCGGCCATGGTGCGAGGGACGTCGCATCCGATCCAGTAGCCGGGCCAGTAGCCGGCGAGCCGGCCCAAGGCCAGGTCCGAGGCCGCGCGTTCGGCGGCGGTCAGAACAGAAGGGCCGGGCAACGCCGCTCACGTTAGGCGCGCGCGCGTCAGTCCGGCGGGCTCTCGCTCAAGCCGAATCGCTGGTGCAGGCGGCGCAGGGGCGCCGGCGCCCACCAGTTCGATCGGCCCAGCAGCGCCATGAGCGACGGCACGAGCAGGGCCCGGATCAGGGTCGCGTCGATGACCACCGCGAGGGCGGTCCCGATCCCGAGCTCTTTGATGAAGATGATCTTCGAGGTCGCGAAGGCGCCGATCGCGACGCAGAAGAGCGCGGCGGCCGCGGTCACGATCCGGCCGGTTCGCTCGAGCCCGCGAGCGACGGCTTCCCCGTCGTCGAGTCCGCCGTCGCGCGCCTCCTTGATGCGGCTCAACAGGAACACCGCGTAGTCCGTGGACAGCCCGAACACCAGCGCGAACAGCAGGACGGGCTGAGTCGCCTCGAGCGCCCCCTCGCTCTCATAGCCGAGCAGCCCCTCGAGGCGCCCGTCCTGGAAGGTCAGGACGAGCAGCCCGAAGGCCGCGCTGAGGGTCAGCACGTTCATCACGAGCGCCTTCAGCGGCAGGATCACCGAGCCGGTCAGCAGGAAGAGCAGGACGAAGGTGGTCACGCAGAGGATCGCCAGGCCGAGGGGCAGCCGGGAGCTGAGGCTCGATTGCTGATCGACGAAGTCCGCCGTGCCGCCCGTGACGCCGACCCCGAGCCCGGTCCGCAGCGTCCGGATCTGATCGACGAGCTCCTGGCTGCGCGCATCCAGCGGAGCGGCCGCCGGGATGACGTCGATCCGCCAGGTGTCGTCGCCCTGGTACCGCGGCGGCTGGACCGACGCGGCGCCCGGGAACCGCCGGATCTCCGAGGCGAGGGCGCGGACGCGTGGCTGCCCGGCCCGCCCAGCGGTGGCGGCGACGACCACCGGCGAGCTCGGATTCGCAGGAAAGGCGCGGTCGAGCGCGTCGTCGACCTGGCGGGGCTCCGAGTCGGTCGGGAGGTTCTTCGCCGAGAAGCCGGTGAACTCGATCCGCAGGAACTGCGAGCCGAGCAGCAGCAGGAACGCCGCCGTCAGGGTTGCTATCAGCGCCGGCCGGCGCATCACGGCGCGCGACAGGCGATACCAGCCGCCGCCGCTCTCGCCGCGGGCCACCCGCTCGGTGCCGGCCCGCAACCGGCTGGGAGCGAGCGCGTTGACGCGGTCGCCGAGCAGCGCCAGCAACGCCGGAAGGGCCACCATCGAGACCGTCGCCGCAATCAGGGCCACGACCATGCCCCCGATGCCCATGGAGTACAGGAACTGCTGCGGGAAGACCAGCAGCGCGGCCAGCGCCGCTGCGACCGTGAGCGTGCTGAAGAGCACCGTTCGTCCCGCGGTCGCGAGCGTCCGCCGCAGCGCCTCGGGACCGGCTTGCGAGCGCGCGATCTCCTCTCGGTAGCGCGAGACGATGAACAGGCTGTAGTCGATGGCCAGGCCGAGGCCGAGCGCGATCACGAGGTTGAGCGCGAACACCGACAGCGGCAGCGCGGCGTTGATCGCCCGCAGCACGAGGAACGTCCCGAAGATCGTCAGCACCCCGACGAACAGCGGCAGGAGCGCCGCGACGAGGCCGCGGAAGAACAGCAGGGAGAGCAGGAAGATGATCGGGAAGGCCAGGAGCTCGGCCCTGCCGATGTCCATGCCGACCTGCTCGCCGACCGCGGGGCCGGCCAGTGCGCCTCCGCCGAGCTTGACTCCGGGCTGGTCCTCGAGCGCCGCCTCGAGTCGCTCCACCGCCGTGTCGATCTCGTCGTCGTCGACGTCGCGGAAGATCGCGGCGACGTAGGCCGACTTCCCGTCGCGGCTCACCTGATCTCGGCCGCCGGACAGGACGCGGGCGACGGCCGGGTCGCCGCCGAGCGTTGCCGCCACCGACTCCACGCGCTCACGACCGGCCGAACCGGCGATCGGTGTTCCGGCGTCGACCAGCGCGACGAGCCCCACCCCGACCTGTTCGCCGGCGGCGCCCACCAGGCGCTCCCGAACCCGTTCGGTTTCCGAGGCGGGGTCGGTGAACGGGTTCCCCCCGGTGTCGAGCAGTCCCGCCACCGGGCCCCCGAGCCCGACGGCGATCAGGAACAGCAGCCCGGTGAGCCCCAGGACCGCGCGGGTCCGCCGGCTCGCGAGGTCAGCCAGCGCGCGAAGCACTCGAATCGCCTTCTTCCGGCCCAAGGGGCATGCTGCCCGCGGCCAGGTCCCGCTCGAGCTGCTTGCACCAGTCGACGATCCAGCCGTGGAGGCCGAGGCCATAGAGCCAGCTGACGTAGCCGAACTGCCGGTCCGGCCGGTACGCGGGCGTCGCCTTGCGGATGCCGTCGAGGATGGCCTCGTGCTTGGCACGCATCGCGCGGACCAGCTCGATCTGCTCCTCGGCCGGCAGCGCGTCCGCGAAGAAGAGCTTGAGCAGGCTCTCGTTGCGCAGCTCGAAGCCCGGTGCCGAGCTCTCGGTCAGCCACTCGCGGAGCGCTCGCTCGCCGGTCTCGGTGACCGAGTAGACGGTGCGCGCCCGCCCGCCCTGCGGCTCCTCCGCCGATGTGAGCAGGCCGTCGGATTCCAGGCGCCGCAGCTCGGGATAGATCTGCGCCGGGCTCGCGGCCCAGAAGAAGCGCGTCGAGACCTCGACCAGGCGCTTGATCTCGTAGCCGGTCTGCCGGCCCTTGACGCTGATCATCCCGAGCAGGAGACCGGAGGTGCCTGAGAGCTTCCGCATAAGTCATGCTGATATATCAGCCCGACCTATTGCCGTGACGCAAGCGCGTCAGACGTCTGACGCGACGCCCTCTTTGAGCCGGAGCCGGCTACTTCTGCTCGACGACCATCGTCTTGACCGACGCCGTGACTCCGGGCGCGATCTCGACGGTGACCATGTGGGTGCCGACGCTCTTGATCGGCTCGTCCAGGTGGACGTGACGCTTGTCGATGCGCAGGCCGCGGGCCTCGCGGATCGCGGTGGAGATGTCCTCGGTGGTCACGGACCCGAACAGCCGCCCGTCCTCACCCGCCTGGTGGGTGATGGTCAGCACGGTCTTGTTGAGCACCGCGGCGTTGTCCGTGGCCTTCTGCTCGGCCTCGGCGACGGCCCGCTCGGCGGCCACCTGGCGCTGCTCAGCGGCGGCGACGGATCCCTTGGACGCGGGCTCGGCGAGCTTGCGGGGAACGAGGTAGTTGCGCAGGTAGCCCTTGGACACGTCGACGACGGTGCCCTTGTCGCCGAGCTTCTCGACGTCCTGCAGCAGGATGGCCTGCGGCATCAGCGGTCGCGGTCGCCGCGGTCGCCGCGGTCGCGCCGTCCGGTCTCGCGGTCGTTGCCCGAGGACTCCGCGACGTAGGGCAGCAGCGCCAGTTCGCGGGCGCGCTTGACCGCCGTCGCGATCTGGCTCTGATGGCGGCGGCAGGCGCCGCTGATGCGGCGCGAGCGGATCTTGCCCCTGTCCGAGATGAACTTGCGCAGCGTCGCGATGTCCTTGTAGTCGACGAACTCGACCTTGTCGCGGCAGAACGGGCACGGCTTGCGGCGACCGGAGCCGCCGCGGGTGATCTTTTCACGCCGGCGAGTGGTGGGCCGGCTGCGCTGCTTGGCCAATGGAAGTCGTCCTCGTGGAAGTCGTTCGCCGACGGCCACGCGCCTGCGCGCCGGGCACGCCGGATCGACACATGAGGGTAGTACACCCGTTCGCCCGGCCCGCGGTGGCTCGCGGGCCGGATGCGGCGCGACCGAACCCGTCGGTCACATCTCTAGAACGGGATGTCGTCGTCTGACGGCGTGCTGTGGCCGTTGGCGGCGGCCGCCCCCGCGGGCTGGAAGTCCGCGGTGTCCGTCGGCACGTCGCTGCGCGGCGTGAAGCTCTGGCCTCCGCCGCCCCCCCCGCCCCCGCCGCTGTCGTCGCGGCCGCCGAGGAACTGCACCGCGTCCGCGATGATCTCCACCGCTTGGCGCTTGTTGCCGGCGTTGTCGGTGTACTCGCGCCATTCCAGCCGGCCGTCGACGCACACCGGGCGGCCCTTGGAGAGAAAGCGCGCGCAATTCTCGCCCTGCGCCCCGAAGATGGTGACGTCGAAGTAGTTGGGCTTGTCGACCCAGTCCCCCGACTGGTTGTCCTTGCGGCGCGTGTTGGACGCGATCCGCAGCGCGCAGATCGCGAGCCCGCCGTTGGTCGAGCGCAGCTCGGGATCACGGGTGAGGTTGCCGGTGAGGACGACCCGGTTGATGTTGGTGGCAGCCACGATGGCTCCTTTCGACGATTCTCGACGCTTCGCTGCGAGTCTAGATCGAGGATCGGCGGCGCCCGGTCCGGCGACGCGGAGTTTCAGCACTTTCGGCACGAAGTCGTGCCGAAGGGCGTCGTTCGGACGCGGCTGCGCTACTCGTCGGAGCCTTCGCCGGCGGTGGCGCCGGCGGCGGCGGAGCGGAGGTCCGGCGGCTCGGGCGTGCCCGGGCGGAGCTTGATGACGCGGAAGCGATTCACGCCGTCGGTGATCTTGAGCGCGTGGTCCAGCGCCTCGAGCACCTCGATGGTGGCGTAGAACTGGATCAGGTGATAGTCGGAGTCCGTCGTCTTGCGGACCTCGAACGCCGTCGCGCGAACGCCCCAGTCGTGCCGGCCCACCAACGACCCGCCGTGGCGATCGATCAGCGTCTCGATGTCGACGATGATCTTGGTGCGACGATCCTCGTCGGCTTCTGCGTTCAGCAGGAGGGTGAGGTCGTAGATGGGCGCTTCGCGGGCCATGCGGCGGTGCACGGTAGCAGCGGGGGCGAGTCCCCCAGGGCCCGCGCCTAGGAGGGAAATGCTCGCCCGCGTGCGCTGGACCAACGTGCTGGCCGCCCTCGCGGCGGTTGCGATCCTCGGCCTGGTTGTGGCCTGGCCGCTCCTGGAGCCCGAAGCGCCGCGCCTGCCGCCGCCCCCGGCCGTGGCCGCCGCCCCTGCCGTCACCGCCGTACCCGAGCCCACCGCCATCGCGCGCCGCGGCGCCCGCCGCCTTGAGCGCACTCGCCCGCAGCGCCGCAGCGCTCCCACCGCCATTACGCGCCGCCGCGCCCGCCGCGCCCGCCGCGCCGAGCGCACTCGCCTGCGGCCCAGCCGCGCTTCTCGCTCACCGGCTCGCCGCCGCCGCGCTTCCCGCTCACCGGCTGGCCGCAGCCGGTCTTCAGCCGCGCGCGCCTCGCCCACGCTCCCGCCGCCCCCCGCCGCGGTTCCTGCCGCTCCGGTCTACTCGCCGCCGGAGGCGCCCGAGTTCGGCTTCGAGAAGTAGCCGGGCTCCACCACGGTGGCGTCTTCGCCGCGCGCCTTGCGGCGGATGTCGTAGACCTGCTCGTCGACCCAGTCGCCCGGATCGCGCGACACCAGGATCTCCTTGAGCGACGCCGCCCGCTCCCTGCGCTCGTCGGAGTCCATGGTCAGCGCGGTGAACAGCGAGTCCGCCAGCTCCTGGACGTCGAACGGGTTGACCGTCAGGGCGAACTCGCCGAGCTCCTCGTGCGCGCCCGTGTTCTCCGAGAGGATCGAGACCCCGTCGCGCTCGTTGATCAGCGCGGCCTCCTTGGCGACCAGGTTCATCCCGTCGAACATGGCGTTGACCATGATCACGTCGTAGTGCTTGTAGGAGGCGATGGCCTCGTCGAGGTCGTCGCGCAGCTTCAAGTCGATCGGCATCCAGTCCGGCGTGCCGTGGCGGTGGTTGACCACCGCGACGAGCGCCTCGATGCGCTCCAGGTACTCCGCGTACTCCGGCACGTCGGTTCGCGACGGCATCAGCTGGGCCGTGAAGGTGATGCGCTCGACGAACTCCGGATGCTGCTCGAGGAAGATGTCGAACCCCGTGAAGCCGCGCAGGATGTTCTTCGACAGATCCGCGCGGTCCACGCGCAGGATGGAGAAGTCGCGGCGGCGCGCCAGAACGGCGTCCTCGAACTCCGCCACCCGCTCGCGCTGCGCGAGCTCGCGCGTCGCCGTGTAGTCGATGGGCAGGGGATAGGCGCGCACCCAGACCTGACGGTCGTCGGTGTAGACGACTCCGCGCTCCATGTCGACGTCGAGGCCCATCAGGTCCACGCAGCACTGCAGGAAGTTGCGCCGGTAGGACTTGGTGTGGAAGCCTACGATGTCGTTGGCCAGCACCCCCGTGAAGATCTCTTCGCGGATGTGCGTCGGCAGCACGCGCCAGGCATCGGACTGCGTCCACGGGATGTGGATGAAGTGGTGCAGGAAGACGTCCGGCCGCTCGCGCCGGACCATGGCGGGCAGCGTGTAGAGCTGGTAGTCGTGGACCATCACGACCGGCTCCTCGGTGTCCTTGATCTCGTCGAGCACCGCGCGGGCGAGGTCGGAGTTCACGACGTTGTAGCCGTCCTCGAAGGCCTCCACCTCATGTTGGCGGACGTCCGGAGCGTTGCTCTGATCCCACAGGTAGTGCTGGATGAACCAGAGCATCGGATTCGCGAAGATGCTGTAGAAGCGGTCGTAGGCGTCGGGATCGGACTCCACGAACCGCACCTGGTAGGTGCCGCCGTCGGGCGCCTCGACGCCGAGGGCCTGGCCGTCGGCCTCCTTCGCCGCGTCCGCGTCGCCATCGGTCATGGCCGACGCGATCCACGTCGCGTCGCGGTGCGAGGCGAGGCCGGTCAGCGCCGTGACCAGGCCGCCGCTGCCGCGCTTGACCGAGCCGTCGTCCTGGTAGGTGACCGGTCCCCGGTTGGAGACGAGGATCAGCGGAGCTGAGCTGTCGGTCACGGGTTCAACCTACCCACCGGGAAGGTCCTCAGCCTTGGGCCGCTTGTCGACCTCGACGTCGATCGTCCGCTTCTTCGCGCCCCGGTAGATGGTCACGGGGACCTTCTGCCCGGGCTCGAGCCGGGCCACCGCACTCGAGAGGTCGCTGGGCTCGGTGACGCCGGAGCCGCCGACCTCGACGATGACGTCGCCGCCCACGCGCACGCGGTCGGCCTGGAAGAGCTGCTCTCCCGGTCGGCCGCCGCGCAGGCCGGCCTCGTCGGCCGGGCTGCCGGGTGTCACCGTCTGGATCCACGCGCCGCCGTCGACCGGCAGGTCGAAGCGCTCGGCCATCTGGGGGTAAACGGGCAGGGTGGTGACGCCCAGGTAGGCGTAGTCCACCCGGCCCTCTTTGCGCAGCTGGGCGATCGAGCGCTTGGCGAGGTCGATCGGGACGGCGAAGCCGACGCCCGCGCTGGCCCCCGAGCGCGATTCGATCTGCTGGTTGAGGCCGAGCACCCGCCCGGCCGCGTCGACCAGCGGCCCGCCCGAGTTGCCCGGGTTGATCGCCGCGTCGGTCTGGATGGCGCCCGAGATCTGGAACTTGGTCAGTGACTGGATGTCGCGGTCGATCGCCGAGACCACGCCGACCGACAGCGACTGGCGCTCGCCGAACGGCGACCCCATGGCCGCCACGGGTGCCCCCACCCGGACCGTGCCGCTGTCGCCGAGCGGCAGCGGGTGCAGTTCCAGCCCGGCCGGGTCGATCTTGAGCAGCGCGACGTCGGCGTCGGGATCGAAGCCGCGGATGTCGGCGGGCACGCGGTTGCCGTCGGCGAAGTCGACGTAGACCTGGCCGACCTCGCGGATGGCGTCGCCCTCTCCCTCGGTGACGACGTGGGCGTTGGTGACGATCTCACCGTCGCCGTTGAGGATGAACCCCGAGCCGAGCCCGCCCGAGCCGCCCAAGGTGCCGCTGTCGCCGGTCACCGAGAGGATCGTGACCACGCCCGGCGCCTCGCGCTTGTAGATCGCCTCGGGATCGAAGCGGCCGGACTGCGACCCAACGCCCTCGACGACCTCCACGCGGGTGGTCGTGGTCTTCACCGCGTTGGGGGCGTCGCCGCCCCCGCACCCCGCCAGCAAGACGGCGAGGAGCGCCGCCGCCACGCCGCGCCTCATGAGGGCAGTACCAGGGTGAAGGTCGTGGACCCGGGTTGCGACGTGGCCCGCAGCTCCCCGTGCATGCGCTCGGCGAGCTCGGCGGCGATCGCCAGGCCGAGGCCGGCGCCGCGGGTCCGCTCGTCGGCGGCCGTGAAGAAGGGTTCGAAGATGTGGGGCATGGTCTTTCGCTTGATTCCGAAGCCGTTGTCGGTGACGGCCAGGCGGGCCTCGCCGTTGAAGCGCTCTGCAGTGACGAGGATGCCCGTGCCGGGCGGAGTGTGCACCAGGGCGTTGTCCATCAGGATGCGCAGGACCTGGGCTACCCGTTCCGGGTCGCATTCGACCTCGACGCCGTCGGCAGGCGACGCGAGCTCGATGGCGGAGCGGTGTTCGGACAGCGCGGGGCCGAACTCGGAGGTCACGTCGCGGGCCAGCCCGCCCAGGTCGGTGGGCTCGGAATGCAGCTTGACCGCGCCCGAGCCCAGCCGCGAGAGATCCAGGAGCTCCGTGGTGAGCTTGGTGAGCCGGGCGACCTGGGCGCGCACCTGTGCGAGGAACTCTGCGCGCGTCTCCTCGTCGAGCTCCTCGTCGGCGAGCAGCTCGAGGAACCCCCCCAGCGAGAAGATCGGCGTGCGCAGCTCGTGCGAGGCGATGGCGATGAACTGCTCCCGGGTGGTCTGCAGCTCGCGCAGCTGGCGCTGCATGTCGTCAAACGCGGCCGCCAGGCGGCCCAGCTCGTCCTCGGAGTCCACCTCGATGCGCGTCGAGAAGTCCCCGGCCGCGACCTGGTGCGCCGCACGCTCGAGCCGCCGGACCCGCCCGGTGAGCGCGCGCGCGACCAGATAGCCGGCCAGCACCGCGATCGCCAGGGCCACCAACCCCGACAGCAGGACCCGGCGGCGGATCAGGGCGACGTTGGCTTCCACCGCCTCGAGGTCGTCGGAGAACGTCGCGACCTTCGCGACCTCGCCGTCGTCGAAGAGCGGGACCGCCACCTCGGCCACCCGGCCCCGCGCCGTCGGCTCGGTGCCGGTGACGGTGCGCGCGGCGAGGACCGCTCCGTCGGCGAGCGCGAAGCGACTCTCCCCAGGGTCGGTCTGTGGCCGGGAGTCCTCGCTGATGCTCAGGCGCCGGCCCTCGGTCCCCGTGGCGACGTCGAGCAGGGTCACGCGTGCGCCGGAGCGGGCCGCCGCCACCCGGACGCGGTTGCGCACCTGCGGCTGGGGGACGTCGCGTCCGACGGTCGAGCGCAAGGGCCCGACATGCACGCGGGCCGACTCCGCCAGCGCGTCGATCTTCTGGTCGCGCAGCTGGCCCGCGAGCGGTGGGACCACGAACAGGTAGACGACCGCGATCGCGCCGAGCACGATCAAGCCGAACAGCCCCGCCAGCCGGTTGCGCAGCGACCGGATGATCACACGACGTCGCGGAAGCAGTAGCCCACGCCGCGCACCGTGTACAGGTACTCGGGCTCCTTCGCGTCGACCTCGAGCTTCTCGCGCAGGTGCCGGATATGCACGTCGATGGTGCGCGGATCGCGGTAGGCCGAGTCGCCCCACACGCGCGTGAGCAGCATGTCGCGGGTGAAGACGCGGCCCGGGCTGCGCGCCAGGGCGCCGAGGATCTCGAACTCCACGAAGGTGATCTGCACGGTGGCCCCGCGGACCTCGACGGAGCGTTTGACCGGGTCGATGACGAGGTCGAGCGTCTCGATCGGCGCCTCGTCGGCCGGGCCGGTGCGCGCGAGCGCCGCGCGGCGCAGCACGGCCTTCACGCGCGAGCGGAACTCGCGCACCGAGAAGGGCTTGGTGATGTAGTCGTCGGCGCCGAGCTCGAGTCCCAGCACCTTGTCGATCTCCTCCGACCGCGCGGTCAGCATGATGATCGGCACGGTCTTGCCGTTGCCGGCCTGCGCGCGCAGGCGGCGGCAGACCTCGAGGCCGTCCACCTTGGGCAGCATCAGGTCGAGCACGACGAGATCGAAGTGCTGCTCGGAGAAGCGCGCGAGCGCGTCGCGGCCGTCCGCCACCGTCACGACGTCGTAGCCGTCTCGCTGCAGCGGAAACGACAGCAGCGTCTGGATGGGCTGCTCGTCGTCGACCAACAGGATGCGGGGGGAGCGATCGGGCACGGCGACCGTTTAGAGGGTAGGCATAGGATCGGCACGTGCTCGACCACCGTGTCTACCGGGCGGCCTTCCTCCCGGCGCTGGTCGCGCTGTTCGTCCTCGCCTTCTCCCTGTCCGACCCGCCGCGGGCCCGCACGACGCGCCTGGCGCCGCTGGCCTTCGACGCCGGCCGCGCCTTCACGTCGCTGCGCGAGCTCGCCCGCACCTTCCCCGACCGGCGGCCGGGCAGCACCGGCGACGCGGGGCTCGCGGACCGCGTGGCGGCGTACTTTCGGTCGACCGGCTTCGCGAAGGGAACCGGGGTGCGCCGGGAATACTTCCCGGCGACGACGATCGAGGGCAAGACCGAGCTCGAGAACGTCGTCGCGACCCGGCAGGGCCTCTCGAGCCGCACGATCGTCGTGCTCGCTCATCGCGACGCCGTCAAGGGCCCGGCGGAGGCCGAGCTGTCGGGTACCGCGGCGCTGCTCGAGCTCGCGCGGCTGCTGGCCGACCGCGATCTGGCCAAGACCGTCGTCCTGGCCTCCGTGTCCGGCGGCAGCGGCGGTTTCGCCGGGGCGCAGGAGGCGGCCGAGCGCGCTCCGGGGCCCGTGGAAGCGGTGCTCGTGCTGGGCAACCTCGCGGGCACCAGCGAGCGCCGGCCCTTCGTGGTTCCCTGGGCCGGTGGCGGCGCGCCGGGCTCCTATGGACTCGAGCGCACGGTCCGGGTCGCGCTGCGGAGCGAGCTCGGGGTCAGCCCCGGCCGGGTCCGGGCGAGCGTTCAGGGCATCCGGCGCGCGCTGTCGCTGACGCTCTCCGAGCAGGGTGTCGTCAACGGCCCCGGCGACCTGCCTGCGGTCCTGATCTCGAGCTCGGGGGAACGCCGGCCGGCCGCGGACGAGCCCGTCGAGCTCGCGCGCTTGGAGGGCTTCGGCCGGGGGACGCTGCGCGCGCTGACGGCGGCGCTCGAGGCACCCGGGCGGGACCCGTTCCCGCGCGGCGACGGCATCGTCGCGCTCAAGCGTCTCGTGCCGACGTGGGCGATACGGCTGGTCGTGCTGGCCCTCCTGCTTCCCGCGCTGCTGACCGCCTTCGACGGCTTCTTCCGCGTCCGCCGCCGCGGGCTGCCGATGGGCGCGTGGTCGCTGTGGGTGGCCAGCTTCGCGCTGCCCTTCGTGTTCGCCTGGCTGTGGGCGCGCGGGCTGGTCGCGACGGGCGCGGTGATCGCCCTGCCGGCTCCCACGGCCGGCGACATCCCTGCGCTGGGCGGCGCCGGATGGGCGTCGATGGCCTCGGTGCCGGTCGTTGCAGCGGGAGTCGCCTTCGGGCTGCGGCCGCTGCTGGTGCGGCGGCTGAAGGCGGCGACGCGTCCTACAGACCTCGCCTCGGGCGCGGCGGCGGCTGCGACCGGGCTGTTGTTGAGCGGTCTCGTCCTCGCGGTGTGGCTCGTCAATCCCTACGCTGCCGCTGTGCTGCTGCCGGCCGCGCACGCCTGGTTGCTGATCTCAGCGCCTGACCGCCGACTGCCCCGCGGCGTCGCGGTCGCCGGGCTGGCCTTTGGCCTGATGGGACCGCTGGCCATCGCCGCCTACTACGCCCAGGCCTGGGGCCTCGGCCCGGTTGATGCCCTGTGGAGCACGTTCGGCATCGTCGCGGGCGGCGCGCTCTCGATTCCCGCGGCGCTGACGGGCAGCGGGTTCGCCGCGACGCTGTGCGCGACGGTGGCCATCGTGCGCGCGCGCAGGCGCATCGCCGAGACGGCGACGCCGGAGCCGATCCGCACGCGCGGACCCAGCAGCTACGCGGGCCCGGGCTCGCTGGGCGGCACGGAGTCCGCCCTGCACCGATGACGGCGCTCGAGCATCCCGACCACAAGACGCAGCCGCGGTCCCGCCGCTCCCGCGGGCGCGCGGCGCTGCACGCGCTCTCGGCCGTGTTGATCGTCTCGGGCGTGCTCCTGCTGGCCGATGCGGGGCTGACGGTCTTCTGGCAGGAGCCGCTGTCGGCTCTCTA
>Ga0136640_10000324_pt1 | contig 18015 bp, 19 predicted proteins | sample AntDrymUQ8642106_2_FD_105498 | JGI IMG/M metagenome (GOLD analysis project Ga0136640, IMG submission 105498) | Polar desert sand microbial communities from Dry Valleys, Antarctica - metaG UQ864 (21.06) | ecosystem: Environmental > Terrestrial > Soil > Desert | place: Antarctica: Dry Valley...
GCGCCGATCCGCTATGGCCTTGCCGACGAGCTTCTCGTTGGTGAACGGGCCGTACATATCCGCCGTGTCGAGCAATGTGACGCCTAGTTCGATGGCACGATGGATGGTGGCGATGGATTCGTTTTCGTCGCCGGTGCCGTAGAACTCGCTCATCCCCATGCACCCGAGTCCGATCTCCGAGACGATCAAACCCCCGCTGCCAAGCCTGCGTTGATTCATCAGCTTCTCCTTCTATAAAAAGCCTTGCATCCCAACTGAGTTTACACGCGCTCGAAAACTATATCCTTCGCGCCTTCCCACAGGACGAGTTCCCCGAGAGGGCGAAGGTTCTCGCGGCCTTCAGTGACGGTGAGGAAGTGGTTCCCGGCGAGTTGTCCGACGATGCTGGCGAATCGCGTGCCGCCGTAGGGGAAGAGGATCTCGGTCTCCGAATATCCGCCAGGATACAGAAGTATTTCACCTGGCGCCGGGAAGCTGGTGTGATTCTCGAAACCGGTGCTCACCTCGAAGTCCCCGAGCGGAACCCAGGCCGACTCCCCGCTCCAGCGGACGTGGATGATCCTCTGCCGAAAAGGCAACAACCCTTCGAAGAACCCGCAAGTCTCAGGCGCCCGCTCCCGCTCCCATCGCGCCCCGAACTCATACGGCCCAGCGGTTATCCGTAGATCGGTCATCGTCCTCTCCCTTCCGCGACGCGCCCGAGGAAACGGCCCATCACGTCTATCGTGACCGCCACGTCTTCTTCCTCGACGGACTCGCCCGGGTTGTGACTGATGCCCTCCTTGCAACGGACGAAGAGCATGGCGACGGGACAAACCTCCGCCATTTGCGCGGCGTCGTGGCCCGCGCCGCTCGGCAGACGCAGTGCTTCCATGCTCGCGTCTTCGATGGCCCGTGCCAGTAAAGCGCAAAGCTCCGGGTCGGTGGAGACGGCGACGCTTTCCTGGTCTGCTTCCCAGCGATGCTCGCAACCTCGGGAGGTGGAGATCTTCGCTGCCTTCGATTCGAGGTGGTCTCGTAGCCGTTCGCGGATGGCATCGTCCCCGTGCCGGACGTCCACAGAAATTTCGACTTGACCGGGGATCACGTTCCTCGCTCCGGGACGAACCGACATCTCCCCGACCGTCGCCACCGAACCCGGCTCCGACTTCGCCGCGGCCTCCGCTTCCAGGACAAATTCCGCAGCGGCGCACAGGGCGTCCTTTCTGCCCTCCATCGGCACGGTCCCGGCGTGCCCGGCCCTCCCCGAGAAGCTGGCGCGGAGCCGGCTGAGGCCCGTGATGGCGGAGACAAAGCCCACAGGGAAGTTTCGTTCCTCGAGCACCGGCCCCTGCTCGATGTGTACCTCGCAGTAGCCGACAATGTCCTCCGGCGCGGATCTCGTACCGGACAGGGATTCCGGGTCGCCCCCGAAGGCGCGCACCGCCTCGGCCAGCGTCACGCCGTCCCGGTCCTGGAGTTCGAGGAGTCTCTTTTCCAACGCGCCCGCATAGTGCGAGCTACCGAGGTAGGTCGTGCCGAACCGGAGACCCTCTTCGTCGGCGAAGGCGACGACCTCCACCGCGAAGGGCAGCCGCTCGCCCCGGTCGCGCAGCCGCTCGATGCAGGCGAGGGCGGCGAGGACGCCGAGAGGGCCGTCGTACTTCCCGGCGTCGCGCACGGTATCGAGGTGGGAACCGAGGACGAAGGTTCCGTTTCCCGTCCCCTCGTAGCGTCCGATGAGGTTGCCTATGGCGTCCGTCCGCACGCTCATGCCAGCGTCTCGCATCCAACCGGAGACAATGCCGTTGACCTCGCGCATGGAGGATGATCCGTAGGGCCGGACCAGGATACCGGACTCCTCGCTCACTCCGCCGAGCACACCGCATCGCTCCATGACGGTGGCCGCGTCCATCAGCTACCCCGGTAGGTCGTGTACGACCACGGCGAGACGAGCAACGGCACATGGTAATGGGACTCGGGCTCCGAGACACCGAACCGCACCGGGACCTCATCCAGGAAGGGTGGCGATCCGGCCTCGTCGCCGAAGTATGAGCCGACGTGGAAGACGATCTCGTATTCTCCGGCGCTCAACTCCTCCCCTTCGAGCAGCGGCGCATCCAACCGGCCATCATCGTTGGCGCGGACGGTCTTCAGGTGACGCCGCCCCTCTTTCTCGATCCCGAACAACTCCATCTCCATCCCGGCTGCCGGTCTTCCGTTCGCGGTGTCGAGGACGTGGGTTGTCAGGCGACCGGGCATAGGGTCAGGGCCGCCTCTCGACGGTGCCTTCGATCAAACCGAATGGCTCGCTGGTCGCCTGGAAGACTTCACCTTCGTTCTCTATCCCGAAGCGCGAGAGGTCGTAGAGCAGGTGATGCCTGTTTGGGAACGAAAGATGTATACGCTCGATCTCCCCGAATTCCTCAAGCACGGCCCGTCCTATCCGGTACAGCGTGTTCTGCGCCGAGGGGCTGTAGTGGTCCGTGAAGGTAGCCAGCAGCCGGTCGCGCACCCCGGTCCATAGTCCGTCGAAATCCGGATCCGTCTGGTACTCATACTCCCAGTTCGCGGTGACGACCGTAGCCAGGATGCGGTCGTCCGTGTCCGGCAGCGTCGTGTACTCGTCTCTGTAAAACCCTTCCCAGCCGGACTGCGTCGTCTTCATCACCATCAGATCCCCGATCCCGGCTTCGACGTGGCGGACACCGTCCGCGTTCCCCGTCACCGTCGCCCGCCGTTCGCCGGAGCCGCGCATGAAGGAGTGATCATGGGTCCGGCCATCAACCTCGATGCGCTCCCACGGAAACCGTGTGATCTCCACGCTGGCGCGCTCCACCGTCGGCCCGGATCGAAGAAAATGGTCCACCAGCAAGAGGCCGAACTCCTCGATGCTCGACGAGAGATGGTCCTTCGCCAGCGCGTAGACCGTGTTGCGCATCGTGTCGGTCGCCAGAAGAGCGGAGTTGTCGCCCGCGACGTGGGCCGCCACGAAATCTCCCTCCAGCGTGACGGCAACGTCGAGGTCAACAACTTCGTGACGTTCGGAGTCCCGGAACACTTTGACCAAGCGGACACGGGACTTGCCGTAGTTGTTCTGTCCGAGGACTATCTCCCCGCTCGCGGGCTGTTTTCCGGTCGTCTCTGCCATCGTCCACCCCCATCTCCATCCTCGATGAGATCCCGCAGCCGCAGGTCGGCGATCTTCGAGATCTCACCGAGAGCCGTCTCGAACTCCTCCTCATGGGAGTTATCCAGCCGGGCTTCAGCACTCTTCAGGATAGACTCCTTCGTGTGTTCCCGCACGCACACTATCATTGGAATACCGAACTTCTCCCGGTACGCCGCGTTCATCCTGGTAAACGACTCATACTCCTCTGGCGAGAGTTGATCCAGGCCCGCCGAAGCCTGCTCGCCCGCCGACTCCGACGTGAGTTCTCCTGCCACCGCCGCCTTCCCCGCGAGATCCGGATGAGCCAGGATCAACTCCATTTGTTCCTCACGCGGAGCCGCGTACATCGCCTCCCGGAACGCCCGGCTCAAATCCTCGAAACTCTCGAAAGGCCGGGAGATACCCGCGATCCGGGCGAGGTGAGGCGAACTCTCGAACACGGGGCCGAACTTCTCCACGAACTCGTCTTCATCCAGGCGGTTCGCTTCGGCGACGGTCATCTTCTTCGGCTGCACCGGCTATCCTTCGCCGAACTTTGGAGCGTCGCCTTCGGCCTCGATTTTAACCTCGACGGTGCGCGCTCCGGCGTCGAGCGCGGCCTCTATGGTCCGCGTCATTGCTTCGAGAACCTCCCGGCGTCCACCGGAGATCATCGTGGTCTCCGGCCCGGCTTCGCGTCCGAGGCCCGACTCTCCCGCTACCCGTTTCGCCTCCTCGAACGACTCCCCCTGAGACGGAACTACCTTCAACTCGGCGCTCAGTTCGGCGCGTTCGTAGCCTGGCATTATGCTTCCAAACCGGCGATGTGTTCCGGGCGGACTGGGATTCGGATGAGTTCTTTCCCCGTAGCGTCGCGGAGGGCGGCAACTATGGCGGGGGTGGAGGCGATGGTTGGGGGTTCTCCGACGCCTTTGAGGCCATAGGGGGCTTCGGGGTCGGCTAGTTCCAGGATCTCCATTCTGACGGGCGGCATGTCGAGGATGGTGGGGATCAGGTAGTCCGTGAAGGATGCGTTCTGGATCTTGCCGTCTTTCAACCGGATCCCCTCCATCAACGCGAGCCCGAGTCCTTGCGCTATGCCGCCCTCGATCTGCCCTTCCAAAGCCAGCGGGTTGATGACCTTCCCCACATCCTGCGCCGTCGCGATCTCCACGACACGCACCAGCCCAAGCTCCACATCCACCTCCACCACCGCCCGATGCGCCGCGAACGCATACTGCAAATGCACGTCCCCCTGCCCATCTTCATCCAGCGGATGCGTCGCCCGATGATGAAACTCCACCGTCTCTTCGATGGTTCCCTTGTCCAGAAGCTCCGACAGGGACACGGCCACCCGTCCATCCGCGACGACGTTCTCGCCGCTGATCGAAAGTTCGTCCGCCGCTTCGCCGAACTCCTCGGACACCCGCTCGAAGATGCGTTCTCGCACCGCTTCGCACGCCTGTTTGACGGCGCCACCGGTCATGTATGACTGGCGTGAGGCGGAGGTGGAGCCGGCGGAGCCTATCCGCGTGTCGGCTGTCTCGACGATGACGTTCTCGACGCCAAGCTCGGAGCGCACGATCTGGGCCTGCACCATCACCAGACCCTGACCCACCTCGACCGCCGCCGTGTGTACCAGCGCCACCGGCTCCCCATCCTCGACCGAGAGGGAGACCCGCGCCGTCGAGTAGTCGTCGAAGCCAGCCGAGAACCCGATGTTCTTGAACCCAACCGCGTACCCGACGCCCCGCCTGACGCCCTCGCCATGCGTCGCGTTCGAGACGCCGCCAGGCAACTCGCGCAGGTCGCGGTCCATCGTTCCGTTCTGCTCCGGCAGGGGCATGGCTTTCACCCGCTCCAGGATTTCACGAACCGGGGCCGGGTACGGGACCTCTTGCCCGAACGGGAACTTCATCCCCGGCTCGATGGCGTTCTTGACCCTCAACTCGACCGGGTCCATGCCGAGCTTTTCGGCCAATTTATCCATCTGGGCTTCGTGGGCGAAGCAGACCTGCACCGCCCCGAAGCCGCGCATCGCGCCGCACGGCGGATTGTTCGTGTAGAGCATGAGGCTCTCTATCTCCGCATTCGGGACGTCGTATGGGCCGCACGCGAACGTCGCCGCGTTCAGGCACACGGCGTTGGAGCTGGACGCATAGGCGCCGCCGTCGAAGACGAGCTTCGCCCTCACGAAGACGAGCTTCCCGTCCGCAGTCGCGCCGTGTTCGTAGCGCATCTTCGCTGGGTGACGGTGGACGTGCCCGTAGAAAGACTCCTCGCGGCCATAGACCATCTTCACGGGGCGATTCGCGTGGAGGGCGAGCATGCAGGCGTGGATCTGCATGGACAGATCTTCCCGCCCTCCGAACGCCCCGCCCACCCCCGAGAGCGTCAGCCGCACCATCTCAGGCGCAAGACCGAGACTCTCTGCGACCTGATCCCGGTCCACATGCAGCCATTGCGTGGAGATATGCAGGTCCACGCCACCCTCGCCATCGGGGACCGCAAGCCCGGACTCCGGTCCCAGAAACGCCTGATCCTGCATCCCGACCTCGTACTCGCCAGTCACAATCACATCGGCGGTTGCATCCGGGTCGCCGTGCCTCACGTCAACGCGCCGGAGCAGGTTGCCGGAGAGATGCAGCTTCGGGGCATCTTCAGCCATCGCCGCTTCCGCGTTCGTGATGGAGTCGAGGACTTCGTAGTCAATCTTTATCCGCTCCATCGCGCGTCTCGCGGTCTCGGGGTGATCCGCCGCCACGAGGGCTATCGCCTCGCCCTCGTAGCGAACTTTCTCCCAGGCGAGCACGGGCTGGTCCGGGATCTCCATTCCGTACACTTTGCGTCCCGGCACGTCCTCGTGCGTGAGGACGGCGAAGACTCCGGGCATCGCTTCGGCTTCCGAGGCGTCTATCGAGCGGATGCTGGCGTGCGGGTGCGGACTGCGGAGCGTCGCGCCCCACAGCATCCCGTCCATGTGCAGGTCTGATGAATACTCGAACTCGCCCGTCACCTTCGGGACGCCGTCGGGACGACTCACGCTCTCCCCGATACCGCCCGAGGTCCGGGCCGGGGCCGTCGTCTGCGTCATGAGGAGTTCCTTGCCGCCAACCGCACGGCGTCCAGGATTTTCTCATAGCCGGTGCAGCGGCAGAGGTTGCCCGCCAGTGCCTCCCTGATCTCGCCGTCCGATGGGTCGGGGAGGCGTGTGATCAGGTCGTGCGTAGCGAGGATCAAACCAGGCGTGCAAAACCCGCACTGCACCGCCCCCGCCTCCAGAAAAGCTTCTTGCACCGAATGCAGTCCATCTCCACCGCCGATCCCCTCGACGGTCACGACCTCGGAGTTCTCAGCCTGCCCCGCAAGCACCAGGCACGCGCAGACGAGACCGCCATCCAGGTACACCGAGCACGAGCCGCATTCCCCTTGCTCACAGGCGTTCTTGGAGCCGAACAACCCCAACCGCTCCCGCAAAACGTAGAGGAGGCTCTCGCCGGGACGCGCTTCCACCTCGTGCTTCTCGCCATTGACCGTGCAGTTCAGGCGCAAACTCTACCTTCCGTTCCTGTACTCGTCCCACGCCCACGACAGGGAGCGTCTCGCCAGCACGCCAACGGCGTGCGTCCGGTATTCGGCGCTCGCCCGGACGTCGCTAATGGGCCGCGCCGCCATCCCGGACAGCTCGCCAAAACGGGCGAGCGCGCGATCCCCGATCCCCACCCGCGACTCCCAGAGGTTCCCTTCTTCGAGGACTCCCTCGATGAACGCTTCGGCTTCGCGGGCCTGGATCGGGGTCGGACCAGCCGAGCCGATGCACGCGCCGACCGTTCGGCTTTCCGGGTGGAGCGCGAGGCCGAAGGAGCAGACCGCTATCACCATGGCGTTGCGGGGTCCGATCTTGGAATACTGTTGCGGCCCGCTGGCCTCGGGGATGAGAAAACCCGAGATCAACTCGTCAGCCTCCAGAGCGTTCTGTTTGGGACCGATGATGAAATCCCCGACGGGAAAGCGGCGCATTCCCCGGACAGAGGCTACCTCCACCTTCGCATCCGAAGCGTACAGTGGAGGCAGACCGTCGCCTGCCGGAGAAGCCGTTCCCAGGTTGCCGCCGACGGTCCCGCGGTTGCGGATCTGGGGCGAACCCACGGTCCTCGAAGCCATCGCCAGCCCCGGCAACCGATCTTTCAATTCGGCCAGGATCCGGGCGTAAGTCATCCCGGCTCCAATCCGGAGACGGCCTTCCTCCTCTTCCCACCCCTGTATCTCCGGAACCCGCGTCAGGTCCATAACGGCCTCGGGACGGGCCCTGCCAAAGTTCAACTCCACCATCAGATCGGTCCCACCGAAGATGGGCTTTGCCCCAGGATGGGCCGCCTTCGCTTCCAAAGCCTCACGCCAGTTCGAAGGCCGGAGAAACTCCAACCGCTCCTCCCTCCACGCATCACGACGCCATCCCGTATTCTACGCCACCACGCAACGACGCTACCACCCGAACAAACGGGCGACGCCGAAGCCTCTTTCTTCCACCCCGGCAAGTCCCCCATCCAGGCAGGCCGCGCGTTTCCCAGCAGACGAAAATTATCCAGCCGATCCTGGATCCTGGGTGGATTTGAGCCAGCTAGCTTGCTAGGATTAGCATATAGGAAGAATCTGGAGGACGGATGGTGCAGGTTTCCAAATCAGGCAAGATGCATGCCTCTCGTGATCTCCGTTTCACTCTGGCGATAGCCCTGGTTTCCTGGGCCGCCGGGGTGCTCGTTTTCGCCGTTTTTCCGGCGGATTCTTCCGGTCGGACGCTCACGGCGGACTACGTGTATCTGGCGTCGGCGGTCTTCTCGCTGGCGATACTAGGATACACCGTTTGGAACGTCCGGGGGCGGGAGCGGCTATTCTGGGGTTTGCTCGGCGCGGGGTTGCTCGCCACGCTCCTGGGAGACATCGTCTGGGAGGATCCTCACAACGTCAAGTTGGCGATCATGGACCCTTCCCTCGTACACGCGGCCTATCTCGTCGCGTACCTGCTGTTCGCCGGTGCTTTGCTGTCTTTGGTGGCCGTGACGACACGCAGGATCACGCCCATTATCGCGTTCGACGCCATGAGCGTCATGCTCTCCGTCGGGGTGCTGATCTGGTACTTCTTACTGGGTCCGGCGGCCACGGGCCCCTCGGGTTCGTGGGCCGCTCTGGCGACCTTCTCCTGGACGCTGTTCGACGTGGCGCTCGTGTTCCTGGCGCTCGTCCTGTTCTCGGCTGCCGGAAGACCACCTTTCGCGGCGCTGCTGGTGCTGGGTTTCCTCTCCTTCGCGGTGGCGAATGGATGGTACTTGAACGCTCACTCCGATGGCCTTTACGACGTCGCCGGGTGGCCTGACCTGTTCTGGTCGTTGGGGCTGTTGTTTCTTGGCTCCGCCGCTCTGTGGTCTAACCCCGCCGGCCTCGCGGTCAGGGATCGGATCGCCTCGTGGCAGGTGTTCGCGTTCTGGCTCGGCCCACTCTCCCCGCCGCTCCACCTCGGTTTGTTGTTCCTCTGGGGGGCGTTTCATCCGCCGCTGCCCGCCTTCGCCCTGGTCGGTGGCGCGGTGCTTATGGCCTATTTGGCCCTGCGCGTCGCGCTCGTCTCCGCCGTCACCCGGCTATTGAACCGGGACCAGGAAGAGGCGGCCCGCAAGCTGGAACAGAGCCGCATCCTTTACGAATTGCACGACACGGTTAAGGGGAGGGTACACGGCATCTCCCTGGCGCTCGCCGCCGCCCTGGAGGCTGAGAGGCACGGCGAGAGGGACGTGGCCCGCGAGAGGTTTGGCCGGGCGATGGAAGCCTCGCGGGAGACGGAGTTTTTGATCTCCAAGCCCTATGACGAACTGCATGCGCTGGCGAATGAGATCCCACTCCGCGCCGGCGATTACCTGCGTCACCGCCTCGCCAGGTTCGAGGAATACTTCGGCGTCAAGACCCACGCGGATCTGCAAGCCCCCCTGGAGAGCCTGAGCCCAGCGGAGACCGCAGCCGTCACGAGGGTCGCCGTCGAGGCGTTCTGGAACGTCGCCAAGCACTCCAAAGCCCGCAACATGTACCTGGAATCCCGGCAGGTCGGGCCGATCCTCATCATCCGCATCCGGGACGACGGGCGCGGCTTCGACGCCAAAGACCCGCCCCCCGGCATGGGTCTCCGCTACCTGCGCCAGCGAGCCGCCGAAGTCGGGGCTGAACTCGATGTGATCTCAGACCGCGGTCGCGGTACCACCGTCCAGATCCGGTTCGAGAAAGGCTGAGTCGGAATCCAAGTGAGAACCTCGCGTCTTGTCCTGGTCGTGAGTCTTGTTTTTCTCGACTTACGACCTCACGACGCAAGGACACATCGAACCCTCCGCCCGGATTCGGTTCACACCCAGGAGCCGGTGCCCATGGTGTCCTCCACGATCTCCCGCGCCTCCGGGAAGACGATGCTGGGGACCAGGATATCGCGCGGCCCCGCCGCCAGGAAGTCCGGCACGTCGAAGCCCGCCGGACGGCGGATGAGAACGGGGATGTCGGCGCCCCTGAGAAGGCCCTCCATCATCAGGGCCATCGTCTCGTTGGGCGCGCTGCCGACTTTTACCCACTCGTCCATGTGCGTACCAGTATAGCCTGGGAATGGATAGCCAGATACTCTCCGGGCGATTAGACGCGCGCCGGGACCGCGCCTATCATGGGGTTAGAGAGGGAATATGACTTCGTCCTTCGCAACTTTCACGCGCGGGCCTCGTAGTCACGGATGACTGACTGCCCTGAGTCGTGTTGGGAGGAGAACGGACATGGCGGCTACTGTTCGGCAAGAACCTCAGGAGAAGGAACGGGGGACTCCCCTGGTGGTAGAGACTCGTGGTCTCACCAAGCGATACGGGAGGATCGCCGCCGTCGAGAGCCTGGACCTGACCGTGCGGCGCGGCGAGGTGTACGGTTTCCTAGGTCCCAACGGCGCCGGAAAGACCACCACTTTGAGGATGTTGCTCGGCCTCATTCGACCGACCTCCGGCGACGCCAGGGTACTCGGAGAGAAGCCGGGATCTCCCGCTGGCCTCGGGAAGGTCGGGGCGCTTGTCGAGTCGCCGGCTTTCTATCCGTATCTCTCCGGCCAGGACAACCTGCGGGTCATGGCCCGCTACTCCGGCGTCCGGAGTCCACGGATAGCGGAGGTTCTGGAGCGAGTCGAGCTTTCGGGGAGGGCGAAAGATAAGTTCAGGAAATACTCGCTCGGGATGAAGCAACGTCTCGGGGTCGCGGCGGCGCTCCTCAAGGACCCTGACCTTCTCGTCCTGGACGAGCCGACCAACGGCCTGGATCCGAAGGGCATGGCGGACATGCGGGACCTCATCCGCAGGCTCGGGAAAGGGGATCGAACCGTGCTCCTCTCCAGCCACCTGCTCGGAGAGGTAGAGCAGATCTGCGACCGCGTTGGCGTTATCAGCAAGGGTTCCCTGGTCGCGGAAGGTTCCGTCGCCGAACTGCGCGGCAAGCAAGGGCTCCTGGTCCGCGCCGAGCCAATCGAGGAGGCGGCGCGGATAGCCGAAAAACTCGTCGGCGTCGAGGAAGTCGCGGAGTTGGGGGGCGCGCTGCGGTTGACCACGGACCCCGAACGCGCGGCGGAGATCAACGCCAAGCTCGTATCGGCGGGGCTGAGGGTGAGCGAGCTTCGTCCGGCGGGGCAATCCCTCGAAGAGGCGTTCCTGGAACTTACCGGAGGGGAGACGGTCTGATGTTGGCTAGTTTCGGGGCGGAGTTGCTCAAGATCCGCAAACGTCCGGCGACCTGGATCCTGGCTCTCGTGTGGTTCATCCTGATAGTGCTGTTCGGCTACCTGTTTACCTACTCGTTCGCCGCCAACCCGCCGGATCGGCCGGAAGATCAGCCCCCACAAGTGCAACAACAGGAAGAAGCATTCAACGAACAGATTTTGAACGGTCTCCTGCCGGAGAACCTGCTTGAGAACCTCTTCGCCAACGGCGTCTTCAGCCTGGGCGCGGCGATAGTCTTGATCCTGGGCGCGATGGCCGCGGGCAGCGAGTACAGCTGGGGCACCATGAAGACCAGCCTGACCCAACGCCCCGGCAGACTCGGGATGCTCTCGGGGAAGGCTCTGGCACTCGCGCTCTTCATAGTCCTGTTCGTTCTTCTTGGGCTCGCGGCGGGCGCCATGAGCAGCTACACCGTCGCGCTCCTCGAAGACGCCAGCATCAATTGGCCGCCGCTCGAAGAGCTGGCGAAGGCCGCTGGGGTCGGCGTCCTGACGTTCGGGGCGTGGGGCTTCCTCGGGTTCGCGTTGGGGATGCTCTTCCGGGGGACGGCGCTCGCCATCGGGCTCGGGCTGGCGTGGGCGCTCGCGGTCGAGAACACCATCGCGCTCCTGCCCATTGAAAGCGACTGGTGGGAGAGCTTCCGCAGGCTCACCCTCGGCGAAAACACTTCATCGGTCGGCAGCATCTTCGGCAGTCCGAATCCGTCCTTCAGCATACCGGAGACGCTGGTGGAGCCGGAGCGCGCCGCGATCACGCTCGGCTTGTACGTCGCCGTCTTCGCCGTAGTCTCTCTCGTCTTGCTACTGCGCCGTGACGTTACTTGAGGTCCGCTAACGTTCGACGGCCTCTTCGGGGTCGCGCTCGAAGTAGCGGTTGGTCATTGGCATTCGCCGGTCGCGCCCGAAGGCCCGGCTGGTGACTTTTATCCCGATGGGCGCCTGGCGCCGCTTGTACTCGGCCCGGTCTACGAGCTTTATGACGCGGCGCACATCCTCTTCGTCATAACCGGAGGCCACGATCCCACCGACCCCCTTGTCCTCCTCGATGTACGCCTCGAGGATGGGGTCGAGAACCTCGTACGGCGGCAGCGAATCCACGTCCCGCTGGCCGGGTCTTAGTTCCGCGGACGGCTCTTTGGTCAGGATGGACGCCGGGATGACCTCGCGCCCCTCCGACTCGTTGACGTAGCGACAGACACGGTAGACGAGGGTCTTCGGCACGTCCTTTATCACGGCGAAACCACCCGCCATGTCGCCGTACAACGTCGAGTAGCCGACGCTCATCTCGCTCTTGTTGCCGGTGGAGAGCACGATCCAACCGAACTTGTTGGAGAAGGCCATGACGATGTTCCCCCGTATCCGGGCCTGGATGTTCTCCTCTGCCTCATTCTCCGGCAACCCCTCGAACTCCTCGGCGAGCATCTCCCGGTAGGCGTCGAAGGCCGGCCCGATCGGGACGACCCTGGTCTCCATGCCGAGGTTTTCGGCGAGATGCGCCGCGTCGGTATTGCTAGCCTCGGAGGTATAACGGCTCGGCATCAGGACGCCGGTCACATTCTCCGGCCCCAGGGCCTTCGCGGCGATGACCGCGCCTAAAGAAGAGTCTATGCCGCCAGAGAGGCCGAGCACGGCCCGCGAGAACCCGTTCTTGCGGAAGTAGTCCCCGAGGCCCAAAACAAGCGCCTCGAACACCTCGCCTTCCTCCGGGTACAGATCTTCGATCCGCAGTCTCCCAGACTTCTCACTCAGCTCTTCCCGGTAGGCGGGGACTTCTATGACTTCTGGCGGGCGCTCGGGGTTCTCCTTGCGGGGCCGGGATTCGTGGAGGCGTTGTATCAGGACTTCCTCTGGATACAGGTCAACGAGGAGTAAATCTTCCTCGAACTGTCTGGCGCGAGCGACGAGCTTCCCCTCGGGGTCGAAGACGACGGAGTGCCCGTCGAAGACTAGCTCGTCCTGGCCGCCGACGAGGTTGCAGAACACCACGTAGCAACCATAGTCCGAGGCCCGCACCGAGAGCATCCGCTCCCGGAAAGCACCCTTCTGGCGGTGATACGGCGAGGCGGAGATATTCAGCAGCACGCCTGACCCGCCGAGCGCCTGTTCCCGCGCCGGGCCGCCCGGATACCAGATATCCTCGCAGACACTGACCCCAACCGTCGCGCCATCCAGCCGCAGCATGGAGGCACCGGCGCCCTCCCGAAAGTAGCGGTTCTCGTCGAAGACGCCGTAGTTGGGCAGGTAGCGTTTGTGGTAGCGGTGCAGGATCTCGCCGCCGGAGATCAGAGCGCAAGCGTTGTACAGATCCGCGTCCAGGTCCACGAAGCCCGCAGCGGCCACGATACCTTCCGGGACTTCGTTGGCGAGTGTCTCCAAGCCCTTCATGTTGTCCGCGATGAAGCTCGGGCGCATCAGGAGGTCTTCGGGCGGATAGCCGGGGATGGTGAGTTCCGGGAAAGCGACGATCCCCGCTCCAGCGTCCACGGCTCGCTCCAGAGCCTCGACCGCCTTCTCGACGTTGCCCCATATGTCGCCGACGGTAGTGTTGATCTGGGCGAGCGCAACCCTCATGCGCCCAATATACCGCGTCTTGGAACGCCGTGCGGGACACGTTCGTGAACGGTTCCGCGCTTACCGCGAGCCCAGCGCGGGTGTAGAGTACGCCCGTCCGGGAAGGAGAATCCGCGCGTGGCGATAGACCATTCGGAAGATGTCGGGGAGCAAGTTGGAGAGCACGTCGAGGAGGCGGCTCGCAAGGCGCGTCCGTGGATGGATCGCATCGCGCGCACCGGCTACGTGGCGAAGGGCACCGTCTACGCGACGGTGGGGATACTAGCCGGTCAGGTTGCGCCGGGATCGGCGGCCGGACCACCGGCGCGGGCGGCGCCGTCCACAGCATCGGCTCGCAGCCCTTTGGCCGGGCGATGCTCGTCCTCGTAGCTGCCGGGCTCCTGAGTTACGCTCTATGGAAGCTCGTGCAGGGCATCATGGACCCAGACGACAAGGGCTCCGGCGTCTCCGGTATAGCGCGTCGCATCGGTTATGGGGGGAGCGCCGCGATCCACACCGGCCTCGCCTTCAGCGCACTGGAGGAGCTTTTCGGACCCGAGGGACAGAGTACATCCCTCGACGCATGGACGGCCCATTTGATGTCCCAGCCTTACGGGCGGTGGCTAGTGGCGCTCGTGGGCATGGTGGTGCTCGGCATCGGACTCTACCAATTCTACGCGGGCGTCACGGCCCGCTACCGCGAAGACCTCAAGACGTACCAGATGAGCGAAGCCGGGCGGTGGTCCATGCTGACGGGCCGCGTCGGCACAGCAGCCCGCGCCGTCGTCATCCTCGTGGCCGGGTCCTTCGTTCTTTTGGCGGCCTACCGAGCGGATCCAAGCGAGACTCGCGGCCTCGGTGACACCCTGGAGGCGATCATCCACCAACCGTTCGGCCCCTACGCTCTGAGCATCATCGCGCTGGGACTCGTCATCTACGGCATCTTCATGTTCGTCGTGGCCCGCTACCGCCACATCGAGACCACCTGACCCACGGAAGTCGGAACCTTGTCGGCGGGCTTCCTACGTCCCCTTTATCTCGCGCCAGAATGCGGGCCACGAGTCGCGCAGATAGAGAGCGAAAGGCGCCCACCAGATGATGTCGTTGGTCAGGACGAGGACCACGGTGGCGAGGAGCCAGATCCCGCTCAAGACGAGGTAGAGCAACCCAGCGGGTCCGAGCAGCTTGCCCAGGAGCCCCACCGCCGCGAGCGGCCACCCCTTCTCTGGCGCGCGGGCCACCTCGAAATAGACGAGACCGTACAGGCCCACGACCATGCCGAGACAGGCGGAAGATCTGCGGGTGGTTCAGCGGCGGCAGTCCGGCGAGATAGAAGAGCCATTGCGGGTTCACGGCGGCATACAATCCCCACCAGATGTTGTAGAGAGCGGCCACTATGAACACGGTTCGGTGAAATCTCCGGCGTGGGATCACGTCTCCCGCTCCGGGGCTCCTGGCGGCCACGGCCAGTTGCCATAAGGCAGCCCGAGGGCGGCGTACAAGTCGCGCAAGCCGGAGAGGAACACCCCGGCGGCCATCAAGGTGAGGGACCATCGGAGAAATTCCGGCACGTCGGGGGAGGCTGGGGCGAGGGCCGTTGGGAGAGAGCGCCATGAGAGGAGGACGGGGATCAGGAACGCCAGCATCCCGCCGTAGAGGATGCCCATGACAGCGTGCGTGATCCTCTCTCCCGCGTACACGTCGCCCATGTCTTTGCGAACGGAGATCTCGGCGACGAAGTCCCAGAGGGTCAGCACGATCTCGGCTGCCAGCACGGCGGCCAGCGCGATCACCCACGCCCCCTGCCACGTGATCCACGGTAGCGAGGCGAAGATCACCGCGTACAGGGAGTCGCGCCCCGCGTGCAGCTTCAATTCCGAGGCCGACTGCCGCCCCCAAGCCGGGAGCCTCGCACGCCACTCATGGTAGTAGAACGTGTCGAAGGCCCCGATAACCCCCTGTATAGCAAGCAGCACGAGCGCGACCGTCACCCCGAAACCTCCCGTCTCTCTATGTGGCCTTCGCCGGGCGCGGCTCCTCGATAGTTTTTCCGTCAGGCTGGCCGGACCATTGGCAGGATGTTTCCTGACCAGCTATGCGATGATCGCTATTTCATCCTGAAGATCGGCCCAGATTTTCCGTACAGTGCTTCACGCGCTGCCCGAACCACCTGCCCCAGATAGCCGTCGTCGTTGGGCACGAAGTCCGCGAGGCTCACTCGCATGCTGGATGGTCGGCCATGTTTCCACTCTTTCGCGAGTACGGTTTCGCCGGAGCCGAGCCTCTCAGCGGTGCCGAGCGGGATGCGAAGCACCGCCTCGACCTCCTCTTCTTGAAGTCGCAAGCCCTGTGGCGGCGTGGAATCGAGGAGCAGGAAGACTTCGTGGAACTCGCGGTCACGGCCAGCCGGTATCTCCTGCTCGATACGCCGCGTCCCGAGCGGAATGAGCCGATCCGGCGCAGCCTCTATCCCCAATTCTTCCTCAAGCTCTCGGAGGCCATCCATGACTTCCTCTCCGGCCCGCAGGTGCCCGGCGGCGGTCACGTCGAGATAGCCGGGCCACGTATCCTTCTCCGGGGCGCGCCGCTGAACGAGGAGACAAGGTCCGCCAGGGTCAACGATCCAGCAATGGAAACACCGATGCCAGAGTCCTAGCCGGTGCGCCTCGCTCTTCCAGGCGACCTCGCCGGTCAGCTCCCCCGAAGCATCAAGAACGTCAATATATTCATCCATGCCCCGCAATGTAGCATCCGCTCGAACCAACCGGCGAGCAACGGGCCCAAAAAGCTGGCAAGCTGAAGTGCTGACAAGCAGCCGATCAAAGGGAGGCAAAAATGACCCCCGTGATGATAACCAGCTACTTCGAGGAGGAGCATATACGCCGCATCCGGGATGTGGATGCGGGTTTGAACGTCCTGTACAGGGAGGATCTAATCCCGCCGCCGCGATGGCCCGGAGATCACAACGGCCCAGCGGAATGGGAACGCTCGCCGAAAGAGGACGAAGAGTTCCTCGCCATGCTCGCGGAGGCCGAGGTACTCTACGACTTCCCCAGAGGCCACACACGAGACCTCACGGATGCCGCCCCGAAGCTCCGCTGGCTACAGGCGAGCATGGCCGGGGCCGGGGAGGTGGCGCAAAAGGCGGGCCTGCTGGAGACGGACGTTTTGGTTACGACCGCGAGCGGCATCTACTCCAACCCGCTCGCCGAGTTCGCCCTCATGGCGATGCTTCAGCACGCCAAGAAGCTCGACCGGCTGCGGCGCGAGAAGTCCGAAAAAGTCTGGCGTCAGGACTTCGTGGGCTCCCTCGAAGGCAAGACGCTCTGCATCGTCGGGATGGGCAACATCGGGCGCGCCATTGCGAAAAGGGCGCGTCCATTCGGGATGCGCGTCGTCGGGGTGAAGCGGACAGTGCGCGAGGACGACCTCGCCCTCGACTACGCCGGCGAGTTGCGGACCACGCCGGACCTGCGGGACGCCGTGGCGGACGCAGATTACGTGGCCGTCGCGCTGCCTGGCACGCCGGAGACCCATCATCTGGTGGATGCGGCGGTCATGGAAGCCATAAAGCCGGGTGCTTACTTCGTGAACGTCGGGCGTGGGGCGGCGGTGGAGGAGGGAGCTTTGATCCGGACTCTCCAGAACGGACATCTCTCGGGGGCGGGATTGGACGTATTCGAGGTCGAGCCACTCCCGGAAGACAGTCCCTTATGGGACATGGAGAACGTCATCATAAGCCCGCACGCCACGGACATGGTCCCGGAGCTCATCAACCCCCTCCAGACGGATCTCTTTTGCGAGAACCTCAGACGATACCTGGCGGGAGAAGAGCTCGTCAACCTCCTGGACAAACAGTTGCTCTATTGAGAGGCATCAGGCGTCAGCAAAAACCTACAACCTGAAACCTGATGCCCAAAGAGTTGACAGGCTCGTTTCTCTTGGCGCGGTGGATGGTATATTTGATCCATCGCATGGAGTTGAGCGAGACATCGAGTATCAGCGCGTCTCCTGACAGGAGGTGCGTTCCTGAACTACTTCCCGAGGAGTCACCCTGGATATAGCAGCCGCTGGCTTGCCTGCGTTGAGGATCTTCGTCGCCCTGTTGCTGGTCGCCTTGAACGGTCTGTTCGTCGCGGCGGAGTTCGCGTTCGTCAGGATCCGGACAACTCAGATAGACCAGCTCGTGCGGGAGGGCCACTCGTCCGCCGGTCTGGTCCAGGCCGCCAGGGAGAAGCTGGATCAGTACCTCGCGGTGTGCCAGCTTGGGATCACGATCTGCTCCCTGGGCATCGGGGCACTCGCGGAACCCGCAATCGCCAACCTCATAGACCCACTGATTGAGGCACTGGGGCTGCCGGAGGGCCTGGTCCATCCCATAGCGATAGCCATTGCCCTGTTCGTCGCCTCCTTCATGCATGTGGTCTTCGGGGAGTTGGCGCCGAAGACCTTCGCCATCCAGAGGGCCGAGGGGACCGCGCTCTTCGTCGCGCCGTTCATGCGTTTTTTCTATTACGCGCTCCTGCCGCTGACCGCGTTGTTCAACGGCACGGCCAAC
>Ga0136640_10000325_pt1 | contig 18006 bp, 17 predicted proteins | sample AntDrymUQ8642106_2_FD_105498 | JGI IMG/M metagenome (GOLD analysis project Ga0136640, IMG submission 105498) | Polar desert sand microbial communities from Dry Valleys, Antarctica - metaG UQ864 (21.06) | ecosystem: Environmental > Terrestrial > Soil > Desert | place: Antarctica: Dry Valley...
CGTGCTGTCGGCACGCGGAAGCTAGGCTTGCGGCTTGCGCTCGCCAGGGAAACGGCGCCGCCCTCGCAACTGAGCGACAGTCTGGCCGCGACCAGCGCACTTCACATGTGCGTCACACCGCCGCGAGCGGACTCCCGTTCGCTTTCAGATCGGGGTGCCGGCGCGGCGGACTTCTGTGGCTGTCGATGCGCGGTCTCATGAGTGCGGGGTTCACTTGATGACGCAGAACAGATTGCCTTCAGTGTCGGCGAGGACCACGAAGTCCGCGTCCTCTGGATAGTCCCAGTCCACCCTCGTGACGCCGAGCGCTATGAGCCGGTCCTCTTCCGTGTCCACGTCGGAGAGCTCGCGATCGAGCCACAGGTCGAGGTGAGTGCGGTCCTTTTCGTCCAGATGAAGTCGAAGTCCTTCACCGTTCGGTGGAAACGAGAAAGTCTGGCGCGTCCTGTTGACGGACGTATCCCAGGGTCAGGCTCCAGAACTCCGCTGCCCGTCCGGCATCCGACACGTTCAGTACCAACGCTGCTGGGAAGACAGTCATGACATCTCCTAAGCCTCGATCCACCGATGGCCTGGCTGTGAGTGCCTGAACTGGGTTTTGATCGGTGAGTGATGGGGTGGGCATGGTCGTGTGCCGGACCTCGCTGTCCGGGTGTTCCATTTGGTCCTGGGTGGGGCCGTCGTCGGCGGGGTGGTCAGGTGGTCGCGAGTTTGGGTGGCCCGCAGGTTCTGGTGAAGAGTTCGGTCCAGCCGGTTTCCCAGGGCCAGTGCTCCGGGAGGTGGAGTGTCAGCTGTCGGGCTGAGCAGGCGATTCTCGCCGGGACCGAGATCAGCTTGCGTCGGATCGTGGCGGTGGTCGCTTTCGCCAGGGCTGGTCCGGTGAGGGTCGCGGCGGCGCGGGTGAGGTTGAACGCCATTACGGCGAGCACCAACCAGGCAGAGTTTGCGGCGAAAGAGCTCGAGGGCAGGTGGGCCAGGGCTGAGCTCTTCAGGTCGGCGTGGACTTGTTCGATGATCGCGTGACCTCGGTGGGTCTTGTCCGCGGTCACGGTGTCGAGGTCGCTGGTGGTGAAGAACGCGTGGAACCGCCAGGTGTCGAACAGGGCGTCTTGGCCGTCCTTGGCTTTGGGGTTCAAGTCCGGGATCCGTCTGACCACGAGGCGGCCCGGCACCTGCTCAGCCTTCTTCTTGGAGGTGAACGCGGTGAAGTCGATCTCGGCGACCTCGGCGCGGGAGATCCAACGGCCGGTGGTTTCGTCGAAGATCGCGTCGGTGTACTGGATGGTCTGCCAGGCATCCTCGGGGATCGTGGAGATCGTGGCCTTGACGCGACTGTCCAGGCGCACGGTGACCGACACATCAGCTCCGGCCCGGGCCGCGGCCCCGACGGGACCGTATCCGTAGAAGGCCGAGTCCATCCGGACCAAGACCTTGGCCTCACCGGCGTTCGTGAGCAGTGTCTTGACCGCGCTCAATGCGTCGGTGACCAGCCGTTTGGCACCGCGTGGTGAGCCACACGCACCTTTGCGCAGCCGCTGGGTGAGGATCACCGGCGCCGCCTGTTTGGTGGTGAGCGTGGCCAACGCGGCGTTGAGTCCCCGCACCCCTGAATATCCGTAACCCGAGCCCTGCTTGTGATACCCGTGGACCTCGATGATCGTGTCGTCGATATCGACCAGTGCGTACTCGTCGATCCCGGCCACCAGCGGCGACCGATCGGCTAGACCGGTCAGGAACCGCGACGCGACCGCATCAAGTTGGCGGACATGGCCGAAGGTGAACGCACGCAGGAACGACCCCAACGTCGAGGGCGCGTAAGCGTGATTGAAGATCCGACGCATCCCACCGTGCCGTAACAGGGCCATGTCATCGATGCTGTCCGCGCCGGCGACCATGCCCGCCACCAGCGAGGCCACCTTCAACCCCGCGTTGGCGCCCTTGTCGGTCGGGACACTGAGATGCCGACGGGCCAGTTCCTCAAGGCCGGCAGCCCGTGCCAGAGCCAGAATCGGAACCACCCCAGCCGACGACACAAGATTCGGGTCGTCGAACACCACAGAGGTCACTGGACGGGTATGAGAGAGTTGCATCTACGAGATGTCCCTTACGTCTGGTCGAATCGAGCCCTGAAGAAGTCCGATTGTTCCAGTACGTAAGGGCATTCTCGGTTTACGACCCGCTCACCCCGAACTCGGCATCGGTGGATCGAGGCTAAGGTCTCGCCGATGGTGTGGTCACCGAGACCGCACCCGAGGTCGCCATCCCACTCCAGCGGCGCTCCAGACGTCAATCAGTCGGCCCAGCGCTAGCGGGCAACATCCGAGCATGACGCGATCCGCGAATGAGAGAGTCCGTCCCAGGCCCGCGTCTTTCCACCGCCTATGGGCGCCAGCGCAACGACTGGATCCGCAAAAGCACCTTCCCATTGTCTGGGTGTAGCAGTTCGCTACACTTGTTTGGAAGGCTGACAAGAGGGGAGGTGATCGATGGTGGCAACGAAGTCCACGACGCCGACACGTTTCGATGCGGCACTGTTCGAGTCCGCGCAGGCAGCGGGTGCTAGAACGCATCGCAGTGCTGCTCAGCAGCTGGCCCATTGGGCGCGGCTCGGTCGGGAGCTCGAAGCAGCCTCGGGCCTCGCTCAGCGCGATATCGATCGCGTGCTCGCCGGGCAGCTCTCCTACGACGACATCGGAGATCGTGAGCAGGCCGCGGTGCGGACCGCCTGGCGCGAGGGGATCGACGCGGACCTCACGTCCTTGGACCTGCGGGCCCGTTTCGAGGCACAGGGCCGCACCCGATGGTCGGAGGTCGACAAACAGGGCAACGTGATCGTGCACGAAACATCTGACAACGACGCCAGCGTGCCCGCCCCGGCCGGCACCGCTGCCGCCCGTAAGCGTCGCGCTCGCTGAACGTGGGTACACTGGTACTGCATCTGCTCGCCGGCTCCAATGGTGCGGGGAGGTCCACCCTCGCCCAGGAGATCTTGATTCCGCGAACTCACCTGGCGTTCGTGAACGCGGACCTAATCGCGGAACGGTTGTGGCCCGGCGACCGCGGCGAGCAGGCTCGCCGCGCGGCGGAGGTCTCGCAACTCGCTGCGGAGGAGCGAGCCCGTCTGATGGCACAACAGGTCTCCTTCATCACGGAGACCGTGTTCAGCCACCCGAGCAAGGTGGATCTGCTTCGGCGGGCCCAGCTCATCGGGTACACGGTCTTCCTGCACATCGTCATGGTTCCCGAGGACCTCGCGGTCGAGCGCGTCGCCGACCGAGTCACGTACGGCGGACACACGGTCCCCGAGCACAAGATCCGCGGACGATACGGCCGCCTCTGGGAGCTCGTCGCCCAGGCACGCCACATGGCAGACCGCGCAGACTTCTACGACAACTCCAGCCTCGACGAGCCCTTCAGACGCGTCGCGACCTACGAGTACGGACAGCCGGTCGGGCAGCCGAAGTGGCCGGGCTGGACCCCGACTCCCCTGACCTGACTCCCTGGAAGTCGCGTCGCGAAACACGCCCATGGATCAGGGACCATCGTCGCCGATTTCGTGCCCGGCCCTCGAGCCAACTCGGAGAGCCGCCTCGCGATCTCGGTGTCACGGTCCGCGGCGGCGTGTTGGTAGCGCATCGCAGCGCCGGGGGTGGTGTGGCCGAGACGGCCCATGAGCTCGGCCAGGGTGGCGCCGGTCTGGGCGGCGAGCACGGCCCCGGTGTGGCGGAGGTCGTGCCAGCGTAGGTCCTTGCGACCAGCTGCTTCGCGTGCCGGGTAGTAGACCTTGTAGAGCGTCGATGGCGCCATGTGGTGGTTGCCATCCGCCGCAGCCGGGAAGAGCAGGGAGTCTCTGCCGGGTGCGGTGTGGTCCGACAGGTGGTCCTTCACCGAAGGCACCAGGTGCGGAGGGATGGCGACGTCACGGATGCCGGCATCGCTCTTGGGTGGGCCGACGATGAACTTGCCGTCGACCCTCACGACACCGCGGCGGATCTTCACGCGGTTGGTCCGGAGGTCTATGTCGCCCCGGCGGAGTTCCGCGAGCTCTCCGAAGCGCAAGGCGCACCGGGCCGCGAGGAGCGCCATCAGCTTGTAGCGGTTCGGCAGCTCCTCGACGATCGTCCGGAGCTCCTCGAGCATTGCGGGCTGCACGTGGTGAGCGCGCTTGGTGTTGCCTGCCCCTCGGATATGCGCGGGCTGGTACGGGATCAGCGGGTGGGGTCGTTCGGACGCGGCGCTGGCGCTCGACATCCGCGTGGTGCTGGCTTTGGGCCGGAAGGCACCCGCCGATTTCTACAACAAGCGCGCACCGTGCGCAGTTTTTGCAGCCAGAAGCGAGCGGCGCAGCCGGAAAGGCCTGTGGCATCCTGGCGCGATGCCGGTCCGGGTCTCGCGACGCACGGCGCTGCTCGCTCCCCTGGCGGTCGCCGCCGGCTGCCTGACCGACCCGTGGGACACCCTCCCGGACACCTCGCTCACCATCGCCACCGGCAATCCGGGAGGGGTGTTCGCACGCTACGGCGAGGCCCTCAGCGAGGTCGTGACGAACCGTCTCGACGGGCTGACCTCGACGACCCGGCTCACCGACGCCTCGGTGGAGAACCTCCACCTGGTCAGTGACGGCACCTGCGACGTCGGGTTCTCGCTCGGCGACGTCGCCTCCGACGCGATCCGCGGGTCCGGTGTCTTCGAGAGCCCCCAGCAGGTGGTCGCGCTGGCCCGGACCTATGACAGCTTCGTCCACCTCGTGGTCCGCACCGACTCGGGCATCAAGGAGGTGACCGACCTCCGCGGCAGGCGTGTGGGCATCGGCGCGCCCAGCTCCGGGACGCGTGTCGTCGCGCGGCGCCTGCTGACCCGGGCGGGTGTCCGGTTGTCCGAAATCGAGGTGCGGACGGCGTCGCTCGAAGCGTCGGCCGCGGCGCTCGGGGAGCGCCGGCTCGACGCGTTCTTCTTCGTCAGCGGCCTCCCCAACCAGGCGGTGCTCTCGCTGAGCGACACTGTCGCGATCCGGCTGCTCGACCTCGGCGGACTGGTGCGCGCGATGACGAGTCGCTTCGGTCCGGAGTACGCGGCCGGACCGGTCCCTTCGTCGACGTACGCCATGCCCTCCGCCGTGGAGACCATCAGCGTCAAGAACTACATCGTCGTGCACCCGCAGATGCCGGACGAGGTGGCCTACGCCCTGACCCGGGTGATGTTCGAGGGGCAGGCCGAGATCGAGCGGCTAGCGCCGGACGTCCGCCAGCCGAACCTCGGCGCCGCCGTCTTCACGTCGCCGCTTGACCTCCATCCGGGCTCCGTGCGCTACTACCGGGAGCGCCGTCCCTGAAGGCTGGCAGGAGTACGTCGACCTGGAGCCCGCCGCCGGGGGCCAGCCCGGCCTCGAGCGTCCCGCCGAGGTCGTCCAACCGCGCACGCACGATCGCCAGCCCGAGCCCGGTGCCGGCCACGTTCTGGTGCTGACGGCCCCGAAAGAACCGAGCTCCGACCTTGCCGACGTCCTCCGCGTCGAGGCCGGCCCCGTGGTCGCGGACCCGCAGCAGCACCCGGCCGTCGGTGTCACCCGAGACCCTGACCGTCACCTCGACGGCGGCACCAGGCGCGAACTTCGCGGCGTTGTCCAGCAGGGCGTCGAGCGCGACGTCCACGATGTCCGCACCGGCCAGCGCGGGCGCGCTCGCCGGCGTCATGACGACGAGCCGGTCGAACATCGGCGACCACATCTCGCAGCGGCGCCGGGCGTGCTCTGCGACGTCGAGCCGCTCCAGCGTGACCTGGTGAGCACCCACCTGGCTCAGGTCCAGCAGCGCCTCGACGATCCGGTTCAGTCGGTCGGTCTCCTCCAGGACGATGTCGACCTCGTGGACGTCGACACCGACCGAGCCGAGGTTCTCGACCCGGAGCCGCAGCGCCGTCAGCGGGTTGCCGAGCTGGTGGGCCGCGTCGGCGACGAGGTCCCGCTGCTGCTGCTGGGAGGTCTCGACGTTGTCGGCCATCGTGTTGAACGACCGAGCCAGGTCCCGCAGCTCGGCCGGTCCGGTCTGGTGGGCCCGATAGCCGAGGTCACCGTCGGCCAGCCGTCGCGCGGCACCGTCGAGGTCGCGCACCGGCCGCAGGACCCAGCCGATGAACGGCGAGACCACCCCGTAGGCCGTGAGCAGCATCGTGGCCAGGCCGCCGAGGAGCAGCCAGATCAGCACGTTCGTCACCCGGCCCTGCACCGACGCGGTCGGTGCGACCGCCACGACCGCGCCCAGCACCTGCGCGTCGCGCCCGACCGGCGTGCCGATGACCACGGCGTCCTCGGCCCAGGGCCACGCCGTGCTGGGCGGCGTCGACGCACTCCCCGACAGCGCCTGCTCGATCGCCGCGATGACCTCGGGTGAACTGGAGTCCACCTCCGGACCCGACGAGGCGACCACCTCGCGGTCGGCGTTCGTTACGACGAGCGAACCGCCGAACACCTCGACGTAGCGCTCGAGGTCGGTCGAGAGCTCCTCGACGTCGCCGCTCTCGAGCGCGCCCTGGGCGATGACGGAGAAGCGGGTCACGTCTCCGAGCCTGCTGGAGAACAGGTCCTGCGTCCGGTCGCCGGCGAACGTCGTGACGAGCGGGGCCATCAGGGCGACGAGCAGGAGCCCGACGAGCGTCGTGGACACCACCAGCAGCCGTCGTCGCACGTCATCCCTCCTGGGGTGGCGGCACGGCGCCGACCACGCGGTAGCCGACGCCGCGGACCGTCTCGATCAGCTCGGGGCGGCCGAGCTTGGACCTCAGCGACGACACGTGGACGTCGAGCGTGCGGGAGGCACCGACCCAGGCGGTGTGCCAGATCGCCTCCATCAACGCCTCCCGGGTGACGAGGTCGCCCTGCGCCTGCATCAGCATGCTCAGCAGGTCGAACTCCTTGCGCGCCAGGACCACCGGCTCGCCCGCGACGTAGGCGGTCCGGGGGCCGTGGTCGAGCCGGAGGTCGCCCAGGTCGGAGACCAGCTCGACCGGCGTGTGACCGAAGCGCCGCATGACCGCGTCGATGCGCGCGAGGAGCTCGGCCAGCCGGTAGGGCTTCGTCACGTAGTCGTCCACGCCCGCGCGCAGTGCGGACACGACGTACGCCTCCTGACGCCGCGCGGTCACAGCGATAATCGGCACCTCGCTGACCTCGCGGATCTGTCGGCACAGGGCGATGCCGTCCTGGTCGGGCAGACCCATGTCGAGCAGCACCAGGTCCACGTCGCCGTGCCGGAGCAGCGCCTCCGCGGCCGTCGCCACCCGGCGGACCTGCAGGTGCGCGCGTTGCAGGACGGGCGTCAGGGCCGCCACCACACGATCGTCGTCCTCGACGAGAAGTACCCGCATGCCGCCTCAGTGCGCCCGAGGTGGAACCTCAAGCCTGTGTAAAGTCTTGGTCGCCGACTCGACTTTGTGACGAGCGACACACCTACGTTACCCGGCATGCGTCCCGAAGCAGCCACCCGCGATCTGTCGGGTCGCATCGACGTCGACGGGCTCGCCCCGGACTACGACGAGGAACGGCCCGGCCGACGCCTCTCGCCGCCGGTCGACCGCTTCGTCACGCTGTGGTGCTTCGCCGTGGCGCTGTTCGTGCTGCGCCAGGTCTTCGCACCCCTCGAGCTCGGCAGCCAGTACTACCTCATCCTCTTCCTCGGCCTGACGCTGCCGCTGGTCTTCGTGGCCTACCGTGGCCGCGCCCGCAAGGCGGCCCCGGGCGCCGACGCCGACGACGCCCCCGTGAAGGACGACCCCCGGGTCCTCGACTGGGCACTCGCCGCCCTGGCGCTCATGGTCGGCCTCTACCCGGTCCTCCCCCTCCCCCTCACCGACCTCGGCGGTGGCGGCTTCGGGGAGTTCCTCGACCGGCAGGGGTCGTTGCTCCTGGTCGACGTCATCGCCGGCACGGTGCTGCTCGCGCTGGTGCTCGAGGCCACCCGGCGTACGACGGGCCTGGTCCTGCCGATCGTGTGCGCGGCGTTCTTCGGCTACGCCTACTACGGCGGCTACCTGCCCGTCGGCTGGTCCATCTCGCACATGGGCCTGAACCTCTCGCAGATCATCAACGCGCTCTACAACGAGGCCAGCGGGTTCTTCGGAGTGCCGCTCAACGTCGCCGCGACCTACATCGTGCTGTTCACGATCTACGGAGCCGTGCTCGACCGCATGGGTGCTGGCCGCTTCTTCGTGGAGTTCAGCTTCTCGCTGTTCCGCAAGTCCGGGACGGCACCGGGCCGCACGGTCGCGACCTCCGGGTTCCTGCTCGGCACGGTCTCCGGATCGGGTACGGCGACGGCCGTGACCCTCGGCTCGTTCGCCTGGCCGATCCTCAAGCGGGCCGGCTACCCGAAGGAGGCCGCTGGCGGGATGCTCGCCGCCTCCGGCATCGGCGCGATCCTCTCGCCGCCCACGCTCGGCGCAGCGGCGTTCATCATCGCGGAGTACCTCAGCGTCTCCTACATCTCCGTGCTCGCCTGGGCGATCGTGCCGACGCTGCTCTACTACCTCGGCATCTTCCTGGCAGTGGAGATCGACGCCCGGCGCTTCGGAGTCCAGCGCGTCGACCTGGCGATCGGCAGCGCCTGGCGGCTGCTGCTGCGGTCGGGCTACCACTTCATCAGCCTCGGCGTGATCGTCTTCTTCCTCGCCATCGACGTGCCGCCGTTCCGCGCCGTCGTCTACGCCACCGCCGTGGCCGCACTCTTCGGTCTCGCCGAGGCGACCCTCTCTCGGCGTCCGGTCGTCAGCGGCTTCGACGATCCGGACTACGAGCTCGAGCGCATGGAGCTCAAGGACTCGCTGAAGGCGTACGGCGTCCGGCTCTACGAGGCCCTGTCCGGCGGCATCAGGTCCGGGCTCCCAGTCATCGCCGTGTGCGCCGCGGCCGGGGTGATCACCTCGACGATCGCGAAGACCGGGATCGGTCAGATCCTCTCCGACATCCTGGTCTCCACCGCCGAGGCGATCGCCCCGAACGACGCGATCCTGCTGATCCTCTCGGCGTTCTTCTCGGCCCTCTCCATCCTGATCCTGGGCCTGGCCGTGCCGGTCACCGCCTCGTTCATCCTCAGCTGGGTGATCATCGGCCCGGCACTCATCTCCCTGGGGGTGGGGTCGCCCGAGGTGGCGATGTTCATCTTCTACTACGCCGTGCTCTCCGAGGTGTCTCCACCGACCGCCCTCGCTGCCGTCGCGTCGGCGGCGATCACCGGCGGCAAGGTGATCCCGACGATGATGCAGGCCTGCAAGTACACCCTGCCCGCCTTCCTCGCACCGATGGCATTCGTAGTGTCGTCCAACGGCAGCCTGCTGCTGTCCCGCGGCCCGCTGGTCGACATCGTCTGGGCGGCCCTGGTGTGCGGCGCGGCCGTCGCCGCGCTGGCCGTGGTCACCACCGGATGGATGTTCGGGCCCACGGGACTCCTCGAGCGGCTCCTCTGCGTGCCGGCCGCGCTGCTGCTGCTCTACCTCGAGCCGATGTCGATGCTCGCCGGCTTCGTCGTGCTGGCGGCCGCCGTACTCATCCATCTCGCCCGGCGGAGGAGGTCGACCGCTCCACCTGTCGAAGTCCACGCCACCTGAGAGAAGCACCCTTTCAACCGACCGATTGGACAACTCATGAAACGACACATCTCCCTCGCCGGCATCGCGCTCGCCACCGCCCTCGCGGTCAGCGCCTGCGGTGGCCAGCAGGAACGCAGTGCCGCAGGATCCGGGGTCGACGAGAGCAGCTGTGACCCCGGCACCGGCCGGATCAGCATCGCGACCGGCAACTCGACCGGCGTCTACTTCGTGGTCGGCGGCGGCATCGCCCAGCTGATCAACGACGAGACCGACCTGCAGGCCACGTCGGCGGAGACCGGGGCCTCGGTGCAGAACATCCAGCAGCTCGTCGCCGGGGACTACGACATCGCGTTCTCCCTCGCCGACACCGCGGCCGACTCGGTCGCCGGCAACGGCGACTTCGACGGTGCGCAGGACGTCTCGACGCTCGGCCGGATCTACTCCAACTACACCCAGGTCGTCGTGCGGAAGGACGCCGGGATCGACTCGGTCGAGGACTTCAAGGGAAAGCGCATCTCCACCGGCTCGCCGCAGTCCGGCACCGAGGTGATCGCGGAGCGGATGATCGAGCTCTCCGGCCTGGAGCCGGGAGACGTGAAGCAGCAGCGGCTCGACCTGACCCAGACCGTGGACGGGATGAAGGATGGCTCCATCGACGGCCTCGTGTGGTCCGGCGGGCTGCCCACCCCCGCGATCACCGATCTCTTCACCTCGATGGGCGAGGACCTGGAGCTGCTCGACCTGAGCTCGCTGCTGCCGAAGCTGCAGGAGGTCAGCCCGGTCTACGAGGAGGCGAGCATCCCGGCCGACACCTACGAGCTCGCCGCCGACGTGCCCACCTTTAAGGTCGGCAACCTCCTGATGGTCCGCAACGACATGCCGGACAACCTGTCCTGCGCCCTGACCACGCTGATCATGGAGTCGAAGGACACGCTCGTGCAGGTGCACCCCGCCGCCGAGGAGATCGACCCCGAGGTCGCGACGCAGACCGGCCCTGTGCAGCTCCACCCCGGCTCCGAGCGCGCGCTCGAGTCGCTCGAGTGACGCCGCTGGGCCTGTTCGGCACCGACGACCTCCTCGGCGAGGAGGACCGGGCGATCCGCGACACGGTGCGCCGGTTCGTCGAGGACAGGATCAAGCCGGAGCTCGCGCAGTGGTACGAGTCCGGCTCGGTCCCGGCCCGTGAGCTCGCGCGGGAGCTCGGCGCTCTTGGGGTGCTCGGCATGCACCTCGAGGGCTATGGGTGCGCCGGGACGAGCGCCACGGCGTACGGCCTGGCCTGCATGGAGCTCGAGGCTGGCGACTCCGGTCTCCGCTCCCTCGTCTCCGTCCAGGGGTCGCTCGCGATGTTCGCGATCTGGAAGCACGGGTCGCAGGAGCAGAAGCAGGAGTGGTTGCCGAGGCTTGCGGCCGGCGAGGCGATCGGCTGCTTCGGCCTCACCGAAACCGACTTCGGCTCGAACCCTGGTGGCATGCGCACCCGGGCGAAGCGCGACGGCGACGACTGGGTGCTCCACGGCACCAAGATGTGGATCACCAACGGGTCGGTGGCCGACGTCGCCGTGGTCTGGGCGCAGACCGACGACCGGGTCCGCGGCTTCGTGGTGCCGACGGATGAGGCGGGCTTCAGCGCGCCCGAGATCAAGCACAAGATGTCGCTGCGGGCCTCGGTCACCTCCGAGCTCGTGCTCGACGGCGTCCGCGTTCCGACGTCGGCGATGCTCCCGGAGGTGGCCGGGCTGTCGGGGCCGCTGTCGTGCCTCAACGAGGCCCGCTACGGGATTGCGTTCGGCGCACTCGGAGCGGCCCGGGACTGCCTGGAGTCGACGATCGTCTACGCCGGCGAGCGGGAGATCTTCGACAAGCCCCTGTCGGCCTACCAGCTGACCCAGGCCAAGCTTGCGGACATGGCCCTCGAGCTGGGCAAGGGTATGTTGCTCGCCCTGCACCTGGGCGCCCTGAAGGACGCCGGCACCCTACAGCCAGAGCAGGTCAGCCTCGGCAAGCTCAACAACGTCCGGGAGGCGATCGCGATCGCCCGCGAGTGCCGCACGATCCTCGGCGCCGCCGGGATCACGCTCGAGCACCCGGTCATGCGGCACGCCAACAACCTGGAGTCGGTGCTGACCTACGAGGGAACCTCCGAGGTGCACCAGCTCGTCATCGGCCAGGTCCTCACCGGACAGGCCGCCTTCCGGTGACCGGTGCCCTCGACGGCCTCCGGGTGGCCGACTTCGGCCGGGTGCTCGCGGCGCCGTACGCCACGATGCTGCTGGCCGACCTCGGCGCCGAGGTGGTCAAGGTCGAGCGCCCCGACGGTGGCGACGAGACCAGGTCGTGGGGGCCGCCGTGGTCGGCTGGCGAGTCAACGTACTTCCTGTCGGTGAACCGGAACAAGACCTCACTCGTCCTCGACCTCGGCACCGGCGCCGGACGTGCCGAGGCCCGCGGGCTCGTCGCCTCCTGCGACGTGGTGGTGGAGAACTTCCGGACGGGCACGATGGAGCGCTTCGGCCTGGGGTACGACGACGTCCGCACGACCAACCCGGGGCTCGTCTACTGCTCCGTGACCGGCTTCGGTCCTCATGCGGGCGCGGAGCTCCCCGGCTACGACCTGGTCATGCAGGCGGTCGGCGGCCTGATGTCGGTGACCGGCTCGGCGGAGTCCGGGCCGACGAAGGTGGGGGTCGCTCTGGTCGACGTCGTGACCGGGCTGCACGCGACGGCCGGGATCCTCGCCGCGCTCCGGCACCGCGACCGCACCGGGGAGGGCCAGCGCGTCGAGGTCAACCTGATGTCGTCGATGCTCTCCGCGCTGACGAACCAGGCGTCGACTTTCGTCGCCACCGGGCAGGTGCCGACCCCGATGGGCAACCGGCACCCGAGCATCGCGCCCTACGAGGTGCTCGCGACGGCCGACCGGCCGCTCGCCGTGGCCGCGGCGAACGACAGGCTGTTCGCGCGACTGGTCTCGGGCCTGGGCCGGCCGGAGCTGAGCGACGACGCGCGGTTCCGGACCAACACCTCACGGGTGGCGCACCGCGGGGCGCTCGTCGGCGAGCTGGAGGAGGCGCTGCGGCAGGAGTCCGCCGACCACTGGTTCGAGCTGCTCTCCGGGCTCGGCGTGCCGTGCGGCCCGATCAACGACCTCGCGCAGGCCTTCGCCCTCGCCGAGCGGCTCGGCCTGGAGCCGGTGGTCGACATCGAGGATCCTGACCGGACCGACCCGGTCCGGTCGGTTGCGCACCCGATCTCCTTCTCGGCGACACCGGCGTCCTATCGGGTCGCTCCCCCGCTCTTCCTCGCCCCTGCGGAGGCACGATGAGCCGGCTGCGCGTGGCCGTGGTCGGCGGCGGCATCATCGGCACCGCCGTGGCCCGGCACCTGGCCCAGCGGGTGGACGGCGCCGAGGTGGTGCTCCTGGAGAAGGAGGACCGGCTCGCCGGGCACCAGACCGGCCACAACAGCGGCGTCGTTCACGCCGGCCTCTACTACGAGCCGGGCAGCCTCAAGGCCACCCTGTGCCGACGTGGCGTGCACCTGCTGCAGGAGTTCACCGGGCGACATGACCTGCCCTACGACGAGTGCGGCAAGGTCGTGGTCATACTCGACGAGACCGAGTCCGACCGGCTCCGGGCCCTGCACGCCCGTGCCGAGGCCAACGGCGTCCCCGGCGTGCGGGTCATCGACGGCGACGAGTTGCGCGAGATCGAGCCCCACGCCCACGGCGTCCGAGCGCTGCACTCCCCGCACACCGCGATCGTGGACTACCCGGCGGTCACCCGGGCCCTGGCCGACGAACTGCGCGACGCCGGCGGGTCGATCCGGCTCGGCCACGAGGTGACCAGCCTGGAGACCCGCGGCCGGACGGTCGTGCTCGACTCTCACGAGGAACTCGACCTGGTGATCCTGTGCGCGGGCCTCCAGTCCGACCGGGTGGCGCGGCTCGCGGGCGAGACCAAAGACCCGCGGATCGTGCCGTTCTACGGCGACTACCTCCTGCTCTCCTCAGCCAAGGAGCACCTGGTCAACGGGCTGGTCTACCCCGTGCCGGACCCGCGCTACCCGTTCCTGGGGGTGCACCTGACGAAGCGGGTCGACGGCCGCGTGATGCTCGGCCCCAACGCCTTCCTGTCCCTGGGACGCGAGGCCTACCAGGGCAGGCTCGTGCCCCGCGACCTTCGCGACGCGGTCGGGTTCCCGGGCTTCTGGCGCTTCGCCGCTGGCAACCTGCCGGCTGCTGCCCGCGAGGCCGGCAGGGCGCTGAGCACGCGGAGGTTCGTCGCCGAGGCAGGCAGGTACCTCTCCGGCATCGAGCCTGACGACGTCACCCGCGGTCCGCGCGGCATCCGGGCCCAGGCGATGGACTCGCGCGGCCGGCTCGTCGACGACTTCGTGATCAGCGGCACCGACCGGCTGGTGCACGTGCGCAACGCGCCCTCCCCGGGCGCCACCTCGGCACTCGCGATCGCCGAGCACATCGTGGCCGAGTCCCTCCGTCTTGGCGGGCTCGGCTCCTCTGCAGAGAGGACACCCGAACGATGAACTCCTCCCCCCTGGACACCGGGCTCTGGGGCGTGCTGGCCACGCCCTTCCACGGCCCTGACCTCGCCGTAGACGTCGACTCCCTCGAAGGGGAGGTCGACCTCTACCTGGGTGTGCCGGCCGACGGCCTCGTCGTGCTCGGCGTCTTCGGTGAGGGGGTCGCCCTCGACTCGGGCGAGCAGGCGACAGTGGTCTCCGCGGTGACGAAGCGCGCGCCGCAGACCCCGGTGGTCGTCGGTGTCTCTGCGCGCACCACCGCGGTCGCGGTCGAGCAGGCGCGTACGGCGGTGGCCGCGGCCGGTCCGTCTCTGGCCGGCGTCATGGTGCAGGCGAACAGCGCCGACCCCGCAGTGCTGTCGGAACACCTCACAGCCGTCCACGAGGCCACCGGCACCGGGATCGTGCTCCAGGACTACCCGGAGTCCTCGGGCGTCCGGATCTCCGCCGAGCAGATCCTCGACGTCCTCGGTCGGTGCGACTTCGTGGTGGCCGTGAAGTCCGAGGCGCCGCCCACGAGCGTCGCGATCGGCCGGCTGGCCGAGCAGGGCGGCGTGCCGGTCTTCGGCGGACTCGGCGGGGTGGGCCTGCTGGACGAGCTGGCCTCGGGTGCCGCGGGAGTGATGACCGGCTTCTCGCATCCCGAGGGGCTCCGGGCCGCGCTGGACGCCTGGACCGCGGGCGGCTACCGGGCGGCCCGGGACGCCTTCGCGCCGTGGCTGCCGCTGGTGAACTTCGAGGCGCAGCCCGGGGTCGGACTGGCCCTGCGCAAGGAGATCCTGCGCCACCGTGGTGTCTTCACCGACGCGTCGGTGCGACCCCCGAGCCGACCCGCTCCTTCGCAGTTGCTGCGGCTCCTCCCGGACCACGTCGCCGCGACACCGCCGTACGAGCGAGGGCGCTGAGATGGACACCGGACTCGCTGGACGCACCGTGCTCGTGCCCGGCTCCACCTCCGGCCTCGGCCTCGCCTGCGCGCGGGCCTTCGCCGCCGAGGGTGCCCACGTCGTCGTCGCCGGACGCCGGGCCGACCTGGCCGCCGAGGCGGCGGCCGCCCTCCCGTCGGCGATCGCCGTGGGGGTCGACCTCACCGACCCCGAGGCGCCGGCCCGGCTCCACGCTGAGGCAGTCGAGGCGTTCGGCGCCGTCGACGTGCTCGTGCTCAACGGCGGTGGCCCGCCGCCCGGCCAGGCCAGCGAGGTGTCCACCGAGCAGGTCGACACGGCGCTGCAGACGCTGATGCTCGCGCAGCACCGGTTGGTGCAGGCGGCGCTGCCGTCGATGCGCGAGCGGGGCTGGGGTCGGATCGTCGCCATCGGGTCCAGCGGGGTGCAGCAGCCGCTCGACCGGCTGGCGCTGTCCAACCTCGGCCGGGCGGCGCTGGCCGGCTACCTCAAGACGCTGGCCGCCGAGGTGGCCGGCGACGGCATCACCGTCAACATGGTCCTGCCGGGCCGGATCGACACCGAGCGGGTCGGCTCCCTGGACCGTGCGGCCGCCGAGCGGACCGGCACCACCCCCGAGCAGGCCCGGGCCGCGTCGGAGCGGTCCATCCCGGCGGGCCGCTACGGCCGACCCGACGAGTTCGCCTCCGCGGTCGTCTACCTCGCCAGCGAGGCGGCGTCCTACGTCACCGGGGTGCAGCTGCGGTGCGACGGCGGGTTGGTCCGCTCGTTCTGAGGTGGTGAGGACCACCCGGGCGCAACAACTGCGCACCATGCGCAGTTGTTGCAGATCCGCCCAACTGTCCGTTGCCGGAACGACCCATGCGCTGGAGGCGCGAGGCATCCACGTGATCGAGGCGCCGCACCCGGGCCCGATCCCCGCCGGCACGACCAACGGACAGTCGCTGCTGGAGGTCCACGAGGCGTTCAGAACCGCGCTCAGGCACGTCTGAGCTGAACTGGACCTGATAGGCGCGTCCCACCCGCAGGGCTTCAGGTGCTGCCCTGTCCAAAGATCTACCTCCGCGAACCGTCCCGGTGGTGAGGCGAGTGGTGAGCCGTGTGGTGAGGCCCTTGTTCAACCGTGAACGCCTTGTGCGTCTCACGGAAGGACCTGGGCCATGGATCCGGTTGCATGGTTGGGCGTCAAAGGCCAGTTCTGACCGCTCGTGTCCAGTGTTGGTCAGAGCATGGTGGGCTTGTTCGATCCCAGTATCGCCCACTAACACGAGATCCTCGGCGATGAAAGTCTGGGGCGGTGGCCGGCTATAAGGGGCGCGTCAGTACCCATCGTCGCCCGAGTCTTCGTCCCCCTCATCGCCCGGTTTGACGTCTCCAACCCCGTCGTCGCCCTTACCGGGGTTGGTGTCAACGTCGTCGTCCTTGCCGCACCCAAAGGTCAGCAAGAGCATGACTGCGACGATACTCGCGAGTTTCCTCATACCTAATTGTACGACGCAACTCCTCGTCGACGCGGAGGCGGGGCAGTTACCAGTCCGATGGCTGCGTCTCGTTACGATGTGGAGCTTGCGCGTCTCGGGCTGCCCGATCGACCGGAGCCTCCGAGGCACTGGTGGACCACCGTGCGACATACCTGAAAAGGAGCACCATGGAGGTCTGGCCAGGGACGCCGTATCCGCTCGGAGCGACGTATGACGGTGCCGGCACCAACTTCGCACTATTTTCCGAGGTCGCCGAGGGTGTGGAGCTCTGCCTCTTCGATGGCGACGGCACCGAGCGACGATTCGCCCTCACCGAGCGGCACGCGCACGTGTGGCACGCCTACCTCCCCCGAGTAGGCCCAGGCCAGCGCTACGGCTATCGCGTCCACGGGCCCTATGCACCGGAGCTCGGCCACCGTTGCGACCCGAGCAAGTTGCTTATCGACCCCTATGCCAAAGCGCTCGAAGGCGCGATGGACTGGGCACCGGCCTGCTTCTCCTACGACTTCGACGACCCCACGAAACGCAACACCGAGGACTCGGCACCACACACGATGAAGTCGGTCGTCGTCAACCCCTTCTTCGACTGGCAAGAAGACCGCGCCCCCCACACGCCCTACCACGAGACAGTCATCTACGAGGCCCACGTCAAAGGTATGACGATGAGCCACCCCGGCATACCAGAAGACATCCGTGGCTCGTATGCCGCGATGGGCCACCCGGTGATGATCGAACACCTCACCCGGTTGGGGGTGACCGCAGTGGAGCTGATGCCCGTGCACCAGTTCATCAACGACTCGAACTTGCATGACCAGGGGTTGTCGAACTACTGGGGCTACAACACGATCGGTTTCTTCGCGCCTCACAATGACTACAGCTCGACCGGCCAGACCGGTGAACAGGTGCTCGAATTCAAGGCCATGGTGCGGGAGCTGCACCGAGCCGATATCGAGGTGATCCTCGACGTCGTCTACAACCACACCGCCGAGGGCAACCAGTTCGGTCCCACCTTGGGGTTCCGCAGCATCGACAACGCGGCCTACTACCGGCTCGCCGACGACGACCTCTCCTCCTACTACGACACCACCGGCACGGGCAACACCTTGCTCATGCGTAACCCGCACGTGCTGCAGCTCATCATGGACTCGCTGCGGTACTGGGTGACGGAGATGCGTGTAGACGGGTTTCGCTTCGATCTGGCGGCAAGTCTCGCCAGGCAGTTCCACGAGGTCGACCGACTGAGTGCGTTCTTCGACCTGGTGCATCAAGATCCGGTGGTTTCGCAGGTCAAGCTCATCGCCGAGCCGTGGGACTTGGGACCCGGTGGCTACCAGGTTGGCAACTTCCCGCCCCGGTGGACCGAGTGGAACGGCAAGTACCGCGACACGATCCGTGACTTCTGGCGTGGTGAGCCCAGCACTCTGCAGGAGTTCGCAGCTCGTCTGTCCGGGTCGTCAGACCTCTACCAGCACAACGGCCGAGCGCCATACGCCTCGATC
>Ga0136640_10000326_pt1 | contig 17946 bp, 15 predicted proteins | sample AntDrymUQ8642106_2_FD_105498 | JGI IMG/M metagenome (GOLD analysis project Ga0136640, IMG submission 105498) | Polar desert sand microbial communities from Dry Valleys, Antarctica - metaG UQ864 (21.06) | ecosystem: Environmental > Terrestrial > Soil > Desert | place: Antarctica: Dry Valley...
GCCCTGCTCAATCTGCGCGACGCCGCCCGCGGCAGCTTGTCGTTCACCGCTGACGACGGCAAGGAGTACCGGCTACGGCAGGACGCCCCCCTCGCCGTCGTCGTGACCCGACCGCGCGGATGGCACCTGCCCGAGAATCACGTCCTGGTCGACGGCAAGCCAGCCGTCGGCGGACTGGTCGACTTCGGACTCCACTTCTTCCATCTGGCGCAGGCGCTGCTGGACAACGGACACGGCCCTTACTACTACCTGCCCAAGATCGAGAGTCACCTCGAGGCGCGCCTGTGGAACGACGTGTTCGACTTCGCCGAGCAGGACCTCGGCATCCCCCCTGGAACCATTCGCGCCACCGTGTTGATCGAGACCATTCCGGCCGCGTTCGAGATGGAGGAGATCCTCTACGAGCTGCGTGACCACGCGAGCGGACTCAACGCCGGACGGTGGGACTACCTCTTCAGCATCATCAAGTTCTTCCGTGACGCCGGCCCGTCGTTCGTACTCGCCGACCGCGCCGACGTCGCGATGACGGCGCCCTTCATGCGCGCCTACACCGAGCTGCTCGTCACGACCTGCCACCGGCGCGGAGCATTTGCCATGGGAGGCATGGCCGCCTTCATTCCCAGCCGGAAGGATGCGGAGATCAACGCGGCCGCATTCGCCAAGGTGACCGCGGACAAGTCGCGGGAGGCCGGCGACGGGTTCGACGGCTCCTGGGTGGCGCACCCCGACCTGGTCCTGGTGTGCAAGCGCGTGTTCGACGAGGTCCTCGGCGACCGGCCCAACCAGCTCGACTCCCGCCGCGAGCACGTCGATGTCAAGCCAGAGGACCTGCTGGATGTTGGCTCTGCCCGGGGGCACAACACCGAAGCCGGGCTGCGCAACAACCTGTACGTGGCCGTTGCCTATACGGCGGTGTGGCTGTCGGGCAACGGTGCGGTGGCTATCCACAATCTGATGGAGGACGCCGCGACGGCAGAGATCTCACGTTCGCAGGTGTGGCAGCAGATACGCAACGACGTACGCCTCTCCGACACCGGTGAGACCGTGACTCGTGACCTCGTCTCCCGGGTGCTGGACGCGGAGGTCGACGAGCTGCGAGGCGAGGTCCCGGCGGATCAGTTCGAGAGGTTCTACCGTCCTGCGGCCGAGCTCGTGCGGCACCTGTGTCTCGACGAGGACTTCGTGGACTTCCTCACTCTTCCGGCCTATGAGCTGGTGACCTGATGACGAAGGCCACGCACGGCGTTCTAGGTACCGACTTCCTCGACGGTCTCGACCGCAGGCTCGGGCAGACCGATGCCGCCCTTGCGACCGCCTACCCAGGTGAGGACGAACGCCGGCAGCCGATCCACACGGTGTACGTGCCGGCAGACACCTACATTCGCTCCCTTCCCGAGGACTGGGGTAGCGAGGCCCGGGCACTCCTGGATCGTCACGGCGGCGCTGAAGGGCTTTGCGTCAAAACCTTGGGACTACCGTCCGGCCTGGCCACCGAAGTCGCGCCGCGAGTCGAGGCCAAGCTCGCGGACAGCCCTATCGAGGACCTGCGGATCGACTTCGAGGACGGCTACGGCGACCGAGGAGACGACGCCGAGGACAAGGAGGTTGTTAGGGCGGCAGCCGAGGTGGCCACGGCCTACAGTGCCGGCGAGATTCCGCCCTTCTTCGGCATCCGCTTCAAGTGCTTCGAGGAACAGACACGTCGTCGCGGAGTCCGGACTCTTGACCTCTTCCTGGGCTCCCTCCTAGCCGAGCTGGATGCTCTTCCCTCCGGTCTGGTGCTCACATTCCCCAAGGTCAGCACCGTGAGCCAGGTGGAGGCGATGGTCGCTGTTTGTGATGAGCTCGAGTCAGTCCACCGGCTACCGACTGGAGCCTTGCGATTCGAGATCCAGGTCGAGACCCCGCCGCTGATCCTGGGACCCGACGGCCGGATTCCCATCGCCGCCGCGTTGCACGCCGGAGCGGGACGCGTCGCTTCGCTCCACTACGGAACTTTCGACTACAGCGCCTCGCTCCAGATCGCGGCGGCCTACCAAGCCGCCGACCATCCGGCGGCGGACTTCGCCAAGCAGGTGATGCAGGTCGCGGTGGCCGGTACCGGGGTGCATCTCGCCGACGGGTCGACAAACATCCTCCCGGTCGGTTCACGCGAGCAGGTGGAGCGGGCCTGGGCCATCCACGCGGGGCTCGTGCGGCGGGCACTCGAGCGCGGCTACTACCAGGGCTGGGACATGCACCCGGGTCACCTCCCGACCCGTTTCGCGGCCACCTTCGCCTTCTTCCGACAGGGCTACCCCCAGGCCGCCCGCCGGCTGTCCGACTATGCCCAGAAGGTCGGCGGGGACGTCATGGACGAGCCGGCTACCGCTCGAGCGCTCGCAAGGTTCCTGCACCGGGGCCTGAGCTGTGGCGCGCTGGACGAGCTCGAGGTTCGCGACTCCACCGGTCTCACGCCCGCTGGGCTCGCGCGGCTTGCCCGCCCGAAGTCGGACACCGAACACCTCATCACCGAAGGCTGAAGGAGCGATCGTGACCACCAACTTCTACTACGCCCCTACCGGCGGCCTGCCCGGACAGACCGAGCTCACCACGAACCGTGCGATGTTCACCGAGGCCTACGCCGTGCTTCCTCGCGGCACGATGACCGACATCGTCACTAGCAGGCTGCCCTACTGGGACGAGACCCGATTGTGGATCATCGCGCGACCCCTCTCCGGCTTCGCGGAGACGTTCTCGCAGTACCTCATGGAGGTCGGTCCCGGAGGAGGCAGTTCTCGACCCGAGCTCGACCCATCAGCGGAAGGAGTGCTCTTCGTCACCGACGGCCAGATGCGGCTGACCATCGGGCGCGACGAGCACCAGCTCGCGGCAGGCGGCTACGCCTATCTCCCGCCCGTGGGCGACTGGAGCGTGCGGAACCCCGGGGACGTTCCGCTGCGCTTCCACTGGATCAGGAAGGCCTGGGAACCGGTTGACGGACTCGAGGCCCCTCCGGCGTTCGTCACCAGCGACAACGAGTGCGTGGGCAAGGAGATGCCCGACACCGACGGCGCCTGGATCACCCAGCGGTTCGCTGATCCCGACGACATCCGGCACGACATGCACGTCAACATCGTGACGTTCGAGCCCGGGGGAGTCATCCCGTTCCCGGAGACCCACGTGATGGAGCACGGCCTCTACGTGCTCGAGGGAAAGGCCATGTACCTGCTCAACCAGGATTGGGTCGAGGTGCAGGAAGGCGACTTCATGTGGCTGAGGGCCTTCTGCCCCCAAGCCTGCTACGCAGGCGGTCCCGGTCGTTTCCGCTACCTGCTCTACAAGGACGTGCATCGCCACGCCCGACTCAGCCGCCAGTTCCTGTGACCGGCCCACGTCAACGCCCACCCGGAGGCGCCTCCATGGAACGACACCTCTCGCCCGGTGACCGGGCCCCCGATCTGGACCTACCCGACCACGACGGACGCCGGGTCACAATGGCCGACCTGGTCGGGCACGGCGTGGTCCTGTACTTCTTCCCCGCGGCCTTCTCTCCCGGCTGCACGTGAGAGGTCTGCGGCTTCCGCGACAGCAAGGACGCCTTGCAGGCCGCCGGCTACCAGCTGTACGGCATCAGCGCCGATCCGCCAGAGAGGCTCCGAGAGTTCCGGGAGGCACACGGCCTCAACCACGCGCTGCTCTCGGACCCTGAGTTCGACGCGGCGCGGGCCTGGGGGGCCTACGGCGCCAAGTCGATCAACGGTCAGCCGACCAGCGGCCCGGTGCGCAGCACCTTCGTGCTCGCCCCCGACGGCGTGCTGGTCACCGCCGACTACGACGTCGACCCCGCCGCCCACGTCACTGCCCTGCTCGAGCGAGTCGCACCCACTTCGTGACGTGATCCGCCTCCCACGCTAGATTCCACTTGCCGGAAGTTGATTCCATTGAACGGAATATTGGAGGTATGATGGCCAAGAAGAACACCGCCCAGCGGCATCCCGTCGATGAGGTGCTGCGATTCCCGCAGATGCTGGTCTACGGCCTGCAGCACGTCGCCAGCATGTACGCCGGCGTCGTGGCAGTGCCGCTGATCGTCGGTAGCGCGCTGGGCCTCACCGGGCCTCAGCTCACTTACCTGGTCTCGGCCGGGCTGCTCATCTCCGGCCTGGCCACGCTCCTCCAGACGATCGGCATCTGGAAGTTCGGGGCGCGGCAGCCGATCGTGCAGGGCACGTCCTTCGCAGCGGTCTCGACGATCCTCGCCGTCGGAACGGCAAAGGGCGGTGAGGAAGGCCTGCTGGCCGTTTTCGGTGCGCTCCTGGTGGCCGGCCTGATCGCCATGCTCGTCGCGCCGTTGTTTACCCAGCTGCTCCGCTTCTTCCCCGAGGTGGTCACCGGAACGGTGATCACCGTCATCGGGATTTCACTTCTCCCGGTGGCCATCACCTGGGCCGGGGGTGGCGCTGGTTCCCGTTTCACCGAACCATCGACCTTCGGAGATCCGAAGAACCTGCTTCTGGCGCTGATCACCTTGGTGATCATCGTGGTGATCTACCGGTTCCTCCCCGGTTTCTTCAGCCGAGTCGCGATCTTGCTGGGTCTGCTGCTCGGAACGATCGTGGCGATCCCGTTCGGGCTGACCGACTTCGGTCGGATCTCCGACGCCCAGGTCTTCCAGCTCACCACGCCGTTCCACTTCGGAATGCCCACCTTCGCGATCGGCGCCATCATCTCGATGCTGATCGTGATGCTGGTCATCATGACCGAAACTACGGCCGACATCCTGGCCATCGGGCAGATCGTCGACAAGCCCGCCGACCGGCAGACCGTTACCAACGGGTTGCGTGCCGACATGGCCTCCACGGCCGTCGCCAGCGTCTTCAACGGCTTCTCGGTGAGCGCCTTCGCCCAGAACGTCGGTCTGGTCGCCATCACCGGCATCAAGAGCCGCTTCGTCGTGGCGACCGGAGGCCTGATCCTGGTGGTCCTCGGTCTGTTCCCGATCGTCGGATCTCTGGTCGCGCTGGTGCCGTTGCCGGTCCTGGGTGGAGCCGGGCTCGCGTTGTTCGGCACGGTCGCCTCCAGCGGCATCCGCACCCTGAGCCACGTCAGCTTCGACGGCAACGCCAACCTCGTCATCGTCGCGCTGGCGATCGGCATGGGCATCATCCCGATCGCCGTCCCGGACTTCTACGAAGAGTTCCCGGACTGGTTCGTCGTGATCTTCGACTCGGGCATCACGGCGGCTGCGATCACGGCGGTCCTGCTCAACTGGGTCTTCAACATCGTCGGTCGCCACGACGGCGCCGAAGGCCCGGTCTTTTCCGAGGCCCCGGCCCCGGCAGCCATCTCCGACGCGGACGAAGACAGGCTGAGGCACCCGCGTCGCAAGAGTGCGGCTCCCGATCCCGAGTCCGACGACGATCTGCGTCGCTGAGTCCACTTCCAGTGACCCGACCAGTCAGGGAGCCAAGCATGACCAGTCCACCGAAGGGCACGACCGAGCGTGTCGGCGATCCGGGTCCGATGGCGCTGGACGAGTTCAACGCGGCGAGTGAAGCGGTCGCCGATGCCCTCCTGCGTCCATGCCTGGATGTCGACCGCTGGATCGCCGCAGTAATGGCAGGCCGTCCCTACCGCGACCGGGAGGGGGTGCTGGCCGCGGCAGGGGAGGCCTCGGAGCCGCTCACACCGGACGAGGTGGGGGCGGCTCTCGCCCACCACCCACGGATCGGGGAGATGCCGCGGTCAACGTCCGCCGAGGCGGCTCTCTCCAGGTCGGAGCAGGCCGGGCTCGACACCGGCGGCGACGTCCAGGCCCGGCTCGCAGAGGGCAACCGCGCCTACGAACAGCGCTTCGGACGGGTCTTCCTAATCCGGGCTGCGGGCCGGTCGAGCTCGGAGATCCTCGTTGCCTTGCACGAGCGGCTCGGCAACGAACCGGAGACCGAGCTCGCGGTGGTCGGCCAGCAGTTGCGGGAGATAGCGCTCTTGCGGCTCGAGGGAAGGGTCGCGCAATGAGCTTCATCTCCGCGCACGTCCTCGACGCGGTCGACGGCGTACCGGCCAGGGCGATCCAGGTGTCACTCTCCGACGGAGAGGGCCAGCTCATCGCCGAGGCGGTGACCAACGCCGACGGCCGGGTGGCCGATCTCGGTCCCGACCACCTCGAGTCTGGAGAGTACGCCGTCACGTTCGCGACGGCTCCGTACTTCGCGGCCCGGGACCGGCAGACCTTCTTCCCGCGGGTGACGGTTCACTTCGCCGTCGCGGACGGGGAGCGCCACTACCACGTGCCGCTGTTGCTGAGCGCGTTTTCGTATACGACCTACCGCGGCAGCTGATCGCGTCGCACCGATCTGTCCATCGACAGCACCCGAAGGAGAATCTGATGAGTGAAGTAGTCCTGGCTGCCAACCAGTACGGCAAGGCCGAGAACCGGGTCGTGCGGGTAACCCGCGACTCCGAGCGACACGAAATCATCGACCTCAACGTCACCTCGCAGTTGCGCGGGGACTTCCAGGCCGCCCACACCGAGGGCAACAACGCGCATGTCGTGCCGACGGACACCCAGAAGAACACCGTGTTCGCCTTCGCCAAGGACGGCATCGAGAACCCGGAGAGCTTGCTCCTGCGCCTGGCGCGCCACTTCACCAGCGAGTTCGACTGGGTCAGCGGTGGACGCTGGGAGGCCGAGAAGTACGGGTGGAGCCGGATCAATGACCACGACCACAGCTTCTACCGCAGCGCTCCCGAGGTACGGACTGCCGTCGTGGTCCGAGACGGCGACACGGACACGGTGATCGCCGGCTTCCACGGACTCACGGTCCTGAAGACGACCGAGTCCGGGTTCGTGGGCTACCCCAAGGACAAGTACACCACCCTGGCGGAGACCGAGGACCGGATCCTGGCGACCGAGGTCGCGACCCGCTGGCGCTACAACACCACCGATCTGGACTTCGACGCGGTCTATGAGGACGTGAAGGGAATCATCCTCGAGGGTTTCACCGACCACTACTCCCGGGCTCTCCAAGAGACGATGTTCCGGCTGGGCGAGAAGGTGATCCAGGCTCACCCCGAGATCGACGAGATCAAGTTCTCCTGCCCCAACAAGCACCACTTCGCCTACGACCTCTCGTTCTGCGACCTGGAGAACCCCAACGAGGTCTTCTACGCCGCCGACCGCCCGTACGGCCTGATCGAGCTCACCGTCCAGCGGAAGGACAGTGAGCCCGCAGAAGCCGCCTGGATGGGCATCGGCGGCTTTTGCTGAGCTCCACCCCGACCGAAGCTAGAAGACCAGGAGGGTGAACCACATGGCCGAGCCGGGGCAACGCGAAACCGCATCCGATCCCGACGAGCTGGCCGAATGGGCCGAGTCCTTCGACCAGATGGTGGCCGTGGGCGGCAGACGCCGCGCGGCGGAGGTGCTACGCACACTTGCCCAGCGCGCCGCCGTGGCAGGTGTGCCCGCGGACGCGTCGATCACGACTGACTACGTCAACACGGTCGGGGTGCAGGACGAGCCGCCTTTCGCGGGCGACGAGGACATGGAGAGGCGGTTCAGGCGGCTCGTGCGCTGGAACGCTGCCATGCTGGTACAGCGGGCCCAGCGCCCGGAGATCGGGGTCGGGGGACACATCTCGACCTATGCTGGAGCGTCCACGCTCTACGAGGTCGGCCTCAACCACTTCTTCCGCGGCCCCGACCACCCCGGTGGCGGTGACCACGTCTTCTTCCAAGGCCACGCGTCACCCGGGATGTACGCCAGAGCCTTTCTAGAGGGTCGGCTCAGCGAGGTCGACCTGGACGGCTTCCGCCAGGAGAAGTCCAAGGCCCCGCACGGACTGCCCTCCTACCCGCACCCGAGGCTGCTGCCCTCCTTCTGGCAGTTCCCGACCGTCTCGATGGGCATCGGGCCGATGAACGCCATCTACCAAGCGCAGTTCAACCGCTACCTGCGCGACCGCGGCATCAAGGACACCTCCGACCAGCACGTGTGGGCGTTCCTCGGAGACGGTGAGATGGACGAGCCCGAGTCGCGGGGACTGCTGCAGCTGGCCGCGAACGACGGCCTCGACAACCTCACGTTCGTCGTCAACTGCAACCTGCAGCGGCTCGACGGGCCGGTCCGAGGCAACAGCAAGATCATGCAGGAGCTGGAGGCATTCTTCCGGGGTGCGGGTTGGAACGTCTTCAAGGTGGTCTGGGGCCGGCAGTGGGACCCGCTCCTCGACGGCGACACGACCGGAGACCTAGTGCGCATCATGAACGAGACCTTGGACGGGGACTACCAGACCTACAAGGGTGAGTCCGGCGGCTACATCAGGGAGAACTTCTTTGGGCGCTCGGCCGCGACCAAGAGGCTCGTCGAGCACCTCACGGACGACCAGATCTGGGGACTGCGGCGGGGCGGGCACGACTACCGCAAGGTGTACGCCGCCTACCACGCCGCGACCGTCCGCACCGGCCGTCCGAGCGTCGTGCTCGCCAAGACCGTCAAGGGCTACGGCCTCGGCGCGAACTTCGAGGCCCGCAACGCGACCCACCAGATGAAGAAGCTGACGGCAGAGGATCTCAAGACCTTCCGTGACCTGCTGCACATCCCGATCAGCGACGCCGACATCGAGCGCGACCCCTACGCCACGCCGTTCTACCACCCGGGGCCCGACGCGCCGGAGATCGCCTATGCCCTCGAACGCCGCCGCGAATTGGGCGGCTTCGTCCCCGAGCGCAGGAACCGGCCCCGGTCGATCGTCCTGCCCTCGGACAACACCTACGACCTGGCTCGCAAGGGCGGCGGCAAGCAGGCGGCGACGACCATGGCGTTCGTCCGCGTACTGCGCGAGCTGATGCGCGATCCCGAGATCGGACAGCGCATCGTCCCGATCATCCCGGACGAGGCCCGGACCTTCGGCATGGACTCCTTCTTCCCAACCTCGCGGATCTACAACCCGCGCGGTCAGCAGTACACCGCAGTCGACCGTGCGCTCTTCCTCGCGTACAAGGAGTCCGAGTCCGGCCAGCTCCTGCACACGGGCATCAACGAGGCGGGGTCGGTCGCGGCGTTCACCGCCGCCGGCACCAGCTACGCGACGCACGGGGAGCCGATGATCCCCGTCTACATCTTCTACTCGATGTTCGGGTTCCAGCGGACGGGCGACTCGCTCTGGGCCGCGATGGACCAGATGACACGCGGTTTCATCATCGGTGCCACCGCCGGACGGACCACGCTGACCGGCGAGGGTCTCCAGCACGCGGACGGCCACTCACCCGTCCTGGCGGCGACCAACCCGGCCATGAAGATCTACGATCCTGCCTTCGGCTACGAGATCGCCGCCATCGTGAAGGCAGGTCTCGACCAGATGTACGGTGCCGAGAGCACCGACCGCGACGTCATGTACTACCTCACGGTGTACAACGAGCCGGTCACGCAGCCTACCCAACCCGACGACGTCGACACCGACGGCATCCTTCGTGGTCTCCATCGCGTGGCAGTGGCAAAGGGGAGTGGCCCGCGGGTCCAGCTCCTCGGCTCGGGGGTCTCGGTGCCCTGGGCGCTTGAGGCGCGTGACCTGCTGCAGCAGGAGTGGGGTGTCAGCGCCGACGTGTGGTCGGTCACGTCCTGGACTGAGCTACGGCGCGATGGTCTGGCGTGCCTCGAGCACAACTTCCTTCACCCGGAGGAGCCGTCTCGGACTCCCTACGTCACCAGCAAGCTCGCGGACTCGAGCGGACCCGTGGTCGCGTCCACGGACTACGTGTCGGAGGTCCCGGACCAGATCCGGCAGTTCCTGGACCGTCCCTTCGCGACTCTCGGCGCCGACGGGCACGGGTTCTCCGACACCCGGGCGGCAGCACGTCGCTACTTCCACATCGACTCCCACTCGATGGTGGTTCGCGCGCTGCAGCTGCTCGCTGAGGTGGGTGCGGTGGAGGTCCGCGTGCCAGCCGAAGCGGCTGAGCGCTATCGGTTGCAGGACGTCACGGCAGGAACGACGGGGAACGCCGGGGGCGACGCCTGACCCGCAGGGTCTCGGGGTCGTCTCTCGGATCGTCGCTCAGCGGAGCAGGAAGCGCCCCAGCGCAGGCAAGTCGAGATCCGCGCGTCGACCACCCAGGTAGGTCGCTCGTACGGCACCCCTGACTTGGCGCCCGTGGTATGGGCTGACCGCGTTCCGGTGGTGCAGCGTGGCGACGTCGACGGTCCACACCTCGTCAGGAGCGAAGACAACCAGGTCGGCGTCGTTGCCCGCCAGGATCGCGCCTTTGCCCTCGACGTCCATCACCCGAGCCGGGCCGGACGACATCCAGCCGATCACGTCTTGCAACGCGAGTCCACGCTCGCGCGCACCCGTCCATACCAAGGAGAGTCCGAGTTGCAGGGAGGAGATGCCACCCCACGCCGTGCCGAAGTCCCCAATATCGAGGGCCTTGAGCTCCGGGGTGCTCGGAGAGTGGTCGGTCACCACGAAGTCGATCACGCCGTCGGACAGAGCAGTCCACAACCGTTCCGCGTTGGCGCGGCCACGCACCGGAGGACAGCACTTGAACTGTGTGGCACCGTCGTCGATGTCCTCCGCGGCCAGGGTCAGGTAGTGCGGGCAGGTCTCGACGGTGAGGGGCGCGCCGGCTTCGCGCGCGGCAGTGATCTCCGGCAGCGCGTCAGCGGCCGAGAGATGCACGATGTGGGTGCGACATCCCGTGCCGCGGGCTGCTGCGATGAGGGTGCTGATTGCGGTGGTCTCGGACTCCGGTGGTCGGGTGGCCAGGAAGTCTGGGTACCGCGAGCTGTGCCAGTCGTCGCCGCTGATCAGGCCGGCATCCTCGGCATGCACGATGAGTCGACCACCGAAACCTGCGATCTCCCGCATCGCCGTGTGGAGTTGCCGCGTCGTCAGGTGCGGGAACTCGGGCACGCCGGAGTCGAGAAGGAAGCACTTGAAGCCGAAGACACCGGCGTCCCAGAGCTCCTCGAGCCGACCGAGGCTCGCCGGTACGGCGCCACCCCAGAAGCCCACGTCGACCCGACACTTTCCTTCGGCCGCCTGCTGCTTGGCTTCGAGAGCCTCGGTGCTGATGGTCGGGGGCAGGCTATTCAGGGGCATGTCCAGGACGGTGGTCACCCCTCCGGCCGCTGCGGCGCGCGTGGCGGTGGCGAAGCCCTCCCACTCGGTGCGGCCAGGCTCGTTGATGTGCACGTGGGTGTCGACCAGCCCCGGGATCAGCACTTCATCGTCGGCCAGCTGAACGACGGGGGAGCCGGTCACGGGCTCATCAACGTCTCCGACGCGCACGATCCGGCCGTCGGCCACCAGCACGGTGGCCCGCCGCTCACCCTCCGGAGTCAGCACCCGGTTTGCCCTCACCACGAGGTCGAAATGTTCGGTCATCTGCACCACTCCTCGGCGATCTGGATGCCGACGCGGCGAAGGAGTGCTGCGGCTTCGGCGATGCTGCGCTGCGGGTCGGGCTCGAGATCCGACAACGGGTAGACGGCCCTGATCCCACTGCCTCGTAGCTGCTCGTCGCTAAGGTGGCTCACGCCGGCGACCGCAACCACGGGTACGCCGACCGCTCGAGCAGCGTTGGAGACCCCCATCGGCGCCTTCCCCGCCAGCGACTGCTCGTCCAGCGCGCCCTCTCCGGTGATCACCAGGTCGGCGCCGTTCAACGCCTCGGCGAACTGCAGCAGGTCAAGCACGAGGTCGATACCCGAGGACAGCTCCGCACCGAAGAGGGCCTTCGCGGCGTAGCCGGTGCCCCCGGCCGCGCCTGCGCCTGGATGACCGGCGTCGTCGCGGCCCCGAGCTGCGGAGACCGCCCGGGCCCACCGGGTGAGCGAGTCCTCCAGGAGGGCGACCTGCTCAAGACTGGCGCCCTTCTGTGGGCCGAAGACGGCGGCCGCACCGTGCGGGCCGAGCAGCGGGTTGTCGACGTCGCTCGCAATCCTGACGCTCACCCCCCGCGTGAGAGTGTCCAATGGCTCGAGATCGAGGGAAGCCACCGTGGCGAGTGCGAGCCCACCACGTCCTACCTCCTGGCCTGAGGAGTCCAGCAGCCGGGCTCCCATGGCCTGGACCATGCCCGCGCCACCGTCGGTGGAAGCGCTACCTCCGATGCCGAGCACGATCTCGGTCACCCCCGACTCGATGGCATGTCGCAGCACCTCGCCCAGGCCGAAGGTGGATGCACCCAGCGGGTCCAGACGACCGTCGGGCAGCATCTCGAGCCCGCACACTCCGGCGAGTTCGACCACAACCCTGCTGCCCTTGCGGGCGTAGGTGGCCCGAACCGGTTCACCGGTGGGGCCGTGGGCGTCCACTTCGACGGGAGAGAAGTCGCGCGAGAGGGCCGCTGAGACGGTGCCGTCGCCACCGTCGGCCACGGGGAACCGGACGACGTCGATCCGAGGTTGCGCTTCCAGGAGGCCTTGGGCCAGGGCGTCGGCGACGTCGGCGGCGGACAGGCATCCCTTGAACTTGTCCGGGGCGATGACGATGATCACGGCGCTGGTCAGTCCAGGGGGACGACCGCGGTGGGCGCGTCCTCGCCGCGAAGCGCCAGTTCCTCGAACTCGACCACGTTGTCGATGTCGATGCCCATCGAGATGTTGGTGACTCGTTCGAGGATCACCTCGACCACGACCGGGACGCGGAACTCGGACATCAGTCTCCTCGCCTCCGCGAAGGCAGCCGGGATCGCGTCCGGCTCGAAGACACGGATCGCCTTGCAGCCCATGCCCTCGGCCACCTTGACGTGGTCGACTCCGTAGCCGTTGACCTCGGGTGAGTTGACGTTGTCAAAGGAGAGCTGGACGTGGAAGTCCATCTCGAAGCCGCGCTGCGCCTGACGGATCAGTCCGAGGTAGGCGTTGTTCACCACCACGTGCATGTAGGGCAGGTTGAACTGGGCCCCCACGGCCAGCTCCTCGATCATGAACTGGAAGTCGTAGTCGCCCGACAGGGCGACCACCGTGGCCTCCGGGTCGGCGACGACCACTCCCAACGCAGCCGGGATCGTCCAGCCCAGTGGGCCGGCCTGACCGCAGTTGATCCAGTGGCGGGGACCGTAGACGTGGAGGAACTGCGCGCCCGCGATCTGCGAGAGCCCGATGGTCGACACGTAGCGGGTGTCGCGGCCAAAGGCCTTGTTCATCTCCTCGTAGACCCGCTGAGGCTTGATCGGCACCTCCTCGAAGTGGGTCCGCCGTTGCAGGGTCTGCTTGCGCTGCTGGCAGTCCTTGGTCCAGACGCCGTAGTCCGGGACCTCCCGTGCCTCCACCATCTCGTGCGCAACCTCCACGAGCCTCTCGAGGGCGAGCTTGGCGTCCGAGACGATGCCGTAGTCCGGGGCGAACACGCGACCGATCTGGGTGGGCTCGATGTCGACGTGGACGAACGTGCGGTCCTGGCGATAGACGTCGAGGCCCCCGGTGTGGCGGTTGGCCCATCGGTTGCCGATGCCGAGGACGAAGTCGGACTCCAGCATCGTGGCGTTGCCGTAGCGGTGCGAGGTCTGCAGGCCCACCATCCCGGCCATCAGGGCGTGGTCATCGGGCAGGGTGCCCCAACCCATTAGGGTCGGCACGACGGGGACGTTCAGGGTCTCGGCCAGTTCCACGAGCAGGCTCGCGGCGTCCGCGTTGACGATGCCACCGCCGGCGACGATCAATGGGCGCTCCGCTGCGGCCAACATGCGTAGGGCCTTGGCCGCCTGCGCCTTGGTCGCGGCGGGCTTGTAGATCGGCAGCGGGTTGTAGGTGTCGGGGTCGAAGTCGATCTCCGTGGTCTGGACGTCGATGGGGAGGTCGATCAGCACCGGACCGGGTCGTCCGGAGCGCATCAGGTGGAAGGCCTGCTGGAAGGCGCCCGGTACCTGTGCCGCTTCCATCACCGTCACCGCCCACTTGGACACCGGCGCCGCGATCGAGGCGATGTCGACGGCCTGGAAGTCCTCCTTGTGCAGACGGGCGACCGGCGCCTGCCCTGTGATGCACAGGATCGGGATCGAGTCGGCGGCGGCCGAGTAGAGCCCGGTGATCATGTCGGTGCCTGCGGGGCCGGAGGTGCCGATGCAGATCCCGATGTTGCCGGCTACGGCCCGCGTGAAGCCCTCGGCCATGTGGGAGGCGCCCTCGACGTGGCGGGCCAGCGTGTGCCGGATCCCGCCGTGTCGACGCATCGCGGCATAGAAGGGGTTGATGGCCGCGCCCGGAAGGCCGAAGGCCTGGGTCGCGCCTTCGAGTTCGAGGATCTTCACTGCGGCGTCGGCCGCGGTCATGCGAGGCATCGTGTTCTCCTGGAGGAAGCGGGTGCTGGGATCTGTCGGGACGGGCGGGGTCGAGGGTCAGGCGCGACCTGACAGCTGTTCGACCAGCTTGAGAAGAGCGGAGTGGTCGAGGGCGCCGTGGCCCTGAGCGCGCAGCGACCCGACGAGCTGGGCGGTCATCGATCCGAGCGGGATGGCGACGCCCTTGGCTCGCGCGGCGTCGGACACGATGCCCATGTCCTTGTGGTGCAGGTCGATGCGGAAGCCCGGTTCGAACTTTCGGGCCAGCATGCTGGCACCTTTGCGTTCGAGGATCTGGTTGCCGGCGAGGCCGCCGGCCAGGACCGCGAGGGCGGATTCGGTGTCGACTCCGTAGGCCTCGAGGAACACGATGGCCTCGGCCACGAGCTCGATGGTGCCGGCAACGATCAGCTGGTTGGCGGCCTTGACGGTCTGGCCGGAGCCGGGGGGACCGACGTACACGATGGTCTTGCCGACGGTCTCGAGGATCGGTCGCGCTTCTTCGAAGTCGGCGCGGTCACCGCCCACCATGATGGACAGCTTCGCCTCGACCGCGCCCGCCTCTCCGCCGCTGACGGGAGCGTCGAGTACTCGGATACCGAGCGCCGCGCCTTGCTCGGCGAGGGCTGCGGAAACGTCGGGCCGGATGGAGGACATGTCGATGTGCAGCGTCCCCTTCTTGGCCCGGGCATAGATGCCGTCCTCACCCAGCGCCACGCTCTCGACGTCCGGGGAGTCCGGCACCATGGTGATGACGACGTCGGCCTCCGTCACGGCCTCAGCGACCGAGGCTGCTCCGCGCCCGCCGGCGGCGACGAGCTGCTCGACCGCCGCGGGGCTGCGGTTGACTCCGATGACCGTGTGCCCGGCCTCGACCAGATGCTTGGCCATGGGGGCACCCATGATGCCCAGTCCGATGAACGCAATGGTGGACATGTCAGTGACTTCCTGTCTGTGCGCTGTTGCTTGTGGCGGATCGGCGCGCTCGTGAAAGCCACGCCAGGCTGTCCTCGGTGGTGCCTGTGGGCTTGTACTCCAAGGCCACGTGCCCGTCGAAGCCGGTGGCTTGGATGGCGGTGAGCTGTCGATCCAGATCGAGCTCGCCGCTCCCCGGCTCGCCACGGCCGGGCCAGTCGGCGATCTGGACGTGGGCGATCCGGTCCGCGTGTCGGGTGATCGCCGAGTCCAAGTCGTCACCATTGTTGGCGAGGTGGAAGAGGTCGCACAGGAAGCCGACCCGCGCGTTGCCCTCCAGGACGACGCGATCAAGGATTCGCGCGACATCGTCTGCGGTCCGGATCGGGTAGGGCTTCGGACCGCTCACCGGCTCCAGGAGAACGGTCGCCCCGATGCTGCCCGCAGCCGACGCGGCCAGGGTCAGCATCTCGAGGCCGAGCTCGTCCTGCTCGGCGGGCGAGGCGCCGTCGACCCGGTTGCCGAAGAGCGCGTTGAAGGCACGGACACCCAGCTGCTCGCCGATGCCGACGGTCACTTCAACGTTGTCGCGGAACTGGTGCGCACGCTCGGGGATCGACAAGACACCGCAGTCGGCGCCGGCGAGGTCGCCTGCGAAGAAGTTCAGCCCGGTCAAGCGGACACCGGAAGCGCGGATGGCCTCGACGAACTCGTCCACCTGGCGATCGTGTGGGACGGGCTGGTCTGGCCAGGGCCACCAGAACTCCACGGCATCGAAACCGGCGGCAGCCGCCGCTGCTGGTCGCGCCAGTAGCGGCTCCTCGGTGAACAGCATCGAGCAATTGGCGGCGTACGGCAGTGAGTGCACGGGGATTCCGTTCTATGGAAACTCATTCTGTAATACGGAATCATAGCGACCACTCCAGCCCTGGTCAACCGACACACGGAGGCCGGTTCCCCCTCGGGAGTGGCGTGGGCAGGTAGGCTGCTTCCGTATTGCGAAACTTTCTTCCAGAATAGGGACGATTCATGGCCGCGGAACGAGTGCAGTCAGTCGATCGGGTTTTCCGGCTGTTGGAACACCTCGCCGATGGAGGCGCGTCGCTCAGCCTCTCGGAGCTGGCCCAACGGGCCGACTTGCCGATGCCGACCATTCACAGGCTGCTCCAGGCCTTGATTGGCCAGGGGTACGTGCGCCAGGAGTCCTCGAAGCGGTACGCGCTGGGGCCCCGGATGATCCGGCTCGGCGACGCGGCCAGTCGGAATCTCGGCGCCTGGGTTCGGCCCCACTTGGAACACCTGGTCCAAGAGTTCGGGGAGACGACCAACATGGCGATGCTCGAGGGCACGGCCTGCATCTACGTCGCGCAGGTCGCCTCATCACAAACCGTGCGCATGTTCACCGAGGTCGGTCGGGTCGTGCCGCTGAACAGCACCGGGGTGGGCAAAGCCTTGCTGGCCACGCTCAGCGATGACGAGGTTGTCGAAATACTGGAACACACCGGGATGGCCAGCGCCACGGCACACACCATCACTGCCTACCCGGACATGCTGGCCGAACTCGGCAGGATCCGGGATCGCGGCTACGCCGTCGACGACTGCGAACAGGAGCTCGGGGTGCGCTGTGTCGCAGTCCCGATCGCCGGGCTTCCATTCCGGGCGGCGCTTTCCGTGTCTGGACCTAGCAGCCGCGTTGGCCCCGACGACCCAGCCCGCATGGCCCCCAGCCTGCAGAGGGTTGCCGCCGACCTTGCGACGGCCTTCGGCCTGTCAGAGCAGGACGGCCATAAGGCCACGGCGCGCGCCTGAGAGGTGGAGAACCCCGCGGCAGGTCCGTCAGTCGGTTGCGGCAACCGTGCCAATGTCTCGGCAAACCGGGCACGGACGGTTGCTCGATGAGACAACGGCACTTGCTCACCAGTTCCAACATCACGAGCCCCAAGGAGGCGAGAATATGAACACGAGCCGCGGAATCGGGATCGCCCCCGAAGAGCAAGAAGCCATCGTCGCGGGACTCTCCCGGGTGCTGGCAGACTCTTACACCCTGTACCTCAAGACTCACAACTACCACTGGAACGTGGTGGGGCCGATGTCCACTCCCTGCACGCGATGTTCATGGAGGAGTACACCGAGCTCTCACTCGCCGTCGACGAGTGGCTGAACGGATCAGGGCATTGGGAGCGCCGGCGCCGGGTAGCTACCGTCAGTTCTCAGAGTTGGCGACCGTGACCGAGGACACGCTGGCAAGGGCATGGAACCCGAGGACGTCTGATGTACCACTGACGCTGAGGTCATGCCGGCGCACCGACAGCGTCACGTGCGCCCACCCCGTGATGTCGGTCATGCGGCAGACCGTAGGACCCAGCACCGGGGCGATCAAGGCGCGGGACGTCGCGCTGCCAGACCGCGGTCGACCGGATCAAGAGTCGATACCTGGGTGGCGCTCCCCGCGGCCTCAACGGCGGCGACGGCAACGTCGGCGCCGCACACGTTGCGATCTCGACCTGATCGGGCGCACGCGACATCGGGACAGGGCCATGCCCGCCGACGTGACGTATCACATGCAGCCAGCCCGATCGCGGATCCCCGCCCGAACGCAAGCGCAGTCCCCTCTTGAGGCGAACGGCCAGGTACGCTTACAAGGCGTGACGGGCGCTCATCCGCAGTCCAGCGCATACCCGCACGGCGGCATGAGCTGGATGCTTCGGCGCTTCGTTGCAGCCAGCGTGATTGGCGGCTTCCAAAGGCGAGTCGATGGGA
>Ga0136640_10000327_pt1 | contig 17941 bp, 18 predicted proteins | sample AntDrymUQ8642106_2_FD_105498 | JGI IMG/M metagenome (GOLD analysis project Ga0136640, IMG submission 105498) | Polar desert sand microbial communities from Dry Valleys, Antarctica - metaG UQ864 (21.06) | ecosystem: Environmental > Terrestrial > Soil > Desert | place: Antarctica: Dry Valley...
AGATTACTTACGTGTTACTCACCCGTGCGCCACTCTATACACTCCCCGAAGGGAGCTTTAATCGTTCGACTTGCATGTCTGAGGCACGCCGCCAGCGTTGATTCTGAGCCAGGATCAAACTCTCGTTATTTTCTTGACTCTTCGTTTAACGACTCGAAAATTCATTCGCGTCGCTGCGTACTAATAAATTAGAACGCAGGTTCGAATTAACACATGGACTCTCACATATCTAGTTTTCAAATATCAACTTCTGTTTCGTTTACCGCCGGGCAAGCTAGTTAACCAAACCCAGCGACGAAACTAATTGTCATTTCGCACATCGGACTAAGCCAGTGGCGAAACTTTCGATTATACAGATCGAAATCTGCATGTCAACCGAAGCGCATGATTTTTCTAAACTTTACTTCAAAGCAATAAAGCTTGGCTTAAACCCAGCTTCAACGGCAACTTACGAATCTATACGTAAAGTTTTACCTTGTCAAGCGAGTACCAAAGATCGGCCGTATCGGCCCTCATCGCTCGCACTCGTCATTTGTCATTATTCGGTCGAGCCGATTAGGACTACATATACCCAACACGCGTTGCCCGCCTAAAAGAAAAAACTCTGAAGTTCTAGTCGTAAGATAAGTTCACCATACCCCACACTCGAATCTTCAAGTCCTTTTGTGATAACATCTAGCATCTTTTTGGAGATTAATTTCTTATGACAGAACTGAATATTCCTTCGGGTGTGACTAACGAGGAGCTTATCCGATGGGTCACGGATGCGGTCGAAATGTGCAAACCTAGCGCGGTTATTTGGTGCGACGGTTCGAAAGAAGAATACGACCAGATGTGCCAAGGAATGGTGGATGCGGGCACCTTCATAAAGCTCAATCCCGACAAACGACCGAATAGCTTTCTCGCCCGATCTCACCCGTCGGACGTCGCCCGTGTCGAGGACCGCACGTATATCTGTTCACGTGCAAAAGGCGATGCCGGCCCAACAAATAATTGGATGAACCCTACCGAGATGAAGGTCATCCTCAAGAACAAATTCGATGGCTGTATGACAGGCCGGCCGATGTACGTCGTGCCCTTCTGTATGGGCCCGCTAGGCTCACCCATCTCGCAGTTTGGCGTGCAACTCACCGATTCTGCATATGCCGCCGTAAACATGCGCATCATGACGCGTATGGGCAAAGAAGCCCTCGATAAGCTCGGCGATGGGGAGTTTACCAAGTGCCTGCACAGCGTCGGCATGCCGCTAGCCGAAGGCCAACAGGACGTCGCGTGGCCCTGCTCACCCGATCCAAAAGATAAGTATATCGTCCATTTTCCTGAGGAAAATTCAATTATCTCCTATGGCTCCGGCTATGGCGGCAATGCCCTGCTAGGTAAGAAATGTCTCGCCCTACGCATCGCCTCAACGCTCGGCCGAGCTCAAGGCTGGCTAGCCGAGCACATGCTGATCGTCGGTGTGAAATCGCCCGACGGCAAGAAAGATTACGTCTGCGCGGCATTCCCTTCGGCGTGCGGCAAGACGAATTTTGCGATGCTCATCCCGCCCAAACCCTTCCAGGATGAGGGCTGGGAGATCACAACGGTGGGCGATGATATCGCATGGATAAAGCCGGACGATCAAGGCAAACTTCGCGCGATCAATCCGGAGAACGGCTTCTTCGGCGTCGCCCCGGGGACGAACTATTCGACCAATCCCAACGCGATGGAGTCGATCAAGGAAAACACGATTTTCACGAACGTCGCTCTCACCGACGACGGTGATATCTGGTGGGAAGGTTTCGATGGCGAGCCGCCCGCACACGCGATCTCGTGGGAAGGAAAAGACTGGACGCCGGCGTCGGATTTCAAGGCGGCCCACGCGAATGCTCGCTTTACGGCTCCTATTACTCAGTGCCCCGTCGTCGATGAAAACTTCAACGATCCGAGCGGCGTCCCTGTGAGCGCATTCATATTTGGCGGTCGTCGCAATAGCGTCGTGCCGCTCGTGCAGCAGTCGTTCAATTGGGCCTTCGGCGTCTATCAGGCAGCGACGATGGGCTCGGAAATGACCGCCGCGGCATTCGGAAACATTGGCGAGGTTCGGCGCGATCCATTCGCGATGCTGCCCTTCGCCGGTTACCACATGGGCGACTATTTTTCGCACTGGCTCAATTTCGGTCGACAGCTGCCCGACCCGCCCAGAATCTTTTCGGTGAATTGGTTCTTGAAAGGTGAGGACGGAAAGTTTCTCTGGCCCGGATATGGCGAGAATATGCGCGTTCTGAAATGGGTCGTAGAGCGTGCACGCGGCAAATCGATAGGCGTAGAAACACCTCTAGGATGGATGCCAAAGTATGAAGACATAGATTGGCGAGGCCTTGATTTTAGTGAGCAACAGTTTGATTCAGTGATGAAACTCGACCGCGATCTTTGGCTCAAGGAGATTGCAATGCATGACGAACTTTTCTTCAAACTCTATGACCGTCTGCCGAAGGAAATGACCTTTATCCGCGAGCTGCTCGTTTCCAATCTGTGGAGGTCGCCCGAACTCGGGCTGGCGGCACCGCGACCGGAGCAGGAGAGTGTGCGCGTTGCAGCCAAGGGCGAATAGACGAGACGGAATTTTAGGAGGAAGGTTCAATGGATGGATTTCTGGGTCGTTACTCGATATATTTTTACGCAATTCTCAGGATCGTGTCGGGCTTTGTGTTTATGCTCCACGGCACTCAGAAGTTTTTTGGCTATCCGCCTAACCCGAAGGGCGGCGGTTCGCTCGATACGCTGATGACCGTCGGCGCCGGGATTGAGGTGGTCGGCGGCCTGCTGATCATGATCGGCCTGTTTGCCAGCATTGCCGCGTTTATCTCCAGCGGAATGATGGCCGTCGCGTACTTCATGGTTCACCAGCCGATGGGTTTGTGGCCGCCGACAAATGGCGGTGACGCCGCGGTACTGAATTGCTTCATTTTTCTCTACATCGCGTCTCGCGGGTCGGGCGTTTGGAGTATTGATTCCGTGTTTCGCGGTGGCCGGAATTCCTCCAATCTTACGAACTAATCGGCTCACTTTTTCATCAAATGCACCGAGGGAATTATGGAAAATTTCACTTCTACATTTGGCAGTTCGGTCGCTGAAGCAGCGCCGGCCGACCGTGCCGCATTTATCCGAAAAACTTATCTGCTCCTGGCCTTCGCGATTCTCGCGTTCATTGGGGTAGAAGCGTTTTTCTTCGCCTCCGGAATTGCGAACGTAATTGCGGGGTTGATCTTCTCTGGTGGAGCAATAGGATGGCTGGTCGTGCTCGGGATGTTTATGGGCATCTCATTCCTTGCCAACCGATGGGCCGTCTCGGAAACGTCAAAAGCCACTCAGTACTTCGGGTTATTACTCTTTATCGTCGCCGAGGCTGTGATCTTCGTACCGCTAATCCTGATTTCGACATCCGTGTCGGGCGATACAACTGTTCTCCTAAAAGCAGGTATTACGACCATTGGACTCTTTCTGGGTATTACGATGACGGTGTTCATTACCCGGACAGACTTCTCGTTTCTCGGGCCGATACTCGCCATCGGTGGTTTCGCTGCTCTCGGCTTTATCGTCGCGAGCGCGATCTTTGGGTTTTCGTTAGGAAGCGTCTTCGCGTTCGTAATGGTTGCCTTCGCGGGCACGGCGATCCTCTATGAGACCTCGAACGTCCTCCATCGCTTTAGCACCCGGCAGCACGTCGCGGCGGCGTTGACATTATTTGCGAGCATTGCCCTCCTTTTCTGGTACATTCTCACCATCTTTAGCTCGCGAGATTAGGCGAGATCATTGGTGAAAAGAAGATAGGATCGCTGGTTAAGGCCGAGCGGTCCTTTTCTCTGCGAGGGTCATGAATCGAGAGGTTCGACGGTCAACCGACCACCGGCATCCTCTCGGGCAATTTCGATCCGCCTCTCAGCCGTTTTCAGCCTCTTACGACAGTCCTTTGTGATCGCGACTCCGCGCTCGAACAGATCGAGACTCTCTTCGAGTGCCATATCGCCGCTTTCTAGTTTCTCGACGATCCCTTCGAGCTCACCCAAACATTCCTCAAAAGTTTTGTCCATAATTATCGAAACGCCTCTTCCGCCTGCCGTAGGATATCTGAAAGATTCCCGATCCCCAGGCTTTGGTCGGGCGACTGCAGTCCCTTGGCGGCAATCATAATCATCTCCTGGCCTACCTTTCGGGCTATATCCGTCGAGAGCCGGTCATCCTTGACCCCTATAATCTGCCATTCGCGACCGGCTCGGCGCATTTTGACCTCGAATGCGTGTTCCGGCAGTTTGCTTCTCACTATCGCGATGTCGTCCTGAAGAGTGATGTGGAGGTACCGGTCCGCTCCGACCACCATTGCCGTAAACGGGATGTTCTCAAATCGATCAGTCCGTTCACGAATAACCCGCGGCAACTCCGCCCGTGCCCGTTCCTTGACTGAAGGCAGTATTGGCGCCGCGACCAATCGTAGACGTTGCAGAACGGGCTCGGAAATGCCGCGTCCATAGAGCTCAACAGCCTTGCTCGTAATCTGTGGTACAAAGTCTTCGACGACGGCCCCAGTATCAATATAGCGATCGATAGCGGCCTGATCTTCCCGCCGTGCCGCGTCGATCAGCATAGCCAGTGAAAACTGCGGAGTCTCTTCAAAACTCTTCCAGTATAGGAATCCGCCGACGAATACCGCGACGACCGCCAATCCCAGTACGCCTGCAATTACGGCCACCGTGCGACTCCTATTCGAAGGCCCTCGCTCGGCGGCCGGATCTAATAAAGCCATCCCCTTGTTCACTCGACCGAGTCTACCGTGGCATTCAGCTTGCCGCTAGCCAGCCGAATCCCCAAAACATCCCCTGGACGCACCATTGCGGAGTTGTTAATGACAACGCCTTCCGCCGTTTGCGTGATGGAGTAGCCGCGGTCGAGGACCCGCAATGGCGAGAGAGCATCAAGTCGCGCCATACATTTCTCCAGCCCTGCATTCTCACGTTCGATACCTTGGACTGCCGCAGCGAATTGTCTGCGCACTGCCTCATCCACAGCCCTACTGCATTGATGCAAATGCCGCTCTAATAGATTGAACGAGAGCCTGTCAGCACATCGTCCAAGTGCGGCAGCGGCCCAAGTGTGGTTCGAAGAAAAAGCCGTCTGCAGCCTTCGCGTTGCGTCTGACACCGCGATCTGATGGAACCGGACCTGGTTCCCGACGAAATTCATTAGGCCTCCAGCACTCCTATTCAGCAAACCCACAATCTCGTCTTCATGCTGTGCCACGATTTCGGCAGCCGCCGAGGGAGTCGCGGCACGGTAGTCGGCGGCAAGGTCGGCGATGGTTGTATCAATCTCGTGGCCCACCGCCGATATAACCGGAATTGCGCTCGCACGAATCGCCCTCGCGACGCTCTCATCATTGAAAGCCCACAGATCCTCGGCGGAGCCGCCGCCCCGTCCCACGATGAGAACGTCGATGTCCTCCTGATCGCCGGCGTCAACACTCAGGCGATTCGCGCACTCGATCGCGGCGACGATGCCGGCGGCGGATCCGTCACCCTGAACGCTCGTCGGGAACAAAACAATGCTTATCGACGCTGCCCGACGAGAGAGGACGTGTACGATGTCCGGAAACGCGGCCCCCGTGCGACTCGTCACCACGCCGACTCTCCGGGGAAACCTTGGGAGCACTCGTTTCCGCGACTCGTCGAACAGGCCTTCAGCCTCGAGTCGTGCGCGGATCTGCTCAAATGCAATCGCGAGCGAGCCCTCGCCCGACGGCTGCATCGAATCGACCTGCAGTTTCAGCTCGCCCTTGGTTTGCCAGAACGAAAGCCGGCCCTTGATTCGCACATTCATTCCATCTTCGGGAACAAAGCGAATCCTGGGCAAGTTGCCCTTCCAGACGACAGCTTTTATCTGCGACGCACCATCATTGAGCGTGAAATACCAGTGACCGGATGAGACATTGCGAAAGGAAACTATCTCGCCTTCAACCCAAATCCGAGAAAAACTTGTCTCCACGGCAGCCTTTATATCCGCGTTGAGCTCCGAGACAGTCTGCGGCCGCGGCTCAATTTCTTCAAATAAGGCTTGGAATAGGGACGGATTCACTTATTTCTCGACCACCGCCACGCTCTGAATGGCTGTAAATGTATTTCCCCGTTTGGCCTTTATTCTAAGCTTGGGGGAAACGCCGTCGACGGAGTTGGAGGACCGGAAGGTAACCTCATAACCCGACCGCAATTGCGTAACTATGTCAGAATACGCCGCCTGAATCTGACCTATTTCACTGATTGGGTAATAGACACCGCCAGAGATCCTCGCCAGCCTTTCACCTTCGCCGGACGATTTGGCGGAGAGTGCCATGTATTTTTTTCGAAGCGGATCAATGTCACTGGAAACAGTGCTTGTACCCGCGGCAATTAGTCCTGAGGGAACATAAAGGGGATAAATCAACGCACCGCTTTCCTGAATCGATCCGGTCAACGAGTCAAACGCAAGAAACGAGCGGTTGTCATCGCCGTCTGTGAGGATGACAATGGCCGAGCGCTCTCCTTTAATGGGCCTGAGTGTGTCGGATACGGCGAAAGCGAGGGCATCGTAATATGCCGTCCCGCCGCCCGCGTCGAAGCTGTCCAAGCTCTGGGAGAGCTTCTGCCTATCCTTCGTAAATGTCGATAAAACCTTAACGTCTTCGTTAAAGGTGATGAGTGAGATTCTGTCACGCTCGTCCACCGTTTCGACAAAATTTCGCGCAGTCTTGCGGATAAAATTGACGTAATTTTCGACGCTGCCGGAAACGTCAAGTAAAAGGATGAGGTTAAACGGGGCGCTCGATGATTCTACCGAGAGGATCTCGCGAGTGGATCCGCTTTCAGCCGCTTCGAAATCCTCCGAACGAAGGCCGGTGACAGAACGATTTTCCAGGTCGGTGACGCGTACAAGCGCCTTCTTAACGGACGCGGTCTTTTCGACATCAGCCGCTCGCTGCCTCAGCCTCGGCTCGAGCTTAATGGGCGGAAGAGAGCGTGCATACTCCCCGAAGTACTTTGGAGCCGCCCTGCGGATCGCCTCCATCAACAGCGAATCACCGCTGCGAACAATCGCTTTGGCGGCGTGCGTAAGCGGACGCTCTCGGAGATCGCTGCCGACCTCAGACGGCGGCACGTTCAGGAGGACGATCCCGCGGCCTGTTGTGAATTCAAGACTGGTTCGCCGGGCAACCGAATCCTTGTTTTCCGACGATTCTGAGCGTGCATTCTCAGGGGCCGGGTCTGTAGGCGTAACGCTCTTTCCTTTTATCTGAAATCGTCCGCCGGAGAGCTCCTTGATGCCATTTAAGGTGATATCGCTGAGAACTCGTGGGCGCGCCTCTAGCCAGCGGAAGTTGTAATTCAGGTCGTCGGTTGGTACGTTCGCCGCGATCGTACCCGTGTCGGTAACAACTTGCACGTCAGCAAAATTGCCATCGATCGTAATCGCTCCGTTCGTGGTTGCGATCTTGAGGACTAATCGTTCAGGCAGCTTGATGACAAGGTCAATGCGCCTCGAAGGTAAAGCCGGCCTGACTTCGATTGAAAGGCGATCGCCTTTCTTTCCGACGATAATATCGGCTTCGGAGACTTGCGCTCCATGATCCGGCATGAGCTCTCCACGTGGTTTCTCGAGCTCGCCGACACCAATAGAACTCACACTAACGCGGCCATGGTTGTTCAATATTTCGACTTTCCGAACGCCGTCCATAGCCAGCTCTCTGGCAGTCGGCTGCGCAATTGACACGAGAGCGCCGGCAAGAAAGATGATCCCGATGAATCCTATTTGCAAAAGTGAATACATCTAGTGAGAACGCCTCGTAATTCGGCCTGACTGCATCAACCGCTGTCGAACCCGCTCCTGCCATTTCCTGTTCGGCTGCTCGTCGTCTTCAAACCTCGACATCAATTCGCTTATCGTCTCGCCGCCTGCCAGCCTCGTCTTGATGTAGAGAAGGGCGACTATGATGGACGAAAAAGAAATGAAAAGGATTTGAAGCGGCCAGAGGATAACTTGCAGTGCCGAGTCAAGCACAGCCTTTTTGACGCCGCTGCGTGTCGAACCGTTGTCATGCGTGATGTCGAATCTTGCGCCACCGACCCGAATATTCACATCCCCGCCAGCCGGAGCTTCGCTTGCCTCGACTGGCTTACTCTCCTCGGTAACTTCCTGGCGCATACTTACTCTGTTTGACAATATATCCGAATACGAAAATAATTGGGAATCGTTATCCCACAAACGTCAGTTTCAAAATCTCAATCCGTAAAACGGGAAGGACGGGCGTTTCAGGCATGATACACACTTTCATTTCTGCCGACTTTATGCTAACATTTCAATAATAATATGGACAAAAGCAAAGCGATCGAATCTGCGTTACTTCAAATCGAGAAAAAATTCGGCAAAGGCGCCATCATGCGCCTCGGAGAACGCCCGCGCGAAGAGATCGGGGCGATCTCGACCAACTGCCTGAGCCTCGACGCCGCGATTGGCGTTGGCGGCTTCCCGCGCGGGCGAATAGTTGAGGTCTATGGTCCTGAGAGTTCAGGTAAGACGACGCTTGCCCTTACCGTAGTTGCCTCGGCTCAACGAACTGGAGGCATCTGTGCCTATATTGATGCTGAACACGCAATGGACCCCGAATACGCCAGCAAGCTTGGTGTAAATATTGATGACATGCTCATCTCTCAGCCCGACTCGGGCGAGCAGGCCCTGGAAATCGCGGAGACACTAATTCGCTCGGGCAGCGTAGACGTGATTGTAATCGATTCCGTGGCAGCACTCGTTCCCCGGGCTGAGCTCGACGGGGAGATGGGCGACTCGCTCCCAGGTTTGCAGGCACGCCTTATGTCTCAGGCGTTGCGTAAGATCACTGCGATTGTCTCAAACTCACGAACCTGTTTCGTATTCATCAATCAGCTCCGAGAAAAGATTGGCGTTTTCTTCGGCTCACCGGAAACGACCACGGGCGGTAAAGCCCTGAAATTTTACGCAAGCCTACGACTCGACATCCGACGGATCGGCGCGATTAAAGATGGGGACAAGGTCGTTGGCAATCGCACGCGTGTGAAGGTCGTCAAGAACAAATGTGCGCCGCCCTTTCGCGAATCCGAATTCGACATCATGTACGGCGAGGGCATTTCACGCGAAGGCGACCTATTGGATATCGCAGTCAATAGAAACATCGTCGAAAAAAGCGGTGCATGGTTTTCCTACAAAGGCGAGAGGCTTGGACAGGGGCGCGACAACGTAAAAAACATGCTCAAGACAAACCGCGATCTGTTAGAGCGAATCGAGAACGACGTGAAGATCGAGCTCGGATTCGCAAAATCCGATGTCGTCGCCGCGTAACGTATCTCGACGAAAGTAAGTAAGGCTGCCGCGAGAAAAACACCCGCGGCAGGCCTTTTTTGGATATCGCAACGTCTAAGGCTTCCTGAGGGTGCCCTTCGTAGGCCGCGGGTCGGGACTTCCCACGGCAGCATTTACATTTCCGCCCTGGATTTTTGCTTGCCTGCGCATTTCTTCTGGCGACGGTATGCCCGGTGTTGGAGTCGCGCCCGGCCTGAACGGCTTCTTCAGTTCGGCCTCGCTCGGGATGCCCGGCGTAGGAGTCGTTCCTCTGGTAATTGCGTTGACATTCGTAGGAATACCGGGAGTCTGCGCGTTCGACATTTCGACGGGGCTCGCGGAGAGTCCAGCGGGCAAATTTGCATTGTCGAGCGTGACTGCAATGTTGGCATTCGTATTGGTGTTCGCTGAATTCGCCGAATTCGTGGACGCCGTACCACCGCAGGCCATCGATAAGACCACCGAAATCAAAAATACGAAAAGCGAGAGAATCTTTTGCATAAACTTCAAAAATAATGTGCCGATCTGGAGGTTGCGTCCCAATGAGGGTAGCGACGGCGGCCAGACCGGCACGGGTAGGTCAATTTACTCTAACGCGACTGTAAGGGAACAGCCGCTCAAAGAGGAATTATATTCGCGTCTAAGAATTTGTCAATACATCGTAACCAGACGGCCCCCGCCAGACAGCTGTTTGACAAAGCAAATTGCGATTCTTAAACTCATAAATTCGCTTCTCGCGAAGGGGCCAGGTAGCTCAGTTGGTAGAGCAGCGGATTGAAAATCCGCGTGTCGGCGGTTCGACCCCGTCCCTGGCCACCAAATAACCTTGATCTGGGAGCACCTGTCAGGGGCGCTCTTTTTCGTCACGACCCACAGGCCTTCGCTTGGGTACTTATCCTTTTGAAATCGCTGCTCATACGGTATTATCGATCGGTCCCGTCCAAACGTTCGCTATATTTGACGGCTCCGTCCCGGAGGAGGCTGATTGAAGCAAAGATCGGACTTCATGCTCTCGAAGTGGTACCTGGACTGCGTGTCCGAGGCGGGCGATGTATTCATCTGTTACGCGGCAACCGTTCGATGGAATGCGCTTTCGGTCAATTACTCGAGCCTACTAGAAAAACGAAGTGCCGGGCCGCCAACGATGCGCACATCGCTGCGCGGCTTTTCTACCCCGGAAATTTACGGATCGGTGATCAAATGGTCATCGCCCTCGCTTTCGCTCGCCGCATCGTGGCGAGCTCGTTCGCCGCCGATCGAAAGAACGATATTTCAGTCTGAATTGGGTGAGATCAGATGGAGTTGTCTCGCCCCGATCGCTGATGCCGAGATCAACCTTAAAGATCGGCCGTGCCAGCTAGGGCTCGGGTACGCGGAACATATGTCGATGTCGATACCGCCATGGCAGCTTCCGATAGACGAATTACGCTGGGGACGGTACCTGTCCGACGACGATCATTTGACGTGGATAGACTGGCACGGTCCGCACCCTCTCACCCTCGTGTTTCACAATGGCAACACGATCGACGGAGCCCGCGTTACCGATGGCGAGATCATATGTGCGGGTTCGCGTCTGACGATCTCAAGGACCGGTCGAAGTGTTCTGAGAGAAGGTAAATTGACCAACACCGCCCTCGCAATGATTCCGGGAATCAGAAACTTGATACCGAGCAGAATCCTTGACGCATACGAGACGAAATGGTGCAGCAAAGGTTCGATGAAAAACCCAGGCGGAAGCGATAGCGCGGGTTGGGTAATTCACGAGGTGGTTCGCTGGGGACGATGACGAACGGTGAGGCCACGCTACAGGCTAAAGACATAACAAAGAGCTTCGGTCGGCATGCCGTGCTCAAGGGCGCTTCGCTGACGATGAGCCGCGGCGAGATCATCGGCATCATCGGCGAAAACGGCGTGGGTAAGAGTACGCTCGTAAGGATACTGATGGGGCTGCTTGCGCCGGATGCGGGAAGCATTGTCTCGCACGGGAGTTTTGGATACTGCCCGCAGGAGTTGGTTATTTTCGATACGTTAACCGTATACGAAAACTTTCAATACTTTGCCGTCGCCTACGGTTTGAATAATGGATGGCAGGACAACAAAAACTACCTCCTCGGTCACTTCGGTTTTAGTCGATCTGAAAATTGTCTCGCGTCACAGCTGAGCGGCGGGACAAAACAGAAGCTCAATCTTTTGATAGCTCTTCTGCACTCGCCCGACATTCTGATCCTCGATGAGCCATATTCGGGTCTTGACTGGGACACTTATTTACGATTTTGGGAGTATGCTGACAAACTTCGCACCGAGGGAAAGAGTGTTTTGATCGTTTCGCATTTGGTTAACGACCGTTCCCGATTCGACCATATCTACGACCTGCGAGACGGCCTTCTTATATGCGGCTAAGCTACATAAAGACGGATAGCCTGATGACCATGCGGGCGATGATGCGAAACCGGTTCGCGCTTGTGGTGCTGCTTACGATACCCGCCCTGTTTTTTACATTGGTCTGGCTGACCACCGGCGATCATCCGGTCATATTCCGGCTGGCCTCTGTTTCGGACGAAACAGCCATTGAGGTCGGAGCCAGAGATGAGTCGCTCGTTTTTGTCGGCGTGGCGGTCGTCGGTCTGCTTTCGTCGTTCCTGGCAATGAATTTGGTCCAGAAAAACACCGAGGAAAATCGACGGCTTATTCTTTGTGGCTTTCATCCGGCAGAGCTCGTCGTCGCAAAGCTGTTGGGGATGATCGTGGTTGTAGCGGCAATTTCGCTTTATGTTGGCCTCATGCTGTCGCTTTTCTTTCGTCCGCTTCATTTCGTATCCCTGGTGATCGGCTTGGCTTTGTCGGGTTTTGTCCATGCATGTTACGGGCTGCTTGTAGGCACGGTTATGCGGCGCGAGCTGGAGGGCGTTCTGCTAATAGTCTTGCTTGTAAATATCGATGCGGGCTGGCTCCAAAACCCGCTCTATTATGCCGAAGCTCACAACAAAGCCCTGATCCGCTATCTGCCAGCATACTTTCCGTCACAGGCAAGCATTGCCTCGGCCTTTACAGATCATTCGACGGCGGACGCCCGGATAGGAAGCTTAGTTTACGGTGGAGCGTTATTGAGCGGCGCGCTGGCGATCTATTTTTACCGGATGAAGGTCGTCAGGCGGGTCGGATAATTTACGCGCCGGGGACAGAGTATGGCAACAAAAAGTGCTTCGGTCATCGGAAAGATCATGTACGGCGGAGTCTTTACAGTGGCCGTGCCTATTCTGCTAATAGTCTGGGCTCGCCTCACCGAGCGTAGCGTTCCCCTTCCGGCGATCGACTCTCTGCCCGCAGGCGTTATGATCGGGGCGGCGGGCGCCGCGCTCATGATCGCCGGGATGGCCGCAATCTACTTTTACGGCCACGGTCTGCCCATGAACGCCTATCCGCCGGCGAGGTTTGTAACCGAGGGAGTGTACCGTTTTGTTCCTCATCCGATCTACACAGGATTTTCGGTCCTGTGTCTGGGCGCAGCGATCGCAGCCGGGTCGGCGAGCGGTCTCTGGCTTGTGTTTCCAACGGTTGTCATCGGCTGCGTCGCCCTCGTCCAGGGCTACGAGAAAGAGGCGACGCAAGAACATTTTGGGGATATCGGCCAGACGGCCCTTATTCACCTTCCGCCAGCCGAATCGGGACCACCGACGATCGCGGACCGCATTTCCGCCTATATTCTCGCCATTCTCCCCTGGATGATATTTATCCAGGCCACCCGCCTGATCGCCGAAGGGCCAACCCCGCTTTCGCCCCTTTCGTGGGAACCTGTCTTGCCCATCTATGGTTGGGCCGAGCCGATCTACCTCTGCAGGTTCTTGTTGATCGCAGTGGTGCCGCTTGCCGTCGCGACAAGACGCGATCTGCGCGAATTCATGATTAACGCCTTGGCGGCCACCGGATTGGCGGCGGTTCTTTTCGTCGCTTTTCCATCTGTTTTTTCTCCGGCTGCTATTGATCAGCCGGGAATCTTTCACAATTTACTTTTGCGAGAGCAGGACTTGGGCGGACGGTCGTTATTTTCACTCTCGTCACACGTCGCCTGGACATTGCTTGCCGCCAGGTTTCTCGCTCCGAGATATACCCGGATCTCTTATCTACTGGCAGCTATCGTAATTGCGTGCGGGCTTGCGACCGGAAATCAATCCTTCACAAGCGTTTTAGCCGGATCAGCTATCTATTTTACAGCGACAAAAATACGACGGATCTTGGAATTCCTGCGTCGCGGCACGGAGCGTGTCGCTAATTCGTGGACTGAGTGGCGATTTGGACCTGTTCGCGTCATAAACCATGGCATCTATGCCGGCGCTGGCGCGTTTGTCTCGCTTTCGATCATTGGCATACTCACGGGTCCGGCCAATGTGTCCTATGTGATAATGATCGCGCTGGCGGCCATAGTAATGTCATCTCTTTCTGCCCAGTGGATCGAAGGCTCGTCCAAGCTGCTCCGGCCGTACGGTTGGTATGGCGGTGTACTTGGGTCATTTCTAGGCGGATTCATCGCATATATTTTTGGGGCAAATATTTGGCTCCTGATAGGGGCCTTTTGCGTTGGAGCACCGTGGGTACAGGCCGCGGGCAGACTGCGATGCCTCATCCAGGGATGTTGCCATGGTCGCCCAACTAACGAGGCGTTTGGCATTCGGTACTGGCACCCGATGTCGCGGGTCTGCCGCCTCGCCGATCTTAAAGACGTCCATGTTCACCCGACGCCCCTGTATTCGATACTCTATAATGCCGTTGTCGCGATCATTACGGCGCGGTTGTGGCTCTCGGGGGCTTCTCTTACTCTTATCTTTGGTATCTATTATATCCTTACAGGCCTCGGCAGATTTGTCGAAGAATCGCTCCGGGGTGAACCGCAAACACCCATCGTTGGCGGTCTGCGGCTTTATCAGCTATTGGCCGTCTCGACGGTAGTCGGCGGCATATTTGCAACCATGATCGGGAATGTCGGAAACGCGCCCATTCCGCAATTTAATTGGAAGGCCATGGTAGCGAGTGCAGCGTTCGGGGTGTTCATTTGGCTGGCGTTTGGGGTGGACCTTCCAAAATCAAACTGGCGGTTCGCGAGATTGACTTAGCCAAAATATTGTGGAACCTCTTGCCAATCAGATCCGCCCGGCCAGCCTCGACGAATTCGTCGGCCAGACACATCTCGTCGGACCGGGCAAACCACTGCGCCTCGCCATCGAGCAAGGGCACATTTTCTCGTTCGTCCTTTGGGGTCCGCCCGGAACCGGAAAAACGACGCTTGCGAGAATCTATGCGAACGCGATTAACGCGGAATTCTCTGAGCTCTCAGCTGTGTCGGCGGGAAAGGAAGACATCCGCCGGATAGTGAATACACGGTCTATTGACGGCCGACCCCGCCTGCTCTTTCTGGACGAGATACATCGCTTCAACAAAGCTCAGCAGGACTTTCTCCTCCCATTTGTCGAACAGGGTGAACTGATCCTGGTTGGAGCAACGACTGAAAACCCGAGTTTCGAGGTGATCCCCGCGTTGCTGTCGCGACTGCGCGTTTTCGTGTTAGGTGAACTCACGCCGCAGGACATCGGGACGATCGTTGAACGAACTGGCTTCGAGCTCGACCCCGTTGCCCGGGACTGGCTAATCGAGATGGCCAACGGCGACGCGCGGCAAGCGATCACGATGCTCGAGAACACTTCGAGTCTCTACTCCGAGATTACTGTCGACACGCTAAAAGAAACACTTCAGTCGAGATTCCTTAGGTATGACAAGAAAGGCGAGGAGCATTACAACGTAATCAGCGCATTCATCAAGTCGATGCGGGCGAGCCGCCCCGATGCGGCAATGTACTACCTCGCCCGAATGATCGACGCCGGCGAAGATCCGAAATTCATCGCGCGTCGCATGGTAATATTCGCGTCCGAGGACATCGGCCTCGCACAGCCCACAGCGCTCGTAGTCGCAAATGCCGTCTTTCAGGCGGTCACCACAATCGGAATGCCTGAGGCCGCCCTCAATCTTGCGCACGGCGCAGCTTACCTCGCAAACGCCGCCAAGGATAGAAGCTCGACGAATGCGTTTGGCGAGGCCAGCGAGGATGTAGAGAAATTTGGTAACCTGCCCGTTCCAATGAAGATAAGAAATGCTCCAACTAAGCTCATGAAACAGATCGGCTACGGCAAGGACGAGGGTGACGACCCCGAGGGCGATCTGCTCCCGTCTAAGCTCCGTGGTCGTCGCTATTTGACGTAGCGGGATTGCGCCGGATTCCGGATTAACGCTTCCAATAATTACGGATCTTGGCGTCCAGCATAGGAAACGCACAATATTCTACGCTTCGGCCGGTTTCGCGTAGTTTCTCAACCATCCTAATTGCTGCGTCCGCGTTTCTGGTATGCACAATAATCGTCGCAGCCCGCTGCAGGTCCGAGCGCTCTCGTAGCCACTCAGCGATTGCGTAGCCAGTACGCGCGAAATCGGAGTGGTCATTCGATACGTAATGGTGAGGCAAGAGATCGTGGTCCAGGAAGATCGCGTCGTACGCGGATCCTTCCAGTAATTCCTTCGCCTCTTCAACCGTTTCTGCGATATCAAGCGAGTCACCGTCGAATCGCTCTTTGAACCAACGGTGGCGTCGGTGGTCGTCGTCCAGCAGCATTACATTTATGGGAGTTCGTTCGCCCTTAAAATCTACCAGTCCGAGCCTAATTTTCAGGCTTCTAATGATGCTCATAAAAGTTTCTTGAGTTGAATATAGCACAGCGGTCCGAAGGATATTTTAGAAGGTTTGCTCGATCGGAGCACTGGCCGCTATACTTCATTGCGATCAAGCGCGCGACGCGAAGAGATGCCCTCAACCAACCAAGGAAAATATAAGCTGACGGTGGTTCCCGACTCGCTCGAAGCACGCGATCACGCCGCTGCTCCGGGTGTTTGCCAGATTTGCGACGGCACGGGAATGGAGATAGTCGCGGGTGCGGGCGCTCGGATATGCGTGTGCCGACGACAAGCACAGGACGATGACAAGCTACTGCTTTCCCAGATCCCGAGGCGTTACGAGAACTGCAGCTTTAATACTTTTTCCGCGACCAATGCGTCCCAGAGAACCGCCGCGCGGCTCGCCTCCGAGTTCGCGCTGGAATTCCCCGCCGTCGACCGTGGTTTGCTCCTCACCGGCGATGTTGGTGTAGGAAAAACTCATCTGGCTGTCTCAATCCTCAAGGGGCTGGTAGAGCGCGGATTTAAGTGCCGCTTCTACGAATTCGGCGGTCTTTTAAAGCAGATCCAGGACTCGTACAATCCGACCACACTCGCTTCTGAGGTGCGGGTGCTCGCCCCAGTATTTAGTTCGGATGTTTTGGTTCTGGACGAGCTTGGAGCGTCGAAGCCCACCGATTGGGTTCAGGACACGCTCTCACATATCATCAACACTCGCTATAACGATAAGAAATTCACCATCGTAACGACGAATTATCCAGACGAAACGGCTGATCCGCGCAAGGAAACCCTTGAAGACCGCATCGGAGTCCGCGCACGTTCGAGATTGTTTGAGATGTGTCGTACCGTCACAATGACAGGACTCGACTTTCGTCGCCGCATGGATAACGCATCCGCCTAGGGTAAGACCCTGCTGTACATCTCATATAAGCAGCGCTCACTTCGTGAAATCTGCGAAAGTTCTTCGCCAGGCAGCGGAGGACGCGGTCAAGAGGTCGAAATTCAAACCGGTGCTCTATGAAGGCCAGCCGGTGAAGGCCAGCGGATACATCACCTTCAACTTCATGCCGAGCTAGTAGGCCGGTGAAACACCGTTTGTCTTAACGCCGCTAGCTTCTTGAGCGATCTTTACCCCCACGGACGCGCCTATCCGCGTTGCACCGGCCTCGAACATCGCGCGGGCGTCGTCGATTCCCTTTACTCCGCCCGAGGCCTTTACTCCGAGGGCGTCGCCTACCGTGTGCCGCATTAGAGCGACGTCGTTGGCGGTTGCTCCGCCCTTCGCAAAGCCTGTCGACGTCTTTACAAAATCCGCTCCGGCACTCTTAGCCGCGAGACATGCACGCACCTTTTCTTCATCGGTAAGCAGTGCGGTCTCGATGATCACCTTGCAGAGAATCCCATTCTCATGAGCGCTAACAACGACGGCGCGAATGTCGTCCTCCACGAGGCAGTCGTCGCCAGACTTGAGAGCTCCGATGTTGATCACCATATCTACTTCGCGAGCGCCGTTGAATATGGCGCGGCGCGCTTCATAGGCCTTAACATCGGGCAGGGTCGCGCCGAGGGGGAATCCAATTACCGTACAAACCGGTACGCCGCTGCCCTTTAAGAATTCCACAGCTTTCCTTACCCAGCCCGGATTTACGCAGACAGACGCAAAACCAAACTCCGCGGCCTCGTCGCAAAGCTTCTTTATGTCGGCTTCCGAGGCCTCGGGCTTTAGAAGCGTGTGATCAATCAGCCCGGCCCAGTCGCGGGCCGTTGCCGTCTCGCCCAGCACGATGCCTATGCGCTGGGCCCCGGCGTCCACAATGCGACGAACGTCGGCCTCGCAGAACGTCGGGCA
>Ga0136640_10000328_pt1 | contig 17913 bp, 17 predicted proteins | sample AntDrymUQ8642106_2_FD_105498 | JGI IMG/M metagenome (GOLD analysis project Ga0136640, IMG submission 105498) | Polar desert sand microbial communities from Dry Valleys, Antarctica - metaG UQ864 (21.06) | ecosystem: Environmental > Terrestrial > Soil > Desert | place: Antarctica: Dry Valley...
CACCGGCCGACACCGCCCGTATGGACCCGGCGCTGGTCGTCGGCCTGGTCACCAGCGGCGGCAGCCGCACCAGCCACACGGCGATCCTCGCCCGCTCCCTCGGCGTGCCGGCCGTCGTCGCCGTCGAGGGTCTGCTGGCAGCTGTTGGCGCAGAGTCGCTGGTTGGCGTGGACGGCGACGCCGGCGAAGTGGTCGTCGACCCGCCGCCCGACGAGGCTACGACCTGGCGCCGCCGGGCCGACGCCGTAGCAGCCAAGCGCGAGCGTGCCGGCGCGGCGCCGCGCGAACCGGGCGCCACCGCCGACGGCCATCGCGTCGAGTTGGCCGCCAACGTCGGTACCACGATCGAGTTGCGCGCCGCCCTGGCCGCCGGCGCCGAGGGCGTCGGCTTGCTGCGCACGGAACTGGCCTACCTCGATCGCTCGACACCTCCTGACGAGGCCGAGCAGGCCGGCGCGCTGTGCGAGCTGGTGGCCCTGCTGGACGGCCGCCGCCTGGTCGTGCGGACCTTCGACTTCGGCGCCGACAAGCCAGTGCCCTTCCTCGACGTCCCGGGCGGGCCCAACCCTGCCCTCGGTGTCCGCGGCATCCGCCTCGCCCAACGCCATCCCGACCTGCTCGACACGCAGTTGCGGGCGGTGGTCCGCGCCGCCGCCGGCGGCCCGGTGGCGGTGATGGCGCCGATGGTCGCGACGCTGGCCGAGGCCGAGTGGTTCGTCGAGCGTGTCACGGCAGCCGGCGGGGACGACGCGGGCGTCGAGGTCGGCGTGATGGTGGAGGTGCCGTCGGCGGTGCTGATCGCGCAGGCCCTGGCCCGCGAGCTGGCCTTTCTGTCGATCGGCACCAACGACCTCACTCAGTACCTGCACGCCGCCGACCGCCAGGAAGGCGCCCTGGCGGGACTGCAGGACCCGTTCTCCCCAGCGGTGCTGGCAGCAGTGGTCACGGTCGCCCGCGCTGGCGAAGCACACGGCGCCTGGGTCGGGGTGTGCGGCGAGGCAGCCGGGGACCCCGAGTGGGCACTGCTCGCTGTCGGCCTCGGTGTCCGGGAGCTGTCGATGGGCGCCGCGTCGCTGGACGGCGTCCGCGCGGCCCTGGCCGGGCGGGACCTGCAGGCCTGCCGGCAGGCCGCCGAGCGGGCCCTGGCCGCCAGCGACGCCGACGCCGCCCGCGCCGCGCTGTCGAGCGGGTCGTGAGCCGGTTGCTCGACCGTTTCGGGCCCGCACTGGCGGGCCTGCACGGCCAGGCGTTGCACGACGCGATCATCGCCTCCGAAGGCCGCACGCTGCTGGCCGAGGTGGCCGTCCCCTCTCCCCCGGTGCTGGCGGGCACCGCCAACGCCGAGCTGGCCGCCGCCTTCGGTGCCGACCTTGTCTGCCTCAACCTCGTCGATCCCACCGCGGTGGGCCCGTTGGTCGGTGGGCTGGAGGTGCTGGAGCCGGCGGCCGAGGGCTTCGCCGGGCTGGCCCGCCTGCTGGGCCGCCCTGTGGGGCTGAACCTGGAGCCCGATGTGGAGGCGGTGCCCGCCGCCTACCGCGCGACCCCACAGGCCGCGGCCGCCGCCGCCGAGGGCGGCGCGGCATTCGTGCTGGTGACAGCCAACCCCGACCGGGGAGTGTCCATCGCCGATCTGTGCGCCGCGGTCACCACGGTTCGCAGCAGCGTGCCGGACCTGCGCTGCATCGGCGGCAAGATGCACCAGGCCGGCGTTCATGAGCGGCTCGGCGTCGACACCGTCGACGCGCTACTGGCCGCGGGTGCGCAGGGCGTCGTGGTGCCGCTGCCGGGGACCGTGCCGGGGGTGTCGGAGGCGACGGCGGCGGCGATGGTCGACGCGGCCCGCGCCGCGGGCGCGCTGGCGGTCGGCACGATCGGCACCTCGCAGGAGGGCGCGGACCCCGACACATTGCGACAACTGGCCCTGACCGCCAAGCGCATCGGGGTCGACGTCCACCATCTTGGCGACGCGGGCTGGGCGGGCGTGGCTCCGCCTGAGAACCTGTACGCCTACTCGGTGACGATCCGAGGGGTGCGACACACCTGGAACCGGATGGCGCGCAACGCCCGCGCCACATGGAAGGAAGCCCAATGAGCCTGCGCGACACAGCCGAACAGGTCCTGGCCGGACTCGGCGGCGGCGACAACATCAAGACCATGGAGCCGTGCATAACCCGTATCCGCGTCGAACTGGTCGACCGAGCCAAGCTCGACGAGGCCGCGCTCAAGAAGGCCGGCGCCCACGGCGTGATGAAGATGGGCGGCGCCGTGCAGGTGGTGATGGGCACGCAGAGCGACAACATCGAGGCCGAGATGCGCCGCGTCATGGCGGGATCAGCGTGATTGTCGCCAGCCCGCTCAGCGGGCGGGTGGTGCCGCTGGAGCAGGTCGCCGACGCGGTGTTCGCCGACCGGGTGATGGGCGACGGCGCGGCGATCCTGCCGTCGGATGGCCGGGTGGTGGCGCCGGTGGCCGGCACCGTCGCCAAGCTGTTCCCCGGCGGCCACGGCCTGGCGATCGAGACCGCCGACGGCGTCGCCGTGCTCGTCCACCTGGGCATCGACACCGTGGAGCTCAAGGGGGACGGCTTCAGCGTCGCCGCCGCCGAGGGCGACACGGTCGCGGCCGGCGAGCCGTTGGTAACCATGGACCTGCCGCGGCTGCGCCAGCTCGGCGTAGACCTCACGTCGCCGGTCGTCGTCATCTCCGGCCACGCCGCCACCTGCGTCACCGACGGTGACGTGTGCGCCGGCGATCCCTTGCTGGACGTCGAGACCTCCGCCTGACGTCAGCGGGCGAACAGCTCGTCGCCGGCGACCAGGGTGCGCACGACGCGTAGGTCGTCGTCGAGCACCGCGATGTCCGCGGGCAGCCCGGGGCGTAGTGCGCCGAGGTCGGGACGGCCCAGCAGTCGCGCCGGGACCGCCGCGGCGGCCGCCAGCGCCTCCGCGGCGGGGGCGCCCAATGCCGCCAGGTTGCGCACCGCCGCGTCGAGGGTCAGCCCGCTGCCGGCCAGCGTGCCGTCGGCCAGTCGCACCGCGCCGCCAGCCACGGTGACCATGCGGTCGCCGAGCCGGTAGGTGCCCTCCCCCAGCCCCGCCGCCTCGACGGCGTCGGTGACCAGCGCGAAGCGGCCGCGAGCGGCGAGGAACGTCTGATAGGCCGTCTCGGGGGCGAGGTGGAACCCGTCCACGATGGCCTGCACCGTCACCTCGCTGCGGCACAGTGCCGCTCCCGCCACACCCGGGTCGCGGGGCCGCCAGCGACGCTGCGCGTTGTAGATGTGGGTCACGGCACGGGCGCCGCGGTCGAACGCCGCGGAGGCGGTCGGCGCGTCCGCGTCGGTGTGACCGCAGGCCACCACGACGCCCGCGCGCACCAGCCGGGTGACGAGTTCCAGCCCACCTGGCCGCTCTGGCGCGACGGTCATGCAGACCACCGGCCCGGCATCCAGCAGCTTGCCCGCCAGACCGAGGTCGGGCTCGATGATGTTGGCCGGATCGTGGGCGCCCGCCCACTGGCGGGCCAGGAACGGGCCCTCGAGGTGCACCCCGACCACGCGCGGGCCGCAGGCCAGCGCCTGCGCCGCCCGCGCCTGGCCCAGCGCCGGCCAGTAGGCGTCAAGCGGTGAGGAAATGAACGTCGGCAGGTAGGCCGTGACCCCGGTGGCGGCCAGCGCCTCACCGGCGCGGCGGTAGCCGTCGCTGTCGGTGGCCAGAAAGTCCACGCCGGCGAATCCGTTGACCTGCAGGTCCACGTAGCCGGCGACCGCCAGCCCGCAGCCGGCGGTGCCGCCCACCCCCACGGCGGCCACGCGGCCGTCGCTGACATCCACGTCGCCGGCGATGCGATGGCCGTCCACGAATGCGGCCGCGACTCCCAAGCGCATCGATTACTCCTTGCGGTCTGGTCTAGACCAACCTAGCATGCCGCTCATGGCTCCCCCAGCCGCGGTGCGCCCAGAGCGGCTCAAGCACGAGCGCGTCCGGTCCCATCTGGAGGACCTGCTCGACGGCCTGGCCGCCAACGCGCCGCTGCCAAGTGAGCGCCACCTGGCCCAGCGCCTCGGGGTCGCGCGGATGACCGTGCGCCAGGCCATGGACCGCCTCGTCCGCACCGGCCAGATCTACCGGGTGCAGGGCTCAGGATCGTTCCGGGCGCGGGAACCCTTCGAGCAGCCGCTGGTCCTGACCTCGTTCAGCGAGGACATGCGCGCCCGCGGCCTGCTCCCCGGTTCACAGACCCTGTTCCAGGGTGTGGTCGCCGCTCCCGCCTGGGTTGCCCGGCGCCTGGCACTGGCGCCAGAGACCCCCGTCGTCCACCTCGAGCGCCTGCGCACCGCCAGTGACGAGCCCATGGCCGTGGAGCGCTGCTTCGTGGATGCGTCCCGCGTCGACGGCCTCGCCGACTCCGACCTGTCCGGGCGCTCGCTGGACGCGACGCTGCGGGAGCGCTACGGGATCGTGGTGCAGCTGGCGGAGCAGACCGTGCAAGCGACGGTGTGCGACCCGCAGGAGGCGAAGCTGCTCGGCGTGGAGGAGGGCGCGGCGGCACTGGAGTTCGAACGGACGTCCAGCGACGCGCAGGGCCGGCTGGTCGAGCACGTGCGCAGCACCTATCGCGGGGACCGCTACCGGCTCCGCATGACCCTGAGGCTGCCGTAGCGCAGCCGGACCACGACGCAACAGGAGGGCAAGCACATGTTGGGGACACTGCAACGGATCGGCCGGGCGCTCATGATGCCGATCGCGGTCCTGCCCGCCGCCGCCCTGCTGCTGCGGCTCGGTGAGTACTTCGGGACCGTGTCGTGGCTGTCGTGGGGAACGCCCCTGTGGGACGTCATGGAGGCCGGCGGCGGCGCGGTCTTCAGCAACCTGCCACTGCTGTTCGCCATCGGCGTGGCCATCGGGTTCACCGAGGGCGCTGGTGCGGCCGGTCTGGCCGCCGGCGTCGGCTACATCATCCTCAAGGCCATCAACGACGCCTCGCCGCTGGGTGAGAACGTGCTCAACGCGCAGGGCGAACCCGCCACCGTCGACATGGGCGTGCTCGGCGGCATCCTCATCGGGCTGCTCGCGGCGGGCCTGTACCGCCGCTACGCCGACATCCGCCTGCCCGACTACCTGGCCTTCTTCGGCGGCCGCCGCTACGTCCCGATCGTCACGGCCTTCGCCGCCATCGGGGTCGGCCTCGTCGCACGCTACCTGTGGCCGGCCGTCGGCGGTGGCATCGACGCCGCCGGCAACTGGATCGTGGCCACCGGTGCGCTCGGCGCGTTCGTCTATGGGGTCGCCAACCGCGCGCTGGTCCCCTTCGGCCTGCACCACATCCTCAACGCGCTGGTGTGGTTCCAGTTCGGGACGTTTACCAACCCCGACACCGGTGAGCAGGTGACCGGCGACCTGAATCGCTTCTTCGCCGGTGACCCAGAGGCCGGCATCTTCATGGCCGGGTGGTACTTCGTGATGATGTTCGGGCTGCCCGCCGCGGCCTACGCGATGTACCGCCAGGCCAACCGCGACGAGCGCAAGGCCACCGGAGCCGTGATGGGCTCCAGCGGCTTCACCTCGTTCTTGACCGGCATCACCGAGCCCATCGAGTTCAGCTTCCTGTTCCTGGCACCGGCCCTGTACGCCATCCACGCCCTGCTGAGCGGCTCGGCCCTGGTGGTCGCCCACCTGCTGGGAATCAAGCACGGTTTCGGCTTCTCCGCCGGTCTGATCGACTACCTGGTCAGCCTGCCTCAGGCGACCAACCCGCTGCTCATCTGGCCCGTTGGTCTGGTGTACGGGGTGATCTACTTCGGGCTGTTCACCGTCGCGATCCGTGCCCTTGACCTGGCCACGCCGGGACGCGAGCCGCGCCGGCAGGCCGAGGAGGCTACGGCGCCGACGGCGCGGCCGGCGCAGGCCTGACCTGCTCCCGGGGCGACCCTGCCCGGACGACGCAGAGGTGGTGGTGGACGACCTGCTGCTGGTGGTGATCCTCGCCGCCGGCTGGTGGGTCCCCACCTTCCTCGCGCTGGCCGACCTGCAGCGTCGGGAGGGGTTGCGCAGGGTGGTGGTGTGGCGGTGGACGGCGATCCTGTGCGTGCCGGTCGTGGGAGCGCTGCTCTACTTCGGCCGCGGGCGGCGCGAGCTGGACGCCGGGGGTCGGTGAACGCGGGATAGGTGGACCCGGGGGCTCAGGCGGATCTCGGACGCGGACGTCCTGGCGCGCAGCTCACCGAGGCCGGCCAGTATGAGGTCGGCGGTGGCCAGCGCCGCCGCCGGGTGGGTGGTCGTCACCGCGACGACACGCATGCCGGCGGCCAGCCCCGACGCCACCCCCGCCGGCGCGTCCTCGACAACGACGCAGTCCGGCGGCGCAAGGCTCAGGCCGGCTGCGCCCGCCAGGTAGCACTCAGGATCGGGTTTGCCGGCGGTCACGTCGTCGCCGGTCACCAGCGTCGCGGGCACCGGCAGCCCGGTCGCCTGTAGGCGTGACAACGCCAGCGGGCGTGAACCGGACGTCACCACCGCCCACGACCCCGGCGGTAGCGCGCCGAGCAGTGCGGTGGCACCAGGGTACCGGCGCAGCGCCTGCGCCTGGCCGATCTCGCGCTCCTCGATACGCGCGGCCTCAGCCGCGGCGTCCAGCTGCGGGGCGACAAGGCGGATCGTGTCCGCCGTGCGCCGCCCGTGCGCGACGGCGAGCACGCCGGCGACGTCGACGCCGACCTCCCGCCCCCACTGGGTCCACGCGCGGTGTACGGCGGCGGTGGAGTCCACCAGCACGCCGTCCAGGTCCAGCAGAACGCCGCGACGAGTGGCGGTGGAGGCTCAGTCACGGCGTCCTCACTTGCCGATGCCGGCGGTCAAGCCGGCCACGATCTGCTTGGTCGCCACCACAAACAGCACGATCAGGGGAACGGTGGCGATCATCAGCCCGGCGAACAGGGTCGACCAGTCCGTCTGGAACTCGCCGAAGAAGGTGGTCAGGCCCACCGGCAGGCATTCATCCGCGCTGCCGGTGCCTGCCGAACGTTCTATGCAGAGCGCTTACGGCGTTCGTCGGTCTCGGTACGCGGCACCAAGGTGGGGTTGACGTTGTCACGCACGACTTCGCCGGTGATGTGGCACCCGCCCACGTCGTCCAAGGACGGCAGCTCGTACATCGTGTTGAGCAGCACCTCCTCCAGGATCGCCCGCAGCCCGCGCGCGCCCGTCCCCCGCAGGATGGCCTGGTCGGCGACGGCCACCAGCGCGTCGTCGGTGAAGTCCAGCGACACCCCGTCGTACTCGAAGAACTTGCGGTACTGCTTTACCAGCGCGTTCTTGGGCTCGGTCAGGATCTGGATCAATGCGGGATGGTCCAGCTGTTCCACCGAGCACTGCACCGGCAGCCGACCCACGAACTCGGGGATCAGCCCGAACTTGAGCAGGTCCTCGGGCAGCACCTGGGCGTACAGCGCCGTCAAGTCCTTCTGCTGGCGGGTCCGCACGTCGGCACCGAAGCCGACGCCGTGGCGGCCGATGCGCCGCTCGATGATCTGCTCGAGGCCGGCGAAGGCGCCGCCGCAGATGAACAGCACGTTGGTGGTGTCGATCTGGATGAACTCCTGGTGGGGATGCTTGCGTCCGCCTTGCGGCGGCACCGACGCGACCGTGCCCTCCAGGATCTTCAGTAGCGCCTGCTGCACGCCCTCGCCGGAGACGTCGCGGGTGATCGACGGGTTCTCGCTCTTGCGGGCGATCTTGTCGACCTCGTCGATGTAGATGATCCCCGTCTCGGCCTTCTTGACGTCGAAGTCCGCCGCCTGGATCAGCTTCAGCAGGATGTTCTCGACATCCTCACCGACGTAGCCGGCTTCGGTCAGGGCGGTCGCGTCGGCGATGGCGAACGGCACGTTGAGCAGCCTGGCGAGCGTCTGGGCCAGCAGCGTCTTGCCAGAACCGGTAGGCCCCAGCAGCAGAATGTTGGACTTGGCCAGCTCCACCTGGTCGTCGCGGCCGTTGTCGGCGACCCGGATCCGCTTGTAGTGGTTGTAGACCGCCACGGCCAGCGTCTTCTTGGCTGGGTCCTGGCCGACGACGTAGTCGTTGAGAAAGTCGTAGATCTCACGGGGCTTGGGCAGGTCGCCCTGTACGAGCTCGGGGGTCTCGGAGAACTCCTCTTCGATGATCTCGTTGCACAGGTCGATGCACTCGTCGCAGATGTAGACGCCAGGACCCGCGATCAGCTTCTTGACCTGCTTTTGCGACTTGCCACAGAAGGAGCACTTCAGCAGGTCGCCGCTCTCACCGAACTTCGCCATACCGCTGCTCGTCCCCTTCGCTCGCCCGGGGCCCGGAAGGGACCTGCGGCCGTCGCATCAGACTACCCGGCGCGTGCCCGCCGCTCGCGCCACCCTCCCCAGGGGGTGGCTGGCAGCGACCTAGCTGACCGCCGACACCATCGAAGCCTGCACCTTGCGCGAGGCGATGACGGTGTCGATGAGCCCGTAGTTCTTGGCCTCCGCGGCGGTCATGATGAAGTCGCGGTCGGTGTCGGTGGAGACCTTCTGGATCTCCTGGCCCGTCTTGTCGGCCAGGATCCGGTCGAGCAGGTCGCGGATGCGCTGGATCTCGCGGGCCTGGATCTCGATGTCGACCGACTGGCCCTCCGCCCCGCCGGTCGGCTGGTGCAGCAGGATGCGGCTGTGCGGCAGGGCGTAGCGCTTACCCTTGGTGCCCGCGGCCATCAGGACCGCTGCGGCCGAGGCGGCCTGGCCCATGCAGAACGTGCTGACGTCGGGCTTGATGAACTCCATCGTGTCCAGGATCGCCAAGGCACTGGTCACCGAGCCGCCGGGCGAGTTGATGTACAGCGCGATGTCCTTTTCGGGGTCCTCACCCTCGAGGTGCAGCAGCTGGGCCATCATCAGGTTGGCGATCTCGTCGTTGATCGGCGTGCCGAGGAAGATGATGCGCTCCTTGAGCAGCCGCGAATAGATGTCGAAGGACCGCTCGCCGCGGTTGGTCTGCTCGATGACCATCGGTACGAGGTAGCTGGTCGGGGATTCTGCGTGCATCAGGCGCTCCTGGAAGGGCGGGTGGGGCTGTGGCAACTGTAGCGTCGGGGTGTGACGAGCTGGCCGGTCATGCCTCCTCGGCCGCGGCGCTGTCCTCGGCCGCGGCGCTGGCGGCGACGGTGTCTGGAGGCTCGGCGGGGTCGGGTGTGGCCGCCGGGTCGGGGTCGGGATCCGGTGGGGCACCGAGCACTTGCACCGACTCCAGCACGTGGTCGATGGTCTTGCGGCGGAAGGCGTCGCTGACCAGCGCCGCGAGCCGGTCTGGGTGGGTCATGTACTCCGCCAGCTCCTGTGGAGGCCGGCCGAGCCGCGCCGCCTGACGCGCCACCTCGGCGCCGAGATCGCCCTGTTCGACGTCGATCCCGGCCTGCTTGCCGATGGCGTCGAGCACGAGTTGGGCCTTGACGGTCTTGCGCGCCTCGTCCTCCAGCTGACCGACCGCCTGCTCGACTCCGCCGGCGGCGGACAGGAACTGCTCCAGGCTTATGTCGTACTGCTCGGCCTGGTGTGCCAACCGGCCCAGGCGCAACTGCACGTCCTGCTGGACCAAGCCGCTGGGCAGGGCAACGTCCACCAGCTCGCTGACCGCTTCCACGACCCGTCCGCGCAGCGCTGAGCGGGCGTAGTCCAGCTTCTGGGTGGTCAGCGTCGACCGCAGCTCGTCGCGCAGCTCGTCGATGGTGTCGAACTCGCTGGCGGTGACGGCGAAGTCGTCGTCCAGGTCGGGCAGGTTGGCGTGCTTGACCTCCTTGACGATCGCGGTGAAGTCGACCTCGGCACCGGCCAGGTCCTCGCCGTAGTCGTCGCCGAGGGTGTCGCGGAACTTCAGGATCGCCCCGGCCTGTGCGCCGAGCAGGTTGCGGTCGAGCTCGGACTGCTCATTCTGGCTAGCCTCCCCTTGGCTGGTCTTCTCTGGGGCCACGCGGTACAGCAAGTCGGTGACGCTGGCCTCCTCGACCTGCTGACCGTCGCGCTCACCCGTCACGGTGATCACGGCGTAGTCGCCGGTCTGCACCGGGCGCTGCACCGTCTCCAGCTCGGCGAAGCGTTCACGCAGCTGGTCGAGCTGCGCATCGACGTCGGCCTCGGTCACCTCCCAGTCGGGATAGGGCACCTGCAGCCCGGCGTAGTCGGGGACGGTGATGTCGGGGCGGACCTCGACCGTCGCGGCGAACTCGGCGTCCTGGCCGTCGCTGAACGTGGTCACGTCGAACTCGGGCGGTCCGACGACGTCGAGCTGTTCGGCCCGCACGGCCTCGGCGTAAAAGGAGGGCAGTGCGTCGCGGGCCGCCTCGGAGACCAGCGCCTCCTTGCCGACGCGCGACTCCAGCACACGGCGCGGCACGCGGCCTGGGCGGAACCCGGGGACCTTGACCTCGGCGCCAACTCGGCGGGCCGCCGAGTCGATGGCCTCGCCGACGCGGGAGGCCTCGACGGTGATGGACAGTTTGACGGTGGTGTCGTCGACACGCTCGACGTTGCTCTTCACGGGTCCTCCTGAGCATGACGAGGCCATGCGCGGTAGCGGGAATGGGGGCAATCGTACGTGGGGTCGCGCCGGCCCGACGTTATGGGCCGGGAGCTCAACGGCGGGCGCGCACCCGCGTCCGGCGACGTCGCGATTCAAGTCCCGGGTGGAATACGGCGGGCCCGGTCCAGTCCTCACCACGGGCGGCATCACGAGCCCTGGCGCGGCGGACCACGCCACGCGCGCTGGCGCGGCGGACCAGGCCACGCGCGCTGGCACGCCGGGCCACATCCAGTGCGCGTACCCGCACCGATGGGTTCGGCGCGCCGCCACCTGTGCCCGCGGCCGCCCCGAGGTCGGCCGCTTCCTGGGCGTTGATCGCGGTCACCGGTGTCGCCAGCGGCCGCTGTCCCAAGGCATGGGCCGCCCACAGGCCGGCCGAGATGGCCGCGACGGCACCGAGGCCCAAACCCCAGCGTGGGCCGAAGGTTTCACCCACCCACCCGACGATGGGCCCGCCGATCGGGGTGGTGCCCAGGAAAGCCACGGCCCACAGGGCCATCACCCGCCCGCGCATCTCCGGTGCGGCGCGCAGCTGCAGGGTCGCGTTGGCCGTCGCCATGAACACGATGCTGGCGGCGCCGGTGAACATCAGCGCGATCAGCGCCACCGGCAACGTGGGTGCGACCGCGACGCCCAGGATCACAAACCCGAACACCAGCGCCGCCCGCATCAGCGTCGTCGTGGTCGGGTTCGAGCGGCGGGCGGTGGCCAGGCCGCCGATGACGGCGCCCACGCCCATCATCGAGCTCATCGCGCCGTAGACCCCCGCCCCGCCGTCGAAGGTGAAGCGGGCCAGCAGCGGCAGGATCACCTGGAACTCGTAGGCCAGCGTGCCGACCACGGCCATGACCACCAGCGGCACCCGCAACTCAGGGGTGGCCCGCACGTAGCGCAACCCTTCGCGTAGTTGACCCTTGCCGCGAGGCGCGCGGTCGGGGCGCCGCAGGTCGTCCGGGCGCATGCGGTACAGCGCCGTGAGCACGGCCAGGTACGACCCCGCGTTGATGAAGAAGCAGGCGGCCAACGAGAAGCCGGCGATCAGCAGTCCCGCGACGGCGGGCCCCACGATGCGCGCGGCGTTGACGACGACGCTGTTCAGCGTCACCGCGTTGGACAGGTCGGTTGAGCCGACCATCTCCAGCACGAAGCTCTGGCGTGCCGGGTTGTCAAGGGCGACCACACAGCCAAATAAGAACGCCAGGACGAAGACCATCCACAGCTGCACCGCACCGGTGACCGTGAGCAGCCCGAGGGTCAGCGCCAGCATCCCGGCGATCGACTGCGTCACCAGCAGCAAGCGGCGCTTGTCGACACGGTCGGCGACGACCCCGGCCAAGGGACCGGCCACCAGGATGGGCAGGAACTGCAGGGCGGTCACCAGTCCCAGCAGCGTGCCGGAACCGCTGAGCTGCAGCACCAGCCAGGCCTGCGCCACGCCCTGCATCCACGTGCCGCTGACGGAGATGACCTGACCGAGGAAATACAGGCGGTAGTTGCGGTTGCGCAAGGAGATGAAGGTCGCGCGGGTGGTGGAGCGCAGTCGGGTCACTGGTCGTCCTCCAGCAGCCGCTCGAGGACGGGCACCGCCGTAGTCAGGCTGGCGACCCCCGCGGGATCCAGTGCCTCAACGCGCCGTGCGAGATAAGCGTTGCCGCGGCTACGCCCGCTGTTGAGCAGGCGGCGGCCCTTTCGGGTCACCGAGACAAGGGACACTCGCCGATCCTCGGCATGTGCCTTGCGTTCGACGAGGTCGTCGGCCTCCAGAGCCGCGACGATGCGCGTCAGGGTCGACGGGCCGATGCCCTCCGCAGCGGCGAGTTCACCGAGCGGCAGCGCGCCGAGGCGGTCCAGCGTGGACAGCGCCGACAGCTGCGACGGCGTCGCGCCGGTGTCGGCCTGCTGGCGCAGGCGCCGCGCGAGGCGCATCAGCACCAGCCGCAGGCGGTTGGCGGTGTCGGCGTCGATGGGGGCTTGGGTGGAGGTGGGGCCGGAGGTGCGGGACGGCACAGGGATTGGGGCTTCCATTCTGCACAGATCAACTCATTAGCTATGCGAAACTATTCCACCCCCCTCGGCTTTCTACGCGCACGACCAGTTCACGCAGGGCCGATCACGACCTGTAATCCGGGGGGCGCCGACAGCACCTCCACGTGGTGGCCGCGGACCCGCAAGTCCAGGGTGCCGGCCGCACCCAGCCCGATGCCCGTCATCGTGACGACGGTGTCGTCGGGCAGGACCGGGGCGATCGTCACGCGGCCGGCAGGGATGTCCGGCTCGAGCCGCAGGACGCTGCGCAGCAACCACAGCGGCGCCGCAGCGCTCCAAGCCTGGGGGCTGCAGGCCACCGGATAGGCCACCGGGAAGGGCGTGTCCTTCTCGTCCAGACCGGCGAACAGCTCCGGCAACCGGCCACCGAAGGCCTCGCAGGCGTCCAGCAGTCCCTCGACCAGCTGTACAGCGGCGTCCGCGGCGCCGTGCCGCAACAGGCCCGCCACCGCGATGGCCGTGTCGTGTGGCCATACCGAGCCCAGGTGGTAACCCAGCGGGTTATAGGCGCGCTCGTCGGTGCCCAGGGTCCGCAGTCCCCAGCGGGTCAACAGGTCCGGCTCGCCGAGGCGTAGTGCCACCGCAGCCGCCACCTCCTCGCGCAGTAGGCCGGCCCACAAGCAGTGCCCCATGTTCGACGACGCCACCGCCAGCGGCCGTTTGCCCGCGTCCAACCCCATCGCGACCAACCCCTGGTCTGCGATCCAGAAGTCGCGTTCGAAGGCGGCGCGCAGGGCGGCTGCGCGCCGCCGCAGCCCGGGCGCGGCAGCGGCGTCGCCGAGCCGGGCCTCCAACTGTGCCAGGCCGAGCAGGGCCCCGTAGTGGTAGGCCTGGACCTCGGCGAGCGCCAGCGGAGTCGAGGCCAGCGATCCGTCGGCGTGGACCATCGCGTCCCCCGAGTCCTTCCAACCCTGGTTGTGCAGACCCTTGGCGTCGGCGCTGTACTCGACGAAGCCGTCGTTGTCCGGGTCGCCGTGTGTGCTGCACCAAGCGAGTGCGGCCCGTGCCGCCGGCAGCAGCGCGGCCACCTCGTCGTCCGGCGCGCCCCAGCGGTGCGCCTCGGCCACGAGCATCACGAACAGCGGTGAGGCGTCGACGGATCCGTAGTACGGCACTCCGCTGGAGACGCCGAAGACCTCGCTGCCGCCGGTGCGCATCTCGTGCAGGATCCGCCCCGGCTGCTCGAGGGTGACGGGGTCGGCCTGGCGACCTTGATGTCGGGCCAGCGTGCCGAGCACGTCGAGGGCAACCTCCGGCCCCGTCACCAGCGACGAGAACGCGGCCAGCAGCGTGTCCCGGCCGAACAGGGCCATGAACCACGGCACGCCGGCGCCGATGTAGGTCAGGTTCAGGTCGGGAAGGTGCACGCGCAGGGCGTCCAGGTCGGCCAATGCCGACGATGTCGCCGACGTCCAGCGCCGGTCGGTGCTCGCCACATGCAGCGGGGAGGGGGCCCCCGGCGCTTCGGCGCCCGAGACACCGTCGAGCGTCGGCCGGATCAGCAGGCTCGCCGACCAGGCGGCATCCGGTGTTGCGTGCACCGTCCAGCGCAGCTGGTCGGCCGCGGCGACCGCGCCCGCGTCGGCACTGACGGTGACGGCCATGCGCCCGGCCGCGGCACGCAGCTGCCCGTGACCGACGGCCTCGAGGCCCATCGGGGCCCGCGCGCTCAGGTCGTGGCCGGAGGAGCGCAGCGGCGCGAAGTCGCAGCCCAGGTCGACCGCGAGGTCCAGCCCGGTCAACTCGCCTTCGAACACGAGCACCTGGAGATGCTCGCTGACCTCGGCGGCGGTCACCTCACGGCGCCGGGTCAGGATCGCGGTCGGGCTGCCATGCTTGGTGGCGGCGAGAACGTGGACGAACACCGCGGCACTGGCGCCGTCTCGGTGAGCCGCCAGCAGTGGCGGGCGGCGACCGGCGACGGTGACCGTCAGCAGTGACAGGACCCGGACGTCACGGTGGTACACGCCCTGCCATGTGGCCGGGTCGATCACGCCGGTGCGGTCGCTGACGCAGAAGGTCGGTCCGCGCACGACCGTGAACAACTCGTCGAGCGAAGGCTGCTCGGCAGTAGCCATTGGCGGCTCTCCAGGGTGGTCGGACTAGCCCTTCACCCCGGAGGCGGCGACGCCAGAGATGAAATGACGCTGGAACGCAAAGAAGATGATCGCCACGGGGATGGTGGTCAATAGCGAGCCGGCCATGAGGATCGGGAAGTCGAGGTTCTCGCCGCCGGCGCCGCGCAGCAAGGCCAGGTAGACCGGCAGGGTCCGCAAGGACGGGTCCGAAGGGGCGGCGATGAGCGGGTGGAGGAACTCGTTCCAGGAGCCCTGGAACGACAGGATCGTCAACGCGATCAGGCCTGGCGCTGCCAGCGGGAAGATGATCCGCCGGTAGGTCTGGAAGATCGTCGCGCCGTCGATGCGCGCGGCCTCCTCCATCTCCTTTGGAATCGACGCGAAGAACTGTCGCATGAGGAAGATCCCGAAGGCGTCCACGGCCAGCGGCAGCACCAGCCCGCTGAAGGAGTTCAGCAACCCCAGCTGGCCGAGCACCAGGAAGCGCGGGATGGCGAGCACGATCCCCGGGACGGCCAGCGTCGCCACGATCGCGGCGAACACCACCCGCCGGCCGGGGAAGTCCAGCCGCGCAAGGGCGTAGCCGGCCATGCTGTCGAGCACGACGCGGGCCAACGTGACCAGGACCGTGACGACGACGGACACGAAGGCGGCCCGGAGCAAGCCGCTGCCGACGAGCTGTTCGTAGGCACGCAGGCTCAGCGGGTTGGGCAGGAGGCTCAACGGTGCCGCGGCAGCCTGCGGCCGCGTCTTGAGGGAGTTGGACAGGGCGATGAGGAACGGCGCGACGAAGAGCATCGCGAAGAAGATCAGGATGCCGTAGCCGACGACGCGCTTGCCGATCCGTTGCCACAACGGCTGGCGTTCCTCGACGCGTGCCAGCACCGTCGGTGGCGCTTTCGCGCTTTGGACGTCAACGGCCATGGCTAGGCCTCCTCGGGATCGACGACCCGTCGCTGGATCAACGTCAGCACGATGATGAGGACGAACAAGATGAACGCCACCGCGGTCGCGGCCCCCATGTCCGAGCCGCGGAAACCGAAGCGGTACACCAGGTAGGCGGGCGTCAGGGTCGTCTTCTGTGGTCCTCCGGCCGAGATCGCAAAAACCTGATCGAAGACCTGCCAGGTCCCGATCAGCCCGACGGTCAGCACGAAGAAGAGCGTCGGCTTCATCATGGGCAACGTCACGAAGCGGAAGCGCTGCACGGCGCTGGCCCCGTCGACCGCGCTCGCCTCGTCCACCTCGGTAGGGATGCCCTGCAGACCGGCGAGAAAGATGAGCATCAACGTGCCGATGGTGGTCCAGGTCGCCAGGATCATGATGGCGTACATCGTCATCGACGGTCCCGACAGCCAGGTCCACAGGTTGAGGCCGAGAAACCGGGTGTTCTCGAGGAACGCAGGCGCCTCGTGGACGCCGACGACCGCCAGCAGGTTGTGGATCAGGCCGTTGGCGTTGTCCAACCAGTTGATGCGGTCGGTCGGCAGCAGCGGGTCGATGAGCGCATTGATAGCGCCGTTGCGCTGAAACAAGAAGATGAAGATGAGTGACACCGCGATGGAGCTCGTGATCGACGGGAAGTAGTAGGCGGTGCGGAAGAATCCTTTGCCCTTCAAGAACCGCTGGTTGACCACTACCGCCAGAAAGAAGGCGATGACCGTCTGGGCGGGCACCACGCCGAGAACGTAATAGAAGTTGTTGCGCAACCCGAGCGCGAAGTCGCTGCGTGTCACGCCCGGGTCAAGCATCAGGGCCCGGTAGTTGGCCAGCCCCACGAACGACGACTGTGACGGTGGCGTCAACCCGGTCCAGTCGCGGAAGCTGATCCAGAAGGCCATGAGCATCGGGAGGAACAGGAACAACCCGAGCCCCACCAGCACGGGTAGGACGAACAGCCAGCCGACGAAGGCTTGGCTTGAGCCCAGACGGATGCGCAAAGCGTGCATGGCTACTCCCTGGGGACGCGCCGGTGCGGTTGCAGAAGACGGTGGAGGGGCAGCCGCCGCCTCCACCGCACCGATTCAGCCGCCCAAGACTTGTTGTCCGGCTTCCTGGGTTTCGCTGATGACCTGGTCCGGGTCCTTGTTGCCACCGGCGAGGCCCTCGATTCCGGCGTTGAGCGTGTCCAGCGCCCCTTGGAACCCAGGGGCGAACTGGAAGGGATGGGCGTACTCGGCACCCTTGAGGAACGGCTCCAAGTCGGGATTGGCCTGTAGCCAGTCGTCGGCCAGCGACTGCCGCGACGGCATCACCGGGAACTGCTTGGTGTACTGCAGCATCGTCTCCTCGCCAACCAGGAAGTTGACCAAGTCGAACGACGCCTCCGGGTTCTTGGCGTTAGCGGCCACCGCGTAGGCAACGGTGAACGCGAATGTGCCCTTGCCCTCAGGACCGGCGGGGAGTTCTGTCGTCGCCCAATTGATGTCGGGGAAGTCGTTGTCCATCGCGCCGACCATCCAGTTGCCCTCGATGGTCATGGCAGCCTTGCCCTGCCCGAACGCCTCACCGGGCCAGCCGGCATCGAGCTCGCCCTGCGTGGCCGCGTGACCCTGGTCATGCATCTGTTGCAGGTAGTCCAGCGCAGTCCTGACCGCCGGTGAATCGACGGTCATCTCGGTGAAGTCGTCGTTGGTCACCGCACCGCCGGCCTGGAACATGAAGGCACCCCAGCGGGGGTACTCGGGCCCGATCACCAAACCAACCCGCTTTCCTTGCGTGAGCTGCTCGGCGGCGACCGCCAGCTCATCCCAGGTGGTGGGCGGGTCGACGCCGGCCTCCTCGAGCATGTCGACGTTGTATTGCAAGCCCAGCGTCGAGAAGTCCTTCGGGGGCGCCCAGAACTGCTCGTTATAGGTGAACGCCTCCTTGAGCGAGGGGTAGAAGTCGTCTTCGCCGTCGATCTTGCCCTCCGCCGGCTGCAGTGCGCCGGCCTCGACCAGGTCGGGGAGGCGCAGGTCGGTCACGAAGAACACGTCGGGCGGGTCGCCGGCGGCCAGCGCGGCCTGCAGCGTGGTGTCGTACTCGGGAACGACGTTCAGTTTGACGCTGTTGTCCGACTGCTCGTCGTACTGCCTGACGATTCGGCGCAGCGCTTTGTCCTCAGCTGGCCCCGAGGAGGCGACCATCAGCTGCAGCTCTGCCGGACCCTGTGCCTCCTCGCCTTCGCCACCGCCGCCTCCCTGATCGCTGAATCCGGACCCGCCGCC